>Ga0180216_1001831_pt1 | contig 18392 bp, 17 predicted proteins | sample eDN3rd37CBELigMG_FD_128879 | JGI IMG/M metagenome (GOLD analysis project Ga0180216, IMG submission 128879) | Enriched Miracle-Growth compost microbial communities from Emeryville, California, USA - eDNA 3rd pass 37_C BE-Lig MG (version 2)... ...
CAGCGCCGACCGACCGGAGGCGTACTGAAATGTACGTCGGAGGGAGGGAGCGCGCGAGGACGCCGGCCGCAGCCCCGCCCGCGGCGAACGCATTGCCTGTTTGAGCGGCAGCGTGGACCTTGGTACTTTGCGCTCGCCCTTCCATTCGTAGGTATTCGACCATGTCGCAGACCGATTCCACGAAGACGCTGAGCGACTACGAGCGCTACATCCGTACCGAAGAACTCCTCGCCCTCCAGAAGGCCCGCGAAGAGAGGGTCGACCGCGACGAGCTCCTCTTCCAGGTGGTCCACCAGGCCATGGAGCTCTGGCTGAAGGTCGCCCTGGACGAGACGATCCGCGTGGGCGAGCTCCTGGATGCGGGCGAGCTGGGGCAGGCCGCGCACCACCTCCGGCGCATCGCGTCGATCGAGCGCCACCTGGCCGGCAGCCTGGAGATCGTGGAGACGATGGCCCCCGCGGACTACCACGTCATCCGGCTCGCGCTGGGAAGCGGGAGCGGCCAGGAGTCCCCCGGCTTCAACGCCATGCTCCGCGAGGCGCCCCGCATCTGGGGTTCCTTCGAGCGCGCCCTGGAAAAGTCGGGCCTCTCCCTCGAGGAGATCTTCGCCGAGCCACGCCGCAACTGGGACCTTTGGATGGTCGTCCAGGGGATGCTGGCCATGGACGAGGGATTCCAGGCCTGGCGCTTCCATCACTTCGAGATGGTCAAGCGGATCATCGGCCTCGAGGTGAAGAGCCTCAAGGGCGTGCCCGCCTCCCAACTCCGCTACGGGATCGACGAGGCCTTCTTCCCCGCGCTCTGGGAGCAGGTCCCGATCCTCACGCGCAAGACCAAGCCGGAGTACTGAGTGGAAGACATCAAGGATCTCGCCCGGAGGTTCGAGGAGCTCACCCGCGAGCTGGGCGTCCGGATCGGTCGGTCCCTGGTGGACCGGATGGTCGCCGAGCGGCAGACGCTCGCGGATGCCGGTGTCGCCTCCCCGCCGCCGGCCCCGACTCCTCCCGTCTCCACGGCGCCGCCGAAGCTCCTTCCGGGTCTGTCCGGCAGGCGCCGTCGCCCCGGCGAGCCACCCCCGAAGTGCGGTCGCCCCGGCTGCGATCGCCCCTCCCGGACGAGGGGCTACTGCCAGACGCACTACGTCCAGTGGCTCAAGAACCGCTAGGTCGCGGTGCGAAGGGCCGGCTCTCCTCCGGGGGAGCCGCCAGGGCCCGAGCCCCCCACGCGGTCGCGAGACCGATCACCTCCCGGCCCCGCTGGAGGCGCCGGGGCGAGACCGCCGGTAGGTCCGGAGAGACGACGTAGACCGGCAGACCCTCGGCCTCGCAGAGCTGCGCTTGCCAGACGAAGCCCTGGTGACGGGCGGCCGCCATGGCTCGACCCATTGCGCCCAGGTAGCCCAGCCGCCGAGGAGCCCGCTCCAGCCGCGTCCGGCTCGGAAGGTAGTGCACCAGGAGCGCATCCAATTCGTGGCGCTCGGCGAGCGCACGCAGGGGCGCCTTGTCCACCAACCCCCCGTCCCAAAGATGTGCGCCCCCCATGGGGACCGTGCAGAAGAGCCCCGGATAGGCGCAGGAGGCGCAGACCGCCTCCACCAGGTCCCCCTCGTCGTGGATGCGGAGCGAGGCGTGGGTCACGTCCGTGGTCGCGATCACCAGGGGCGTCTTCGTCGCCTCGATGCGGTCGACGGGCAGGACCTCCGCGAGCAGCCGCCGGAAGCGGCGCCCGGTCAGGATCCCCGTGGGGATCCGCCCGCGGATGGTCTCGAGGAGCCAGGAGATCGGGGCGGGATCCCAGAAGTCGTTCCGCTGCAGGCGCAGGAGGCGAGCCGCGATCTCCGAGGGGTCGAGCCCCGAGGCCGCCAGGGCCGCGACGAGGGCGCCGGCACTGGTGCCCGCATAGGCGGCGGGCGCGAGCCCGACCCCGTGGACCGCGGCGACGAAGCCCGCGTGGCCGAAGAAGCCGAAGAAACCGGCGGAGAGGACCACTCCCACCCGCTTGTCCCTGAGCTCGCGGGCCAGTTCGTTCGTCGTGCTCATCGAAGATCGCGATCCTTGCGTAACGGCACCGAGATTGCCGGTTTACGACTTCTTTCTCCTGCGAGAAGATGCCGCCCATCGTCGATGGAGGAAAGCGGTGGCGACCAGGCGACATTGGCTCGTCAAGAGCGAGCCCGGAACCTACTCGATCGAGGATCTGGAACGCGACGGAAAGACGTGCTGGGAGGGTGTGCGCAACTACCAGGCGCGCAACTTCCTCCGTGAGATGAAGGTGGGCGACGCCCTCCTCTTCTACCATTCCTCGGCCAACCCGCCGGGGGTGGTCGGCCTCGCGGAGGTGGTGCGGGAGGCCTACCCGGACCACTTCGCCTGGGACGAGCGCTCTCCCTATCACGACCCTCGCTCCACCGAGGACGACCCCGTTTGGTACATGGTGGACGTGGGCTTCGTCGAGCGCTTTCCCGAGCCGCTCCCCCTCCCGGAGCTCAAGAAGGATCCCGCCCTCGAGGGGATGGAACTCCTGCGGCGTGGCTCGCGCCTCTCGGTGCAGCCCGTCTCCAAGGCGCACTTCGATCACATCGTGAAACTGGCGCGGAGGAGGAGCTGAGCGATGAAGGTGGTTTGTGTCGGCGGAGGCCCCGCGGGCCTCTATCTCTCCATGCTCTTGAAGCGGGACCACCCGGATTGGGATCTGACCGTCCTGGAGCGCAACCCCAAGGACCACACCTTCGGCTTCGGCGTGGTCTTCTCGGACGAGACCCTCGAGAACCTCTTCGAGGCCGACGCCGAGAGCCACGCGGCCATCACCCGCGCCTTCGCCCACTGGGACACCATCGACATCCACTTCAAGGGCGAGACCATCCAGTCGAAGGGCCACGGCTTCTCCGGGATCTCGCGCCGTAAGCTCCTCTCCATCCTCTACGACCGCGCGGTCTCTCTCGGGGTGAAGGTCCGATTCGAGACCGAGGTGGAGGATCCGAAGGCGCTCGCCGCCGAATGCGACCTCCTGGTCGGCTCCGACGGCATCCGCTCGGGGGTACGCGCGACCTGGGAGTCCGCCTTCCAGCCCTCCCTCGATCCCCGCAAGTGCAAGTACATCTGGCTGGGCACGAACAAGGTCTTCGATTCGTTCACTTTCGTCATCGAGGAGAACGAGCATGGCGTCTTCCAGGTGCACGCCTACCGTTTCGACAAGGAGACCAGCACCTTCATCGTCGAATGCGACCCCGAGTCGTGGCGGAACGCCGGCCTCGATCGGATGAGCACCGAGGAGAGCCTGGCCTACCTGGAGGGGCTCTTCGGAAAGTACCTGGACGGGCACCGCCTCCTCTCGAACCAGTCCCGGTGGATCGAGTTCGTCACCGTGCGAAACGAGCGCTGGCACCACGAGAACGTGGTGCTGATCGGTGACGCCGCGCACACGGCGCACTTCTCGATCGGTTCGGGCACCAAGCTGGCGATCGAGGACGCGATCGCGCTGGCCGGGGCCCTGGGCGAATGCTCCTCGATCCCCGAGGCCCTGGACCGCTACGAGGAGGAGCGTCGGATCACGGTGGCCAAGACCCAGCGGGCCGCGCAGGACAGCCTCCGCTGGTTCGAGAACGTCAAGAGGTACCGGGACTTCGACCCGCTCCAGCTCTCCTTCAGCCTCCTCACGCGAAGCAAGCGGATCGGCTGGGAGAACCTCCGCCTCCGCGATCCCGAGTTCGTCGAAAGGGTCCAGGAGGACTTCGCCCGCAAGGCCCCGGTGAAGCATCCGAGCGGCAAGGCCGTGCCGCCCATGTTCATGCCCTTCGAGCTCCGGGGCATGCGCCTCGAGAACCGCGTGGTCGTCTCCCCCATGTGCACCTACTCGGCGGTCGACGGCACGCCCAACGACTTCCACCTCGTGCACCTGGGCCAGAGGGCCATGGGCGGTGCCGGCCTGGTCATCGCGGAGATGACCGACGTCTCCCCCGAGGGTCGCATCACTCCCGGCTGCGCCGGGATGTACGCGCCCGAGCACGTGCCGGCCTGGAAGCGGATCGTGGATTTCGTGCACGAGAGGTCGGGGGCGAAGATCGCCCTCCAGCTCGGCCACGCCGGGCGCAAGGCCTCGACCAAGCGGCCGTGGGAGGAGGAGAGGCCCGACGATCCGCTGGGCCCGGACGAGGCATGGCCCGTGATCGCCCCCTCGGCCATCCCCTACCACGACTACAGCCCCGTCCCGCGGGAGGTCGATCGGAGCGACATGGATCGCCTGGTCGCCGCCTACGTCCAGGCCGCGAAGATGGCCGAGGAGGCGGGCTTCGACATGCTCGAGATCCACTTCGCCCACGGCTACCTCCTCTCGAGCTTCCTCTCGCCGCTGACCAACCTCCGCCGGGACGGCTACGGAGGATCGCTCTCCAACCGGATGCGCTTCCCCCTCGAGGTCTTCGAAGCGGTGCGCGCCGTCTGGCCCGAGGAGAAGCCGATCTCCGTCCGCATCTCGGCCACGGACTGGGTTCCCGGCGGCTTCGAGGGACGCGATGCGGTGGTGGTCGCGAAGGCGCTGCGCGAGCGAGGCTGCGACATCGTGGACGTCTCCACGGGGCAGACGACGCCCATGGCGCGGCCCATCTACGGCCGGATGTGGCAGACGCGATTCGCCGACCAGGTACGAAACGAGGCGAAGATCCCGACGATCGCCGTCGGAAACATCTCGACGCCCGACCAGGCCAACACCATCCTCGCCGCGGGCCGGGCCGATCTCTGCGCGCTCGCGCGGCCGCACCTCTTCGATCCGCATTGGACGCTCCGCGCCGCGGCGGAGGTGGGATACGAGGACCAGCGCTGGCCGAATCCCTACCTTCCGGCGAAGCCCCGGCCGCCGGCCACCTGAGGATGTTCAGCGGGCGAGCGCGCTGGGCCCCGAGGTCTCGGCGGCCCTTCGCGCCGCCCTCGCCTGCTGGATCGCGAACCCCAGCGAGATGCGGGCGGCGTAGAGGTCCTGCCGAGCGAGCGCCTCCCGTGCGGCCTCCACCGAGTTCTGCGCCATCGCGCTCAGCCGGGCCTCCTCCTCCCCGGCCCATCGCGCCGCCTCGCTCGAGGCGTAGCCGAGCTGCCGGGAAAGCTGGTCGAGCGCACTGCCGATGTCTGCATTTCCGTAGGAGAGACTGTCGAAGACCGCCTGGGCCGAGTCGATCCCCTGGTCGAGCGCCGCGATGCGTTCGAGCCGGTTCTGCTCGAGAAACTCGCCCCTCTCCTCCAGGGCGTCGAGCTCGTCTTCGAGTGCGGCGATCTGCTCGTCCGAGATCTCGTTCATGGCTTGCATTTCCGCAAGCCGTGTCTCCAATTCCTCCACGCGGCGGGCGAGATCTTCCAGGGTGGTGGGCGGCTCGACGTCCTCCTCGACCTCCTCGGGAAGCTCCTCCTCCTGCAGGACGATCCCCGCCTGCCGCTGCGCCCGCAGCGCCTCCTCCTGCGCACGGCGCGCCGCCTCCAGGTGCTCGGCAACGCGGCGCTGCGCGTCCTCGGCCTGCCGGCGGAGTTCCTCGACATCCACCTCCTCCGCATCCTCTTCCGCGAGCAGGTCTTCTTCCGGCGGCTCGGCAGTCTCCTCCTCGTATTCCTCGGCTTCGGTGACGACCTCTTCCTCCGGCTCCGGCTCGACGGGCTCTCCGTAGGGAGTCGGGGTCTGCACGAGCACCCAGCCGAGCGCCGCGAGAAGTACGAGGGAAGCGGAAAAACCGAAGATACGAAGATGCATCCGAGCCACGATCCTAGTGTCGGCCCTCGACCCGAGCAAGGAAGCCCGTCTCAGCCATCGACCTTCTTCGAGGAGCGGGCCACCCTGAGCGCCGGCCTGGATTTCCGTGCGACCGGGCGCCTCGACGCCAGCTTGCGGGGAGGCAGGAGCTCCGGCTCCGCGTCCACCTTCTGGGCGAGGAAGATCGCCGCATCCAGCTTGTAGAAGTTCCGCTTGCGATACCAGGTGAGCGCGCTCTTGTTGTTTTCGGCCACCTCCAACACCAGATGCGTGCAACCGCGGAGGCGCGCCAGGTGCTGGAGTTGTTCGAGCATGAAGGCGCCGACGCCGCGGCCCTGGTAGCCGGGATGGACGGCGAGTTCGTCCACGTAGAGCGGGCGCATCCCCCTCTTCTCGAAGTACCTCGGGTTGATCCAGTTGTCCGCGCCCGTCGGGTCCACGCTGCACTCGGCGTATCCCACGATCTCCTTTCCGATCTCGAAGAGGAGCTGCTCGCCCTCCTCTTCCTCGTAGATCTGGAAGAAGCGGTCGCGCGAGCGCGGGCGCTGGTACTCCACCGTCTCTCGATTGACCTCCCGGAAGACGAGCTTCAGGAACTCCCAGGTGCGTTTGAGATCCCGCCGATGCAGACGCCGAACCCGGATCTCGATCGCGTCCTCGTCGTTTTCGGTCGCTTCCGGGGGCGGGCTCGCCTCGGCTTCCGCCGCGACTTCCGCGGCCAGGAGCCGGGCCTTTCGGGCCTCCTCGAGGGGAACGACGCTCGATTCGTCGAGCGCGCTGCGTTTTGAACCCTTGGACCCTTGTTTCGAGCTGGTTTGACTCATACTTCCCGTGGGTGAACCGCGCTGGGACCCGCCACCTTCCTGAGCATACGCGGAAGTCTCCCCGCCGGCACCTCCCACGGGATCTTGGCCAGCCCTCCGGGCCCGAGCAACGCCCGCCGAAGGCTCTAGACGTCCTTGGCGAAACGAATTCCCGCCGAGGCGAGGGCCTTGCGCGCGGCCGAGGAGAGCCCGCCCGGTAGCTCGCCCTCGGGGTCGACCCATCGGAATTCGACGTAGGGCTCCCGGATGCCGAGCGGCCGCGGTGGGTGCAAGCGGTAGACGACCACCCGCAGCTCCCGGTGGGTCAGGACCTGCTCGGCCCGCCCGATCTCCTCGCCCACCTCCGGCCCCAGGTAGCGGGCGAGCGCCTCGCGGGGGTCGTCGGCCTCGTCCACCTCCACCGAGGGAAGCTCCCAGAGCGAGGCGAAGAGGCCCTCGGGTGGGCGCTTGGCCAGGAGGACGCTCTCGCCGCGGCGAACGAGCGCCGCCGCCATCCGCACGATCGGCCGCTCCCTGGAGGGGCGCCGCGCGGGAATGACGCCCTCCTTGCCCTCCTTGCGCGCGATGCAGTGGGCGGCCGCGGGACAGACGAGGCAGGCGGGGCGGCGGGGCCCGCAGAGGGTGGCCCCGAGCTCCATCAGCGCCTGGTTCCAATCCCCCGCCCGCTCGGTCGGGAGCAGCTCGGCCGCACGCCGACGCAGCTCGGCCATCCGGGCCGGTTCCCGGGGATCGCCTTCGAGGCAGAGCCAGCGGGAGAGCACGCGGGCGATGTTCCCGTCCACCGCGGCCATCGGCAGCCCGAAGGCGATCGATCCCACCGCCGCCGCGGTGTAGGGCCCGAAGCCAGGGAGTTCGCGGAGCGCGTCCCCGTCGGCCGGGAGCTCGCCTCCCCATCGCTCGACCACCGTCCGGGCCGCGCGGTGCAGCGAGCGCGCCCGCGCGTAGTAGCCGAGTCCGCTCCAGGCACCGAGGACCTCGTCCTCGGGCGCGGCCGCGAGCGCCTCCACCGTCGGGAAGCGTTCGAGGAAGCGGTGGTAGTAGGGCTTGACCGTCTCCACCCGCGTCTGCTGGAGCATGATCTCGCTCAGCCAGATCCGATAGGGGTCGCGCGTCCGACGCCAGGGGAGATCGCGGGCCGAACGCCCGTACCAGGCGAGGACCTTTTTTCGCAGCTCGTCGAGCGCTTTCGGGGAGAAGGGAAGATCGGGGGTTTCCACGGTCGAGCCCCCTTCGTTATCGTGGGGTCCTCGCCCTTTCAAGGAGCGGCCGATGGCTTCGAGCGGACTCGAGGGAAAGACGGCGGTGGTCACCGGCGGCGCCACCGGGATCGGATTGGCGATCGCCAAGGCGCTGGCGGCGCAGGGCGCGAACGTGGTCATCGCCTCGCGCAAGAAGGAGAACCTGGAAAAGGCCGAGGAGCTGCTGAAGGGCTCCGGTGCGAGGGGCGAGGTCGCGCACCACGTCCTCGACGTTCGGGAGCCCGAGGCGGTCGACCGGGTCGCGCAGGAGGTCGCCGACCGCTTCGGCCCCGCCCAGATCCTGGTGAACAACGCCGCGGGCAACTTCGTCGTGCCAGCCGCCAAGCTCTCGCCGAACGGCTGGAGGACCGTGGTCGACATCGTGCTCAACGGCACCTTCCATTGCTCCCACGCCTTCGGCACACGGATGATGGAGGCGAAGGTCCCCGGCCACATCCTCAACATCGTGGCCACCTACGCCTGGACCGGCGGCCCCGGGACCGCCCACTCCGCCGCGGCGAAGGCGGGCGTCCTCAGCCTCACCCAGTCCCTCGCCGTGGAGTGGGGGGGGCGGGGCATCCGGGTGAACGCCATCGCTCCCGGTCCCATCGAGGACACCGGTGGCGCCGAGCGCCTCTTCGCCGCTCCGGAGGTGGCGGAGGCGGTGCGTCGGAACGTGCCGCTCGGCCGCTTCGGACGGCCGGAGGAGATCGGCGAGCTGGCCGCGTGGCTCTGCGGCGAGAAGGCCGCCTACGTGAACGGCGCCTGCATCGTCGCCGACGGCGGCGCCTGGCTGAACAAGGGCTTCCTCCCCTACCTGGAAGGCTGATGGCGAAGCTCGAGAATCGCTTTTCCTGGTCCAAGAGCCGGCACGAAAAATTCGAAGCCTGTCTCAGACAGTACTACTACCAGTATTACGGGAGCTGGGGCGGCTGGGAACGCGGGGCGCCGGCCGAGCTTCGGGAGCTCTACATGCTCAAGAAGCTCACCAACCGCCATGCCTGGTCCGGGACGGCGGTCCACGATGCCATCAAGCGCGTCCTCACCCTCCTTCGCGACGGCCACGAGGTCGAGCCGGAGCGAATCGTCTCCACCGTCCGGGCCTCCATGCGCGCCCAGTACCGCGAATCGCGCGAGGGCGCCTACCGGTGGAGGAAGGCCTTCGGCCTGCGCGAACACGAATACGCCGAGGAGGTCTCCCAGGAGGAGTGGCGCGCCTCCTGGGAGGTGGTCGAACGCTGCCTCGAAGCCTTCTTTCGCTCCCGCTGGCCCGAACTCGCGCGCTCCCTTCCTCGCGAGGCCTGGCTCCCGATCGACGAGCTCGGCAGCTTCCTCCACCGGGGAATCCCCGTCTTCGCGGCGCCGGACTTCGCCTACCGCACGCCCGAGGGCGTGGTCCTGGTCGACTGGAAGACCGGCAAGATGCGCGAGGCCGACCAGGACCAGCTCCTGGGCTACGCGCTCTACGCCCGGGCCACCTGGGACGTCGCCCTGGAGCGCATCCGCGGCCTCGTCGTCTACCTCCCGGAACTCGAGGAGGTGGAGGTCCCCGTCAGCGCCCCCTCCATCGCGGCCTTCGAGGAGCGGATGGACGACTCCATCGCCCGCATGCGCGCCCTGCTGGCGGACGAGGAGAGAAACGTCGCACGAATCGAAGACTTCCCTCGGACGGAGATCTCCGCTACTTGTGCGCACTGCACCTTTCGAAGGCCCTGTCTGAGCTGAAGTCGCATCATGCCGAGCCGCATCCTCCTCGCCCTGATCGTCTCCTCCCTCGCGTTCGGCTGCGCCTCCGAGCCGACCTGCGCCGACGCCTGCGAGAACCTCGAGAGCTGCGGAAAGCTGCAGGACGGCGTCTCCGCGTGCCGGAAGGCCTGCGAGGAGGATCCCACCGTCCTCGAAGAGGACGTCCGCTGCTTCGCCGACTCGACCTGCGCCGAGATGCGGGCCTGCTTCCACTCCACCTCCCCCGCCGTCTGCTGGGAGATGTGCGGCCACGTCTACGACCACTGCGGACTCAGCCTCCGATCGCGCGACGGAGAGCTCGACAAGGAGGGATGCCTGGCCCTCTGCCGCACCGAGATGCCCGAGAACGAGGCCCAGTGCGTCCGGCGCTCCGCCTGCAACCGCATCTCCGAGTGTCTCTGACGTGGAAGGAGTCTACGACGAGTTCCGACGACGACTCGACGAGGTGGGCCTCGACGCGCTCGTCCTCGGCCCCCGCTACGACGAGCGCGCCCCGGCCGACCTCCGCCTCTCGGCCCTCGCCCCCTTCGCCCGCTCGGGCCTCCTCCTGATCTCCGGCGGCGCCGCCTTCTTCGAGGACTTCCTCCGCAAGAGGCGAGACGAGCCGGATCCGCTGGACGCCCACACCCGCCGGACGGTCGAGGCCCTGGTGGAACCGCTCCTTCGCTCCGGCGTCCGCGTGGCGCTCCGCTATCCCTTCTGGAACGAGGCCTCCCCCCTTCCCTTCCAAACCATCGGGCGCGCGGCGGGACTCTTTCCTTCCCTCCTGGGCCTGGACCTGCACCCCCGCCACGGCCCGTGGATGGCCTACCGCGCCCTCGTCCTCCTCGATCGACCCCTGGAGGAGGAACCCTTTCGCGCCTTCGAACCCTGCGTGGATTGCGAGGCCCCCTGCATCGCGGCCTGCCCCGTCTCCGCGGTCTCGAGGCAGGGCTGGGACGCGAATCGCTGTTTCGACCACCGACGGACGGGAGAATGCGCGGACGGTTGCCATTCCCGCCTCGCGTGCCCCGTCGGTGCCTCGCAGCGCTACCCCCTGCCCGTCCTCCGCTACTTCCAGGGCAGTGCGCTCTCCTGCACCACGAAATCCAAAAACTAGCAGACCGGCCCTTGACGCGTCGCTCCATCGCGGATTTACTGCGCGCGCTTCGCGGAGGGCAAAATGTCGCCGATCGTCAGCGTCGAAAACGTCGTCAAGGAGTATCCGCTCGGAAAGCTCTCGGTCCGGGCGCTGGACGGAGTGACCGTCTCTTTCGGTGAGGGGGAGTTCGCCGCGATCGCCGCGCCCTCCGGTGCGGGGAAAACCACCCTGCTCAATCTGATCGGCTGCGTCGACGTGCCCACCTCCGGCGTGGTCCGGATCGACGGCCAGTCCACTTCCGATCTGAACGATGCCGGCCTCACCGCCCTCCGCCTGCACAAGCTCGGCTTCATCTTCCAGAGCTTCAACCTGATCGCCGTCCTCGACGTCTTCCAGAACGTCGAGTTCCCCCTCCTGCTCCAGGGAGGGATGACGAAGAAGGAGCGCGAGCAGCGCGTGCGGGAGATCGTGGAGCAGGTGGGCCTGGAGAAGCAGATCCGGCAGCGGCCGAACGAGCTCTCCGGAGGTCAGCGGCAGCGCGTCGCCATCGCCCGCGCCCTGGTGACCCGGCCGCGGATCGTCCTCGCCGACGAGCCCACCGCCAACCTCGACTCCACCACCGGCACGAACATCATCGAGCTGATGAAGGAGATCAATCGGAAGGCGCGGACCACCTTCATCTTCTCCACGCACGACCCGAAGGTCATCGACCAGGCGGAGCGGGTGATCCGGATGGCGGACGGGAGGATCGTCGGAGAAGAGAGCCGGCTCTCCGAAGGAGCGGCGTGATGGAGCGATTGCGGATCCTCGTCCTGATGGCCCTCCGCAGCCTCGGGGGCCACAAGATCAAGGGGCTGATCGTCGGATCGCTCCTCGCCTTCGGCACCTTCCTCTTCGTGATGGGCACCACCATGCTCGAGAACATCGAGCGGGCGATGGAGGCCAGCATCACCAAGAGCATCACGGGCCACATCCAGCTCGTCTCGAAGAAGGCGGTCGATCGCCTCACCTTCTTCGGCCCCGAGGCGAGCTCCGAGCAGGACATCGGCGTCCTGGAGGACTTCGCGCGCATCCGCGAGGTGGCGTCCGAGGTCCCCGGCGTCCGCGCCGTGGTCCCGATGGGCCGTTACTACGGCCAGCCCATCCTCAACACCGAGCTCGACGAGGCCATCGAGGCGCTGGAGGAGGCCTTCGCCGAAGGAGACGCCGCGCGCATCGAGGATCGGATCGGCAAGGTCCGTCGCATGACGGCCACGCTGCGCGAGGATTTCGAGCGCGTGATGGCCCTCTCCCGGGAGGACGACGCGGAGAACGAGAAGGCGCTCGCCGCGCTGGAGCGGGTCACCTCGGAGGAATTCTGGACCTCCCTGCGGGAGGAGCCCGAGGAAGGCCTCCAGTTCCTCTCCTTCGAGATCGCCAAGCTCAGCGACGACGAGTCGATGATCTACATCCCCTTCATCGGGACCGATCTCCACCACTACGCCGAGAGCTTCGTCCACTTCGAAATGGTCCAGGGCGAGATGCCGCCTCCCGGAACCCGCGGCATCCTGATGAGCCAGGCCGCCTACGACATGCACCTCAAGAACCGGCCGGCCCGGGCCCTGGACCGCATCCACGAGGCGAAGACCCTCGACGGCCGAACCATCGCGGACGATCCCGTCCTCCAGGACCTGGTCTCCCGCCTCGGGGAGATGACCGCGCAGGTGACGATGCACCTGGGCCCCAGGGCCTCGGCCTCGCTCGACGAGGAGCTCCGCAAGCGCTTCCCGGAGGTCGAAGGAGATCTCGACGATCGCCTGGCCGCCTTCTTCGAACTCGACGACGAGAACTTCGCCGAGCGCTACGAGTTCTTCCAGAAGGAGATCGTCCCGCAGATCCCGCTCTACCGCGTGCCGGTGGGCAGCACCTTCACCCTGCGCTCGATGACCAAGTCGGGCTACCCGAAGGCCGTCAACGTCAAGCTCTGGGGCACCTTCCGCTTCAAGTCCCTGGAGCGCTCGGATCTCGCCTCCGCCTACAGCCTCATCGACCTCGCCTCCTTCCGCGATCTCCTCGGCCTGATGACCGCCGAGAAGAGACGGGAGCTCGACGCCATCCGAGAGGAGATCGAGGTGGCCGAGATCGACGTCGACGACGTCGAGGCCTTCCTCTTCGGCGAGGATCCGGTGATCGAGGTGGCGAGCGCGGATTCGGACCTGGATCTCGACGCCCGGCTCGAGTCGCTGGACCGCGCCGAAGCCGAGACCCCGGACACCTTCGACCCCGCGGAGATCGAGAAGGGGACCATCCTCAACGCCGCCATCGTGATCGAGAACCCCCGAGCCGTGGGCGAGGTGGTGACGCGGCTCCAGGAGGTCTTCGATCGCGAGGGCCTAGAGGTGAGGGCGCTCCCCTGGACCGCCGTGACGGGCATCATCGGCCAGCTCGTGGTGGTGCTCCGCGCGATCCTCTACGTGCTGATCGGCATCATCTTCATCGTCGCCCTGGTCATCATCAACAACTCGATGGTGATGGCGACGATGGATCGGATCGGCGAGATCGGAACCATGCGGGCGATCGGCGCGGGGCGGCGCTTCGTCCTGGCGCTCTTCCTGCTCGAAACCCTCGTACTGGGCTTCTTCGCCAGCGCGCTGGGAGCGCTCGGTGCGACCGCGCTCCTCGCCTTCCTCGGCCAGACGGGGATCCACACCCACCAGCCCTTCTTCATCTTCCTCTTCGGAGGGACGGCACTCCATCCGGAGATCGACCTGGCCAACGTGCTCTGGGGCTTCGTGGTCATCGTGGTGATCAGCGTGCTCTCCACCCTCTACCCGGCGCGGCTCGCGGCCAAGGTCGCCCCGGTCGTGGCCATGCAAGGCAAGGAATGACGATGGGCATCTACCTGAAGGTCGCCTTCCGCAACCTGCTCCAGGCCCGCCGCCGGAGCCTCTTGCTCGGCCTCGCCCTCGGAGCCGTCTCCATGCTCCTGGTCTTCCTCCTGGCCATCTCCCAGGGGATGACCAACAGTCTCCTCGAGACGACGACGACCCTCGCCTCGGGGCACGTCAACGTGCACGGCTTCTTCAAGCCCAGCATGAACTCCGGGGCCTGGCCGATCATCGAGGACGCGGAGAAGCTCCGCCCCATCGTCGAGGAGTCGCTTCCGGACATCGAGACGGTCGTCAGCCGAGGCCACGGCTGGGGCAAGATCGTCAGCGACACCGGTACCATCGTCACCAGCGTCACGGGGATCGTCCCCGAGGAGGAAGGACGGCTCCGCTCGAGGCTCAGCCTCGCTCCCCGCAGCGCCTACGTGGACGGCGGAGGCGACGAGATCGTGGGCGATCTCTCGCGGGTCGGCGAGCGCGGGACGATCTACCTCTTCGCCTCCCAGGCGCGGCGGCTGAAGGTGGACGTGGGCGATACGGTGATCCTCTCGGCCGAGACCTCGGGGGGTGCCGTGAACTCCGTGGACCTGACCGTGGTGGGGATCGGCCGCGACCTGGGCATGTTCACCAACTTCATCAGCTTCACCCACAAGGACACCATCCACGAGGTCTACCAGCACAAGCACGAAGCGTCCGGCTCGCTCATGGTCTACCTCGAGGACATCGACCGGGCGCAGGCCGCGCGCAAGGAGCTGGCCGAGGCCCTCGAGGCCAAGGGGCTCACCGTGCTCGAGAACCTCGAGCAGCCCTTCTACATGCGGATGGAGGCCCTCTCGAACGAGAGGTGGGCGGGGCAGCGCTACGACGTCAACACCTGGGAGGGCGAGGGCGCCCACGGCAAGTGGGTGATCACCGGCTTCGACGGGATCTCCTTCTTCCTGGTCTCGATCCTCGTCCTCATCATCGTCGTGGGCGTCATGAACACGATGTGGATGTCGGTGCGGGAAAGGACGCCGGAGATCGGCACCCTCCGCGCCATCGGAATGAAGCGCTCGAGGGTGCTCGTCCTCTTCCTCACCGAGGCGCTCGTGTTGGGGCTGATCGCCAGCAGCGTGGGCGCCGGCGTGGGCGCGCTGATCGCCTGGGGCATCGACGCCGCCCAACTCCCGCTCCCCTCGGATGCCGCCAAGACGGTGCTGATGAGCGACACCCTTCGCCTCTCCGTGCGGCCGGAACAGATCGTCCGCGCCGTCCTCACCTTCACCTTCGTGAGCGGGGCGGCCTCGCTCTACCCCGCTTCGCGCGCGGCGCGGATGCGCCCCGTCACCGCCATTCATCACGTAGGATGATGCCCATGCGAGTTCGTCTGGCTGCCTTCGCCCTGATTCTCTTCGCCGCCTCGCCGGCGGGCGCCTTGACCGACGAGGAGGCGCTCGCGCTGATCAAGCTGCAGGACGAAAAGCAGAACAGCGTGGGCGACTACCGCGCGCTCGTCTTCATCGAGCAGAAGGAGCGCAACAAGAACGACCAGGTCTACGAGGCGATGGTCTACCGCCGGGACCTCACGGAGAAGATGGTGATCCTCTTCGTGCGGCCCAAGGAAGAGGCGGGCAAGGGCTATCTGCGGGTGGACAAGAACCTCTTCTTCTACGACCCGACCGTGGGCAAGTGGGAGCGCCGGACCGAGCGGGATCGGATCGGGGGCACCACCTCCCGTAGGCAGGACTTCGACCGGTCTCGGCTGGCCGAGGACTTCGACGCCAAGTGGGTCGGGGAGGAGAAGCTCGGCAAGCTCACGGCGCACCGCTTCGAGCTTCGCGCCAAGCCCGGCGCCGACGTCGCCTTCCCCGTCGTCCACCTCTGGATCGACAAGGCGACGAACAACATGCTCAAGCGCCAGGAGTTCGCGCTCTCCGGCCGCCTGATGCGCACCACCTTCCTGCCCAAGTGGTTCACGGTGAAGAACGCCGAGGGCAAGGAGGTGTGGGTGCCGAGGGAGCAGCGGATCTTCGACGAGGTGGAAAAGGGCAACCAGACCACCGTGGTGATCCGCCAGGTCGAGCTCGAGCCCCTCGACGATTCCTACTTCACCAAGGCCTGGCTGGAGGCCAAGAGCCGGTGAGCCTCCGCGCCCTCGGATGGCGAGCGCCGCTCGCCTTCCTCCTCGCCCTGATTTTCGCCGCGGCCGCCCGGGCCGAATCCGATCCCCGCGACGCGTTCTTCTTCGGAACTCCGGAGCCCGAGGAGGAAAGCCCGGCGGTGCGCCGGGCCGATCCCGCCGCCGCCGACGCGGACGAGCGGGACGAAGCCTACTTCGGAGCCGAGGAGGAGGACCCGGCAGACGAGAGGGACGCCGTCTTCTTCGGAGCCGGAGAGGAGGATGGCCCGGGCGACGAGAGAGACGCCCTCTTCTTCGAAGGCGGGGAGGACGATCGCGACGCCCTCTTCTTCGGCGACGACGGGGTGGTCCCGGCGGACGCCCCCTCCGACACCCCGGTCTTCCCCGACGAGGAGCGGCACGAGGGCCGGCTCCTCGACTCCGCCACCATCGACCAGCGGCTGGGGATGGCGGCCGAGCGCCTGGACATCGGCGGCCTCCTCTACCTGCGGATGAACTACGGGGCGCGCACCCAGGGCAATCCGGAGACCTTCCCCATCGGAAGCCCCAACCTCCTGGACGTCTACCTGGACGCCCGGCCCAACGACCGGCTCCGCGCCTTCGTCCGAGGTCGGGCGACCCACACCTTCCTCCAGGAGAACGATGCGGTCGACGAGCCCTTCGCCTTCCAGCAGACCGGCACGAACGTCGCGCTCGACCAGCTCTGGATCAAATTCGACGTCGATCGCCGCCTCTTCGTGACCGCGGGGCGCCAGCCGATCCGCTGGGGCGCCGGCCGCTTCTGGAACCCCACCGACTTCCTCAACCGGCAGCGCCTCGATCCCCTCGCCGTCTTCGACGAGCGCCTGGGTGTGAGCCTCCTCAAGCTCCACCTCCCGCTCGAAGCCCAGGGGTGGAACTTCTACGCCATCGCCGACTTCGAGGACGCTCCCCGGGCGGAACAGGTGGGCGGAGCGCTCCGGATCGAGAAGCTCATCGGCCTGACGGAGATCTCCCTGAGCGTGGCCGCGCGCAAGGATCGACCCGTGCAGATCGGGGCCGACCTCAGCTTCCCCATCGGCCTCTTCGACTTCCGCCTGGAGGGTGCCTTCCTGCGCGACGTCCGCCGCCCCTTCTGGCGCGGGCCCGTCTCCCTTGACCCCGAGGCCCCCATCCCGCCGACCCCCTTCAGCCGGAAAGACGAGTGGATCCCCCAGGTCGTGGTCGGGGCCGAGATCGGCATCCCCTACGGCGACGACGACGCGATCCACGTCGGAGCCGAGTACTTCTACAACGGCATGGGCTACGACGAGCCCGAGCTCTACCCCTGGCTCCTCTTCACCGGGGACTTCACCCCGCTCTACCTCGGCCGCCAGTACGCGGGCGTCTACGCGAGCGCCATCGGCCCGGGCTCCTGGAACGACACCACCTTGATCGGAAGTCTGCTCGGGAACCTCTCCGACGGCTCCTTCCTCGCCCGTTTCGACTGGCGGGTGCGGCTCTTGACCTATCTGGATCTCAACACCTACGCGGCCCTCCACTTCGGGAACGAGGGCGAGTTCCACTTCGGCATGGACCTCCCGCCCATGGAGGTACCGGAAGAGCTCGCCCCACGGCTGCCGCCCGGCCTCGAGGATGCGCTCGCCCTCGGGATGGCCGTCTCCCCTCCCCTCCTCGATCTGGGAGTGGGCATCTCCCTTCGTTTCTAGCGGTGGAGGCGTCGAAACCGCCGTGCCTTTCGATCTCCCGAACTTCCCTTGCCAAGAAGTCCGTCTTTGGGTCTACTCCCTCCCCCAACGTCAGAAGAGTACCGGTGCGTTGACGCCCTCGCGCGCAGAAGGTTGCTTATGAGATTCGCTCTTCTCCTCCTAGCCATCGCGGTCACCGCGTTGGGGCCCGCCGTCGCCGGCGCGGCGGTCGACTCGGAGACCCGCGCGGCCTCGGGAGAGGTCCAGACCAAGGTCCCGTGGCGGAACTCGATGATCGTCTACGAGCACGCCACGACGGTGAGGACCGCGGTGCCGGACATGGACCTGACCTACAATCCGGCCTACGTCCACACCCTCTCCTTCCGGCCCGAGTGGCATTTCTCCGACTACTTCTACACGCGGCTCCGCTTCGACCTCGAGCAGGAGCTGACCAACTCGGACTACACCACCAAGAAGAACGAGATCCTCTGGAGCGATCTCTTCCTCGAGATGGGCACCCGCTCCTTCAAGGAGCCGACCACCGGGATCGTGCTGTCGGGCACCCTCCGCCTGACCGCCCCCGTTTCGAAGATCTCCTCCGCCCGGACGATGCTCTTCGGGGCGAGTCCGGCGCTCTTCCTCACCCGGAGCTTCGACGTCCTCGAGGGGCTGATCCTCCGCTACACCGTCCGGTATTCGCACCGCTTCTACAGCTCCCGCACCGGCGAGTACGACGGGCACGGCATCGCCGGCTGCCGCACGCCCTCTTGCGACGTCTTCCTCAGCACGGGCATCCGCAACTCGCCCTGGGACATCTCCCACGGGCCCATGGTGATCCTGCGGCCGATCGACTCCCTCTCGCTCACCGCCATGGCGAGCTGGTCGAGGGCGGCCCTCTACGAAGTCTCGGAGTTCTCCCTCGACGCCGGTGGAGGCCAGGAGCCGATCCCGGCCTCGGACGACGATCCGAACGCGCGCTACGGGAGCGTCTTCCTCTTCGACGCGACGTGGTCGGCCATGGAGGAGCTCTTCCTCTCGGCGGGGCTGACCACCTTCGCCCCGCAGCTCGCGCCGGACGGAACGAGGTATCCGTTCTTCTTCAACCGGCATTCGATGGTC
>Ga0180216_1001833_pt1 | contig 18384 bp, 17 predicted proteins | sample eDN3rd37CBELigMG_FD_128879 | JGI IMG/M metagenome (GOLD analysis project Ga0180216, IMG submission 128879) | Enriched Miracle-Growth compost microbial communities from Emeryville, California, USA - eDNA 3rd pass 37_C BE-Lig MG (version 2)... ...
GCCGGCCAGGGCAGTGACCGCCTGCGCAACCTGCAGAACCTCATCGCCCAGCTGCCGCACCAGATCGGCGGTCAGATCCAGCCCGATGATCGGGCTTAAGGCAGGCAGGACACTCGCAGAAGCCGCGATCAACACGCCCCAGATTGTCAGTGATTGCCCCCACCATTTGGGCGCAGTATCCAATGTATCCTTTGAGCTCATGCGTGGTTCTCCATTCTGCTCATCCGCGGATCTCGAATTCTGTAAAGGCTCGCCATCCTGCGAGGGCAATTTTTCAAGCGCCTCCAGCGTGTGCTCCACGCGGTTGAGCCATCCCCGCCCGAACCGCCAGAAGTGCGGGAGAGCCCGATACCGGCGGCGGCGTATCGCGGCATACGTCTTGATGATCTGGGCAATGGGCATGGCTGCGATCCTGCCTTTTGTTTCAGGTCCTATGACACCGTCGACTGTGGCGCCGACTGTTTCCTGCAGCATGCGGATGGCAGTGCCGACGCCATGGTTTACAGCTGCATCGAAGTGCAAAAACGCGAGTGCCGCGGGCAGGTCCGCGCAGCCCGCAGGCAGCCAATATCTTTTATGGTAGATCGCTTCCGTCTCCGCCCTGGAAAGCCGTTGAAGCTCAGCAATCAGGTCGTCCCGGTTCGCCGCCGAAACCTTCAAGTTCCTCCAGGCAGCCAGTGTCGCCAGCGTGATCCCCATGTTGGTTGGTCCACCCGGATCATGCGGATCATCGCTGTATCCGCCCTCCATCTTGAGCACGTGAGCCAGCGCAGCATTGAAAAGCTCCGCGGCTGCATCTGCTCCGGCTGGCTCCGACTTTTTCCCGATCCGGCTTGCAGGCCATCGCATCGCAACAAGCCGGGACCTGTCGAACGCCTCGACACTGACCCTGCCACCCTGGTTGCCTCCCAGAAGCCACAGCTGCTCGGCCGTCCATCCCACCAGAAAACCGACATGGCCCAGCGCCGCAGAGCGGCCTCGGCTGAGGACGACGATTGCCCCGAACCGCTCTGTTGGAAGTGCCTCACCCCAGTCGGTATAGGACCGCGCCTGGAGTGAACGGGTGCTGGCAAATCCCGCCCGCTCGAGACTTGCACCCGCGAACGCCGCGCACCAGGCCACTTCGTCTCCGTCCACTGGGTTGTGTCCAAGTTCCCGGAAGAACGCGACGATCCGCTTGTTGTGGCGCTCACCGGGGATCTCGCGCTGGTCATACTCACGCCATGCCTCCGCCAGCCAGAGCGGCTGCCTGCTTGATGTCATCCGAACCCCCATGATCGGCGAAGGTTTTATGTTGTCAGATCGCCTGGAACTGTGCGGTCACCGCGGCCCCGCGTCCGAAGATGGCGCTGATCTGGACAATCCGCACGGATACCTGCATCTGCACACTGCCGAAGTCGGCGACCTGATCTCCCGCCGGGTAAGTGAGTGTCGGGGCATCGCTATCGAGCGTCCGCACCGCGTTACCAGCAGCATCGAGGATCTCGATCTCATAGCGTTCGGACTCCTCCGCGAGCGGTACATCTGGTGTCTCCCAGCTATCGCCGCCGATACGCGTCCGCCGCACCCAGCTGAGAACGATGTCATTGCCGTTACGTCGCGCCCGCACGTGAACCGGTGCATAGGGTCTGAGGCCGATCCCGGCAAAGGTGTGTTGCCGCTGTCCGTAGGCTGGATCGGCCAGGTCCCGGTTGGCTGGCCCGTAACGCCAGACATAAGGCAGCTTGAGTTCATCAACCCCAAGCTCGATCCGGGCTACGGCGCCGTTCAGCATGACAAACGGTGCTCCGGCGTCCAGAAGCGTTCCCGCCACCGGCATTGCAGCTTCGCTGCCCGCCTGCCCCCTCAGCAGACCAGACAGGACATAAGTTCCCGGCGCGACCAGTTCCGCTTGTTCGAACTGCAGGACTTCCCATTCCCCGGCCGCGTTGCGCACAGCCGCCGCATTGGCGCCGGCCAGCATCTGCAGGCGCGAAACGGAATGGAGCTCTCCACCTGTCACACTGACCTTCAGTTGAGTGCCATGATCAATACGCGAGACCGGGCCCGCCGCGAGTGCTTCCAGCGTCTCCCCCAGGATCGCTGGCCCACCCGCAATACCGCGTAAACGGTAACCGGCCGCTTCAGGCGATCCATATAGCGCCACGGCCCCCGGCCATGGGCTCTTCGTTGCCGCGAAATAGCCCGCCGGTCCGCCACCTTCTGAGCCGGAGAAGGGAAGATCGAGAAACTCGACGCGGGGTTCTCCGATATCAACCGGACCCGCCGGCTTGCCCGGCCGTATCGGCGCCGTTCTCCCGGCATAAACCTCCGGATCAATACTCCTAGCCTCGATCTCACGCGCTCCGTGATCGCCGATTTCGATGATGCGCAACAGCCGCTCGGTTCCGTGCCGTTTCAACCGCACGACATCACCGGGCTCGAGAGCAATGAAGCTCGGCGGCAGGGTAAGGCTCGCACGCTCACGCGAGGCCCAGGCCTCAAACAGCCAGCTCTCGGCAATCCTCGTCGCATGCTCTTCGTCAAGCACGATGGGAACATCAGCCCGCCCCAGACGGCCGCTCGTTCCCACCAGACGGCGCGCTTCCGCTACGGCCTGCTGGTAGTCCCAGGAACCCGATATGTAGTTCAGCTTTGCCGAGCCGGGCAGGTCGGTTTCCTGTGCACGCACGAGAGTCGCCAGTGGTTCACTGCTGCCACGCTCGACAAGGTCGCATTCTTCAAGGTCGACCGTAACTGCTCCCGCACCGCGATGCCGGAAGGTGATATCGCCTCCGCTTTCGATCGCATCGAAAAAGTAGGCAAGCCCAAGGGGCTGTAATGCATCACGCGCGCTCATTGCACGATCGATGACATAGCCCGGAACCATGCCTTGCAGGCCGCTGGCATCGAACTCATGAAACTCGAAGTCTCGGAGGATCGTTGTCACGAGCTGCCCCAGCGGCGCGTTCGCCAGACGGCCGTTCAACCAGTGCCCGAGACGCCAGTTCTTACCATCGCCCCATGCGTCCTGATTGTGCGGGAACGCCGGAAACGGTCGTGCGTCCCAGCAGTAAACGAAGATCCGCTTACAATCGACCATGCGCCCGCCGTAGACGGTCGAAAACGGATTGAGCCCCTCGACATATCCATCCGAATCGGGATCGAACCCGCTGATCATCGCCCGCACATAGGAACGCTGCATGAGGTCGTCACGCACGCCGGTCGAATAATAGGGCAGCGAGGTCTCGGAACTTTTGGGATCAACGAAGACGTTCGGCTGATTGGCCCCCTTGTCCGTTGCAGGGCAGCCGATCTCCATGAACCAGATCGGTTTCGACTCAGGCACCCAGGCAGTCGGAGTCGCAAGTTCAACCCCACCCGGCCGGTTGTAGTGCCGGTTGCTCCACCAGCTCTTGATATCCTTGTAGCGGAACATCCAGGGTTTGCCGGCGCCGTCCGTTATCGGGGTTCGCACCTGCGCGTCACGGTCGGCTTGGCTGGCGTAATACCAGTCAAAGCCTTCGCCGCCGGCCAGATTGCTTCGGAGATAATCGAGATCGTAGATCGACGCGTGCCCGTCAAGCTGGTCAAGATGTCCGTTCCCGTCACGCCAGTCCGCCAGCGGCCAGTAGCAATCGATGCCGATTGCATCGATTGCTGGCGAGGCCCACAGCGGATCAAGGTGGAATGTGACGTCTCCCGTACCATCCTGCGGCTGATGTCCGAAGTACTCCGACCAATCCGCGGCGTACGTGATCTTGACTCCTGCCCCGAGCAGCTCCTTCACCTCTGACGCCAGGTTCTGCAGCGCAGTGACGAACGGATAGCTGCCCGGCGCATCTCGCACCCATGTAAGCCCACGCAGTTCAGTGCCGATCACGAACGCATCCACCCCTCCGGCCACCTTCGCCAGATGCGCCAGATGCAGGATCATCCTTCGGTAGGACCATTCATCGGGGCCCGAATACGAAATCGTCTCGCCACTTATCGTGAAGTCACCGACTTGTGCCGCCCCCACGAACGCAGCCACCTGCTCCCCGGCTGTTGCGGTCTGATCGGGGCTGCCGGGCTGGCCGGGCGCCGGATGGCAGGTAATGCGGCCTCGCCACGGGTAGGGCGGCTGCACGCTGCCGCCGTAAGGGTTGGCAAGCGTGTTTTCCTCGGGAACGTCCATCATCAGGAAAGGCGTCAGCGTCACCGCAATCCCTCGCCGTTTCAGGTCCCGGATTGCTTCGATGACACTTTTGTCGTCCGGTGTGCCGCCGTAGGCCGGTTTCCCGTTATGTCTGCTGATGAGATGGGCCTGACTCCGTGTCAGCCCGGCGACGCGCCATGCCGTGGGTTCGGTCCTCTTTTCCGCAATATCGACACCGGGACGCACCTGGCAGTGCCCTGCTCTCAGATCAGTGCCGAACCAGCTGACGATCAGAGATATATTTTTGGCGTTGGGCAGCTCCGTCTGCAGTTGATCGATCGCCACCTGCCAGTCGCTGCCGCCCTGCAGGGTATGCACGTTTTCCGCTTTCGTACCGCCATACCCGAATGTACGAACGACAGGCTCCGGAGCGTAAACGAACTCTCCCGACCCTGGAATGAGCACGACGCCCCGTATCTCCTCGCCGAACGTCTCAACCGATCGATAGACCTCGAACGAAAGTTGCGGCAGACGGTTGCCAAACTCTGCCAGCGCCAACCGTTCGAAGACAATGTACGCCGTACCGCGAAATGCCGGCGCATTGCTCGGCCCTTCGCGCGCCGCGATCAGAGCGTCGACGGCTTGGTCCTCGGACCCGCGGTAAACGCGCGTCACGAACCGTGATAGATCTATCTCTGTTCCATCCGCCCACACGCGGCCCAGTCCGCTGATTTCACCCTCGCAGATACCCACGGCGAAATTTGCATAATACCGGTACTCGACCCGGTCGATACTTCCGCCACCACCTCCCGATATGCCCTTGCCCCCACCCGAGCTTTCACTCGTTGTTCGCACTTCCTCCTCGAAGTCCGTCGCCCAGATGATCTGTCCGCCTAACCGCACGCGCCCATAGACACGAGGGATCGCAGCCCCTTCCGTGGAAGACGTCACATGCAGATGCTGCAGGCGCGGCCCCTCGACTGTCCGCGTTTCCCCAGACGCCCCGAACAGCGCCTGATCGACGTAGGATCCGGCTAGCGCACCGATCTGGGAACCCAGAGTTGCACCCGTGATTGTTGCTCCGAGAACTGACAGGCCCGCCGGCAGCACCGCGCTGCCGACCGCGGCACCTGCCGCCGCCAACGCCAAGGTTGCCATTACAGATCGATCCCTGGAAACGCGAATACCCCGACGATCCGCCTCCGCCACCAGCCGGTCATCGCCACTTCGCTCACCGGCGCGCCTTCCATCGCGTGTACGAACGCGTCCTGCCCCGTCATTATCCCGCAATGCTTGGCTGCAAGTCCCGCCCGATACCGGAACACGACGACGCAACCGGGCGCGGCGGACTCGACGGGGCGCTCCTCCAAATACTGTCGTGCTGCGTCGAGCAGCGTTTCCTCACCTTTGCCGCTGGACCAGTCGCGCGTGTACGTGATCGGCCCTTGCACCTCATAGCCGTACAGATCGCGCCAGACGCCGCGCACGAGACCCAGGCAGTCCGTACCCACGCCTCGTTGACTTGCCTGATGATGATAGGGTGTACCGATCCACCCGCGCGCCAGGCGCACCACGTCGCCAGCCGTTATCGCACCATTCCCATCCGGAAACGGCGTTTTTCCCAGCACCATGTCTCTTGTCCGATCAGCCCTTGTTGGCGCGCCGCGGCGCAAACGCGGTCACAAAGTCATTTCCCGGCATTTGCGGGAAGCCGCGAAAATTGACTGAGTTGGAAAACTTCTCCCGGCAGGTCGCCAGTGTCTTGTCGCATCCGGCCTGAACGGAAAACTCCTGACCGGGAACAAGGGGGCCGCGCGCTGACTCCCAGAGTTCGATGGCCACCTGTCCGCTCGAGCGCGTGTGCGCCTTGACTTCAATCCGTTGCCCGTCCGCAGCTCCACTCGTGAAGGTCAGGAGGCCGCGTGCAAACCAGCCGTCCGCAAAGGTATCCAGCCCGCTGACCGTGAATCGCCGCTGACTGCTGGCTGTCGCAATAGCTCCGGTGGCGGTGAATGCCGGATCGGCTGTCACGACCCTGCAACGGCGATCACCGAGATCAGCATCACAGGTGTACTGAAACACGCGCCCTTTTGGCTGCTGCAGGTAATGCGCGAGCCCCCGCACCTCGGCGGCAAAACCATTCCCCGCGCGCCGGACTTCGCCCAGACTGCCCGTACGCATCAGCACCCGGTTCTGGGGCGCCTGCCAATCCACCCGGAAGATCTCCACCCGCGCATCGTCGTAAAGTCCCGCCGCCAGATCCGCCTCCGCCAGCCGTTCGGACGTCAGCGCTCCTGTCACTTCCAGGTTGTCAACGCTGAGTCCAACGGAGTCGCGCATCTCGCTGGCCGCAAAACCGGCCGCCGCCTCGAACGTCGTCCCATCGAAGACAATATCGCGATCATGGTCCGTAAACCCCTGCACGATGCCATCGCGACGTCTTAGCCGCCAGCACCAGCACAAGGTTGTAATCCCGCTGTCGAGCGCAGCGGCCAGTTCATCAGGCAGCTTCTTCATAGGCGGATCTCGACGATGGGAATGTTGGGAATGGCGCCGTGAGTAAAACCCTGAAGATTGATCTCCAGTTTGTCCGTGTCGAAACGCACAGGCACGTCGAATGAAAAGCCGGCCGTCACGATCGCGCCATCTGCCGGTTCGTGTCCCGGCAAAAACGTGATGAGCCCCGTCCTGTCATCGACGACAAACTCTATACCTTCGTCGAGCATCGCCCCATCGACGGCGATCCGAACGCTGCCTGCGACCGGCTTCCTGATCGTCCGCACCCAGGGCGCGTCAGCCCCCCCATAGGTTTTGGTCAATTGGAACGATACCCGTGTTCCATCTCCAATCCCGATCACCTGATCACCTGCACTTGCCTCCTGGCTCGGCCCACATGATTTCCAGTCGCTGTGATCGCGCCACCGGAAACCGTAAAGCCGCCCTCGCCGCTCCTCGAAAAAGGCAATGACGGCATGCAGATCGTCGAGCGAGCGCAGGCCGTACCCGGCATTGTAGCTACGCCGCGAATCCGCCCAGCGACTGTTGCGCTCTTCAAATCCCGAGCCCAGGACGACAACATCGGTCCTCCGTTCCGGCCCGCCTTGTGCCCCGCGTGATATCCCCGTGGGAAAGCGCACTTCGTGAAAGGACATTGCCGCTCCTGTCTGAGCTGCCCCGACCGGCTTCAGAGATTTCTCTGTCCCATGGCAATGGCCCGCGCCATTGCCGCCGCCACCTGGGTCTGCGATCGCTCGAAGCTTGCGGCATCTGGCGTCGTCACATTGATGACCACGCTGATCCCGCCGCCGCCCTGCGCCGTAACGCCGAGCCGCCCGTCGCGTCCCCTTGCCAGTGGCAGGATGGCTTCCGGGCCGGCTTCCCCGGCAATCCCGACGCTTCTCCGTCCCAGAGGGAACGTAAACGGACTGTGCAAAACACCGCCCTTTGCAAAGGGCACCGGCAGAGGTTGAGCCGCCTGTCCCGCCATTCCGAGCCCTCCCGAAAGCAATCCCGAGAACAATGCCCCGATGCCCTGCTCCATCGGCTTGAAGGCCGCCTTCATGACCATGTTGGAAAGATCAAGCGTAAGCCCGCGCAACACCTCTCCGAGGCTGCGCCCCTTCACGGCAATCCCGTCGAAGGCATTCACCAGTGACCTGGAAAACCTGCGCCCGAGTGCTGATGCGGCGTCGAGCTCGCGCTGCAGCGCGCGTGTGTCGGCGTCGACGACAACTGTCCATGTCTCGATCCCCTCATCAAACCCGTCCATGCCTGGCCCTTTCAATCAGGAAACAACTGCATGAGCCGTGTCAGGTCAGCGCGCGACACCGGCGAAGCACCTGTTTGCGACCCGAGCCGCCCTCGCAGTGCGGCTTCCAGCTCGCGCGGCGTCATGGCCCAGAACGTTGCAGGCGCCAGCCCAAGCAATCCCAGGCCCGCTGCCATCACGTCGTCCCAGGGAAAGGGCCGCGGCCGCTCCCTGCCCCCATGCCTTCTTCATCTGCCGTCTGGCCCTCCGGGGTCCCTTCACTGTTTCCGCCGAATGTCGCTGACAGGAGCCTCGCGACGATGTCGACAAATCCGGCCGCACCACCGTCGGCCTGCATCGAAGCAACCACGGCATCGGAGATGTCATAGCCAGCGCCCCGCAACCCCGCACCGATGATGCGCTGCGCATCGCGGGCTGAAATCCGGCCTCGCTCGAAACGCGCCGCCAGCCCGACTATGTCATCGTTTCCGAACGCTGCTTCCAGCTCCGCCAGCGCCCCCAGCGTCAGGCACAGCGTAAACGCCTTGCCATCAAGTCTTGCCTCGATCTCACCGCGATGCCTGTTCGCCATGTTCCGTCACTCCTGCTCAGACCGCCACGAACGCGATCTCGCCCGCACTCTCCAGAGACAGCTCGAAAGCGACCTCGCCGTCATGTCGGCCGGTCAGCTCAAACGAGGTAATCTGGAATGGCCCCGTCACCGAGCCGAAGTCGGGAATAACGACTTGCCAATCCCGGATTGTCCCATTGAAAAAGTAGGCCCGGACCGTCTCATCAGATGCCGCATCCTTGAAAATGCCGGCCCCGGAAAGTCGCGCGCTTTTCACCCCGGCACCTTCCAGAAGCTCCCGCCAGTGCCCTGCCGATTCCTGATGTGTCACGTCCACGGTTTCTGCATTGAAGGCGAGCGACCGCGTGCGCAGACCGGCGACGGTCACGAAACTTCCGTCACCATCGCTATCCACCTTCAAAAGCAGGTCCTTGCCCTTCTGAGCCGCCATCACGTCCACCATTGCTTGAGTTGAAATCCAACCGGCCCGCACGCACTTCACCGACCAGAGCAAGACCGCCTTCAACGGTGAGCCAGCGCCTGGCACCATGCGTGCGGGCCATTTCCGTCACGGCTCGGGTTCCGTCACCGCCCTGAAGCGCACGACCCCCTGATAGGTTTCGCCATCATCAGCGCGGCGCGCTTCTGATATTTCGTGCCGCAGATTTACAAGCCGATGGCCGCAAAGAGTGAGCGGCTGATCGTGCAAGGCATCCCGCACCGCCTCCATCACCTCGAACGTTTCCCGCCGGCCGCTGTGACGTGACCAGACATGCAGAACGAGGACGTGTTCGCGGCCGTCAGCCGACCCCATGCTCCAATCGCGTTCGAGCCCCTGCCCGAACGCGATGTATGGAAATTCCGCTTCCCTCGGTACATCGTCAAAAACCTTTCCGGCACCGATCAGCGCGGTGACAGAAGGATCAGCGGCCAGCGCCGCATAGACAGCTTTCTGCAAAGCCCATCCGGCGCTTGCCATCATGGCTCTCCCTTAAGCCTGGGGTTGGCTGGCCTCGCTAGCTCCCGCCAAGATCGCTGACGGCTACCGCCCGCCCTACTCACCCGCCCGGCAAACGCAGATCTCTTGCGGGCATTCAGGTGCAGACGCAATCGCTCCCGTAAGCTCCCCATCCGGACCCTACGCGCCAGAGTGCCTAGCCCGCCGACGGTCGTACTGATTTTCAAAGGTCACGTTCCTCGCAAAGGCACTTAAGGAAGCGTCGGCGTTCCTCGATATCGATCACCGCCCGCACATCGAACAGCCGCTTGCCAAGACGGAAACGCATGTCAGGTGTCACATCGTCCCGATACCGCAGCCAGATCTCATGGGTTACGTGTCCTGAAACGGCATCTGCTTCTACGCGCTCGAATCCTGTTAACGGGAGAACAGCCGCCCACACCTCGGCAAGCATCTCCCAGGTTTCTTCGGCACCGCCTCCGCCATCCGCCACACGGACCGCGCGTTGGATTCCCACTCTTTGACGAAGATCACCGATACTCAGCTCGGATCCGCCTCTCATATCCGCACCACCCGGTAAGGTTTCAGGAGACGCGACACTCCGGATGGAATGGCGACCGCTTCTGAACCGATCTCGATCGGGTCGCGGTGCTCGTACCAGTGAGCCACCAGCAGCAGCAGAGCCTGCCGGATGGGTTCCGGAACCTCGCTCGGCTCCGTCCCGTAGCCGGCTGTCAGATCGATCTCGATTCCGTTCGCCGCGCGTCCAGGCTTTGGCCAGCCCGCCATCGTCGCGATCAACCGGGGGGGCGCGCCCGCGGTATCCACGACATAAGAGTGTGTATCGACCACCGAAGCGGTGCCATCGGCATCGAACACCCTCACCTCGGCAACCTCCTGCAATGGTCTCAGCGGCAGCTGCACCGCGCCGCTTCTCGGCCATCGGTCAAGCACCAGGCGCCAGCCTTGGGTAATCAGGGCCAGGCCCAGCGCCGCTTCGATGTGAAGCCGGGAAGTCAGGATGAGGCTCGAGATCAATATGTCCTCGCTGCTGCCGTCGATCCGCAAATAGGCCTTCGCCTCTGCAACCGAGATGGGTTCACAAGCAGGTGCGGTCCGCATGACGAGAGCCATTCGGTCATCCTTTTCTGACGTTGCCGGCACGTTTGCTCGGCTGTGCCGGTTGGGCTTCGTTGATTTCGTCCGGAACAGATGGCGGAGCCGCCGCGTGTGCGTGGGAGACGGCTCCGCCGGATTCCGCAAGCGGCAGAGGAGAACCGCTGCGGAAATGAAAACGGGCGGGAACTTTTCAGTCCTCGCCCGTGCCATGTGTGCCAGTTGGAGCTGACTCTTCGGTTCAAGCGCTGAACTTCAGCAGCTTGATCGCATCGAAATCCTGGATGCCGCCACCTACGCGCTTGGTCGTGTAGAACAAGACGTAGGGCTTCGCAGAGTACGGATCCCGCAGAACGCGGATCCCGAGCCGGTCAACGATCAGGTAGCCGCGTCGGAAATCCCCGAACGCAACCGCGAGGGCATCGGCAGCAATGTCCGGCATGTCCTCCGCTTCCGCTACCGGAAAGCCGAGCAATGACGGTGGTTCGCCAGGCCGCGCCGATGGCTGCCACACGTAGTTGCCATCGCTGTCCTTCATCTTGCGGATTTCCGCCTGCGTCGACCGGTTCATCACGAAATGGGCATTGGCCCGGTATCCGGAACGCACCGCGTAAATGAGGTCGATCAGGACATCACCAGGATCGGAGCTCGGGAAGTCACCGGCCACGCCCGTCGATATTGTACCGACCTTCCCCCATTCCCACGCGGAATTCGCTACAGTTGTATAGCTGAGAAATCCCTTGGGCTTGTTGACGCCGTCGCCTGTCACAAAGGCCTTGCCTTCCTGCTCTGCAAAGGCAATCCGAACTTCATCGGCCAGCCACTCGTCGATATTGACGGCGCTGTCATCCAGCAGGCTCGAAGTTGCTGCTGGCATCGCGTAAAGCTCCATCGTTGGAAACGACAGTTCTTCCAGCGTCGGCGTTGCCGTCTGCACGCGCGTGGCTGTCTCGGCCACCCATCCGGTCGCTGGTCCGGAAACCGCAAATGGGCGTTTGTAGACGGAACCCGACACCTGCCTAAGTCCGGCAATCGCCCGGATTGGAGAGATATCCCGCAGTGCGCCATTCACGACTGTCTCGGTTTCCTCCGGGATCAGATAACCCCCGTCCGGATCGGACCCGACCGACAGCGCCTTGCTTTCCAGATCGCGCAGTATCCCGCTTTCGCCCTTGCGCACATAGGCCTCGAAAGCCTCTTTGTGCTGCAGAGCTACCCCGGACCGCATCATACCTCCGGTCTGCCCGAGAGCCGGTCGCTGGGATTTCAGTGCCAGATCCTCAACGCGCCCTTTGTACTCGTCGAGCGCCCTGTTGATCCGGTCCAGTTTGTCGATCGTCACCACATCGGCGGAAACACGCTTTTCGATACTTTCCAGTCGCTCGTCATTCGCCGCCTTGAAGGCCTCGAAGGCCTGCATGAAGTCATCGAAGGCCATGGCAACATCATTGCCTGCCGCCTTTGTCTCCAGTTCATTCGTGAGCATTTATCTTCTCCCAGGTCTGGCGGGTTTGGTTTCTGAGAAGGCGCGCGGCCTCCCCGATGCGTTCAGCGAGCCGCTCCTTCTCCCGTTCGCCCCCGTCCGCATCCCGCATGGACCGGAAGCCCTTGAAGCCATCGCGCAACACTGCGCGGGCTTCCGAACGCGTCAGCCCAGCCTCCCGCGTGAGCCACCGTTCAAAGTCTCGTTCCGTTACGCCGCTGTCTCGCAGCAAACGCGATTTCACCCGCGTCACACGCGCGCCCGGCAGCATGGGAAAGGTCACGATGGAGATCTCCCACAGATCGACCTTTTCGATGCGCCGGATCCCGCTACGCGGATCACGCCGCGACTTGAGCGCCCGAAATCCGATTGAGAGGCCATCGAGCGCCCCTGCCCGCATCAGCGAAGCCACTTCCCTGGCCCGCGCCACATCAGGCATCAGCTGCCCCTCGACATGCAGCCCACGCTTGTCTTCGCGAAGCGCAGTCCACACTCCGATGGGCTGATTTGCATCGTGCTGAAAAAGCAGCTTCACGCCGGAGGGGCCGCGCCGCTGCAGGCTTTCCCTGAAGGCCCCGGGAGCGATCACGTCCCGCCCCAGATCCTCCATCTCGAAAAGACTTGCATACCCCTCGAAACTGCCATCGGTGCCCACGTCCTTGAGGTCCCGCGGCAGGAACTTCATCTCAAGGTAGGCGCTTCTGTTCTTCAACAGGTCGGGAGAGACGATCTGTGTTGCACTCATGTATCCCGCCCTTCCTCGCTCAACGGGCCGTAGCCCACCGCTTGCCGCTTCTCGTTTCGTGTCAGGAAGCTGGCGCGCTCCAGACGCGCCCACAACGCCTCTCGCTCGACCGTCAGGGCTTCGATCTGATCGAGATCAGGGCGCAGTTCCAGTCCATCGCCAAAAGCCGGCCCCAGCCAGGCCGAGAGGGCCTTCGCCGTGCGATTGACGAGCGGCAGCACGCTCTGTCTCCAGAACGAGCGGTTGGCCTCCTGATAATTCGAGTAGGTGTTGTCACCGGGTATACCGAGCAGCATCGGCGGCACGCCCATGGCCAGCGCAATCTCCCGCGCCGCAGCGTTCTTCGCCTCCACGAAATCCATGTCCTTCGGGCTGAGGCTCAACTGCTTCCAGTCGAGTCCGCCTTCAAGCAGCAGCGGACGGCCGGCGTGTCGGGCGCCTTGAAATCCCCCCTCCAGCTCAGCCTTCAGCCGTTCATATTGCTCCCCGGTCAGATGCCCTTCCCGCGCAGCGTAGACCAACGCCCCCGATGGCCGCGCAGCGTTATCGAGCAGCGCCTTGTTCCACTTGGCCGCTTCATTATGAATGTCGATGGCTGACGCTGCCGCTTCGATCGGGCTCATGCCATAGTGATCGTTGCCCGGATGAAAGAGCCTGACGTGCAGGATCGGGCGAACCGGTGCATCGGTCTTGTGCTCGAAGCGGACCAATCTGCCGGAAACGCTGTATTCATAGGCTTCAGGCCAGCCATCGCTGCCGGGCACGATCCTCATGCGATCCGGACGCAGCGCGTAAAGCTCTCGCACCTGGCCATCGAGGCTCACCGCCTCGGCATAAGCGTTTCCCGCAACCAGCAGATAACCATACCAGGCCTCCAGCAGATCTGTGCCAGTCTGCTCAGGTCCGGGCCTCGCCATGAGGTCCAGCAGAGGATGCTGGTGCAGTTCAGTACTGCCTTCATAAAGGAGCAACGGGATAGATGCTGCCGCCTCCGCAATCATGCGCACCGAGCGGTAGACAATCGCATTCTGAGCATAGCCTTCCTGCGCAAAGCTCGCATAATTGCGCGGGCTCCAGACTGGCCTCCCCGGCCCGTTGATCGCTACCAGTGGACCGGTCGCACTCCCCTTTTCCTCCACCCGGCTGAACCGTCCGCGCGGCAGTAATCGCGCTAGCGTTTGCATCATGCGCGCCATGCCAGCCATCCTTCGCGTTGTTTCCGGAAATATTCGAAAAATCAGAGCAACCGAAGCGCCGGGCGAGCGGGCTCAGGCTCCATCAGACAGCTTACCGCCCATACCAGTGCATCAAGCCGGTCCGGGCTTCGCCCATGCGCCCGCCCGTCGGAGCCGAACGCACACATTTCATCTTCCAGCGCTTCAAATGTCCCGACATGCGCCACCCGTCCTTCGGCATAAAGCGCGGCCACCGGTTCCGCCCGTAACCACTTCCCTCTGGTAGCCCGAACCTGTCTCACCGGACATCCCGGCTCGATGTGGCGCAGCACGCTGACTACCAGGTCACCACCCTGGTTGACTTCCGCCACCACCCGTTCAGCATTGAAATCCTTTTGCGCCGCGATCGCCGCGCGCGCCCAGACTGCCGGCTCCCGCCCCTGCACACTGCGATCTGCCAGAACATAGAGACGGTGATCTTCTCCCCGTCCGGCAACGATAATCCCGCAGGCATCAGATCTCGCCGTCGCCGTCACCGGTGGATCGACGGCCACGACGATCGACCGCATTGCCGGCGCCGTGCGGACACGTTGCGCATCAATCCAGTCGCGCCGCCACAATCCACCGACGTCATCTTCGATCATTTCGCCGAGCAATTCCTGCCGGCTCAATGCACTCCCCTGATAGCGCCGCATCATTTCAGCGACAAAACTCGGCGCCAGATTCGCCGAATTATCTGCAGTGGCCGACCTGCTCACCACGGTTCCCGGATCGGCCATGAGTTGCCTCAGCAGCGGTACGCGCCGCGGCGTTGTCGTTGCCACCACTTGCGGCCAGGAACCAAGCCGCAATCCGAATTGCAGCATGTCCCATGTATCTTCCGCATTACGCCATTTGGCGAGCTCATCACACCACGCCGCATCGAATTGCGGTCCCCGTAATCCTTCCGGGTTCTCCGCTGAGAAAATCTGCGCCACGGCTCCATTCGGCCAGGTAACCAGTAGCTTAGAAGATTCAAAGCGTGGACGTTCATCTTCCCGGTGCACTGCCAGCAGCCCCGAAACACCTTCCACCATGACGTTGCGAACTTCTGCGATGGTTTCCCCTATCAGCGCAATTCGTAACGACGGCTCGTTGGCGACCGGTTCGATCCCCAGAGCTTTGGCGCGCACCCATTCTGATCCCGCACGGGTTTTTCCTGCGCCCCGTCCGCCGAGGATCAGCCACAACCGCCAGGGCTCTCCATTGCTGGTCGTTCGCGGCGGCAGTTGATCATCGCGGGCCCAGACCTGCCAATCGCCATGAAGGGCCGCGACCTGCTCATCGCTTAGCTTCCCCAGATCCTGAACCAGTGTTCCCCTGCGCATGGAGGCGCTCAAGACGTTCCGCAATCTCTGCGCGCATGCGCTCCGCATCGGCTGCACTGACCCGCCCGGGAGCGGAGGATTGGCGTCTGTTCTCGATTTCAGTTGCGAACTCCGTAATCTTCTCAAAACTGCGGATCATCACACCCAGTTCGCGTGTCTCCCGCTCGCTGTCGGCGGCGGAAATATCTCGGTCCGAGCCCATCCGGGCCTCCAATTTCTTGAGCTTTTGGTCGATCGCCTTGTACAGGCGTGCAATCATCATCTGCTTGTTCACGGGCCGGTTGCGGCGGGACTCCGTCAGTCCCTCCGGAGGCCTTCCGGCAGCGCCAGAATCTTGAAGCGGCCTCGCAGCTGGCCGCCTCCAGCGCTCTTTCTTTGCCCGCCTGTAGATCCTGCCCGCCGGAACCGAAAAGCGTTCCGCCAGGTGTGTAACGGCCTCAGGCCCTGCCTCATAGGCACGCCTGATCTCTGCCCAGTTCGTCTCAGCGACGGACATGGAGCCTCATCTGGTTCTGATGTGAGAGGAGAGTTGGCAGGGACCAGCCTCAACGGGCTTCGGCCCCAATTCCAGCCATACAAAATGTATACGTGATCACCGCAACGGTGTCAACAGTAAAACATAGAGCCGACAAAGAATAATTCACACGAATACATGAACATATTTTCTAAATCGAAAGCAAACGATCAATTATGCGGACTCATACTCCGCCGGGGATAAATCAATCCACCTCTTCCTCTTCGAAATCGTCGATGATGTAGCGATGCAGGTTGAATACGTCGGCTGTTCCCTCGGGACGTGCCCAGCCGCGTACCGAAATGCCCGCCTGATGTACGGTCTCTGTGGTTCCCGAAACCAGCGGGTGCCACCACGCCAGATCACGCCCCTCAGCTACGCGCCGATACGCGCAACTTCCAGGCAGCCATGCCAGTTTGCGGACCATCTCCGGCGAAATCGCGATGCAATCCGATACGACCTCGTGGCGGCGCTCATAGTGCGAACACCGGCAGGATCCGACGTCAAGCAGCTTGCAGGACAGCCGTGTCAGATGCACTTCTCCCGTGTCTTCGTCCTCGATCTTGAGTAGGCAGCAACGGCCGCAGCCATCGCACAGGGATTCCCACTCCTCCCGCGACAGTTCTTCAAGCGACTTCGTCCGCCAGAAGGGCTCAGACATCTCATCTCCTTGTTATGTGGCCGATGCGCAGCTCCGGCTTGCCGGCGCAGAAACACATTTGCGACCTCATCTTGCGTAACCTGATGCTTCGGCTCTGGCACCGATTGCCGAGCTGCGTTAAGCCAATCGTGTCAGTACCAAGTAACGCACCGTCAAATCGACAAGGCAAAACGCCGTGAGCGACTGGTTTTTCAAGCAGGGCGGACGCGACCGCATCATCGACTGGCTTAGTATCGATTCGAAAATCGATTCCTTGATGTCAGAGTTCTGGGCGCGCATCCGCGCTGCCTGGAACTCCGCTTCCAGCTTCTTCGCCCGCTTTCGGCTCACAGGCTGGAAGCGCTTGTTCAACGAGCTTGCCTGCGAATGCCTGACCTTGGCAGCCGGTGGTCTGGTCCTTCTGTACGCCCTGGCCCTTCCCGCCTTCATGGAATTCAACGAAGACAACTTTCTTACGGGCCAGTACTCGGTAAAGTTCCTCGACCGCGACGGCAATGAGATTGGCAAACGCGGCATCCTCCATAATGACGCGGTACCGCTGGAAGAGATACCCGATCACGTCATCAAGGCTACCCTGGCCACCGAGGATCGCCGTTTTTTCGAACACTTCGGGGTTGATTTTCAGGGCACCCTGCGCGCCTTGTTCGAGAACCTGCGCGCTGATGCGGTCGTTCAAGGCGGCTCGACCATCACGCAACAGCTCGCCAAGAACCTCTTCCTTTCGCCCGAACGATCCATTCAGCGCAAGCTGAAGGAGGTCTTCCTCGCGTTCCTCCTCGAATCGAGGTTCACGAAACGTGAGATCCTCAAACTCTATCTGGATCGTGCCTATCTGGGTGGCGGAGCCTTCGGTGTGGAAGCGGCCTCTCAGTTCTACTTCGGCAAATCGGTCCGCGACGTGAACCTGGCCGAAGCGGCACTTCTCGGCGGTCTCTATAAGGCGCCGACCAGTTACGCTCCGCACATAAATCTGGCAGCATCGCGCGCCCGCACAAACGAGGTCCTGAATAATCTCGTCGAAGCCGGATTTTACACCGCCGGACAGGTCTATCATGCCCGCCTGCATCCAGCCAGGATCGTGGAACACAACGATCCCGCAAGCCCCGACTGGTTCCTTGACTGGGCCTATCAGGAGGTCCAGCGCATCGCCAAAGGCAAGGGCGAGTATGTCTTGACCGCCCGCACAACGGTGGATCTCAAACTGCAGCGCGCCGCCGAAGAGGCGCTCACATCCACCCTGCGCAGCGAAGGCCGTAGTGCCCGCGTTAAGACCGGCGCGCTGGTTTCCATGGAAACTGATGGCGCCGTGCGCGCACTTGTCGGCGGCGAGGACTATGGCGCCAGCCAGTTCAATCGCGCCACCTCCGCGCGCCGCCAGCCCGGCTCATCCTTCAAGCCCTATGTCTATCTGCTCGCTCTGGAAAATGGATATACGCCGGCCACGCTCGTTCGCGACAGCTCGCGAAGTTGCGGCAACTGGACACCCAAGAACTACAACGGCAGCTACGGCAGCGGCCGCCGCGTTACCCTGTCCTACTCACTGGCGAAATCCCTCAACACCACCGCCGTCGATCTGTCGCTGACGCTTGGCCGTGACAAGCTCCTGGAAGTCGTTAATCGCCTCGGCATCAGCGGTATCAGCAAATCGTGCTCGATGGCCTTAGGCGACGGCGCCGTCACCGTCCTTGAGCACACCGGCGGCTATGCGACCTTCGCCAATGGTGGCCGGCTCGTTCACCCCTATGCCATTCTGGAAATCGTCAACTCGCGCGGCGAACTCATCTATTCGCGTGAACGCGACGAGCCGGAGGCACCCCGCGTCATGGAGGAGGCCGTTGCCGAGAACATGAACCGCATGCTGCAACAGGTTGTCGAGGATGGCACGGGCAGCAGGGCACGCCTCGACTTCACCCATGCCGTGGGTAAAAC
>Ga0180216_1001836_pt1 | contig 18370 bp, 23 predicted proteins | sample eDN3rd37CBELigMG_FD_128879 | JGI IMG/M metagenome (GOLD analysis project Ga0180216, IMG submission 128879) | Enriched Miracle-Growth compost microbial communities from Emeryville, California, USA - eDNA 3rd pass 37_C BE-Lig MG (version 2)... ...
CGCCCCCCCCCCACGCCCACACACGCACGCACGCACGCCTGTGCCACCCACGACGAAGCGGTCGAGGCACATACGCGCCCCCCGGCAACACCGCAGCGCGGTACGCTGCCGCCACGTCTACGCGACGGCCCGACGGGGATCCGCGCCCGCCAGCCAGCTCGGCACCCCTGCCGCGGCCGGCCCGCTGCACCCCGGGAGGGGCGGGGGCGCGCCGCGAGCCCTCTGCGGGGAGCCGGGTGCTGCGACGCCATCGCCACTGCCTGCTGGAGGCGCACCGCGCGCGGCCGACCGCCGCGGGCTGTAGCGCGCTTGTGCGAGGCGCCGCCACGACGTCGTCCCTGCGGGATCCCAGCGCGATGGCGGCCTCCGCGCCCGCCGCGGGCGGGCGGCCGCGGCAGGACTCGCCCATGAACACGTCGCTGGACGCGGTGCTGCAGGTGCTCGTGCAGATGCCCGCGGGCCCGCGCGCGGACGACGCCGACGTCGTCCAGCTGCTCAAGGCCGCCGTGCGGCCAACGCTCACGGGATCCGCGCAAGCATCGCCGAGCGGCTCCAGCTCGTCGCTCAACTCGGCGGGCGCGGGCGCGAGCACCGGTGGCGCCATGGAGGTCGAAGCGCTGCCGCCGGCGCCGGCGCCGACAGACCCGCCGGGCCCGGGTATGACGCTGCGCTCGCGCACCATCTCGGCCGGCCGGGCCGGCGACGGGAGCGCGCCGGCCTCGCCGCAAGCGGCGCCGGAGCCGGTGGTGATCAGCCTCGTGCCGTGTATGCGCGCGCCGCGCGCCGCACGCAAGGCTCGCGCGGGGGAAGGGTGGAGCCAGCTGACGGCCCGCTGGCTGGCCCTCGCCGGCTGCCTCCTTGCCCTCCCAGCGTGGCTCTACTACGTGGAGGTCGGCCGGCACGGCCCGCTGTACCCGACGGACAGCGAGATATGGATGCCCATGGAGGGCAACCTCACGTACATCAGCTTCGCCAACGACTTTGGGCCGGTCAACCTGTCCAAGCTCTACCGGTTCTGCATGACGCTCTCGCGCGTCATGGAGGTACCCGCCTCGCGCGCCGCAGCGACGGGCCCCTCCGCCGGCTCGCCGCGGGCTCACGGCCCTCCTGCGTCCCGCCCCAGGGCTGTGTTTGAGCGCCCGCGCTCCAGGCCATCCAACGAAGGCCGCAGTACCGGCTGATCTGCTTCGTCCGGCAGGGCGCCGCGTCCTACGCGCACCGCGCCAACTCGGCGTTCGTGCTCAGCGCCTACCTGGTGCGCGCCAGGCCGCGCGGAGCGGCGCGGCTGGCACCGGCGCGGCGCGCGCTCACCCTCCCCGCCTCGGCCTGTCGCGGCGCGCCGTCCGGGGCCCCCGCCAGATGATGTACCACAACCTGCTGCCGGAGGCCGCGTTTGCGCCGTTCGCGCAGGCGGGCATCGAGCTGGTGCCGTACTGCGACGCCGGCGGCCTCGTGTCGCTCTACAACCTGACCGTGCTGGACTGCCTGAAGGGCCTGCACCGCGCGATCGGCCTCGGCTGGGTCGATTTTTCCAAGTTCGACCCCGAGGAGTACGATTACTTTGAGCAGGTCGAGAACGGTGACTGGAACTGGATCGTGCCCGGCAAGTTCCTCGCCTTTGCGGGGCCCGTGTGGGACGACTGGGACGAGCCGTACGACGACTCCTCCCAGCTTGGGCCGGGTGCGGCCGCGCAGCCCCCGAGGCGGCGACCGGACCGCTGCCGCCGCGCTGACGCTGAGTGGTGGCGCCGTCCTCCGCATCGCGCGGGCCGCGGTAGAGCACTACCTGACCCACTTCAAGGAGATGAACATCAAGGCGGTGGTAAGGTTAAACAACGTTTGCTACAACGCCCAGCACTTCAAGGACGCCGGTGCGCTCTGGCGGCCTTGCCCCAGGGCGACCCGTATCCTTGCTGACACGGCGGCGCACGGCGGCGCGTGCCTACCGCCGCGCGCCAGGCATCGAGCACTACGACATGTACTTTCCGGACGGTCACAACCCGCCGGACGAGATCCTCGAGCGGTTCCTCGACGTGGCGCGGAAGACCGACGGTGCGAATGCGCTCGCGCCAGCCGCGGCGGTGGTCCTGGGTCCCGCGCGCTAACCTCCCCGTGCCCGCGCGCCTTCTCGCCGTCTGCGGCGTCCGCGGCAGGCGCGCTGGCGGTGCACTGCAAGGCCGGCCTGGGCCGCACGGGGACGCTCATCTGCGCGTACATCATGCGGTACCACGGCTTCACCGCCGCCGAGGCCATCGGCTACGCGCGCATCTGCCGGCCCGGCTCCGTCGTTGGGCCGCAGCAGACGTACCTGGCCAGGTACGGCGCGCGTCCGCACCGCGCCGATGCTACCCCGCATCGCCTCACCCCGGGCTCTCCGCGGATCCCCGCCGTGCGTCCGCGGCCGGCAGCATGGAGCCGTACCTGCAGGGACGATCGCCGTCCCCCAGCCCGACGTCGTCGCCGAGCCTGCCCGCCGGCACGGGCGCCGTGCGGCAGCCGCGCAAGACGCGTGACGGCCGCAGCATCACCGTGCAGATCACGGATGCATAGCAGCAAGCGCGCGGCCTTCCGCTGTACGATAGCTCCCCGTGTAGCCCATTTTTTTCCCCTCCCCTGTCACCCGTCCGCGCCAACGCTGCACTATACAGCTATGGAGCACCCCCAGTGTCGTCCCACTTGTTTGCGTGATGTCTGTACATATACGAGAACTGCTGAACCTTGACCGGCAACGCTAGAGTACACGGGCGGTGCGCCGGACCCGCCGGCCTGTACAACGTGCAGACGCTGTGCGCCTAGTAGGACGGCCCCGCCGGCCGGGGGCCGGACGGCGCCGTGGACGTCGTGCGCGGCAGCGGCCGCGGCGGCGCGCGGATCGCCGCCACGCCAGCGCGGCCGCCGGACCCGCTGCTGGTGGGCCCATATGCCGGGGCGGCCGGCCGCGCACCGTACAACGGCCGCCCACCGTAGCCGCCGGCCGGCGACGCCGGCCGCCGCAGCGTGGCGGGCCCGCGTGGCCGGCCGACGGGCGCCGGCGAGTACACGGCGGCGCTCGACGCCGCCGCCGGCGCGGCGGCGCTGGTGCCCCGCGCCCACGGCGATTGGGATGCGTACGGCGAGCTCCGTGGCGCCGGGCTGGGTATGTGCGCCAGCGCGGCCCGCCACGAACCGCCAACCGCCGCCGATGCGGGCGCCGGCGCCGGGACGTGGCCCACGGCGCCGGCCACCGGCGAGGCGCGGCCGCTGCCCGAGGGCGACGTGCTGGACGGCGCCAGGTCGCGCAGCACGGACGGCGTGGACGGCAGCGACGCCGGCAGCAGCAGCGACGGGTACACCTGGTGCGGCACGGGCGGTGCCTGCGGCAGCAGCTCCGGCCGGAGCTGTGCCAGTGTCTCCCGCAGCTCGGCCATCTCGGCCCGCTCGTCGTTAAAGAGGTGCGCGCTCAGCATCAGCCGCGTGCTCGCCGGCACGCCCGCCTGCGCCGCAGAGGGAGCACCCGGCCCGCCAGCGCGGTGAGCCAGCGCGTCGGCGCCGCGGCCGCCTGGGCGCCCCTGCCGTCGCCTACCTGCGCCTCGTGCGCGGCGAGCCGGCGGGCGCGCTTCACCACCGCCGCCAGGCGCGCCTGGACGGCCTCCTCCTGCGCAATGACTGGAGCATGGGCGCGGCCCGGAGCTGGAGCGACGGGACGTGAGCGGCCAGCCGCGAGCGCGCGCCCGCGCGCGCGCGCGCTGCGCCGTCCGGCCGGCGTACCGTGCTTGAGATCAGGCTCGTCCAGGTCGCCAGCGTCCAGCTCGGTGTGGTAGAAGACGTGGTACGGCAGCAACCGCTCCACCACGTCCTCGAACGACGTGAACGGCCTGAGGTTGGGCCGCAGGACGGCGACGTGGTCCAGCTCCAGCGCCGTCTCGACGCGCCGCTTCACCTCGAGCAGGTGCTCGTACGCCGGCGTGTTGCGGACGACGCCCGTGGGCGGCGGCACGGTGGGCGCCGGCGCCGCCCGTGCCCTGGCGTCGTCGCCCTGCTCCTCCTCCTCCTCCTTGTCCTCCTTCTCCTCCGCCCCCTCCTCCTCCCGCTCCATGGCCTCGGCCGGCCGCTTCGCGACGCCCTTCACGGCCGATTCCAGCGCTGGCTTGCCGTCTGGCGCCGCCGCACCGTCCGGGGCGGCCTGGCCCACGGCCGGCGCCGCGTCGTGCGGCTCCGCCTTCACGGCCACCGGCGCGGCGCCGCCGTTGAGCCACCCCTCGTGCTTCAAGGAGGGCAGCGCCCCGGGCGGCGGCGGCGGCGGTGCGTCGGCCATGGCCCGCCGCTGTTCCGGCTGGCGCACGCGGGCGCGCTCCACCTGCCGTCGCTGGACCGGGCCGGTTCCCGCCGACGCGTGCCGGGCCCCTCACCGAGGCAGCGCCAAGGCGGCGCGAGGGGCCTCCGCCGTGGCGTCTCTGCCGGTTCCGCTCTGCAGTGGGCGCGCTCGTGGGCGCCGCCGCCGTCGTCGTCCGCCGCCGCCGTCGTCGTCCGCGTTCAAAAAAACGGCGCCCGCGTGGCGCCAAAAAAAAAAAGAAAAAAAGAGAGAAGAGGTTATTAATGACCTTCGCGTAGAAGCGTCTCCGGCCGACCGCGGGCGGCATGGAGGGCCGCATGCAGACGGGTAGGGACGGGCGGGTGGGCGCAGGCACCGACAGGATGCAGGAGGAGGGGGAGGCCAGCCACAGCGCAGGCAGGACGGTGCAGCATACGGCAACGGCATCGCCGCCAACGGTGTGGCCGAAAACGGGCGGACGGTCACAGCGCAGTCTATGGTACACGACGCGTACAGCTGTACAAACCGCGGGCGCGGGCGCATGCTCACGCTCGCGCGAGCAGAGCCCGCACCTTTTGCGTCAGAATCTTGGTAGTGTACAGGTCCTTGGCCACCTTGCGCAGCAGCTGGGGGCCAGCGCCACCCGCCGATCAACCCGACGCACGCGATATTAGCCCCGCTCGAGCGCCTCCATCGGCGTTGCGGGGCCCGTACGCACCCGGAGGAATTCGGGCAGGTTGTCCTGGTACTGATGCATCTTTTGTGTCAGGTAGTAGATGGTCTCCTCCTGCGCCTTGGCCGTCTGGATGAGCCGCGTGAGCCTGGCGAGGCCAGAGACGTGTCGGCAGCGCGGCCGTGTGAGGGCGGCGTGCACACGAGAACCGCCCCTTATGCACTCGCGCCACGTACTGCCGGTGCACCGGCGTCGCGGCCGTGAGCACGTCGATGTCTGGTTCGCCCGCGACGCGGGCCTGCACTTCCTGCGCCGCCATCTCCATGTTTTGTTGCTTGAGCAGGTCGAGCTTCCGGGTTGTCCGGTCCTGCGGCACGAGCCGAGCTCGCAAGGGATGGGTCACGAGTAGTGCTGAGCAAGGGTTATTTCCTCTCAACGGCCCGCATCCGGGTCGCGTACGATCTCTTCCATGAGCTGGCGCTCCAGCGTGGCCATGGATTCCGCCTTGGCGGTCAGTTTCCTAGAGCGGGTCAACGTTCGCCTGGGCAAGCCGGCCAATAGTCAGCTAACCTCCCCCGCCCTGGCACTTGCCCGCTCGGACCGTTCGGCTCGCGCACCGGTTCTGCTCCTGGAGATCCAGCACCATGGTGTGCTCGACCATGTAGGCGGGCAGCGCAATGTCCATCGCCGCCTTGTGCAGCGAGCTGATCAGCGAGTCCTTCATAATCTGGCGTGAGCAGCGAGCCGCGGCCAATGCCGTCGACGCGGTCAGCAGCACAGCCCACTGGCACACCACGCGCGGCGCCGCTCTACGCACGGCGGCTTCGACGTTGTCGCCGTCGGCGTCGTCGGCCGTGGGCGTCGGCGTCCCCGCGCCGTCCGGCACGTTGTACGCGCCGCGGCCCGGCCCGGCGGCCAGGCCGGCCGGGGGCCCCGGCGGCGGCATGACGTGGACGCCGGCGTACGGCGGCGGCGCCGCGGCCGGCGGCGCGCGGTACCACTCCGCCGCCCACTCGGCGGTCGCCCTAGCGTTCGGTAGACGCGCACACCGTGCGCAGGCTGCGTTCACGTCAGCGGCGCATGGTGCGCTAACGGCAGCCGGGACGTCGCACGTACGCCGGCGGCCGCGGGCGCGCCACGGCGCCGGGCGCGCGCGTGTACAGCGGCGGCGTCTGCGAAAAGTAGGCGCGCATCTCGCTCACCAGCGCCACCAGCGACACGGCCGAGGGCTGCCACCCACGCGCGCGCCAGAGAGGCATCCAAGCCCGAGTGAGCCCAGGCCACTGCGCAGCGACGGCGGCGTGCCGCGGTGCGTACGTCTGTCTGCCGGTTGAACTGGGCGAGGTACGGCATCCGCAGCCGGCCGGAGGGCTCAACGTAGGCCGCCGAGGCGTTGACCTCCATGGTCGCGGTCGGGATGACCTCGCAGTACGGCGGCTCGCGCGGGTACGGGTAGGGCAGCCAGATCCGCGTGGGGATGTTGTACGTGTTGCCGCCCTGCACCATGGGCACCGTGCCGTACAGCACGAGCAGCGACAGCGACCGGCCGCCCTCGACCGCTGGCGGCAACAAACCGGGCGCACGCCGGGGATCGGGGCCGTGCGAGGGGGTCAGCTGGAGCCGCACGCTACTCCGTAGGCCCGAGGCAGAGCGTACGGAACTGGTCCAGGCGCGGCGTGAGCGAGGACAGGTTCTGGCTCACTTGCATCTGCCGCAGCGCTTCCACCTGCGACCGCACGACCTCACGGTGGGTGTACTGCGCGGCGCGTGCGCAGAGCGGCGGCGCGGCGCGCGCGGGGTTAGCGCAGATCGCCTGCGGCGCTCGGCAGCCCCCGCGTGCCGCGTACCATGGCGGTGGCGTCCGCCAGCGCCTGGCCCGTGAGGCCCTCCATGGTGGCGGCGGCAGCGTTGTTGTTGTTGCGGACGCAGGCGGTGGCGGCGACGTCGACCGTCGCAAGCCGAACACGTCGCCAGCTCCGAAGCGAAAAAAAGGACCGATGCTCAGCACGCCCCTGCACCCGCTACACCGTCGCAGCCCGTCGCCCCCCGCCCCCCCTGCCCTTCAGCCCACTGGCACGGCCGTCTCCCCCCCCAATGGGCCGCAGTGCGGGCGTCCGCCGCCGTCTCCTCAGCTGGCGTGCGCAGTCCGTCCACTCTGCCCTTCGCTCATGGCACCGCGGCCGCTCCCCACTGTGGGGAGACAGATGACGTCACAGCCAAACACCCGCTTTGGCTATCACCCTGCCCGCGCCAGTCGGCTGCCGACGGGCCATCGCCGGGACGCCCCCCCAGGCTGGGAGCACGGCTGGACCGCGCGGGCTGGTCCCGGCTGGACCGTGACGTGCCTGGGATGGTTGGGCTGGGCCGGGCTGAGCAACGGCCGCGCTGCCCAGACCGGCCAACACGACGTCACGGAGCCGCGTCGCCGGCGCTGGCGTCATGGTGCGGTCATGCGGACGGCGAGCGGCGCCGTGGCGGCCCCCGCCCGCGGCCGCAGCCCCGCCTGGCGTCGGCCCGGCCGCATAAAAGCACGGCAGAGCGCGCTCCAGCCCGCCACTTTTCACCTTGCACCACCCAGCGAACTGTCAACAAACGCTGCACCGCCAACGCGCACCGACCCACCGCGACCCACCACTGCTACCCGGCACCACGTCGACCTTCGGCCACATCGCCGCTCCTACCGGCAAGATGGAGAGCAACCAGCCGTCCAAGACCTCCGGCTACATGAAGGAGGCCACCGGCACCGTCAAGGGTACGCCGCGACGGCCGGGCGCGAAGCCGGCGCGCGCTTTACAGTGACGCTGACCGACGGCTGGCGGCGTGGTTATGCCTTTTGGCGGCGCCTGCCTGCAGAGAACGTCGGGTGGGCACTCGGCAACGAGCAAATGCAGGCGGAAGGCCTCAAGACGAAGAAGGAGGGCGAGGCCGAGATCAAGGCAGCGCAGACCCAGCAGTACGCCAAGGGCATGGGCGAGGACATCAAGGGCAACGTCAAGGAAGGCTGGGGCAAGATGACCGGCGACGAGTCCTTGAAGGCCGAGGGCAAGGCCCAGCAAACGCAGGGCCAGGTCCGCAAGGACTTCAACAGCTAGGCGCGTGCGCGGCGCCCCCCGAGCGCTCGCGCCGCCCGACGCGGCGCGAGCGCCCGGTGTTGCGGCCCAGTTTGTCGTCGTCTTGTTTATTTCTCTGTAGCCAGCCGCCCGGCCGCGCCCTAGGCACGCCGCGGCATGCCTGCCTAGCTTCTTCAGCGTGTAGTGCCGCTTGAATTGCAAAACAACAATTGATCACGATGCGAACTTTAATTGCCACGTGCGTGACCCCTGCCACCTGACGCTTGCCGCGTGACGGCGGCGCGAGCGAGCGGTCCATGCACGTACCGCGCAGCGACTTGAGCTGTGCCGCATCGCCCAGGCACCGTCACGCGTGCCGCACTACAGGCGCATGGCCAAGCCGTCGCCGGCGGGGCGCCGCGCGGCTCGGTCCGCCACGTCGAAGCCGCGCCGGGTTGGCATGCGGGTTGGCACAAATGACGTCATCCGCCGCCCTCGTGCGTTTCCACGCGCCGCCACGCGGACGGCGCCGCCGTTCGACCTTGCTCGCGCCGCCGCCGCCGCCGCCCTGTGGGCCCGCGCTCGCCTGCGCTGCGCTGGGTCGGGCTGCACTGGACCGCACCGCCACCCACGGCTGTCGGGCATCGAGGAAATGGGCGCGCTGCCCGGCCGCGCCGCGGACCGCACCAGAAGGCCCACCATGGCGACCGCCGCCGACCTCTGGCGCTGGCTGTCGACGCCCGCGCGCCGCGTCGTCGTCTTTGGCGCCGTCGTCGTGGGGCTCACGCTGCTCGCGTTCAGCGCGCGCCGGTACGGCGGGCTCGCGTCGGCGCCGGGCGTGGCGCGCGCGAGCGCCGCGGCCTTCCAGTACGGCATCATGCTCGACGCCGGCAGCACGGGCAGCCGCATCCACATCTACCGCTTCCTGCCGCCCAGCACGCCGGGCGGCCTGCCGGAGCCCGTCGACGAGGTCTTTGAGCAGATCAAGCCGGGCCTGTCCGCCTACGCGAGCGACCCGCACCAGGCCGCCGCCTCCCTCCAGCCGCTGATCCGGCGCGCCCTCGAGGCCGTGCCCGCCGCCCGTACGCTGCCGTGCCGGCACGCGGTTGGGAGCGCGCGCCTTTTTTTCTTCTTTTTCTGAGCCGCTCACCCGCCGCGCGTTTGTGGCCCCATCTGCCGTTGCCGCTGCGTCAGAACACCGCTGCACGCCGATCGCACTGCGCGCCACGGCGGGCCTGCGCCTGCTGGGTGCCAAGGAGGCCGAGGCCATCCTCGCCGAGGTGCGCGCCTTCCTGAAGGCCACGCCGTTCCGCCTCCCCGACGACGGCGTCACCATCCTCGACGGCACCGACGAAGGTGTGCCGGAGCAGTAGCAGCCAGCGCCCAGAGTTGCGCAGGCGCTCACCGCCGCGCTCGGCCACGGCCCCGGTCCCTCGCCTCCCCGCGCAGGCCTCTTTGCGTGGATCACCGTCAACATGCTGGACGGCCGGCTCGGCCAGCTGACCAAGGTGCCCACCGCGGGCATCATGGACCTCGGCGGCGGCTCCACGCAGGTGCGCGCGCTGAGAGGGATCGCCCTGCCTCGCCGCCCACTTGGCTGACGCGCCGGCGCGCGGCAGCCTGGACGCCGTCCTCCTGCGCCGACGCGCACGCTCAGATCGTGTTCGAGCCCAAGGACCCCGCGGCGATGGACGGCGCGCCGGACACGAACCGCTACCAGCTGACGATCGGCGGCCACAGCTACCTGCTCTACCTGCACAGCCACCTCGGGTACGGCCTCATGGAGGCGCGCAAGGCCGCGCTGCAGACCGCGGCGGCCGGCCGCAACCGCGTCGAGCACCCGTGCTTCCCCGCCGACTTCAGCGCCACCGTGCCGCTCGGCGTGTCCAACACGCTCGAGGTGCTGGGCGCGCCCAGCGGCGACTTTGCCACGTGCCGCGCCGTCGTCAAGTCGACGCTGCGGCGGGACGCGCCGTGCCCGGCGGCGCCGTGCTCCGTCAACGGCGCGTTCCAGCCGAGCGCCAGCGTCATGTCGGACGACCTCTACATCTTTTCGTTCTTCTTTGACCGCGCCGAGGAGCTGGAGCTCGGCGAGGCCATCAAGCTGAGCCACTACCACGACGCCGCGCAGCTCGCGTGCGACGCCGACGCCGACCTGTCGGCGTGGCCCGTCCTGCGTGCCGCGCGGGAGAAGAACCCGCACCTGTGCCTCGACCTCACGTTCATGTTCTCCCTCCTCAACGACGGCTACGGCCTCGCGCCGGACCGGCCCATGAAGCTCACGAAAAAGATCCGCGGCTTCGAGACCGGCTGGTGCCTCGGCGCCACCGTGCACGTGATGAACGCCGCCGACATCCAGTGCCTCGACTAGGCGACCCCACACCCACCCCTCCGTGCGCGCGTCTGCAACGTGTACCATGCCACGTGTACAGCGATGTGTACTGCACTATTGACAGTGTATGGCGCCCTCCAGCTCCATCCCAGGGGCCGGCACGCCGACGCGGCGGCGCGCATCGCACGCTGCGGGCCAGCTTTATGCCTTGAGGCCGTGCTTGACGTAGAGCGCCTCAATGTCGGCGACGTCCTCCTTGCTGCCCAGGAAGCACGGCGAGCGCTCGTGGATGCTGTGACGCGCAGCGCGGCCAGTGCCACCGCGCCCGATCCGGTGAGCGCGGGGCACAGCGCGGCGGCCGTGCGCCCGCGGCGCCCCCTGCTGCACGGCGGCGTACCCCTGCGGCTGGATCTCGAGGCAGCGGCCCTTGCCGGTCGACGCGGCGCCGCCGGCCTTCTCGGCCAGGTAGGCCATCGGGAAGACCTCGTAGAGGACGCGCAGCTTGCCCTTGGGCGAGCTGCCGCCCGCGGTGCGCCGCGATGGAGAGCACATGCGGCCGTGAGCGCACCGGCACGCCCTTGCGCTGGGCACGGCCGCGGCGCACCTCGAGTCGGCGGGGTAGCAGAAGACGCCGCCGTACAGGAAGGTGCGGTGCATGTCGGCGACCATGGAGCCGACGTAGCGGAGCGAGTACGGCTTGCGGCCAGACTCCTTGGGCGGGAACTTGACGTTGTTCACAAACTCCTTCATCGCGGGGTCCCACTTGGTGGTGTTGCCCTCGTTCACCGAGTAGATGTTGCCGCGCGGCGGGATGACGATCTTGGGGTGCGTCAGGATGAACTCGCCGAGCTGCGGGTCCAGCGTGAAGCCGCGGACGTCGCCGCCGGTCGAGATGACCAGCACGGTCGACGAGCCGTACATGGCGTAGCCCGCGGCGACCATCTCGGTGCCCGGGCGGAGCACGTCCTTGACCGTGTACGTCGGGTTCTCCGGCTGCGGGGCATCCGCGCGCGCCGCGACCGAGCCCGTGGCCGCGCGCGGTTTAAACCAGCCGCCGGCGCGGATGCCCGGTACCCGTGACGTACCACTTTGTAGATGCCAAAGATGGTGCCGATGCTGACGCCGCAGTCAATGTTCGACGAGCCGTCCAGCGGGTCAAAGGTGACGATGTACTTGCCGCGCAGCGGCTCCTCCACAATGTAGGCCTCGTCGTCCTCCTCCGAGACGAGGATGGAGGTCTTGCCGGACGTCTTGAGCGCGTTCATGAAGATCTCGTTGGCAAGGACGTCCAGCTTCTTCTGCTGCTCGCCCTGCACGTTGGTCGCGCCGCCGGCCAGGCCGGTCCTGGAGGGGCGAGACGCGCGCGGCCCGGCGCGGCTCAGCCATTTAACAGGAGCGCGCGGACGGCGCCCGCGCCCGGGCCCGCGGCCGTACAGGTTCGCGAGGCCGGCCTTGCGGACGAGGGTCGAGACGAACTTGCAGCCGAGCTGGATCGAGGTCAGCAGCAGCGTGAGGTCGCCGCTGGTCTCGCCGTGCACCTGCTGCTGGTCGTGCAGCGTGTGCCGGGTGAGGGTGACCAGGTTGGTCTCGTAGTCCGACGCGGTGGCCATGGTGGCTGGACCTGCGAGGCCAGCATCGCGTGGGGTCGGCCGACGGCGGCGACGGCGGCGGCGTCAGCCCCAGCGCGGCAGCATGGCGCCGTCCACGGCACCGGCCGTACGAAGGGCGATCCGCAACGGCGGCGACGCGGGCGCTGCTGGGCGCGATCCACCCATCCCAGAGGCGCGCGCCGGCCCCGGTTAGCAGCTGCCCTTGGCCAGTCGCGGGATACGGGAGGCAGCGGGCCGCAGCGCATGGGCAGGAACTGCCAGGGTCTTGCCGCCCGCACGCCGTCGCCGTCGCCGTCGCGCTTCGCCACGCACGACGTGGCCCCCGCCGACCCGACCGTCGTCCCGGGGTGCACCCGCCGCCGCCCGCGGGCCCCGCCCACAGCCGCCCACGCCACGCCACACCGCGGCAGCGTGCCCTCCCACCCCACGCCGCCCACCGACTGCACGGCCTCCCCGCATGCATGCAGGTGCTCCTGCGTGCCCATGGGGGCACGGGCGCGGGAAGGCGACGGGGAGCAACGCGTACGTCGGAGGAAGAAAAACGTGACTGATGGAACGTTCCAGAACATTCGAGAGCACTCTGTTCCATAGCGGCAGCGGATGCGCACCACCCCCGCGCAAGGCATGGCGCGCGAGGTCCCTTTCGCGTCAGCATGCCGATACCACTACCGGTGCGCCTTAACCACGGGCAGGGAGCTTGCTCTTGTACAAATACATCGATCGCATCGGCGCCAGTACACATGCGGGAAGCCATCTTTACAGCTCGTTCAAACATCAACGACAAGCTTACATGCACCATGCAGACAGGTCGCGTTGGGATCCTAGTAGCGGCTGAGGTTGCGCCCGACAAAGGGCCGCTTGGCCCACTCGGCAGCGAGGTTGATGCGCGTCGCGGTGGACACCTGCCGCGACATGTAGGCGGACCGCCACAGCATGAACGCGCCCAGGCCGCCGGACCAGAGCCGGTCGTTGAACTCGATGACGGCGCGCGAGCGGCCCACGTAGGCCATCGAGCCCAGGTGGTGGTACTGGAACGGCGGCTGCGCGTCCACCGCCGCCCCCAGCGCCACGGGCACCGTCGCCGGCGCGCCGGCAGCGCCGCCGGCCGGCGACGCGGGCGCCAGCGCGGGCGCGATCGCGGTGAGCAGCGTGGCGAGGTACCGCCCCTGCTGCGACGCCACCTGCGCCGTGGCCGGCAGCGCGGTCAGCTTCGAGTCGACCGTCCCGAGCAGATCCGCAAACTCTTCCGGGCTCAGCGTGCCGTCATGGTTCACGTCGGTCTTGGCAAAGAGGTCCTTGGCGGATTGCATGTGCTGCCGGCCCGCGACCAAACGCAAGGGGAGAGGGCGCCAGGCTGTTGATGTACGAACGACCGCCCCACCCCCGCGGGGCTGTGGCGTGCATCGCACCTGACGCAGCTGCGGGTGCTTCTTGACGATCTCGGCGGTGATGGCCTCAAACTCGGCCACGTCCAGGGACCCGTCGTGGTTCGTGTCGGCCTGCGCAAAGATGTCCACCGCCGATCTGCCGCAGAGTGACGTCGCCGTCACGGGGCGCCAGGGCCAGGTGAGTGAGGGCCAGCTACGCGGCCGCGCATGGGAGGCACGCCGTGGACGACGCACTGCAAGAGGTGCGGCAGCTCGATGGTGGCGCAGTCGCCCGCGGCAAAGACGTTGGGGAGGCCCTTGACGCGGAGCCACTGGTCCGTGACGATGGCGCGCTTGTTCGTCTGCGTGTCCGGCAGCTGCGCGATCAGGTCCTGCGCAAGCGGCTGCGGGCCGACGCCGGTGGACCAGACGCAGAGGCCGAACGGCAGGCTGTCGACGCCCTCTTTGCCCTTGAACGCGACCCGCAGCACGCCGGGCTCAACGCGCTGCACGCGCGCGTTCACTAGCACCTTGATCTTGTCCTTGGCGAACCTGAGATCAGGTCGCGCCGCTGCGCCTGCAGGCAGCGGTGCGCAGGTTACTCACTCCGGCCGACTGGATGATGCCCCTAAGGGCGTACGGCGTACCGCTGCTCGGCGTACTCGGAGATGGAGGCCGAGTACGTGTTGAGGATGTGGTCCGCCGACTGCACGATGGTGACCGTGGCCAGCTCCGAACAGAGCCGCGGGAACGCCATCTTCAGGTCTGTGTTGAGCATGTCCACCAGGCCTGACCCCGCAGCGCGACCGAGGGGAGGCCGGCGGAGGCGTCAGCCGCCGCGCAGCAGGAAGAGGTTTCGCGCGCCACGGCCAGCGCGTACTGCCCGCAAACTCCACGCCGGTGGGGCCGCCTCCCACGATGACAAAGCTGAGCATCTTGCGGCGCTCCTCGTCGGTGTAGTGCGGCAACGACGCCTCCTCAAACTGGTCGAGGACGCGGCGCCGGATGCCCTGGGCGTCCGACACCGTCTTCAGAAAGTGGCAGTTCTGACGGACGCACCACCGACACAACGAAGGCCCGCCGTGAGCGAACGTGCACGCTCCACGTTGCCTGCACGCATGTCCGCACCTCTTCCACGCCCGGGACGCCCCAGGTGATGCTGCGGGCGCCGATGGCCAGCACGAGGACGTCGTACGGCAGCTGGCTCGACTTGCTCCGGCCGTCCACCACCGTCACCGTCTGTGCCTGCGGGTCCACGGCGGTCACCTTTGCCTGCGCCCCGCGCGCGCACCGCCGGGCACTGTACGGCTAGCATTACGTGAGCTCCACTGGCCGCCGCGCCGATGCGCCCTCCACCCCCGCGCGCACCAGCGCAAAGGTGACGTTGGGCCGGCGGCAGACGGTGTGCATCGACTCGACCACGGCGGCCGTGTCGAGCGCGCCGACGGTCACCGACGGCAGCAGCGGCGTGAAGAGAAAGTAGTTGCGCTCCGACACCACGGTTACGTCGTACGGGTGCGCCTTGGGCAGGCTCTTGACCAGGCCGACCGCGGCCCAGCCCGACCCGACGACCACCAGCCGCGGCCGCCGCGGCCGCGTCCCCGACTCATCCCCCGGCGGCGCGGGGAGCGGCGCGCGGCGCGCAGGCGGCGGGCCCTCCTCCGCCTCGGCAATGATGTAGACCGTCCACAGGTACCACGCGGCGCCCGCCGTCACGCCCGCCACCGCCGCCAGCCCCGCGATCCGCCGCCACCCGCGCCGCGCGCGCGTGCCGTCCGGCGGCGTGGCCGTGGTCGCCAGCCCCGCTCGCGGCGCTGCGGGCGCGATCTGGCCCGGACGGCCCCATGGCACAGGTGCCGCCCTGCGCAGTCCGTGCCCGCTTGAACGAGCCGACGGCCCTGCAGACGTCCGGCCCGCCGCCGCCGCCGCCGCCGCCGCTGCCGCCGCCGCCGGCCGCAGCAGCCGCAGCCGGTGCGCCATCGTTGTTGACTATTTGAGCCATGGTGCTCCCCCGCGTCGCTCCCCCGCGCTCCTCCTACGCCCGTCCCTGCATGTCGTGGTGCTCCCCAGCATTAATGACGTCATAAGGGTCTGATGACGTCATTGGACGGGCGCCGGCCGTTTTTCCTCCCTTGGGACGCCATAGGCGACGGCATAGGCGACGGCATAGGCGACGGCATAGGACGAGCGGCGGCGGCGGACGGTGCTGCCGGCGGCGGAGGGCGGCCTGGGGGGTGGGCACGCGGCCGCGTTTCCCGTAGGCCTAGGCAGCGGCTGAAGGCAGGGGGGCGCGGGGGGCGCGGCGCCATAGCGCCCAACCAGCGGGCTGCCGAGGGGGCTGGCAAGGGAGATTGAGCAGGACGACCGCCAGCGGCCGCCTTGCCGAGACGGTGTGCGCCCGCTAGGAAGTCGCGGGTGGGCGGCGCACGGCGGCGGTGGCGCGCCCGCGCCGTGGGGTCTGGCCGGATTCGCGCCCCTGACGCCGTCGCCTGCACGTGCCGCGGGCGACCGACCGGCCGCTGGCCGGCGCCCCGACCTTGGCCATGGCGCCCTCGGACGACGACGCCGGCTCGGCGTCCGAAGAGGTCGCCCTCGTCGACCTGAGCTCGCCGCCGCTGCCGGCAACGGCTGCTGCGCCGGCCGACCACGCGGAGGCGCCGGACAGCAGCAGCGGCGGCGGCGGCGGCAGCGGCAGCGGCAGCGAGGACGACGACGACGACCTGAACGACATGGACGAGGACGTCGGCGCCGCGTCGCTGTCCAGCATGCTGCTGCAGCCCATCGAGGACAACCCCGTGCGGGGCCTGCCGCTGCAGGCCGCACACCAGCAGCTCATGAGGGAGGTCGCAGACGTGCTGGACGCGCATGCGCGCGCGGCGCCCACCTGGCCGAGGCTGCTGCGCGCGTTCTTCCTCCAGCCGACGACCATCGCCGCGCTCGCGGTCGCGCTGCTCAACATCATCTTCTTCGCCATCGCGGTCAACCACGCGCTCACGGGGGCCGCGCCGTACCAGTTCCGCGCGACGGGCGCGTTTGTGGAGGCCGTCCTCGTGCTGGTTATCCTCGCGTGGAACGTGTGGCTCTCCGGCGCGGAGCAGCTCGTCGAGTACAACGAGCTCCACGACGCCGCGCGTGTCATCCTCAGGGACATGGCCCGCTGCGAGTTCACCTACGCGACGGTACGGCGCGGTGAGCGCACGCCCCGGGGTGGGCGCGCGTTGCCAGCGGCTCACGGCCACTTGCACCGCCGCAGCGGGCGGCGGCGGCCATCCTGCAGGAGACCAACGTGCCGTCGCTGCTGTCGCTGTCGGTGGTGCAGGTCATCCGCGACGGCGTGCTGCACCGCCTGCCGGCGACGTTCTTGGTCAAGGACGACGTCGTGCGCCTGCGCTACGGCGAGCTCGCGCCCGCGCGGATCCGCCTGCTGCCCGTCGAGCCCAAGCCCGGGCAGCCGCCCGAGGCCGCCGTGGAGCTGGAGGCCGGCCAGTGCCTGCACCCGTCGCTGCTGCCGGCGCGGCCGTGGTCGATCTACCACGCGCCCACGTACGACTTTGTGTGCCTCGAGACGCCGCTCCCGCAAAAGCTCGCGGCCATGCTCAAGACGCAGCGGCCGACGCCCGTGATGGAGAACCAGCGCAACTACCTGTACCGCGTCATCGTCGACCGCGGCATGTGGGTCCTCCTGGCGCTCTCCGTCCTCGTAAACGCGCTCCGCACGGGCCTCCTGCCGGGGTGCGTCGAGGACCGCGGCGTCCGGCCAACGAACCGACCGAGGTGCGTGCTCACCACGCCCCCCACGGGCCGGGCTGGCCGCGCGGTGGGCCGCGGTTGTGCAGCGGCGCGGGCTACTGGGCCGACCTGCTCTTCGTGCTGCCGTCGACGATGCTGCTGCCGGTGCTGCCGCTGATCGTGCCCACGGTGTGGATCGTTGTGTCTTGCTACGCCAACGCGTGGCTGTACTGCCTGTACGACGCGTACCACGCGCCCAACCGCGGCAAGCCCGCCGAGGCTGCGGCCGACACACGCAGCGAGGACGGCGAGGACAGCCTCGACGAGGCCGAGTTCGACGCGCCGGACCCCGAGTCCGACATCTACGTGCCCAACCGCGTCATCTTTGCGCGGTCGTGGCGAATGCTGCGCAACCGCGAGCCCGCCGCCATGTCGCGCTCGTCCAACCTGCTGCACGCGCTCGGCAACACCACGGTGCTCTGTGCGATCGACAACGAAGGCACCATCGTCAAGCCGTTCCCGCTGCCGCGGCAGGTGTTCTTCCTCGCCGAGCAGCCCGTCACGCTCGACGTGCAGCTCGTCGAGGACGACAGCAAGCGCGTCGTCTTTTCCGAGGCCGACCGCGTGCGCTACCTCTCGTACGGGGCCCGGCCTGCCGAGCGACGATGCGCTTGAATGGCACCAACGCGGACGCGCGCTCCGCCCGGTTTGTCGGTGCGCCGTCCAGGTCGCTCAAGGCGATCGGCCTCTCGCTGCTGCTCAACACCGACGCGGCCCACACGGACCGGCCCGGCCTGTACCAGATGCAGCGACTCCGCCTCAGCGACGTCGGCCGCACCCCGATTGCCCGCCAGCGTACGCCCGGCCGCGCGGTGAGGGGACGATCACGGGCAGCGGCGGTGTCCTCATACGCCTTGCCGGCGCGTCGCGTGGGCCGCCGCCACACGGCAGTCGCGCTGGGCTACCTCGGCCGGGCGATGGGCTTTGTGGACAGTGACATTGCACACTTTGAGCGGCGCCGCGAGATCTACGTGTACGCGCCGGAGCACGCGGCGACCAAGTTCATGCCGCCCACGCCGGCCGGCGCCGGCGGTGGCAGCGCCGAGGGCGTCACTTCGCCCGCCGAGTCGATCGCGGAGCCGCCGCGCGCCGCCGACCCGGCCGGCCTCGGCGCCGTTGGCGCGGGCGAGCGGTGGCGGCCGGGCCGCTTCCCGCGTGGCCTCGAGATCCCGTCCATGGTGTCCGTCGTCGTGGACGATGGCAGTACGTCGGGCAGCGCGTGCGGAGGGTGGGGGTGGGCGGGGGTGGCCCACACTCA
>Ga0180216_1001838_pt1 | contig 18366 bp, 18 predicted proteins | sample eDN3rd37CBELigMG_FD_128879 | JGI IMG/M metagenome (GOLD analysis project Ga0180216, IMG submission 128879) | Enriched Miracle-Growth compost microbial communities from Emeryville, California, USA - eDNA 3rd pass 37_C BE-Lig MG (version 2)... ...
CGCGTCGCGTTCTGTCGGGGCAATCGAGCAGAGGGTTCGCTTGGCCCGGACGGAATGAAGCGGACCGATGATCGTATAGGGCTTTATAGGGTGGCGAATCCTGCTGAATCGATGCGTCGTCGCTGCGACGGCCAAGATCGTAAAAAAGGAAAAGACCATCCGCTCTACCCCGACGGCCTGCAGCGAACTGCCTACAATGATGCCATCGATCCCGAGAATGACGAACGCGACCGGGAGCTTGTACCTTCGGGCAATAAATTGCGCCAAGAGATCAGTCCCTCCCGTATTGGTCTCGTAAGCGAGCATGAGGCCAACGCCTGTGCCGATCAAGCTTCCTCCGATCACTGCAGAACTGGCGGTCGACCAGACGTTGTAGGGTCTCAGAAACGAAAAAACATCAATAAACCAGGACGAGATGAGCATGCCAAGAAAGCTGTGATAAAAGAGTCGTCGGTCAAAAACAAATACGAGGACAAAAACCGGGATGCTTGCTCCGATGATCACCATACCTGCAGGAATCTGCAGATAGTACGTCGCCAATAAGCCAATCCCGATCATTCCGCCTTCCAAAAGCCTGTGGGGGACGAGAAAGAGATTGACTCCGAGTGCGACCAGCAGACTGCCAGTCAAGATCGCTGATGTTTTAGGCAGCCAATACATATCCTCCCCTCCCCGAAACGTCCTCCTCTATGTGTATGATTCGATGGAAACAGGTAGTCCTCAGGAAGTTTTCTCGAGTGGCATATCTCCTGCTTGAACCACCGTTGTCGAATGTTTTGTGCATCAGAACGTATAAATGAAAGTACATTCCTGCTCACGGAGGTGAGATCTCCACGCTTCCCAAGACGGAAGCTGGAGCTGGTCTTGGAGAGTCCGATCGGGGAATTTGCCCTGTATCTGCTGCTTGTCATCTTCCTTGTGCTTCTCAACGCTTTTTTTGTCGCGGCAGAATACGCATTGGTCAAAGTCCGCCAAACACGTCTCACGCAACTCGTTAAAGAAGGAAAAAACAAGCAGGCCCAAAACGCGCAAAAAGTGACACGGCAATTGGACGCCTACTTGTCCGCCTGCCAGCTTGGCATTACCATCGCTTCGCTCGGATTGGGCTGGATGGGCGAACCTGTCATATCCTCCTTCATCCAGCCCATCCTGGCATGGCTGCAGATGCCGCTTCACTTCACAGAGCCCATCTCCCTGGTACTCGCCTTCGCCTTGATTGCGTATGTGCATATCGTCTTTGGAGAAATCGCCCCGAAAACTATTGCGATCCAGAAGGCGGAATACACCTCCATGTCGGTGGCAGCGCCGTTGATTTGGGTATACACGCTGGCTTCGCCTGTCATCCGCCTCTTGAACGGTGCCGCCTCCCTCCTTCTGCGTCTGGCCGGGATCGAGCCTGTGACCAAGCATGAGTCCGCTCACACGGAAGAAGAAATTCGGCAGCTCATCAGCCAAAGCCACCAGAGTGGTCACATTGACCAGACAGAGCTGGCCCTCGTGGATAACATTTTTTCTTTTTCAGAACGTCTTGCCCGGGAAATCATGGTTCCGCACCACGATATGATCTGCCTCTGCGATCAGGAACCCTATGAAAAAAATTTGCAGGTCGTCCGCACCTATCGCCATTCCCGCTTTCCCGTGGCACACAAAGACAAGAATGGTTTGATTGGCTTCGTTCACGCATCAGATTTTTATCTGCAGGCAATGTCGAAAAATCAGCATGGTCTGCAGCCTATTCTTCGCCCGCTGCTGACAGTGCCCGAGACGATGGAAATCAGCCATATCCTGCGTCTGATGCAAAAAAAGCGCAGCCAAATGGCGATTGTCATCGACGAGCACGGCGGGACCTGCGGCCTGTTGACGATGGAAGACATCCTCGAAGAACTCGTGGGAGAAATTCAAGACGAATTCGACCCATATGAACGGTCCGAAACCGGGATCTATTCCCCAAAAACAGAGGCACCTCGACAGCGAAGTCTTGTCTGACGAGGTAGACACCGCCGCCAGATGGCTTTACAATCAGTTGATGGAGTTATCGCACCTGGCAAGTGCCTCCAGCATCTGGAGGCACTTGATCATGTACATAAAAGGAGGCCCAGCGGATCTGTCATGATGAAACACGCCTTACTCGACAACCACCTGATCCTGTTGCAGCCCGAGAACTATCATCGCATCCCGGGCTGGCGCATTGCCGCCCAGCAGGGGAAGGTGAGATGTCCAGCCTGCTCCTCCGCATTAGCCCTGAAGGCAGGAATCAGCTTTGAACCCTTCTTTGCCCATCCGCCTGGGGTCGACTGCCCGGCAGAATCCGCTGATTCGGCCGCCGAATGGCTTCCCGCTGTCGAACAGACGGCTGCAGCCATTGCTTTGGAGGAAACGGTGCAGTCAACGCCTGCTGAGGATGAGGAGAAGACGGTTGGTTCCTTCCGCTTGCCCAAGAAACGTACGATCGGAGGCAGTGTGACACCCCCTCCTTCTGCTCCCAAGCCGCCAATTTACCGCAAACGGCTGACACCGAAAAAAACAATCCAGCAGATGGCACGAAGCCGCCAGGACGTCCGTCTGCATCCCAACCAGGAAAAGGCCGTCCACACGACGGACGGGCCTGTGCTCATTCTCGCTGGAGCAGGAAGTGGAAAGACTCGGGTGATGACGGCACGAACGATTCACCTGATCCAGGATCATGGAGTAGACCCGCGCCAGATCATGGTCGTCACCTTTACGACCAAGGCAGCCGATGAGATCCGGCAGCGCATCGCTCGAGAGCTTCCTGCCAGACAAGCCCGCGAGCTGGTGGCAGGCACCTTTCACAGCATCTTTTACCGCATGCTGCTGCATCATCAGCCTGAGCGCTGGAATCCGCAGCGCCTGTTGAAAAAAGACTGGCAGAAATGGCGATTGCTGCGCGAGTCAGGCATCCTTTTGGGCCACGATGACCTGCTGGCTTTAAAAGAGAATGAGATGCTGGAAGCTTTGTCCATCATCAGTCGCTGGAAAAATGAATACATCCTTCCGCACGAAGCAAGCACCCGAGAAGGAGCCAGCGATGACGAGCGGCTTGCGCGGCAGCTTTATCCGCTCTATGAGGCTGCCAAGCAGAAGCATAACTGGTTTGATTTCGACGATATGCTGATCGGCTGTTACGAAATGATGCGGGAACAGCCAGAGCTGCTCGCACGCTACCAGCAGCGCCTCACCCATGTGATGATCGACGAGTTTCAGGATATCAACAAGATTCAGTACGAGATGGTCAAACTGCTGGCCGCTCCGCAAAACAATCTGTGCGTGATTGGCGACGATGACCAGTCCATCTACGGATTTCGCGGCAGCGACCCGCACTACATTCTGGGCTTCACCAAGGATTTCCCGCAGGCAAAATCCATCACGCTGGAAGTCAATTACCGCTCGCACACATCGATCGTCGGGCTCAGCTACTCCTTGATCGGGCACAATCGATCCCGCTGGGAAAAGGAGTGCCTCACCTTCCATCATGAAGAGGGAGAGACCTATCTGTTCGAGACCGAAGATGAAGAAGAACAGGCTTCTCGCATCGTTGACGAGATTCTCTATCGCAAGGAGCAGGGCGTCTCGCTGGGTGATTGTGCGATCCTGTTTCGCACCAATGAGTCGGCACGTCCGATTCTGGAGCGGATGAGCGAGGCAGGCATCCCGTTTCACTACTCGCAGGAGGAAGAGTCCTTCTACCAGCGGCAGACCGTTCGCTGGACGCTCCACTACCTGCGTCTTGCCCTGAATCCGGATGATACGGACGCCCTCAAGGAGATTTTGCCCACTCTCTACATCTCGGCAGACCTGTGGAATGTGGTCAGGAGTCAGGCGATTCTGGAGGATGAGCCGATTCTGCATATTCTTCCCCGCCTGCCGCAGCTAAAGCCGTACCAGCGCAAGCATCTGCAGGCGATTGCCGACATCCTGGCAGGCTGCCGCCACGCTACCCCTGCCCAAGCGCTCGAGCTGATCTACGAGGATGGAAAGCTGCGCGATTATTTGCGAAAGCGGGCGAAAGATCGGGAAAATGGCCGGGAACGCTGGAGCGATGAACTGCAGCAGTTGGTGAGTGCAGCCAAGCGGCACGCAACCATCTCGGATTTTCTGCATTATATCGATAAAATGAGCCAACAGGAAAAAGAGTGGCGCACAAATCGTCCACTCCCGGATGAAGCTGTTTCGATTCTGAGTATCCATCGGGCAAAAGGGCTGGAATATGACCACGTCTTCCTGCCCGATCTCGTCGAAGGCGCACTGCCTCACGAATACACCTTGGACGAGCTGCGCAAAGGCGGACAAGCCGCACTTGAAGAAGAACGCAGGCTGTTATACGTGGCGATTACCCGTGCCCGGCTCAGCTTGAGCATCGGCATCCCCCGGGAGCGCTTCGGGCGCAAGACCCGCCCCTCCCGCTTCATCGCTGAAATGGGACGGTAGATAGTGAAAGCCGCTTCCCATGTAGATCATGAACTCTTCCATATTGGCAATAAATGGCAAATACATGAAAAGACCCCCTTCCTCGCACATTTTCCCTAGTGTGCGCAGAAAGGGGGTTTTTCATTCATTTTTTAGCTTCCCATGATGCTGTAGCCTGCATCCACGTGCAAAATCTCTCCGGTGATGCCTCTGGACAGGTGGCTCATCAGGAACAGCGCGGTATCTCCTACTTCGGATTGATCGATGGTACGGCGCAGAGGCGCTTTTTCTTCGATCTCCTTCAGCACGGAGTTGAAATTTTTGATTCCCTTCGCTGCCAGCGTCCGGATCGGGCCTGCAGAAATCGCGTTGACGCGGATGTTCTCCTTGCCCAGATCGCTCGCCAGATAGCGTACAGAAGCATCCAAGGCTGCTTTGGCGACGCCCATGACGTTGTAGTTCGGGATGACGCGCTCGCCGCCCAGGTATGTCATGGTGACGATGCTGCCGCCTTCTGTCATCAGCGGACGTGCCGCACGAGCGATTGCCACGAGCGAGAAGGCACTGATGTCCTGCGCCAGCGCGTAGCCGTCGCGAGAAGTATTGATGAATTCGCCTTCCAGTTCTTCTGTTTTGGCAAAAGCGATGCAGTGAGCCAGGCCGTGAATGACGCCGACTTTCTCGCGGATCACGCCAAACGCCGCTTCCACATCCTCATCCTTCGTTACATCGCAACTGACCAGGAGAGATTCGCCTCCCAGCTTGGCAGCCAGCTCGGCTACATTCTCACGCAAACGCTCGCCTTGGTAGGTAAAGATCAGATTCGCTCCAGCTTTGTGCAGCGACTGCGCGATGCCCCAGGCGATGCTTCGGTGGTTGGCTACACCCATGACTACGATATTTTTTCCTTGTAACAATGAATTCATTATGTATGCGCCCCTTTCCAGCAATCTCCCGCCATTATACCTGATCTTGTCCGCGGTTTCGAGAGAGAACTGGATAGGGAATTCACAAGATACGGATTATTCACTGTCACTCGGATCGGATAAAAGCTCTCCGCCAGCAAACATCCAGCCGTCTGCCAATGGATTTGCCGGCGTGCCGACGGCGGGAAACTCAGCCTGCGACTGCAAGCCATCATCCGCCAGGCGCGATTCCTCACGATTTTTCATTGCGGCCACTTCTCCTTTTCTGCTCAGGACTCGCCTGCTTTTTCTCATGATTAGATTGGCAAGCGAAAGGAAGGATTATACATGTGTATGTGACCCGTGGAGATAAAGTGACAGCAATAAATAGGCGATGATGGCAGCAAAGAAGGTGATTCCGAGCTGCATGCTGCGTGCCTTCTGAATATAGGGTACCAAATGACTGGCGGATAGATAGAGAAAAATTCCCGTCGTGATCGCCAGCATGACCGCAGACCAATTGGCGGGAAAGATATCTCCGACTGCCCCCATGCTCATGGCCCCAACCCAAGTGGCAATGCCGAGCGAAGCGGCTCCCCAGACAGCCTTGCGCCGGGAACGGGTGGCTGCCAACACGAGAGAAGCCACTGCAATCCCGTCCGGAATTTTGTGCAGCAGAAGCGCAAACAAGATCGAAAAGCCTACCTCTGCATCAAGGCGAAAGCTCGTGATGAGCGATACTCCCTCGATAAAGGCGTGAAGCAAAAACCCCGTCATGATCCCCACCATGCCTGGCGTTCCCCGTTCTTTCCCGGTGGGCGAAAACATCTCCAGCACGTAGACCAATGCAAAGCCGACCAAGACAAACGGCATCATCTGCTCGCCTTTTTCCCGCCATACATGCGGCATCAAATCGAGAAAGGTTATCGCCAAAAGCAAGCCTGCCCCTGCGCTGATCATCACCAGCATTGCCTGCTTGGACCAGTCTCTCAGACATAACAAAAGCCCGCCGATACTGCTGGCTGCTGCCGCAGACAACAGGACAATCCAGATCATCGATGGCATCGCCAGCCCTCACCTCACCTGCTCCTGACTCCTCCATTCCTTCCATCCTACGCGCCTGTCCCGGTCATTATGAGTGGACTCCCCGTTTTGACAAAAAGTGCGCCTCTGTCCAAAAGCCGCGAACGGACACTAGTTTTTAGAACCTTTGTCGATTTCCTCTTTCCCGGTAAAAAATGGTGCTATAATGAGCGCACCGGGAATACGAGAGGAAAAAACGGGAGTGATTCGGATGGATATACAAGTATGGATGGCTTCAAAAGAAGTGGCTGACCGCCTGGATGTACACGTTCGTACCTTGCGCAACTGGTTGGACCTGTTCGTACCGGCAAATGAGCGGCTGAAAAACCCGCAGGGTCACTACCTGATCAGTGAAGCCGGTTTTGCATTGTTGAAGGAAGTGAAGGAAAGAAAAGATAACGGCAACAGCTCCCTGCGGGAAATTCAGCGCCAGATGATCGAGGAAGGCTTGATTCAAGAGGAGATGCTTCTCGCCTCTGAGTTGAACGGCACGGAAGAAGTCGCCGTCGATGCGGCATCCGCCAGTCTGGAGTCCACAAGACCCCAGCGTGACGTGGAATTTGCCTTCCAGGAGGCGCTGGTTTCGTTCCAGCATGAGCTGACGCAGCTTCGCTCCATGAACCAGATGCAGACCACCATTTTGGAAAAGATTGCAGAGATCGAGGAGAAGCAGGAGTTTTTGCGATTGGAAATGCGCCGGGTGACGTTTGAAATGGACTTGATGCAGCAGCGCCTCACTCGCCGCAAGGAACGCTTTGCCAAGCACCAGCCGCGCTGGTCACTCAATCCGTTCCGCTGGTTTTCACGTTCCAACCAGGCTGCAGAACATTAATATCGGCTGGACTGAACAAGTCCAAACAAAATAGGAAACCTACATGCCGAGGCACTTGCCTCGGCTATTAGGACGTCTGCGGGGTTGTTGTCCCATCATAATTTCAGTATGATGGTTACGAGGAGGGTTGTCGAATGTCGAAACCATTCGTTATCGAAGCGATCATGCTCGCCATCTACGGGGAATTGATGGCACCGTCGCAACCGGTAGAATACTTGATACCCGCATCGACAATCTATGAATTGGACGAGTTCATCCAAAGCCCGGAACCGATCATGCCACTCGCTGGAGACGATGAATACGTACGTAAGGTAATGCAGGAAATGAGCAAGTTCTTCTCCGATCCGTTCAATCGCAAGCGTTTGGAAAAAGGCCTGATCGCCCCTTGGTCCAAAGTGCCCTTTACCTTTCCAAACGGTGTAACCCTGACGATTGTAAACGGAGAAGACAACGCCATGTGGGGAGAAATTTTTGATCCTGTCGAGACACAGCTTCTGCTTACATCCATTCGTTTTGAGGTGCCGATGATCACGGATCAGCCGGACTTTCAGGATCGGATATTGGAATATGTCGTACCCGTTCAATTTTATGATGTGGAAGATTTCGAGTTTGCCCTGGAGCAGGGAATATCCTTGAAAGAGCTTCAGGAGCCTTAGAGCATCAGACCCATTGTTTCAAATGAGAACAGACCGACCGATGAGGGAAGTCTGTTTTTTCATGCCATCTTGCAAAGGTGGCTTTTTTGTCTTGATGAATTGGCTCTTTTATTCCTTCACCATTATCTGTATATTGGGAAAATAATGATTCCGCAAAGGATGTTATTTCATGGGGAGAAATCCGATCTACACAAAGGTGTACAATGAACTGCGCTACAAAATTTTAAGCGGTGATCTGCCAATTGGCTCCCTTTTGCCCCCGGAGCGCAAACTGGCTGTTCAGCTAGGAGTAAGCCGCAATACGGTCGTCAGGGCCTATACCGAGCTGGAGGCAGAAGGATTGATTGCCGGCAAAATGGGCAGCGGCCGTTATGTGGAGCCCTTGCCGCCCCTGACTGCCTTTTCCCGTGTGGATTGGGGAAGTCAACGCTACGAGTATCTTCATTCTTCCCCCTCTCATATGGAAGAGCTTTTGTCCATTACCGACCGTTACCCGGACACGATCAATTTCGCACATGGCGACGGCGGCCGCCACACGATTTTCGAGTCCGGTTTGATCGAGCATGTAAAACGGGCTGCCGAGCGATCCCCCTCCTATTTTTTCACCTCTGTACAAGGTCTGCCGGAGCTGCGGGAGCATCTCATCAAGTGGATGGGGTTCGCGCAGATCTCATCCCCGGATCAGGTATGTATAACCAGCGGCTCCCAGGAGGGACTTTACCTCATCACCACCCTTTTGGCGCGTCAGGGCGATTGCATCATCACCGAGATGCCGACGTATTTTGGCTCGCTGCAACTCTTTCAATCGCTGGGGATGCAGATCATCCCTGTCCCGTTGGATCGGGATGGCATGCGAATAGACGTACTGGAGGGCATCCTGGCCCGCTCCCGTCCGCGCTTTATCTATACAGTCCCTACTTTTCACAACCCGACAGGCAGCACTTTGTCCCTTGTCCGGCGCAAGCAGCTTCTCTCAATCAGTGAAAAATACGGCATCCCGATCGTCGAGGACGACGCCTATCGCCACCTCCACCTGGAAAAAGAAGTGCCGCCTGCGCTCAAGGAAATGGACATTTACGGGAATGTCATTTATCTGAACACCTTCTCCAAAATGCTGTTTCCCGGCTTGCGCATTGGATGGGTCGCCGCCAGCAGGCCGTTTATCCAAAGAATGGCGCGGTTGCGCGAGTTGACCATCTCCACCTCTACACTCAACCAGTTCGCCTTGGCCAGCTTTCTGCAAGACGGTGCCTTGCGTCCGCATCTGGATCGAGTCACAAGGCAATACGCAAAACAGGCTGAGCGGATGGAAGCCCATCTGCGTCCGTTGCGTGCTTTGGGTCTCGACTACGAAAAACCGGACGGCGGATTTTACTTCTGGATATCCTTGCCTGAAGGCATGAAGGTTCGGTCGCTGATGCAGATCTGCCATGAGGCAGGCGTGTCCATCACCTCCGGGGACATGTTCTTGCTTCGCGAGGCCGAACAGCCCTATATCCGTCTATGCTACACCCATGAAAACATCGATCAGATTGATGCGGGGATGTCCATTTTGACGCGCATCCTCTCTCATCAAAAGGAGGTCTCCCGATGAATCGGGCCCAATCATCTCTTTCCTTATTTCGTGTCGGCTTGTGGGACGCGCTCCCGATCACAGCCAGCTATATCCTGTTTGGCGCTATCTTTGGCATGATGGCCTTGCAGGCGGGGCTTACGTCGTGGGAGAGTGTCGCCATGTCTATTTTCGTCTATTCGGGCGCGGCCCAGTTTAGCGCCATTTCCATGCTGGCAGACCATGCCGGCATGTGGGCGATACTCATCACGACCGTCTTGCTCAATACACGCCATTTTTTGATGGGACTCTCCCTGTCTCCCTACTATCAACGCTTTTCTTTTGGGCAGGTGACTGGGCTTGCCTTTTATTTGACAGATGAGCAATACGCTGTAACACTAAACCGCTTTCGCCATTATCCAAGCCAATTGCCTTACATTTTGGGCGTAAGTCTCTCTCTCCACATGGCCTGGATCTTCGGTACCTGGATTGGGACTGTGGCTGGGCAGTGGATTCCGGATCCTGCCGCGCTCGGGCTCGGGTTTAGTTTTACAGCAATGTTTTTAGCTCTGGCCTACTACCAATTGACCTCCTGGCTTCGCATCTTGACTTTTGTCATGTGCGGCGTGTTGGCCGTCTACCTTTCCTTGCTGCTGCCGAATGGCTTGCATTTGCTGATCGCCGGGTTGGTCGCATTCGGCGTCGGTTATTTGCTACCTGACCCCAAAATAAGCACCCCTCCCCAGACTGCTGACGCTGCGGCAAAGGGGGTCGAAAGCGCATGAACCTGTTCTGGCTGTATGTTCTGATGAGCATACTGACGTATGTATCCCGACGTGCATTTTTAAGTCTTCCGGACCATTGGCTGTCCCCGCGCATGCGAAGCGGTCTGAGCTATATCCCGGTCGGAATCTTCGCGGCACTGATCTTCCCCTCTTTGTTTGCCTCCGAGCAGCAGTGGGTCTTTCAGCCGGTCCCGCTCGTCGCCAGCGCCGTCTGTTTGTTGGTGATGGCGTTCAGCAAAAACGTCTTTCTCAGCTTCGGCGTCAGTCTGGGACTTGTCGTTCTCGTATCCGTAGGCATCCTTTAAAAATATTCCCCACCTCGAATGGTTTGTCCATGCTACAATATGGGTAAAGATGGTGTAGTGCTTTCGGGGAGGGACATTTGTCATGGAAACAACCAATCAGACACTCGGGATGGACTGGGAGAACGGCCAATCAAGCGTACAGAACATCCTGTTCAAGATGGGGGAAGAATACTACGGGCTCTCCATCTCACTGGTGCGCGAAATTATCAAGCCCTTGCCCGTGACCCGTTTTCCCAAATCGCCCGTTTTCGTAGAAGGCGTAATCGATTTGCGCGGCAAGATTTTGCCGATTATCAATTTGCGCAAAATGTTCGGGCTGGATCCGCTGGAGATTACAGAGGACACGCGCTTTGTCGATTTGCAATTGGACGGATTGAATCTCGGAATTGTCGTGGATGCGGTATCGGAAGTGATGCACATCCCGCAAAAACTGATCGAGCCCGCACCACCGATTATCGCGGGTGTAGAGGGCAAATACCTGCAGGGAATCGCCCGCTTGGACGACAAGCTGATTATGCTGCTCGATATCGATGAAATTTTTGGACAATGGAAGAAGCCTTGACAACAAAAACGGGCGGTTCGACACCGCCCGTTTTTGCCTGTTCGCTACTCACGTCCTCCACTCGCCAAATAGGTGTAATTGACCCAAACCATTTCCTCAATCCCCAGAATCTCCTTGAACAGGTCGACAGAGTCGTATAAAAGGGAGGCCCCTGTCTCGTCGTCCACATCCGTGAGCAGATGCAAATCAAACAGCGACCTGAGCTGCTGGACTTGCTTGGGACCCACGATCCGGTTGAAGCATTGCGGTTTGATCCGGGTGATGCCTTTGCCCACCTCTCGCCGATACAACTCCGAGCGTACCACCCGATCCAGGATTTCCTCGTACTTTTTGCGCACGTCGTCACTGGTCAGAATCTCTTCCTGCAAATCCACCTGGGGGTATAGGCGGGCAAATTCCTCTTCGGCCATCTCCTCATCGAGCGAGTAGCTGATCGTCCCTGAAGACACCTCGCAGCCTGCATCAAACAAGCGAAATCCCCAGCCGCTATCCTCCGCGTCGTGAAACCAAAGCAAAGGCAGCGGCTGCATGGAGAGCTGCAGCAAGAACGACAATGTCTTCGAGGTTTCCAGCCATTCGTCTTCCAGGAAAAATGCATTCCATTCACTGTTCACGTTTCTGTGGAAGTACGGCTGCTCTGTCCTGGACAGGGCGTTTCGTACTTTCGGTTCGTATTTGCGTGGATAAAGAATGCCGGTTGTAAACTCACCCATCCGTTTTCCACCGCCTTTTGGAAGGCTATCCCTAATCCCTCTTCCCAGTCTATTCAAGAACCGCTTGTTTTTTGCTGTGATCTTTCTCAAACGTGCTGGTATGGATAATCGTATGTACCGCCCCTTCCCGCTTTAGCTCGGATTGGTACAGATGGATGTGGTTCACCTGCCAATGCGGCGGTTCTTTTTGCAGCAGCCGCTCGTCCCAGTCGGCTAGCGGAAGCCCTTCTCTACCGCTCTTAGGTCCCCGCGCCAAGGTGATATGCGGGCTGTACTCCCTGCGATCAAAGGAAAGACCCGGATGCAGCTCGAAGCGTCTGCCGAGCAGCAAGTGAAGCTGCTTCAACGCTTCGGTATGCCCCCGCAGACCCATCCAAAGGACGCGAGGGCGATGTTCATTCGGAAATGCCCCGAGATTGCCCATCCGCAGCCGAAACGGCTTGGTAATGGCGCTCACGATATCCATGTCCTCTTGAATCTCCGGAATCAACGCTTCCTTCACCTCTCCGAGAAAGTGCAGGGTCAGATGCAGATTGTGAAGAGATTGCCAGCGGTCTGCGTTTATCTCCTGTCGCAGGCTGCTCTGCACTTGCTCCAAATAGGAAGCTGCTTCTTCCGGTATATCCAAGGCTACGAATAAACGCATCGCTTCTCCCCTCCTTTGATTTTTCGATCCTGATGCTGTCAGTACTACGATGAAAAAGGCTCTCCAGTCTGATGGAGAGCCTGCTTGATCCTGTTATTCCCAAAATCGCTTCGCCTTATGAACCCACTGCCGTGTACGGATTTCTTCCTTCACGTCCCGTCTGCGCGAACAGTCGGGCCAGATGCTCCTGGGTGTGGCCATCGATCTCAAGGTGGTAGAGTCTGCCGCCTTCATAGCGCAAGATCGGGAAAGCCCCGAGAGCAAGCGGAGCTGCCTCTTCACTGTGCAGAAATTCGGGCAAGGTCAACAAAAAGCGGGCGAACGGATTGAGTTCCTCTTCTGAATGATGCACAACCTCGAAAAGCTGGGCAAGCGAAGGCGTCACGACCAGGTACAGCAAATCTCCCGTCTCCGCCGCCCAGATGGTAAACGAGCATTCGCGCACCTCACTGCGAGAATGGCGTCTCATCACCCACACGGCCTGCTGTACCGTACTCATCAAGAGATGGTGAGCCGCTTCCTCGCCGCGCGACTTCACCATATGATCATGCGCGAACACATACGCGATGCCCGGTTCCGCCAGTACCGCATCCGGCAGGCAGATCGCCGGAATCGTCTTCGCCTCTTCCTCAGTGACTTCCGCATCTTCGGGCAGATCATCGTGCTTGCCCTCATACAAGGAGCGAATCATCTGCTGCACCCGTGTCCCTTCTGCTGCAGACAGATCAATCTCCTCCGTGTAGATATGCGTCAGGACCCCTTCTTCATAGGCGAGATAGTGGAGCGGCGTAGACGGCTGCTCCAGCATTTTCAAAGCCATGTAGCGCTCTTCCGCCTTCTGTATGTCGAAGGAGAGCGGGAATCCAAGCGGCTGCATCGGGTCGGACAACGTCCAGATGACAGCGAGCAGCTTTCCCCGGTATGTTTTAAACTCCAGCGAGACCGCATCCCTCGTCTGCTCGCTGAACGCTTCTACGCTTTCAAAGACGAGGAACAGCTCGACATTCCCATCCGCATCCAACCTGGCAAAATAAGGAAGGCCCTGCGCTTCTGACAGCTCGTACAAGTGGGGAAAACGCTCCCGTTCGAGGACCTCTCCCTGCGTCAGTGCATCTGGCGAGGCGACAGCAGCATCCGGGCTGATCTGCGGAAAAAAATCATCCTGCCTCTCCTCCATCGGCTTACCCTCTCTCTCCCCAAGCTTTCATCAACGGCCATTCTTCCATCTCGCGCAGCAAGGACTTGTCTGTCGCATCAATATGAACAGGCGTCACCGCGATGTAGCCATGCTTGAGCAAATGGTAGTCCTGCGGTTCTGCAAGCGGGATGCCTTCCGGATAGGTCCTGGTCAAAAAGTACCCCTCCGCTTCCTGGTGGTAGCGATCCTCATAGTGATGAAGAGAGAGCGAGGCAGGCAGAATTCCCTTTACCTCCTTCAACGGCAGATGCGGGATGTTCACATTCCAGAAAACTTCCGGCGGCAGCGTGTCCTTCTTTGCCTTCTCGCAAAAGGATTGAATCAACGGACGGATCATCTCTGCGACATCCCCGTAATTCTCCTGATCCTCCCAGTTGTCATAGGAGAGCGCCACCCCGGGCATGCCCAGAATCACAGCTTCACGCGCACCGCTGCATGTGCCGGAATAGTATATATCTCGTCCCAGATTCGTCCCCACATTGATCCCGGACAGGACAATATCCGGCTTCTTGTTTTCTTCAAACAGCAGATGATAGGCTGCCTTCACGCAATCTGCCGGGTTTCCGTTGATCGCCCAGGCTTTGACGGGCATTCCGTAGAAATCCCGTTCCTCGGGAGACAAGGCACTGCGATACGTAAGACCGTGTCCAACCCCGCTTTTCTCTTCCGCTGGAGCCACAACATAAATCTCCGCGCCCTCCAGGGTCAAAGCCGCTTCTGCCAATTTTTTAATCCCCAATGCATCAATGCCATCATCGTTTGTAATCAAGATCCGCAACATGGAATTCCTCCTCTGGTCAAAAAGCCCTTCAGCCCAATTTCTCCTTATTGTACCATAGTGTCTCCCACCGTTTGCCTTCTTGTCTCAACTTCCTTGGAAAACGGATAGAAAATGAAGAAAGGACCCCGCGTCAGACGGGGCCCTCCCTATTCCTCTACGATTTCCTTCCAGCTTTCACGCCATCTGATGCCTTCTTTGACCCATTCTTCCACCTGGCGCTGTTTTTCTGCCGGAATGCCCAGCATGCAGGCGATCCGTCGTATCGCATCCGACTCCGGCATGGACAGCTTCTGGTCGAGCAGAGCCATATGATAGAGCTTGCGCATCATCGTCAGCTTTTCTACCGGGGTCAAATCCACCATGTCTTCCAGGATAACCTCTGGCCTTTTGGGATAGTCCATGTCATCCATCAGGATTTGACGTTCCTTTAAGGTGAAGTGCTCGGTATTCACCAGCTCTTGAATCCGGCTCATCTCTTTATTGCCAATGTACCCATCCGCATGACCAACACAAATCATCAAGCGAATGGACGCAAAGGATATATGTTTATCTTTTTCCGTTTTGGTATACACCGTAATATTCCTCCCCGGACACCTGCTCATACCATCATCTATTCTGTTTCAACAGGTAAAATACCTTCTACCCTATTATACGTGAAAACGAGAAAGCGGTTTCATTAGAATATATGTCTTTTTTATGTTTCCATGCGAAAAATGAGCCTCGAAAAGTCAATCCATCCATGTGCATCCAGTTGGACATGGGCTAGACGCGGATGCGCCAGCATGTTGATGCGGTTTTGGTAAAGCGGGACGAACACGCTGTCTTCCAGCAACTCCCGCATCATTTTTGCCGTAATCCGCTTTCTCTGCCGATCCGTTTTCGCCTGCTGCATGGCAGCCACCTCTTTTGCTAGCCGTGCCTTTGCAGCCAGCGGAAGATGATGCTTCATGCTCAACGCATCCGCCTGCAAAAACTCCAGCAAGGAGACTTCCTCTCGCTCATCCACATTGGCACTATCGACCACCAGATCAGCCTTCTGAATGACTTCCGGCCGAGCCAGGTCCTCGGGTGTCGCGTACACGATCTCGATACGGATGCCTGCCTGTGCGCAGCGTTCGCGAATCCACTCCGCGTCCTCTACGTGATCCTCATCCGGATAGGTGTACAACGATAATGTCACGCCCGCATGCTCTTCAACAGTCGATGGAAAGGGCATGTCCAGCCATCCTTCCATTTCATCTCTCGTCCCGCCTAAATCCGCCCGCATCTGCACGGGATCGATCAAGCCTGCAAGGTATCGGCGAAAAGCTTCTGAACGCAGCGGCCCTTCCTTGGCGGCATTGAAGCTGACGTATTGAAAGCATCTCTCCAGCCGCGCGATTTCCTGCCACGCTGATCCGCCTTCCCTCCCCTGATTGCGTTCGTCGTTGGCAGACTTGAGCCATGGAGTCCCGTCTTCCATCCCGGCTCCCTCCAGCTGCGGCACGCACCAGATTTCCACACGATCGAGAAACGGCCTTCCCGCAAAATACGGCTCGAATGCTTCCAGAACCAGCATCGAATCATCATTGCGCAAAAGCCGAAAAGCCCCTGTCCCCACCGGCATCTGTGCAAAAGACGCTCCCATCTGTTCAACGTAATCGCGCGGAACGATAGACAAATACTCCTTGCTTAACAGCTGCAAAAACAGTTCATTCGGCTCCTTCAGTCGGAACTGTACGACGAAATCCCCGATCGCCTCGACAGCTTCGACAGAAGAGACCAGCCATCTATGGGGAGTAGGACCTCGCATCAGTCTTTGGATCGAGTAACAGACATCATCCGCCACAAGCTTGCGTCCATGATGGAACAGCACGCCTTTTCGCAGCGTAAAGGTCCACCGGCTTCCCGATTCATCGCGCTCCCAGTCGTAGACGAGATGAGGCTTCACCGTTTTCGTCACTTCGTCAAACCGGACCAAAGGATCGAAGAGGTGCTTAACCAGATGGGTCTGCGAACGCAACAAGACCTGGATCGGATCGAGGTTCGCGAAGGGCCTGTCCACAGAAAGACGCAAAATGTCGACTGTTCCCGTCTCTTCCGCTCGATGGACGCCAAAATGACTGCTCATCCAGCGAGCATAGTCCTCCCATAGCCCAGGCATAATTGCTTTATATTCAGCAATGACGGCTTCAGCAGGGCGAATTTCTCCTTTTTGCACCCATTCCTTTGCAGTGGACAGCACCAGATCGTCAGGGCGTATCACACAGAGCAGAATCGAGCGATTTCCCCTTCCTCTGCCGGGCTGCCAGCTCAGCCAGCCGTACTTTTGCATTTTATTCAACGTCAACGTCGCATTGCGCGGCGTACAAAAGAGAATCTGTGCCACTTCAGCCAAAGTGATGACGTGAGGTTGGCCGATGACCAGCCCCTGACAGCCATTGCACAAACGGATGTATTGTTCCAGCACCAGCATCCCGCCTACCTCCTTCGCCTGATAAAAAAGATGAAATCTAAACTCGCCTAATCGTACGCTTTTTCCAACAGATCTTCCAGCTTACAATGCTAAAAAGCTCGTATACTTTCACGCTGCAAAGAAAGGACAAACTGCCATGAACCATTTGCCCCACTCATTCAAACGCCTGACAGCGGCCTATCCGCCCCTGTTGTGGGTTCGCTTGTTTGGCGAGACCTTGACCACCTTATCCAATACGATGATTGCCCCGTTTCTCGTGCTGTATCTCAGCGAAAACATCGGCAGCTCGGTCATCATGACCATGCTCGTCATCGGTCTGCAGCCATTCAGCGAAATTCTGCTGACGCTCTTTGCCGGCGGGGTGACGGATCGCTATCGCCGCAAAACCGTCATGCTGATCTCCCTGCTGATACAGGGAGTCGCGATGCTTGGAATGGCCATCTCGGACTCCATGCTGCTGTTTGCCCTCTCCTATGTCGCAAATGGCGCAGGACGCTCTTTGTTTATACCGGCCAGCCGAGCTATGCTGGCGGATGCGATTGAACCCAAACAGCTCTCATCTGCCTTTGCGTTGCTGAATACAGCGAGCAGTATCGGCGCTGCAATCGGTCCGCTCGTCGGGGTGCTCATCTATCAGCAGGACCCTGCGCTTGCTTTTCTTTTTACGGCTATATCCTTGTTCCTTTACGCTTTGGCCGTCTGGTGGAAAATCCCGCATTCTGATCAGCCCGCTGACACCGCAAAAACGCTGCAAACACCGAGCGCATCGCTTCGTCTGGACGCCTATCGCCCTGCCTTCGCCATTATGCTGCTCGCGCTGCCGATCAGTCTGTTCTACGCCCAGACCGAAACCAATCTGCAGCTTCACTTCAAAGAGATGCTTCCGAACTACCTGCAGACACTGGCTTTGCTGGCTACGGTAAAAGGGGTATTGCTGCTGCTCTTTGAATTTTTGCTCATTCGTTGGACAAGAAACCTGCCCCCACGGCTCTTGATCACCGGGTCGTACTTTTGTTTTGCCGGCGTCGGGCTCGGATACGCGTTTCTCGACCATGTGCCGTCCTTGCTCGCGCTGCAAATGCTGCTCGTATTGGGAGAGAGCATCGGGCTTACCCATCTGTTGACCTTCGTCTCCCGGATCGCGCCCCCGTCCATGCGCGGACGCTATTACGCCATCACGGGAACGCACTGGGACATCTCCCGGATGTGCGGTCCGTTTTTCGGAAGTCTCGTCCTGCTCCATTACGGCGGAGCTATGCTGTTCATCATTTCCGCGGCGATTCTCTTGCTAGGCGGAATCGCCATGAACATATACCTGGGCAAAAAAGAAACAGCCTTCCCACTCGAGCAGGAAGGCTGAATCATACCCTATCAGGTCAATAAGAAACGGTCTTCGCTAAACGTCTCGCCGCCACGAGCCGCCTCGAAAGCTTTCAGCAAATCCTGCGGCTTCATGGTGCGTTTTTTC
>Ga0180216_1001839_pt1 | contig 18347 bp, 17 predicted proteins | sample eDN3rd37CBELigMG_FD_128879 | JGI IMG/M metagenome (GOLD analysis project Ga0180216, IMG submission 128879) | Enriched Miracle-Growth compost microbial communities from Emeryville, California, USA - eDNA 3rd pass 37_C BE-Lig MG (version 2)... ...
GACCCAGGTGACCCAGGTGACCCCGAGTCTGACCCCCGAGTCGCGCTCGGTTACTGCGCGGCGGTACCGAGCGGGGCGGTCTCCGGCACGGCGGGAGCGTGCGCGTAGACGGTGTCGCCCGCGACAAGCCCGAGATCGTGGGCCTCGCCGCGGGTGATCTGCGTCGTGAACTGCTCACCGGTCGCGTCGTTGCGGAGTTCGACACGCACCTCGAAGCCCAGCCGGACGACACGCTCGACGGTCGCCCGCGTGACACCCACCGAGCCGCCGGAAGTGTCGGAGAGCGCGGGTTGCCGGGCGAGCCGGATGTCGTGCGGTCGCACCAGCACACCGTTGATCTTGGACACCGTCCCGAGGAACGACATCACGAAGCTGTTCGCCGGGCGATCGTAGAGTTCCTCCGGCGTTCCGACCTGTTCGATGCGTCCGGCGTTCATCACGGCGATGCGGTCGGCGACGTCGAGCGCCTCCTCCTGATCGTGCGTGACGAGCACGGTGGTCACGTGCACCTCGTCGTGCAACCGGCGCAACCAGGTCCGCAGGTCGGCGCGGACCTTCGCGTCCAGCGCACCGAACGGCTCGTCGAGCAGCAGCACCTGCGGGTCGACGGCGAGAGCCCGGGCGAGTGCCATGCGCTGACGCTGACCGCCGGACAACTGCGCCGGATAGCGTCGTTGGAACCCGTCGAGCCCGACGATCTCGAGCAGGTCGTCGACCCGCTTCGTGATCTCGGCCTTGGGTCGCTTGCGGATCTTGAGTCCGAAGGCGACGTTCTCGCGCACGGTCATGTGCTTGAACGCGGCGTAGTGCTGGAACACGAACCCGATGTCGCGTTTCTGCGGGGTGACGCCGGTGACGTCCTTGCCGGCGATGTGGACGGTGCCCGCGTCGAGGGTCTCGAGGCCGGCGATCGAACGCAGCAGGGTCGACTTCCCCGAACCCGACGGTCCGAGCAGGGCGGTGAGCGAGCCGGACGGGATGTCGATGTCGACGTCGTCGAGTGCGGCGAAGTCTCCGTAGTTCTTGCGCGCCCCGGTGACGGTGATCATTCGGTGCTCCTCTTCCGGTCGAGCAGGGTCATCAGCAGCAGGACGATCACCGCGATGGCCATGAGCAGGGTCGCGGCGCTGTAGGCGCCGAAGGTGTTGTGGTCGTCGATGTACCGGGCATGCACGAGCAGCGTCAGCGTCTGGGAGACGCCGGGGAAGCCGGACGAGACCATGATGACGGCGCCGAACTCGCCGAGAGCTCGCGCGACGGTGAGGACGATGCCGTAGGTCAGGCCCCAGCGGATCGCCGGCAGGGTGATCCGCCAGAAGGTCTGCCAGGTGTTCGCGCCGAGGGTCGCGGCGGCCTGCTCCTGCTCCTCCCCGATCTCGCGCAGCACCGGTTCGACCTCGCGCACGACGAACGGCAGGGTCACGAAAATCGTCGCGAGCACCATGCCCGGCAGCCCGAAGATCACCTTGAAGCCGAGATCCTCGACGGCGCCGAACCACCCGTGGGCGCCCCACAACATGATCAGGGCGACACCCACGACGATCGGCGAGACCGCGAAGGGCAGGTCGACGACGGCCTGCAGCAGTCCCCTGCCCGGGAATCTGCCGCGGACGAGGGCCAGCGCGACGACGATGCCGAAGATCACGTTCACGGGAACGACGATCGCGACGATCAGCAGCGACAGGTTCAGCGCCGAGATCGCCGCCGGGGTGCTGATCGACTCGGCGAACGCCACGACGCCGTTCTCGAAGGTGCGGTAGAGGATCACCCCGATCGGGACGAGCAGCAGCACGAACAGGTACGCGAGCGCGACGAAGCGCAGCGACAGTCGGGCTGCGAGGGACGGTTTCACCGGTCGTCCTCCTCTCGGCGCAGTCCCCGGTTCGCGACCAGGCGCAGGACGAACAACACGACGAAGGCGATCACCAACAGTGCGACGGAGACCACCGCGGCGTTGACCGGCCGGTCGATCTCGATCTGCTGCTGGATGTACTGCGACGCGACCTGGGTCTTGTACGGGATGTTGCCGCCGATGAGCACGATCGAGCCGTACTCGCCGATGGCGCGGGCGAATGCCAGGCCGGTGCCACCGAGGACGGCCGGTGCGAGCACGGGCAGCACGACCGTGCGGAAGATCGTGAAGTTGCCGGCTCCGAGCGATGCGGCGGCCTCCTCGACCTCACGGTCGGCTTCGATGAGCACCGGCTGCACCGAGCGCACCACGAACGGCAAGGTGACGAACGCGAGCGCCACCACCAGTCCCGGCTCGGTCGCGTTGAGCTGCACACCGATCGGGCTCTGCGGCCCGTACAGCGAGAGCAGCACGATGCTCGCGACGATCGTCGGTAGTGCGAAGGGCAGGTCGATCAGGGCGTTGACGAACTTCTTCCCCGGGAACTCGTCGCGGACGAGAACCCACGCGATCACCGTGCCCATCACCGCGTTGATCGCCGCGACGACCAGCGAGACGACGACGGTGATCCGCAGGGTCGCGAGAGCGGCCGGTGCGGTGATCGCATCGACGAAGGTGCCGAGGCCGTCCGAGACGGAGTGGAAGGCCAGGGCCGCGAGGGGAAGCAGGACGATCAGACTCAACCACAGGGTGGCGATGCCGATACCGAGGGGCCCGACGGCGCCGGTGAACATCCGGCGACGCGGACGGGCGGGGGCCGCGGCGGACGGCCCGCGACGCGAACCCGCCGGGGCGGGAGACGAATCTCCCGACCCGGCGGTGTGTTCCGAAACGGTCACGCGCGTGCTCTACTTCGTGGCGTTGTCGTAGATCACCGCGATGGTACCGGTGCTGTCGGCGAACAACTCCTCGTTCACGGTCTCCCAGCCGCCGAGATCTGCGACGGTCCACAGCTTCTCCGGCTGCGGGAATTCCTCGGCGAACTCCTCGGCGACGCCCGGGTCGACGGGCCGGAAGCCGGCCTCTGCCCACAGGCGCTGGCCCTCTGCGGTGTACAGGAAGTCGTTGAACGCCTGCGCGACCTCGACGTCCTTCGCATTCTTCAGTACCGCCGCGGGGTTCTCGATCTTGAAGGTGACGGGCGGGGTGACGTGCTCGACGGGGTCGCCGTTGCGCTCGATGAACAGCGCCTCGTTCTCGTAGCTCAGCAGCACGTCGCCGGTGCCCTGCAGGAAGGTCTCGGTGGCCTCGCGACCGGACTTCGGCTGTACCTTCACGTGATCGGTGACCAGTTCGGTGACGTAGTCGATGCCGGCCTGCGGGTCGGCGCCGCCGTTGCTCTTCGCGGCGTACGGCGCGAGCAGGTTCCACTTCGCCGAACCCGAGCTGAACGGGTTGGGGGTGACGACCTCGACGTCCGGACGGAGCAGGTCGTCCCAGTCCTGAATGTTCTTCGGGTTGCCCTCACGGACGACGATGGTGACGACCGATCCGAACGGGATCCCGTTGTAGGCGTTGTCGTTCCAGTTCTCGTCGACGAGACCCGCGTCGACGAGACGAGTGATGTCGGGCTCGACGGAGAAGTTCACGAAGTTGGCCTCGGCGCCGTCGCGCACCTTGCGGGACTGGTCTCCGGAGGCACCGTAGGACTGCTGGAAGACGACGCCCTCCCCTTCCTCGGTCTCCTGGAAGGCGGGGATCAGCGAGTCGAATCCGACCTTGGGCACGGCGTACGCGTAGAGGTTGATCGTGCCGCCGGATCCGTCCCCGCCGCTCTCGGCTCCGACGGTGTCGCTCGAACCTCCGGAGCAGGCGGTGAGGGAGAGCGCGGTGACCGCGGTGAGCGCCGCGACGACGAACCTGGAACGTTTCATGACGAGCCTCCTGAGGGGCTGTTTCGAGGGGGATGAACGCGACCGGCACCGGACGAGGGGCTGCCGGAATCGGACCGGCCGGGATTCGCGAGGATGCGGCACCGACGGACGAGAGGATCCGGAAGACGGGGACCGCAGAGAAGAAGGGTTCAGCGACAACAGTCGATGTCGGCGACCGAAGGCATGCCCACAGCGATCAACGCCAACTCGTGGCGGATGCGGGGCAGAGTGGTCGCGGACACGCGGCAGAGATTAGCAGAGGTCGAGGGACGACCGAAATCGACGATTCGGACACCGGACATCGGGCACCGAGCCGGATGCGCGAGCGGCGTGGTCACATGGAGACGAGCCATGCGACGACGACGATGATCAACAGCGCGATCAGCGCCAGGGTCACGCGCGAACGCGGCATGTCAGCAATCCTCCGTCGTCGTGGCGGGCGAGTCCGTCTCTCCGCGGCCGAGCAGCCCGAAGATCCCGGCCATCGCCCGATCGAGCAGCCACGCGACCCCGAAGCAGGCCGGCACCAGCACCGCGAGCACCAGAGCCACCTGGGGGACGAAGGACAGACCCGCGAGCCACAACTCGAAGCCGTCCCACCACGAAGCCACCCGATCCATTGCCTACACCCTAGTAGGTTCGGCAACCACGCTGCGATCCACCCGGCCCGCAGTGATCATGGAGTGATGGACCAACACCACTCCTCGCCGCTGTCGGGGTCACCCTTCCGACGGAGCGTGTTCCCGCCCATCGACGACTACGCATTCCTCTCGGATTGCGAGAGCACCTGTCTGATCGCGCGCGACGGAACCGTGGAGTGGATGTGCGTGCCGCGACCCGACTCCCCCAGCGTGTTCGGCGCACTGCTGGACCGCAGCGCGGGCCATTTCCGGTTGTCGCCGCACGATCGCACCGTGCCCGCGGCACGGCGGTACCTGCCCGGCGGTCTGGTCCTCGAGACGACCTGGCAGACCGACACGGGCTGGATGATCGTGCGCGACGCCCTGGTCATGGCGCCCTGGTACGACGTCGAGGAGCGCTCCACGACACACCGCCGCACACCGTCCGACTGGGAGGCCGAGCACATGCTGTTGCGGACGGTGCGCTGTGTGAACGGGACGGTGGACCTGTACGTCAGTTGCGAACCCGCCTTCGACTACCACCGGGGCCGCACCGAATGGCGGTACACCGGCAAGGTCTACGAGGAGGCCACCGCGGTGTGCCGGAACGCGGCGGACGAGCATCCGACGCTGCGCATGACCACGGATCTGCGACTCGGCATCGAGGACCGCGAGGCCCGCGCGCGACGTCGGCTCAACAAGGGCGACACGGCCTTCGTCGCATTGTCGTGGGGGGACTGCCCGATGCCGCACACCTTCGACGAGGCGGTCGCCAAGATGGTCTCCACCCAGGACTACTGGCGCGAATGGATCACGACGGGCCGCTTCCCGGATCATCCCTGGCGCACCTATCTGCAGCGCAGCGCGCTCACACTCAAGGGACTGACCTACAGCCCGACCGGGGCGCTGCTCGCGGCGTCGACAACCTCGCTCCCCGAAACACCTGGCGGAGAACGTAACTGGGACTACCGTTACGCGTGGGTACGCGATTCAACCTTCGCACTGTGGGGTCTGTACACCCTCGGGTTCGACCGGGAAGCCGACGACTTCTTCTCGTTCATCCTCGACGTCTCGCGCGACGCGGACGGCGTCCGCTATCCGCTCCAGGTGATGTACGGGGTGGGCGGTGAGCGCGAGTTGCCGGAGTCGACCCTCGATCATCTGAGCGGCTACGACGGCGCCACCCCGGTCCGCATCGGCAACGACGCCTATCACCAACAGCAACACGACATCTGGGGCACACTGCTCGACTCGGTCTACCTTCACGTCAAGTCCCGCGGGCACTTCCCCCAGACGTTGTTGCACACCCTGCGCCGGCAGGTCGAGGAGGCATCGGCCAACTGGCGCAAGCCCGATCGGGGCATCTGGGAGGTGCGCGGCGAGCCCCAGCACTTCGTGTCGTCGAAGGTCATGTGCTGGGTGGCGCTCGATCGCGGCTCGAAACTCGCCGAACTGCAGGGTCGTCCCGACTACGCCCGGAAGTGGGCGGCGATGGCCGACGAGATCAAGGCCGACGTCCTCGAACACGGCGTCGACGAACGCGGTGTCTTCACCCAGCGGTACGGCCACCCGTCACTCGACGCGTCGGCTCTGCTGATCCCCTTGCTGCGCTTCCTGCCCGCGGACGATCCCCGGGTGCGGGCCACGGTGCTGGCGATCGCCGACGAACTCACCGAGGACGGACTGGTGCTGCGCTACCGGGTGGAGACCACCGACGACGGACTCGCGGGCGAGGAGGGCTCGTTCACCATCTGTTCGTTCTGGCTGGTCTCGGCCCTCGTCGAGATCGGTGAGGTCGAGCGGGCCGCCGCACTGTGCCAGCGCCTGCTCGACTACGCGAGCCCCTTGAAGCTCTATGCCGAGGAGATCGACACCGAGACCGGACGCCATCTGGGGAATTTCCCGCAGGCGTTCACCCACCTGGCGCTCATCAACGCCGTCGTCCACGTCATCCGTGCCGAGCGGGAGATCGGAGCGGGCAACTTCCGGCCCGCGCATCTCGGGCCGTGAACCGGTCTCAGGCGTTGGCGACCGCCTCGAGCTGCGGCCGGATCACGTCGAGCGCATAGCCGATCGACAGTGACGAGGGCGTGTTGAACGCGACGACCGTCGGGAAGTCGACGACGGCGAGACCGCCTCCGGTGACGGCCGGCAGCCTGTCGAATCCGGGCAGGGCCATCAGGTCCTGCTCGGTTCCGCCGCGCGGCAGGATGATCAGCAGATCGGCGACCAGGGCGTCGACGCGTTCGGGACCGAGGACGACCCGCCCCTGGGAGGCTCCGCCCTCCGCGACCAGCGCGGGCGGCAGCGTCATGCCCAGCTGTGTGAACAGCGCCGCCGCACCGTCGTCCGGATCGGCGACCACGACGACCTGCTGCTCGTTCGTGACGTATTGCGACAGCGCGGCGGTCCGTCCCTCGAGGCCCGGCAAGGCGGCCTCTTCGATCTCGGCGTTGCGGTCGGCGATGATCCGCTCGGCGTCGTCGGTGCGGCCGAGGACCTCACCGAGCACGCGCACCTGTTCGTCCCAGCGGTCCACCCCGGTGTCGCCGAGGGGCCCGATCGTCGGGGCGACCGCGGAGATCATGTCGTAGTCGTTCTGCGAGGTGATCTGCCAGGCACCGAGGACGAGGTCGGGTTCGAGTGCGGCCACCTCCTCGACGGGCACCGACGTCTCCGCCGCCGCACTCAGCGCCACCGCATCCGGGGAGACGTCGGTCTGCCACGGATAGAGGCCGCGCTCGTCGCCGTACGAGCCGGCGCTGTAGTACGCGATGGGCTGCACCCCGAGTTCGACGAGGGCGTCGAGCCATTGGCTGGAGGTCGCGACGATCCGCTCGGGTGTGCCCTCGATCGTCGTCGTGCCGTAGGAGTGCTCGACGGTGACGGTCTCGCCGCCGGCAGTCGCGGTGTCATCGGTGTCCGACGAACACGCCACGAGGGTCGGGGCGACGAACAGTACGAGCGCTACCGCGGAGAGAACGACTCGGCGCATGGGCGACCTCCATTTCAGGTGAGGCTCACCTTAACCCGAGTGGGACGTCCGTGTGCCGGTGCAGTGCTCAGCGGAAGCGGGACAGCAGGGTCTCCGCCTGTTCGGCGATACCCCGGATCACCTCGCCCGCGGGTCGCTCGGACCGCACCAGACCGGCGGCCTCCCCCGCGTAGACCACCCCGATGTCGGGATCGTCACCGGTGTACGCCGCGGCGAGGGTGTCCTCGTCGGCGCCCCGGCCGTGCCACTCCTCGGTGAACGCATTGCGCAGGGCGCGTCCGCCCCAGCGCGCCGGCCACGGCTGGTGCCGGGCCTTGTCGAAGACGTCGGTGTAGACGGTGTCGGCGCTGCCGGCCTCCACGAGCCGGCCACGGGCGTAATCGGGGCCGACGGTCTCCGGGCTGGCGAGCAGAGCCGTCCCGACCAGGGCGCCCTGTCCACCGGCTGCGAGCACCGCCGCCAGACCGCGGCCCGTGGCGATGCCGCCTGCGGCGAGCACGGGCAGCGACGTCGACTCGAGTACCTCCTGCAGCAGCGGGAGGGTGCCGATCCGGCCCGTGTGCCCACCGGCCTCGTGTCCCTGCGCGATCACCGCGTCGACACCCGCGGCCTCGACCACCCGCAGGTCGTCGATCGTGTTGATCTGCGAGAGGACGACAGCCCCGGCATCGTGGGCACGCTCGACGTAGGGTGCGGGATCGCCGAACGAGAGCGTGACCACCTGCGGGCGGTGCTCGAGCACCGCGGTGAGGAGGCTGTCGTCGTCGGCGAGCGCCCAGGTCATCAGACCGAATCCCACGGCCCCACCACCGATCTCGCGGGCGGTGCGGACCTCACCCTCGATCCACTCGGCGGTGTTGTACCGGGCGGCACCGATCAGGCCGAGGCCGCCGGCCCGCGTCACCTCGCCGGCGAGCCGCCCACCGGCCCGGCCACCCATGGGCGCACCCAGCAGAGGAACGGAGATTCCGAGTTCACGGGTGAGCCAGGTGTCGAGCACGCGAATCCTTCCGGTGGGCGTCGCAGCAGGAGCGACTACTTCTTCGGCTTGTCGGACGAGGCCTCGGACGACAACGCGGCGACGAACGCCTCCTGCGGCACGTCGACGCGGCCGATCGTCTTCATCCGCTTCTTGCCTTCCTTCTGCTTCTCGAGCAGCTTGCGCTTACGGCTGATGTCGCCGCCGTAGCACTTGGCGAGAACGTCCTTGCGGATCGCCCGGATGTTCTCGCGGGCGATGATCTTCGAGCCGATCGCAGCCTGGACGGGCACCTCGAACTGCTGCCGCGGGATGAGTTCCTTGAGCTTGGTCGTCATCTTGTTGCCGTAGGCGGCCGCGGCGTCCTTGTGGACGATCGCGCTGAACGCGTCGACGGCCTCGCCCTGCAACAGGATGTCGACCTTGACCAGCGCGGCCTCCTGCTCGCCGGCCTCCTCGTAGTCCATCGAGGCGTAGCCGCGGGTGCGCGACTTCAGCGAGTCGAAGAAGTCGAAGATGATCTCGGCCATCGGCAACGTGTACCGCAGCTCGACGCGGGTCTCGGACAGGTAGTCCATGCCGCCGAGCTCACCGCGCCGCGACTGGCACAGCTCCATGATCGAACCGATGAACTCGCTCGGCGCGATGATGGTGCACTTGACGATCGGTTCGTAGATCTCGCGCGCCTTGCCCTCGGGCCAGTCGGACGGGTTCGTCACGACGACCTCCTGGCCGCCTTCGAGCACGACTCGGTAGACGACGTTGGGGGCGGTGGAGATCAGGTCGAGGCCGAATTCGCGCTCGAGACGCTCGCGGGTGATCTCCATGTGCAGCAGACCGAGGAAGCCGCAGCGGAAGCCGAATCCGAGCGCGACGGACGTCTCGGGCTCGTAGGTGAGCGCGGCGTCGTTGAGCTGGAGCTTGTCGAGCGCGTCGCGCAGCACCGGGTAGTCGGAGCCGTCGACCGGGTACAGACCGGAGTAGACCATCGGGCGCGGTTCGCGGTAGCCCGTGAGCGGATCCTCCGCACCGTTGCGGGCGGTGGTGACGGTGTCGCCGACCTTCGACTGACGCACGTCCTTCACGCCGGTGATGAGATAGCCCACCTCGCCGACTCCGAGACCGGCGGTGGCCTTGGGTTCGGGCGAGACGATGCCGACCTCGAGCAGTTCGTGGGTGGTGCCCGTCGACATCATCTTGATCTTCTCGCGGGGCACGATCTTGCCGTCGACCACACGCACGTAGGTCACGACGCCGCGGTAGGTGTCGTAGACGGAGTCGAAGATCATGGCGCGGGCGGGCGCGTCGGCGTCACCGACCGGCGGCGGCACCTGACGGATCACGGCGTCGATGAGCTCGGGGACGCCCTCGCCGGTCTTGCCGGAGACGCGGAGGACGTCGGACGGCTCGCAGCCGATGATGTTCGCGATCTCGCCGGCGTAACGGTCGGGGTCGGCCGCGGGCAGGTCGATCTTGTTGAGGACCGGGATGATCGTCAGGTCCTTGTCGAGCGCGAGGTAGAGGTTGGCGAGGGTCTGTGCCTCGATGCCCTGTGCGGCGTCGACGAGCAGGACCGCGCCCTCGCACGCCTCGAGCGCGCGGGACACCTCGTAGGTGAAGTCGACGTGACCCGGGGTGTCGATCAGGTGCATCACATAGTCTTCGCCGTCGAGGTTCCACGGCAGACGTACGTTCTGCGCCTTGATCGTGATGCCGCGCTCGCGCTCGATGTCCATGCGGTCGAGGTACTGGGCGCGCATCTGCCGCTCCTCGACCACCCCGGTGAGCTGCAGCATCCGGTCCGCGAGCGTCGACTTTCCGTGGTCGATGTGCGCGATGATGCAGAAGTTCCGGATCTTTGCGGGGTCCGTGAACGTGGTGTCGGCGAAGGTGCTGATGTCGTGCTCCTGACTCGGACTGGCAGCGGCCTGCAGACCGCGGTCACCCTGCAGAATATCCAAGTCGGGCGGCGGCCGGGACTTCGCCCGGGTCAGGTCCGGTTAAGCTCGGTTCCCGTGGCCGGTACATGGAAGAAATTGGGCAGGCAGCTGGGTCGTCTCGCAGTCGAGCAGGGTCCGAAGATCTACCAGCAGTTGCAGCAGTCCGGAGCGCTCGACAAGGCGCGTGCCGCGCTGAACGCGGCCGGCCAGGCCGGCACCGCGAGCGGGACCTCGGGGAGCGGTACCACCGCGGCACCGAAGCCCGGCGCGGACCGGACCGCCACACCGAAGCCCGGTGCTGCGAAGAGCCCGTCCGGTACGAAGCGCCCGGCCCCCGGTCGTCCGGTGGCATCGCGCACCACGCCCACGGCGCAGCGCGCCCGCCGCGTCGAGTACTCCCCCGACCTCGACGGTCGCGCCGATCCGGGCGAGATCGTGTGGACCTGGGTGGCGTACGAGGAGGATCCGACGCAGGGCAAGGACCGCCCGGTGCTCGTCGTGGGCCGTGACGACAGGACGCTGCTCGGGCTGATGCTCTCGTCGAACTCCGACCGCGACGGTCACCGCGACTGGCTCGGGATCGGCTCCGGGCAGTGGGACGCCGAGAACCGCCCGAGCTGGGTACGTCTCGATCGCGTGCTCGACGTCCCCGAGGACGGCATCCGCCGCGAGGGCGCGATCCTCCCCCGCGCACGATTCGATCAGGTCGCGACCCGGCTCCGTACCGATTTCGGTTGGAGCTGAATCGGGCCGCGTCCCGACCGAAGGCGCTCAGGAGGCCCGGAGCCCGTACCGCCGCCCGAAGAGGAAGGTGTAGACGAGCGCTCCGAGTGCTCCGCCGATGAGCGGGAACACGATGAACGCCCACAGCTGCCCGAGCGCACCGTCCTGGTAGAAGGCGACGGCGAGGCTGCGGGCGGGATTGACCGACGTGTTGTCGATCGGGATCGAGATCAGGTGGATCGCCGCGAGGGTGAAGCCGATGGCGATGCCGGCGATCGGCGCGTCGGCCACCTGATCGGTCGCACCCAGCACCACGAACACGAGCACGGCCGTGAGCAGGACCTCCACGACGATCATCGCGCCGATGCCGTAGCCGTTCTCGAGCACGCCGCCGAGCGGACCGTGCACGGCCGAGGGGCTGTGCGCGCCCCAGCCGTTCGCCCCGAGGCCGTCGGCGGCCCGGTCGTAGCTCGGCAACGACGACGCCACCGCGTAGAGCGTCAGACCGGCGATCAGACCGCCCACGACCTGCGCGATCCAGTAACCCAAGGCGCGCACCGGGGTCACGTGGCCGACGATGAGCTGCCCGAGCGTCACCGCCGGGTTCACGTGACACCCGGAGATCGGGCCGATGGTGTACACGAGGAACAGCAGGGTCAGGCCGAACGCCAGTGCGACGCCGAGCTGACCGACATACGTTCCGGCGAACACCGCGGTACCCACCGCGGAGAACACCAGGAGGAAGGTTCCGATCGCTTCCGCCACATACTTCCGGAGGTCGGAGAACTCACCGGGGTCTCTGATCTCCAGGGACGTCCGGCGTGCGAGATCTTCGTCGATTCGGGACTCGGGATCGCGTGGGGGTTCCATGGGTCACCTCGATGTTCGCGGCCCCGCACGCAAGCGGAACCTGGTGGTAGAACACTTCGAGTCGATGTACCGCTGTCGATGTACCGCTACGGCGAACTCGTGTTCGCGCTGTGACGCAGATTACGCAAGCCTGGTGACCTCGACAACGACTTCGTGCGCAGTGGCGTGTCCGCCCATGTAGATGCCCTTGAGCGGCGGCACGTCGGTGTAGTCCCGTCCGATGGCGACCGAGGTGTGTTGTTCGCTCACGAATTTCGCGTTGGTGGGGTCGTATCCCCACCACGATCCCGTCCACGCCTGGATCCACGCGTGGGACTGCCCCGCGACGGTTTCACCGATCTCGGCGTCCGCCACCGGATGCAGATAGCCGGAGACATATCGCGCGGGGATCCCCATCCGCCGCAACAACAGCAGCGTCAGGTGCGCGTAGTCCTGGCACACGCCCTGACGTTCCTCGAAGGCCTGCAACGCGGAAGTGTGGACGCCGGTCGTGCCCGGGACGTAGTCCATCTGGTCGTACACCCACTGTGCGGCCGCGACGACGGCGTCGACCGGTTCGAGTCCGCGGGCGAGTTCGCGGGCGGTCGCCTCGAGTTCCGGGTCGGTCGGCACGTACGCGCTGGGGGCCAGCACCTCGTCGTACCGGTCCCGGGTGTCCTGGTCGTTGATGACGTCCCAGCCCGCGGGCTCGTCGGGTGGACGGACCGGGTCGGTCTCGACCACCGACAGTCCGACGACCTCGAGCGAGGTGTGCGGGGCGTGCAGGTCGAAGGCCGTCACGGCACTGCCCCAGTAGTCGGTGTACCGGTAGGAGCGTGTGGCCGGGGTGGTCTCGACGCGGTTGAGCACCACCGTCTGACGGCCGTCCGAGCGCGGGGTGAGTCGGGCCTCGTTGTACGACGCGGTGACCGGACCGTCGTACTCGTACCCGGTCTTGTGCACCACACGCATCCGCCAGCTCACAGTTCTCCCTCCAGAATCGCCATGTCCGCGCCGGCGTCCCGTGCGGAGACCCACGCGACCCATGGGGCGGCGTGGAAGTACTGCAGCGCGATGGCCTCGCCGGCCTTGCGGCACAGGTCCTGCAGCGACGACAGGCGCGTCGCGAGTTCGTCGAGCAGCACGCCCGGACCGATGAATTCGAGTTCGCTGCGGGCACGGCCCAGCAGACGCTGCGCCTCGTCGCGTGCCCCGAACCGGTAGTCGCCGTGGTCGTCGAGTTGGGCGAGACATTCCTCGGCCTGTTTGAGTGCGAAGAACACCGATCGCGGGAACAGTCGGTCGAGCATCATGAACTCGACGATGCGACCCGCGTCGAGCGCTCCGCAGTAGGTGCGCAGATAGGTGTCGTATCCGCCGGCGGACCGCAGCACGGTCGCCCAGCTCGGTGAGGTCGGGCCGTCTCCCGCGCGGGACAGCAGCTGCCGCACGGTCATGTCGACGCGTTCGATCGACCTGCCCAGCAGCAGGAAGCGGTACCCGTCGTCGCGGCACATGGTGCTGTCGGCCAGGCCCGCGAACATCGCGGCGCGGTGTTCGACGTACCGGAAGAACTCGTGGGGCCCGAGCCGTTTCGCCGCGCGTTCGCATTCGGCGAGACCGTTGTAGGTGGTGTTGAGGCACTCCCACATCTCGGTGGAGGTGACTTCGCGTGCACCGCGCGCGTTCTCCCGCGCGAACCCGATGGTGTCGAGGATCGAGCCCGCGCCGTCCCGGCCGAAGGCCACGATCTCGGTGACGGTGCGCACGTCGAGTCTGCCCTCGGGCTCGGTGAATCCGAGCACGCGCAGCAACCGGCGGCAGGTGCGGTCGGGGTCGACGGTCGAATCCTCGAGCAGCTGGTGCACTGCCACGTCCATGATCCGGGCGGTGTCGTCGGCGCGTTCGACGTATCGGCCGATCCAGAACAAGGATTCCGCGTTCCGTGCGAGCATCAGCGGTCGTCCCTTCCGCTCTGTTGTTGCTGTTGTTGTTGCTGCTGTGAGGTGGTGAGTTCCGGGCCGTGCTCGGAACGGTTCACGTCCTCGCGCTCCGCGACGACGCCCTCGCCGCCCAGTTCGGCTGCGGTGTCGGAGGTCTCGGCGAGCACCCAGGTGTCCTTGCTGCCACCGCCCTGACTGGAGTTGACGACGAGCGATCCTTCGGGCAGCGCGACCCGGGTGAGACCGCCGGGCAGAACCCACACGTCTTCACCGTTGTTTACGGCGAACGGACGCAGGTCGACATGGCGCGGAGCGAGCGCATCGCCCGCGCGCGTCGGCACGGTGGACAACTGCACGACGGGTTGCGCGATCCAGCTGCGCGGGTCCTCGCGGATCTTGCCGATCATCTCGTCGAGTTCGGCGCGCGAGGCGTCGGGACCGAACAGGATGCCGTAACCGCCGGAGCCCTCGACGGGCTTGAGGACGAGTTCGTCGATGCGGTCGAGGACCTCCTCGCGTTCGGCGTCGAGCCAGCACCGCAGGGTGTCGACGTTGGGCAGCAGCGGTTTCTCGCCGAGGTAGTAGTCGATGATCTCGGGCACGTAGGTGTAGACGAGCTTGTCGTCGCCCACGCCGTTACCGACGGCGCTGGAGATCACCACGTTGCCCGCCCGAGCGGCGTTGACGAGTCCCGCGACGCCGAGGACGGAGTCGGGGCGAAAGTGCATCGGATCGAGATAGTCGTCGTCGATGCGCCGGTAGATGACGTCGACCTGCCGCTCGCCTTCCGTGGTTCGCATGTAGACGACGTTGTCGCGGCAGAACAGGTCGCGTCCCTCGACGAGTTCGACACCCATCTGGCGGGCCAGCAGCGAATGCTCGAAGTACGCGGAGTTGGCGATGCCCGGGGTGAGCACCACCACGTTGGGGTCTGCGGCGTTCGGGGCAGCGGACGCACGCAGGGCTCGCAGCAGGTGCAGGGCGTAGTCGCCGACCGGCCGCACCTTGTGCTGGGCGAACAGATCGGGTGCGACGCGCGCCATGGCCCGGCGGTTCTCCATGGCGTAGGAGACGCCGGACGGTGAGCGCAGATTGTCCTCGAGGACGCGGAAGGTGCCGTTCTCGTCGCGGATCAGGTCGATGCCCGCGACGTGGATGCGCACTCCGTTGGGCGGGACGATGCCCGAGGCCTGGCGGTGGAAGTGCTGGCAGGACGTCACGAGCCGCCGGGGAAGGACCCGGTCGCGCAGGATGCGCTGCTCGCCGTAGACGTCGGCGAGGAACAGTTCGAGGGCACGCACCCGCTGCCGGATGCCGCGTTCGAGTTCGGACCACTCGGCGGCCGCGATCACCCGCGGGACCATGTCGAGGGGGAAGGGCCGCTCCTGCCCGGACAGCGAGAAGGTCACGCCCTGATTGGTGAATGCGCGTCCGAGCGCCTCGGTGCGGGCCGCGAGGTCGTCGACGCCCTTGGACGTGAGCGTCTCGAAGAGCCGTCGGTAGGGTTCGCGGACCTGTCCGTCCACGTCGAACATCTCGTCGTACGCGGTGGGTGCGCCGGGGTCGCCGGATCCGGCGTGAATCTCGGGGTAGCCCGCGAACACGTCGGTGCCGGCGCGTCCGGGGGCGGGTCCGCCCTGCTCGAGGGGGGTCGTGCTGATCATGCCGAAATCGTTCTACATGCCGGGGCGGATGACCTCAGACGAAACAAATTCGTTTCATGTGCAAAACATTAGGGGCGCTGACGAGGGTGATCCGGCCTCCGGTTTGGGCTTTGTGATCCATTCTTGGTAGCCTTGTCCATCGGTGCTCAGATGCACCCAGAGCTTTCCTACCAGCTACCAGCAAGACGACAGGATTTTACGCGTGGCCAACATCAAGTCCCAGGTGAAGCGGATTCGCACCAACGAGCGCAACCGACTCCGGAATCAGTCGGTGAAGTCGTCGCTTCGTACGGCGATCCGTTCGTTCCGCGAGGCTGCGGCCGCCGGCGACAAGGACAAGGTCAACGAGCTCCTCGTCGCCACGAGCCGTCAGCTCGACAAGGCTGCCAGCAAGGGTGTCATCCACCCCAACCAGGCTGCCAACAAGAAGTCTGCTCTCGCGAAGCTTGCCAACAAGCTCTGAGTTCATCGCTCCGAGGTAGTAGACGCAGGCTCTGCTTCACGAAGGCCGTCCCCCGCCGGGGACGGCCTTCGTGGCGTTGAACGACAGAAATGATGCCGCCCGCCCGGAATCGGCCGCGGGCACGAGCACGGGCACGGGCGCGCGGAGAAGTCTCAGGCCGCCAGCTCGGAGATGACCCGCACGGCGTGCTCGAGGGCGTAGTCCGGATCGGCCGCGGCTCCCTTGACGTCGGCGTTGAGCGCAGCCACCACCGTGAGTGCGGTCCCGATCGACGCCGACGCCCACGTGCGCGCCTGCGCCTGCGCCTTCTTCACCTTCCACGGCGGCATACCCAGCGACGACGCGAGGGAGAACGGGTCGCCGCGACCGGCCGAGCCGACCCGGGCGATCGTGTGCACGGCGTCGGCGAGAGCATCGGCGAGCAGCACGTGGGCGACACCGCGGTGCATCGCCCACCGCAGCGCTTCGAGCGCACCGGCCGTGTCGCCGGCCACGGCCTTCTCGGCTACGTCGAATCCCGACACCTCGGCCTTGCCCGAGTAGTAGCGCCGCACGGCCGCAGCATCGATCTTGCCGCCGGTGTCGGCCACGAGCTGGCTGCACGCCGCAGCGAGTTCGCGCAGGTCGGAACCCACCGCTTCGATGACGAGCTGTTCGACATCGCCCGAGACCCGCACCCCCGCGGCCTGGAACTCCTTGTGGACGAACGTCCGCACCCACGCCGCCTTCTCCCCCGCCTTCGCGGGAGCGGCACACATGTGCTCCTCGGCGCCGCACTTGCGCAGCGCGGGCACCATCGCCTTGGTGCGACCCCCGCCGCTGTGGAGGATCACCAGTGTCACGCCCGGAGGCGGATCGCCCGCGACATCGAGGATCAGCGCCGCGGCGTCCTTCCCGGCGTCGGCGGTGGATTCGAGGATCACGATGCGTTCTTCCGCGAACAGCGACGGGCTCAGCAGCTCGGCGAGTTCGGGTACGCCCGCGTCGCCGGCGCGGAGCCGGGAGACGGGGAGATCGCCGGGAGTTTCGCTGCGCGTGCGGACATCGGACACGATCTGCGCGACGGCACGGTCGACGAGCAGTTCTTCCTCACCGAGGATCAGATGCAGGGACGCGTCGCTCACGGTTCGATCGTGCCACGCACGTCCGACACCACCGCGAGCGCCCCGGAGGCGGCACGGACCACCGCGACGTCGCCGTGCAGATCGGTCCGCAGCACCCGCGTCCCCATCCCGGTCAGGGTGGACACGATCTCGGGATGCGGATGACCGAACAGGTTGTCGCGCCCGGCGCTGACGAGGGCGACGCTCGGCCGCACAGCGGTGAGGAAGCGTGCAGGTGTGGTGCGCGAGCCGTGGTGCGGCACCTTCAACACGTCCGCACGCACGTCGGTGCCCGACCGCAGGAGTGCGTCGAGCGCGGCCTCCTCCGCGTCTCCCGGCAACAGGACCCGGCCCACGACGGTGTCGACCGCCAGGACGAGCGAGTCGTCGTTCTCGGAACCGCCCGTCCGTCGCCCGGCCGGGCCCAGCACCCGGAGGTCGAGATCGCCCGCACGCAGGGTCGCACCGGCACCCACTTCCCGCACCACGACATCGATCCCGGTCGCCGCGTCGAGCACACCCGCCGCGTCGTCACCGGCAGCGCCCGGCCCGACCACGACCGTCTCGACCGAGCGCCCGGTGAGGACACCGCGGATTCCACCCGCGTGGTCGGCGTGCAGGTGCGACACGACGAGCAGTGCGACACGGCGAATCCTCAACCGGCGCAGGCACCGATCGACGGGTTCCGGTTCGGGTCCGGTGTCGACGACGACCGCGCGCCCGTCCCCCGTCGCCAGCACCAGCGCATCGCCCTGACCGACATCGCATGCGACGAGTACCCACCCGGCCCCGGGCCAGCCCGGTCGCAGCATCCGCACCGGCAGCCACACCGCCGCGACCGCCAGCGCGATCACGAGGCCGGTGATCCGCACCCGTCGGTGACGAGCCACCGACCACGCAACCGCGACCAGCACCGCAGCGACCACTGCCCCCACCGGCCCGTCCGGCACCTCGAGCTCGGCCGACGGCAACGATGCCGCCCGGTCGGCCACCGTGATCAGCCACCACAGGAACGGCCCGGTGCCGCGCGCGAGCACCTCCCCGACCCACGGGACGACGGAGGCGCCCACCGCGACCAGCGAACCGAGGACCGTCAGCGGCGCCAGTACCGGGGTGACGAGGACATTGGCCGCGACCGACACGACACTCACCGTCCCGCTCACCGCCGCGACGAGAGGTGCGGTCGCCACGAACGCGACCAGCGACATCGCCGTGACCTCCGCGACGGGACGCGGCCACCTGCGATCCACGAGCCGGGTCACGACGGGTGGCGCGGCGACGA
>Ga0180216_1001840_pt1 | contig 18342 bp, 11 predicted proteins | sample eDN3rd37CBELigMG_FD_128879 | JGI IMG/M metagenome (GOLD analysis project Ga0180216, IMG submission 128879) | Enriched Miracle-Growth compost microbial communities from Emeryville, California, USA - eDNA 3rd pass 37_C BE-Lig MG (version 2)... ...
CGCGTGCCGCCATAGCATCGATAGCTTGCTTAGCCCATGGTACAGCTGCAGTATCTTCGAAGCTATTGGATGCATAAGCAACAGCGAAGCTACCTGGCTCGTTTGTTTCGAATACAACAGTTCCTGAGGCAGCATCATAGCGGCCATTAGTAACGACTGTAGTGTTACCCATGCTATCCATACGCAGCACAACAAGGTTATCGGTGTTGCTGTTTTCTTCATTGCTTGGTGTGTACGGAATAGCAATAGTTAATCCATTCAACGATTCAACAGCTTCGTTATTGTTTGCCAACAGACTTACTTGAACCGCTGGGCGGTCGCCAACCTTTTCGCGTGCTGTTTCATTCAAGCCATCAGCAGAAGCAGGAGTAATACGAATCGTTAATTGATCAGCATCACCAGCTGCTTTAAGCAATGCTTCACCTGAAAGCGTAATTGTTCCAAACTCTGTTGTAATGGTGAACACAGCTTGTTGGTCCTGCAAGCCTTGAACCGGCAGTTGAACATCATAACCTGTTGCATTGGCTTGCTTAGAAAGCTCGATGTTAAGCTGTTTTACACCATTTGCATCAGCGGTTGCTTTCGCTAATGTGTTTTTCAGCTGATCTGCAGTAATTTTACCAACTACGCGATTGTTTACTGTCGAAACTTCAGGAACGACAGCGTTCGGGTCGGTGTTATCTGCAGGTGGTGTAGTCACTGTTCCTGGCGAAGGATTAGGATTAGGATTGCTGCCAGGTTCATCAAGCGTAGTAACAAGCGTCAAATTACCAAATACAGATGTGCTTTGGAAGCCTTGACCTGTTAAATCGTTCCATGTCGCAATACTTTGACGTGCTCCGTTTTGACCATCGTTGATCTGAAGGTCAAATCCGATCTCTGTATTGTGTTGCGCAGTAATGGTTTTGAAAGGAATTTTTACTTCTACTGTATATCCAGCTTCGCTCGTACTTACAGCAGATTCAAAGCCCTCATCAATGTTGCTAGGATTAAATGATGCTACGTTCTTAAAGTTTACGCGATATTGACCATCATCTTCTTGGAAGAAGGTTGTTTTTTCATTGTTTTCATCTACAAACACTTCTACTGAGTCTTGCTCCCAAGGATCTGCACTAGAATCATCTAGGTTGGAATCGCTCACTTGGAACAATACATATAGATGATCTTCATCCCATAGCGCTTTAGCGATACCGTTTGCACCTTGCCAAGCCATCTGATAACGATTGATTTGTAATGCTGGAGCGTTGTTCCATGCTGCATCGATTTCACCATCGATCGTTGGTGTGCCGAATAGTGCTTTGCCTTGATTCGCTTCGACATCTTCGCCGCCATCATACTCCTCAATGAACTTCTCAGGGTTAAGAACCGCATAATATGCAGGCTTAGCCTTCATGTCTCTATCGAATAATAACGGACTTTGTGCTGCTCTCCAGCTTGTCGCATCATTTAAGCCCCATAGTGTGACGCGAGAGATATGCTCAGCCTTTTCTTTATACAGCTTAAACAGCTGTGCATAGAGATACGCTTGCTGCTGTGCTTGCTGCTCAGTCAGGACATTGTCGCTGCCTGCTGTAATATCAAGCTCAGTAATACCGACTTCAACGCCTAGAGAAATGAATTTCTCCATAGAAAGTCTAACGTTTTCTGGATTCGTATTTAGGTTGTAATGTGCCTGCATACCGATTCCGTCAATGAGTAGCTCTCCATCGTTTTCCTCAGCATATTTTTCATTAATTTCTTTCACCATTTGATAGATGGCTTCTGCTTTACGCTGATTATCATCATTGTAGTCGTTGTAGTAAAGCTTAATATCCCAGCCGTTTTCATCAATGACTTCCTTGGCGAAACGGTAAGCAAGCTCTAGATAGTCATCGCCAATTGCTTGTAACCAGCCAGATTGTCGTAATGAATCTCTCCAGTCTGACGGATTAGGAGGGTTATCATTCATTGCTTCATTAACGACATCCCATGAAATAACCTTATCACCGAAATGCTCAACGACTGTTTTAACATGTGTTTCTAAGTTTTTGATTGCCTCTTCACGTGGTAATGGTTTGCCATCCTCACCTGTGTGCAGAGCTTCGCGTGATTGCTGATGCCATACGAGCACATGACCGTGAATCTTAAAGCCTTCATCCAACGCTTTTTGTACGAGCTGATCCTCAGCAGTGAAATCGAATTCTCCTTGTTCATCATAGGCATAGCTCGGTTTCATCGCATTTTCAGCGGAAATAAGATTATGATGCAGTTTTAGCAGCTCAAGTCTTGTTCCATCGAACTCGCCGAGAGATACTGCGTTACCAATTAGGAAATCGTCTTTGTATACATCCTTCAGTGGAGTTAAATCACGCTCAATATCAACAACTCCAGTGCCTGTAGGCTCGAAGGTTACATCATCAATATAGAATGAAGCCGTGCTGTTGTTAGAGCTTTCCACATAAATCGATAAGTACTCATTACCTACACTGCTGTAACGGTATGTTCCTTCTAGCTGAACCCAGCCATCGTCTACACTTACCGTTTTGCCTTGCAGGTTGTTGTAGCTAGCACCGTCACCGTTTCCTACTTGTGTAGACAATTGGAGCTGTGCTGTTGCTGGAGAAATCAGCTTAACCCACGCTGAAACCTTATACTCATGTCCTCTGTTAACGTACTCCTCTACGCGCAAGGAAGGTCCGTGCCAATTTTCATTGCGATTTTCAACCTTCAGCGCAAATTTTCCATCCTCAGTATGGTTCGCTTCATCTGTAATCGTTAAGATTTCATCACCGTGTCTTCCAACAAATCCGCCGAACTGCTCGTCGTCAAATGTGATTGGAGTAAACTCTTTAGCAGGTGGACGATCATCTTCTGGTTCTTCTTCCGAAGCAGCCATCGTTGTAATAACAATGTCACCGACGTAGAAAGGTACATTAGCGCCTGCATCGTTAGACTGAATGCGGAACGCACGATCGAACGTACCATCCTCAGTTGGCGTAGTGTCTACTGTATGAGTGCCTGTTGCTGTGAAGGATTTTCCAGCCTCCATATTTGCTTGCAGATATAAGCCCTGATATTTATCTACATTTTGTACGAGTACCTGTGCCCCTGCTGGGACAGTAACATCGTCAGCGATATAGCCTTTTACTGTAATGGTGTAGGTTTTTCCGTTTTCCATATTGACCTTATCAAATGGAATATCAGCACCATGCCAGTTTGCTGAGCGATCAGTAATATGAATGGCATGACCATTCTCATTGCCTTCAAACACAACATCTGAAACCGCTGTCAAATTTGAGCCGGCTTGCGTTGCAACACCAGCACCGTCCTTAAAGGTTTCATGATAAACGACAATCTCTTGTGGCTCTTCCACTTCTTTTGGCTGTTGTGTAATAAGGATGTCGCCAATGTAGAAAGGAACCGGAGCTCCAACTGCATTAGATTGTACGCGAAGCGCGGAATCATTTTCCGTATCTACAGTTAGGTTAGCCTGTAACGTAATTGCATTGCCTGCCGTATAATTCACACCCGCCAACCAACTGTAGCTGGATACGGTTTGTAGGAAAGCTTGAGCGCCCTCTGGTACTTCAACGCCCTCATCTACATACACGGATACAGTTACTTGGTATGTTTCTCCGTTCTTTAATCCAAGCTTATCGAATGGGAAATCAGCCGCATCCCAGTCATTTGTTCTGTTTTCGACATATAACGCAGCATCATCGCTGTTGCCGTCAAAAGTCTTTTCTACAACGGATAGCTTAGCGTCACCTGACTGCGTAGCAGCGCCTTGACCATTCTCAAAGGTTTCGTGGTACACGACAACAGGATCCTGTTCCACAGGAGCTTCAGGTGAAGGGGCTGGTCCGCCAATCCAACCTGCAAGTTCAGACAGCGTAGTGCCCATCATCACATAATGACGTCCCATTGCATAGTTACCGCTGTTCGGGTAGCCTACCTTGAACGCATAGTGAATGCCGTTCTCCTCAGCTGCCGCTTGAACTGCTGGGTTATAATCGCCGTAAGGGAAAGCAAATAGCAATGGATCCTTGCCAGTTACTGCTTTAAGATCAGCATTTGCTTTGGCAATGGCCGCAGATGCATCTGCTTGGTTTACGTTTTTCCAATACCCGTCACTTTCGTGATTCACAGTATGGTTCTCAATACTTACGTTTGGATGATCATCAGCGAGCTTCTGAAGCTGCTCGCTGGACATGCTGTAGCCACCGTCAATCCAATCGGTAACGACGAATAGTACAGCATTCATATCCAGCTCTTCCAGTATTGGAAGCGCATTTGTTACAAAGTCTGGTGTTGCATCATCAAAGGTTAGCAGTATAGGCTTCTCTGGTATAGTTGTAGCCTCTCCACTTAAAATCTCCACATACTGCTGTGAAGTCAATGTTGTATAGTCATGATCATGGAGGTATTGCATCATGCTTTTAAACTTATCGATACTAGTGTCTGTCCATTCATTCGATGGTGTCTGGACAATACGATGATACAGAATGACAGGAATATCCTGTGACTCAGCTTTTGCAACTGATGGCACAAGCCATCCTGATGGAATCAGCAGTGCCGCGATCATTAGCACAGAGACCCATCTAGTAAGTTTACCTTTCATCTGATTCATTCCCCCTAGATAAAATATGGAAATATTAAGCGCTTCCATTGTTAAGGATGCTAAACATTTCCTAACCATTATTATATCTAGATAGATTTCTGGTTTTAACGGAATAACTTTACAATTTACTTCATTTTTTAAAGTTAATTTAAGATCTATGATATATTTCTATCTTAAATAGACTTATTAGAGGACTATCTCTAAAAAAATTATATATATAGTGAATTAGATTGAGCATCTAAAAGAAAGATAAACAATCTAACTAAAAACATGTAGTGTTGTCAAAGCCAGCAGCCTTCGAGCGTATCGCTCGAGGGCTGCTGGCATTTTGGTGCAATGTATGAAAAGAGATGTTCCCTAGTTCGCGCGGAGTTTTCACTTAGCCGCTTCGATGGCTTGCTCGATCTGCTCGAACAGCTGCTTCGTCACCTCAGGATCGATGTCATTGTAGAATACATACTGATCACTTAGCTTCAGCCGGATATAAGGGGGGTTATTTTTGAACACATACAGTCTCGTTTTACCGAGCTCACTTAAGCGGAAGTGACCACGGGCATATTTATTCGTAGCCTCGCCATTAGCCTTCGCTCCAGAAGGAATAGAAGTAACGAGCTCGACTTCCTCAATCTCCTCCATATCAAACGTAAAGGAATACATCGGATAATCAATCGCAATGTCATGCTCGGCAGTAATCGTAAGGGATGGTGACGTCAGCTCAGAACGAATCAGCATGAATGAAACACCGCCGATCACTGCAACAAGCAACACCACTACGCCACCCATAATGATCTTTCCAGCAGTTGTACCGGTATTGATGGTTTCCCCTATACCGACTCGCTTCGGAACCATAATGCTTTTATCGTATGGGTTATGGTATGTAAAGCCATTAGCCCAATACTCATCGTCGTCACTATATACGGTTTGACCATCCAGCTCCAGCATATCACGCTGCACCGTTTGGATGCTGCGGTATACACCTGCAATAAGCAGTATCGGCAGAATTGAGAATGAGATGGTGACAGCCAGCCATAGCTGAGACATTGCCTCCTGCTCATTTAGAAGAAGCATCGCAATGAGATAAAAGTGCAGGTTTTCTATTAGTGCAAGGAAGAAAAACAAATAGGATAATGATCTGCGCTTGGATTGATTCAAGGCGATATTAATATCAGAGTTTTCACTGTAAACGGTAGATTTGCTGCGGCGTATAAGCTGCATAATGACAAGGAACAGCAAGGTAATGCCAATCGCTCCGAACCCTAGGCTGTACAGCTGAGTATCCTGTGTTCCTATCCACCAGGTTAACAGCGCACCTAGTGCCAGCGGCAGTATAAAGAGGCCAAGCGGTGCCGTTCGTTTGTTTTTCAGCTGTGCTGCACGCAGGTCAGCTTGAATCGTATGCTTTTTCCCGACAAACCAGTCCTGCTGTCTCTTAAGCTCGAGCGTCGCTCGGAATGCTCTACGAAAAGGAAAGACAACGACGATAACAAAAGTACATGTCCATAGTAGAAAGTAAATGATTTGAAAAGCAGTCCAATTGTACATCGCAAAGAAGGGGATATAAGCAATCAGCATCGAGAGCCAGACACGCTTATATTGCTGCTTATATTGTGACTGGACTTGCTGCAGCTCTGGATGCTCCATTGCTTCGGGCGGTAATGTAACGGCGAACAGCATACCATTTTTATAGGTAGCGACTGAACGGTAAGTTAAGACGATAACGAGGAATAGGATGATGGTTGGGATAGTAAAAATAATGCTCATCAGCATAGAATCACCTCTTGTCTAAGATTGGATATTCATCTGTGAAAATGTGTTTTCGCATAGCTTCTGAAATTGCTCATGCGTCATGCCATGTACGACAGCCTCAGCGATCATCAGCTCGAGATTTTTCTCAAGCGCTGCTTCGTATTCTGCATGAATAGGATGAGCGAGTTGACCGCTAACCTTAGCTCCATGACGTCGATCGATGACAATATAGCCCTCTTGCTTTAATAAGGCATATGCCTTATTCACGGTCATCGTGTTAATGCCTAGATCCTCAGCAAGCTGACGAACGGTGGGCAGCTTCTCACCAATTGGAAGCTTACCCTTAGCAATACCAAGCACAATTTCATTGCGAAGCTGCTCATAAAGTGGGACTGCGCTATCCAGCTGCAAGGAAATAAGCATGACAATCTACGCTCCTTTTGCGTTTAAGTATTATATATATTAATACAAACAATACTTAAAGGCAAGGGTGCTCAAGCACATCTCGGAAGGTTTTGGCAATAAAACACAAATATTATCATTTACGAAACGGAATAGAGAGGATGCATATATGTATAAAGCGGAGTATCTACTTTCTAAAATGTCCGTGATATAATGGGATATAGGTAGAAAATCCTCAATTATAATGATGCGATAAGAGCATCAATTCCTCTGTACTACACATCTGAGCAGGCTGTTACGACAGCCCTTCATCAAGAACGTACTCAATTCGATACCAATACTTACAGAGACGATAACTGCTTCAATATGAGCTGGAGCTAAACTTTATATTAAGTGCTTAAATAATGGTTATGTATATATTCGGCAGCAGGATTGGTCCAATAGTGAAATGTATGACCTAAGTTGGTTGGAGCTTGATCCTATTCATGATGCAATAAGATTTGAAATGGAATAATAATAGATTGGTTTACAGGTGGGGATAAAAGGATGAAGGAACATTCGATACACCAGAGTCTAGCCGTAAAGTGCTACGCAATGTATGGAGGTATTGGTTTTATCGTTGTAGCAGGCATGCTGTTTTCTAATGAATTTGTGAGCTATGGGTCAACTGAACAATTTCAACGTACGTTGTTCGGAGTAGGTATTGGTTACGTGCTGCTGCTTAGTTTTCTCATATTATATACGCATATCCGTCTAACACGAGCAGCTAAATTAGCTAAAAAGGATACAGCTGAAATGGAGGCTAATGACGTGTGGCTGCACTTCACGTCATTGCCTAGTGAAGTATTTTGGGTCTACGCGTTGGCAGGGCTTACTATCGCACAAACGTATCGTTTGTACACTGCGGGATTGCCGCCTTGGCCAGAGAAAGAGCTGATGCAGTTTTGGAAAGGGCTCTTCTTGGATATGTCTACCTTTGTAGCTTTTGCAATCATTCACGCCATCATGCTAAAATGGATTCTGCTGCAAGAGGTAAAGCGGCTTCATTTCGTTCAAATGCTGCAGCCTCGTATATACAATGTGGTCAATCGAATCAAGTTTATCGTTATCGGCATTTTGCTGTTCATGCTAATCAGTGTGTTCTGGTATAACTACGAAGGGATTGAACAAGGGGTTGCGCCGAACTGGCCCGTACTTATCGCTAGTTCTTCTATTATTATAACGATGGCGATTGCTGCGGTTTACGTGGCATCCTCTTATCTTATGGGAGATCTTAATCGGATGAGAGTGAATTTGAATCGATTAGATATAAAGATCGCCGATACACTCTCGCCGTGTCCTATCGTATCCCCTTATGAAGCTGGACAACAGACCGTAACCTTTAATCATTTACAGGAGCAGCAGTTATTTCCTGATAAGCAGCTGAGCTTTGACGGTTGGACTATTAAAGGGCAGAGCCATGAGCTACAAGGTGGAACTACATTCTTCCATATATATGATGAGCAGGCTAGACGTATCGTTATGCTTGGAGGCAGTCTATCAGGCAATAAGCTTCCTGCCGCAATTGTTATGTCAGCCATACTCAAGATGTTTCGAGCGTATGCCGAGGAATATTATGCTTCAGACGCGATATTGTATCGACTGAAGCAGCAGCTTGCAGGTGCATTAAAGGACGATATGCTGCTTCATGTGGGAGTAATCTCTATCGATCTTGATCAAGCTGAGCTTGAATGGGGGCTTTTGGGACAGGTTCGGTGTATGGTTGTAGATGATGAAGGAAGCACCTCCTATGCAGCTGGTTCTAATCCAATTGGCTCGAGTATTATGTCATCCTTCAGCTATGGTTGCCAGCCATTACATGCTGTTCAGCAGCTCCAGCTGCAGGTTGATGTCAGGGAAAGCCAAGACAATTTCTCCACTTATACCAAAGACAACGTGATTACGTGGTTGCCCTTATTAACAGTTTGTCGTATGGAAGAGGAAGCATAAGAGGTAGGCGTTATCTTAATGCGCGGACAATTGTTTGTTTTCCGTGGTTACAGTGCAAATTACATAGGAAGAGGAAGCACCATTTTTTGACTAGCTTGTATCGACGTATCATACAAGCAGCAAGGAATGGTGTTTTATTTTGCCTAAAGTGTGATGAATGGTTGTAATTTATATCTTTTTTTACTAAATTTTATATAGTGGTAGGAAGTTTTCCTAGAACAACTAGATTAGTAGATCATTTATGAGATGAGGAATAGCGATGTGGCAGTGGGCAAAGCTTAATACGTTCCGTAAGCAAATGTTTGTTGTATATACAAGTATGATGCTAGTGATTCTATTAACGGTAGGAATTTATATCAATGTCCAAGTAAGTGAGCTGCTGCAGACAAATGCGGAGAAGCATATGAACAATACGGCGGTGCAGTCGATTGCCAATGTTGAGCTGCTTATGCAGCAAATTGATACATTCTCCTCGCAGGTAGCGACGAATGCGCTTGTCCAGACAATGATGCAGGACGACTACAGTGGCATAGAAGCAAGCTTCGACCAGTTGCAGCTGCTGCAGCAGGAGGTGCGCAAGCTTGAGGCCTATCAGGTCGGAATCAGGGCGATAGAGATCTATACGCTAGACCATGAGAGCTACTTGCCGATTAGCAATGAGCGGCTGAATGAACGGTATTCCCAGTCATTGATTACGCTATCGAATTTGGCACAGGGGAAGCTTGTATGGACGAATTACAGTGAGCGATTCGGTAACAGTATTGTGACCATACGCAATATTCGCTTGATGAATCAGTCGTTCCAGCATGTTGGCTATCTCGTCGTTCATGTCGACCCCTCGTTGTTCGATTTATCCTCTGTTGCAGATATGGAGCAGAGTGAGAATCAAGACTTTTTGTGGCTGACTGACCAGCTGGGCAACGTTATTTTCACCAATGCAAGCGCAGCTGTTACCTTGCCTGAAGCGACGGGGGATATGGATGTCGTTGAGATTAACGAACGCAGCTACTTTAACGTTAAGCGTAGTATCGCGATGGCGGACTGGGAGCTTAGCATTATGACACCTGTGACGAAAGCAACCGAAGGACTGGCACTGCTTCGTTCCACGATCATCATCTCACTCATCGTCAGCAGCATATTGTTTTTAATATTAAGCTTTTTCATTGCCGATCGAATTAGCCGACCTATTCTAAAGCTAATACGGGCGATGCGCGGAGCAAGACTCGGCGGTGGAGGGCTTAAGCATATTGATGAAACTAGCAACTCTATTGAAATTAATGAGCTTAATAATACATACAATCAAATGGTGGATTCCTTGCAGGCACTCATCCAAGTCGTCTATGAAAAAGAAATATTGCAAAGTCAAACGGAGCTTAAAGCATTACAGGCCCAGATCAATCCGCATTTTTTGTTCAATACATTAGAGGCTTTTTACTGGGAGCTGGAGGAGAATGGTCAATCTGAGCTTGCTGAGGTAATCGTGGCAATGAGTGGTGTATTCCGTTATGTCATTACGAAGCAGGACAGCGATCAATGGGTGACAATTGGAGCCGAGCTGGAGCATGCGGAGCGCTACCTGCTCATTATGAAGATGCGGCTTATGGATCGTTTCGAATGGGAAATTGATTGTGCAGATGAGTACAAAACCATTCCGATTCCTAAGCTGATGATACAGCCCATTATTGAAAATGCGATTGAGCATGGCATTGAGCGAAGTCTGCAGCGCGGCAAGCTGAGCATCCATGTTAGCAGCAACTCCGCTCAGCAGCTTGTGATTACGGTAAAGGACAATGGACCTGGCTTCTCCAGCGAGCAGCTGCATCGCGTCACGCATGAGCTAACCCAAGGCTCGCTACAGGTGGGAGCTACGCAAGACAAGCATCTTGGTGTTGGACTGAAAAATACGCATCAACGACTTAAGCTGTCATTTGGAGAGAAAACCGAAGGCTTGTCGATTAAAAGCTCACAGCAGGGGACAGAAGTGAGCTTCCACATACCAGTTCAATCTAGGGGGATGAATTGATGTTACAGCTACTCATTGCTGATGATGAGCCGCGTACGCGAGAAGGGATTAAACGAGTAATGGAAGGCTGGCTAACCGAGGATTATGAGATAAGGCTAGCCGAGAATGGACTTCAAGCATTAGAGCTGCTTGAGACATATGAGATCGATGTACTGATTTCCGATATTCGAATGCCTGGATTGTCAGGTCTGGAGCTGGTAGAACGGCTGAATGAGATGAGCAGGAAGCCGATGTGCATCTTCATATCGGGCTACTCGGACTTCTCATATGCGCAAAAAGCGATTCAATTCGATGCCGTGGATTACTTGCTGAAGCCGATTGAGAAAACCGTCATTATTGAAGCTGTTCAGCGTGCATTATTACGAAGAGAAGAGAGAATAGAGCAGAAGAGAATGAACTAGATCGTTAAACTCGAATGGGATCATAATGGATTTATTCAACCAGTACAAACTTGCAGAAGGTAGAAGTTTATTGCGCGGTATTGATGCAGTATATAGTGTACACGATTTCAGTTAAAGGGGAGATCAAGATGAAAACACAAAAGCTGATGCTTCTGCTTGTCCTATGCCTAACTGTTGTGTTTGCTGGTTGTGGTACCAGTAGCGGGAAAAAAGAAGGCAGCCATGCAGCAAGCAATCGTCAAGGTGAAAACGCCTCAGGTGATAAGGTCACGCTAAGCTTTATGCATTTATGGCCAGACGGTGTTTCCACAGCACAGAACAATGTGGTCAATGACATCATTGGTCAATATGAAGCTGACAATCCGAACGTAAAGATAAAGGTCGAAGTGCTTGATAATGAGCAATACAAAAACAAGCTAAAAATATTATCGACCTCGAACTCCTTGCCTGATGTAGGCGTAACCTGGGCAGCAGGCTTTTTACAGCCGTATGTAGAGGGGGGACTGTTCGCATCGCTTGACGACCTGCTTGGCAATGGTCTAGGCGAGCAATTCGTGTCAGGAACGACCGATGCCTTCCAAGTAGACGGCAAAACATACGGTGTGCCATTAGAGTTTAATATTGCTCCGATTTATTACAATAAAGAGATTTTTGCTAACCACAACCTTGAAGTGCCGACAACCTATGCGGAGTTTAAGCAAGTCATTGAGACGCTTACAGCTAATGGTATCGCACCGATTGCACTCGGTAATAAGGATCGCTGGACAGGTTCGCTATGGTATATGTATCTTGCAGATCGTATTGCTGGGCAAGAGGTGTTCTCGAGTGCATTAGCGGGCAAGGACACGTATATGCAGGATAGCTTGCTGCAAGCGGCAAGTGAGGTTCAACAGCTTGTAGACCTGAAGGCGTTCAATAAAGGCTTTAACGGACTTTCCAACGACGAGGGGAAAGCTGATTTTTATAATGAAACCGCAGCGATGTATTTGATGGGGACATGGGAGCTTGCGAACTTTACTGCTAACGAAGACGTTCCACAGGAGTTTAAGGCTAAAGTAGGCTTCTTCAAATTCCCTGTCGTTGAAGGTGGTGCTGGTGACGCGGATAGCTGGGTAGGCGGTCCTGGAGTAGGGCTGTTCGTAGCTGAGAATTCTCCAGTGAAGGATGCAGCGAAGGACTTTGTCGCTTACTTTGTTGAGAAGTGGGGCGAAATAGCCGTAACTGATGCAGGTGTTATTCCGGCAACGAAGGTCGATACCGGCAGTGTGGAGCTGCCAGCTCTATATGTCGAGCTATTTAACGAGATGAACAATGCAAGCAGCATTACGTTATATGCCGATGTACAGCTAGAAGCGGATACAGCAGAGGTGCACTTGAATCAGATCCAGGCGCTGTTCGGCAAGGCTGCAACGCCAGAGCAGTTTTCCGAAGCACATGAGCAGGCGATTAATCAATAAAACTAGACGGTATGCTAGCTTTTCCTTCCAGCCCATTCGTACTACAATGAGGTGAGAGGCTAGGACGAAACGCTTTCCAGGGAGGAATGAATGGCAATGAAGCCTAATACAGTTATTTTATTTCAAGGGGACTCGATTACGGATGGCAATCGGGATCGAGGCAATGACTTGAATCATATTCTCGGACACGGCTACGCATATATAATTGCGGGCAAGCTGGGCAGTGAGCATGCGGAAAGCAATCCACATTTTGTGAATCGCGGAGTGAGTGGAGATCGAGTATCGGATCTATATGCACGCTGGAATGAGGATGCGATTAGCATTAAGCCGAATATTCTAAGTATACTGGTTGGGGTCAATGATGCTTGGCGCATTGTTCACAACGATGCGGGCGGTGTGACGGATCGCTTTGAGCGCGTGTATCGTCATCTGCTGGAGGAGACGATGGAAGTGCTGCCGAATACGCAGCTCGTGCTATGTGAGCCATTCATACTTAAGACAAAAGCTACTGAGCAGCAGTTTGCCATGTGGCACGAATTAATTTCGGACTATCAAGGGAAGGTTCGTCAGCTTGCTGAGCAATTTGATGCGGTACACGTACCGCTGCAGGACGTGTTTGACGAGGCGGTAAAGCGGAAGGAAGCGGAGGCTTGGCTATGGGATGGTATTCATCCAACAGTTGCCGGACATTACTTGCTTGCTGAGCGCTGGCTTGAGGTTGTTGGGCGGAGCGGCTGTCTGAATAGCTGAACCTGAAGTATAACAGCAACGTGGTATCGGAGTTAGCAACAAACCAGCAAGTCAACGAGAAACAGGCTAGTAAAGCTAAAAAGCTAATAAGCTAATAAGCTAACGAGTAACAAGCTACAAAGCTAACAAGCTACAAAGCTAACAAGCGTAAAGAATTGCTTCTAGCTGGCTCAGATAGAGGAGATTAGCCTCGGAAGTTTAGCCGCATATATATTTAGCTGCTTGAATAGTTAGCAGCCTATATATTCAGTGTGATTAATGAAACAGCTGATGGCTGGTTTATTAAATGAGTTTATTACTGAAGCATTTAAGTGGATGGATACATACAGGAGGCAGTCGTCTATTTAAGTCTAAGAGAGTACATACGACTCTGCATAATTTAGAAAATCCATTCGAGAGCGGACAAAGTAACGGGATAGGCACATTGCCTATCCCGTTTTGAGTTCATTTCTTGTCACACTTTCAGCTTTTATCAGCTCTAGTTACTTCATCCTGCCATAAGTCGTAGCGTCAGCAAGAACCGATCACTCTCCACACATCCCACTCGCCGGATAGATCTGGGCGCTCACCTTGCGTCCACCATTGCGCCTCATAGATGATTCCATTGTAGACCACTTGGTTGCCACTGGTATAAATTTGACTAGCATTCCACTCGGCTACCGGACAAGCTGGTGTAGCTGCTTCGTCTGTCGTAACGCTTAGAGGAGCGCTCGCGTCCGAGAGATTGCCGGCCGCATCGCGCGCTTTTACTGTAAATACATAAGTAGTATTGCTCGTTAAATTATTGATCGTGGTGCTAGTACCCGCTAGGCTTGACACAAGCGTGCCATCTCTGAATACCTGATAGCCGGTTACTCCGTTGTTATCCGTTGATGCTGTCCAGCTTAGTGATATCGAGGTTGCCGTTTTCCCTGTAACGGTTAGACCCGTCGGAGCAGTAGGAGGCGTGGTGTCAGGATCTCCTGTGCCAGGACCACCAGGGTCTGGACCTTCGCCGTTATTCAATTGCTCAGCCAACACGTCCAGCAGCTTCGTGCCGCTGCAGTTATATTGCGGACTAACGTGGCAGTCTGATGACAGCTCCCAGAACATACCGCCGCCGAGGCCTCTTGATTTAATGTAATTAACTTTATGCGTAAAGGATTCAGAATCGTCATAGCTAATAAACGTTTTGGAAGTGGCATTGTATAGATAAGGAACTTTCGCCTCGTCATTCCAGTAACGGACAAAGCCATTTTTATTGACATAATTGGCAACGAGATCGCCGTAATCAAATACGCCGCTTTCCCAAGTTCCCACAGGTATGCCCGTACATGGCTGGTATTGTCCATCACCATTGGCCCCAGGTGCACAGCCTGCCCAGCCGCGACCATAGAACGGAAGCCCAAGTACAATCTTTTCAGCTGGAACGCCTGCATTAAGATGACCTTGTACCCCACTGTCCGCGTTAAACGTGGCTGCATTTTCTACATTAGCCAGGGCGGCTGCACTATCAAGGTACAGTGGAGCGTTATGCGCGCTTTGATTACTCCAGCCACCGTTGAAATCATAAGTCATAATGTTAATCCAATCGACGATCTCAGCAATCTCATCCAGCTCATTGTTTTCAGCGTAACTCGGCGAAGCAGAGGAAGCGATCGTTAGCGTGTACGTTTTACCATCCTCAATTTCCGCAGCATCCAAATAATTACGTACTTCCTGTAGTAGGAGCGTATGGTTTTGCTTGTCCTCTGGACGGTAGCTATTGCCAGGCAAGCCACCGCTTACCGGGTACTCCCAATCGAGATCAACGCCGTCCATCTGGTATTTACGGATAAAGTCAACCGCTGATTGGGCAAAGGCCTTACGTGTCGCATCGGATGCCGCTACGTCTGAGAAACGATTCGACCACGACCAGCCGCCTACCGAAATAATCGTTTTCAAATGTGGATGCTGTTGCTTTAGTTTAATTAGCTCGTTCAGATTGCCGCGAATGGGCTGATCCCATGTGTCTCCTGGAAATGATTTTTGTGCGTCAATCCACGGATCACCTAACACAATTGTACCGTTTGGCACGTTGATGGTTTGACCAGCTTCATTTTGGCATGGCCAGGTTTGAGGGTTAGGGCCAGTTGGGTCAGGATTTCCATGTGTACCGTTCCAGCAAATATCAGCAAAAGCGTAGTTAATGTGTGTCAGCTTGGAGGCGTCAATATCCGCAGCGTTGAAATTGCGTCCATAGGCTCCCCAGGAAGGAAAGTAACCAACAATCTTGTAGCTGTTATCTTGCTGCGAGGTTGCAGTGGCCGCAAATGCCGTTGGGCCAAAAGCGCTTACAATTAGAAGTAATACGGACATGAGCATCATACGAGTAGACCATCTTTTACTACGGTTAACCAAATTCATTACAAACATCTCTCCCTTCGATTTGACAATGCATTTCTAAAGAGAACTCTACGATGTAGTGAATGGTTGAAAACGAAGACAATGACACAAAATGTATGTAACTGGTAACTTTGTATACATTTGTGTTTCTCGTCTGTAGTTCTATTGTGCTGTAGCTTTACTCGTATTGAATAGGGGGAATTTTCGCTTGTAAGGGTGAAATTTATTATATATGCAGCCGAGTATAAGCAGCTTGTTGGGGAGTAGCTTTTCATAATAAAGGGAGGCAGCCTCGATAGAGGCTGCCTCCCAGTTAGTTAAAAGCTAGAATTTAAGTCGCTGATGCTTTTCAGATGATCCAATAAGAGCTTAAATGCTTATGCGGACATTGTTGCCTGATCTTGCCCCGCAGCATCTTGCTTCATCGTTGGTTTTTTATGCTTAGCCTTCCACTTTTCCTGCAATCTGCCGAGTACGATGTCTGTTACTATGGCAAGCAGAGCCGCGGGAATGGCACCGGCATAAATTTTAAGACTGTTACGCATATTGAGTCCGGCATAAATCTCTCTTCCTAAGCCGTCACCACCGATTAACGGTGCTAGGGTAGCAACCCCGATGGCGATAACCGCAGCGACGCGGAAGCCAGCCATTAAAAATGGCAGGGCGAGCGGAAGCTGAACTTTAATAAGCAGCTGCCAGTTATTCATACCTAGGCCTTTACCTGCTTGATTGATATTCGGATCAATCTCCTTTAAGCCAACATACGTATTTCGAATGATTGGCAGTAAGGAATAGAAGAATAAGCCAACAACAATCGTCTTAAAGCCTAGCCCAAGAAACATCATCAGAATCGCAAGCAATGCTAAGCTTGGTATAACCTGAATGACATTTGCTGCTGCCAATATAACAGAGGCCAGCTTCTCGGAGCGAGTGCATAGGACGCCTAAAGGAATTCCGACTAATAATGCAAGAGCCAGGCCACATATGACCATGACAATATGCTCAAGTGTGAGTTGAAGCAGGTTGGATGCATTGTCACTCAAGTATTGCATGAATGAACCTATTCCATTTGCTTGTAGAATCATAACTCGATCACATCCTTAAGCTTCACTCTTTAATAGATTATTTTCTTTCAAAAACTCAACAGCCACTTCCTTCGGACTGCGTTTGTTAACATCAACCTCATAGTTCAATGAAGTCATCGTTGCCGCATCGATTTTGCCAACGAGTGTCATCACAATTTCCTCTAGCTCAGGGTGCTTCTCTAACGTATCCTTGCGAAGTACAGGTGACGCATCGAATGGAGGGAAGAACTGTAGGTCATCCTCTAACGTTTGCAGATTGAACTCCTTGATGCCTGGGTCTGTCGTATACGCAAGAACGACATCGACCTGCTCATCTGCTACTGCTTGATAGACGAGTGAAATTTCCATTGGAAATACGTCATTAAAGGTTATGCCATAATGCTCTTGGAATGGGCGGTAGCCATCGTTATCTCTTTCAAGCCATGTCGTATCTACACCAAGCTTCATCGTATCTGCATAGTTTTTCAGATCAGAAACCTTCGTTAATTGATATTCATCTGCTAGCTCCTTGCGCACTGTAAAGGCATAAGTGTTTTCAAAGCCAAACCCATCGAACCATTTAAAATTATAATTTTCGTCAAAGCCTTGCTGTGCTTGCCGCAATACCTCCTGACGATCCTTCGTATCTTCGATTTCAAAATAGTTATTGAAGATTTCTCCAGAGTAGAGCGTTGCCATTTGAATATCGTTTTTATCCATGGATTGAATAACGATTGGACTTGCAGCTAGATCGGCTACAATATCAACCGTAATGTCTGTATTTTCCTCAATAAGTGCCTTGTACATTTCCGCAATAATTTTAGGCTCTGAATACGTCTGTGTACCAATCGTAATTTTTTGTGAGCCCCCATTGCTGCAGCCGGAAAGCACCACGGTTGCGAGCAAGGTAATAGCGGTTATAAGTTTAAGACCTTTCCTCTTCATATCAATAAACACCTCTTGTTTTAGTTTTGTAATAAAGATGATTGCATCGTATAAAGCTTTAGTTTGCCTTTACTTTTCGAAATACTCGTTTTTCAATAAAGCCAAGAATTTGATCCGTAAGCACGGTTAACAGAATAGCTGCAAGCGCACCTGCAAGCACAAGCTCCTGTTTGTTCACGCCAATGCCGGATACAATAAGCTGTCCTAAGCCACCAGCACCGACAAGTGCGGCAAGCGTCGTCCAGCTAATAATATATACAATCGTCATACGCAGTCCGGACATAATGTACGGAAATGCAAGTGGCAACTGTATAGAAAATAATCGCTGTGATGCACTATAGCCCATCCCTTTAGCTGCTTCGACGATAGATTGATCTACCGATTGAAAGCCTGCGTAAGTGTTACGCAGTATAGGCAATATCGCATATAGGAAAAGTGCGAATATAGCCGGCTTCATGCCTATGCCGAATAAAGGTAACAATATCGCTAGCAGCGCCAGGCTTGGAATGGTCTGAAAGAGATTGGCTATAGAGAATACAGCACTATGCAGCCATTTAATTTTGTTATTAGCCAAATACATTCCTACAGGTACTGCTATGAG
>Ga0180216_1001841_pt1 | contig 18329 bp, 17 predicted proteins | sample eDN3rd37CBELigMG_FD_128879 | JGI IMG/M metagenome (GOLD analysis project Ga0180216, IMG submission 128879) | Enriched Miracle-Growth compost microbial communities from Emeryville, California, USA - eDNA 3rd pass 37_C BE-Lig MG (version 2)... ...
ATTTCTCGATCCAGGCCTTCATCCTGACCTGAGTGCCCGCCCGGGGCGTCGTCAGACGCCAAGGGCCGTCTCTGTGCGGCTAAAAAGCGCGATCGGAATTTCTCAAGCTGTGAGGAATTCGGGGCCACCCGTGGGGTGGCTTCCCGCGCGCTGGAAATTCCTCTAAGCCTTGCCGCGCCCGGCCAGAAGCGGGCACGGGGAAGTCACGGCAAGGCAGGTATTCATGAAAATCGTCGGTTTTGAAACGAACAATGGGGCGCGGCTGGGTGTCGTCGAGGGCGATAACGTCATCGATATCCAGGCGGTGGACCCGAGCATTCCCGCCGATCTCGGCGAATATCTGCGCTCGACCGATGGCGACCTGAAGGGCCTCGCCGAGATCGCCAAGTCGGCGCCGGCCTCGGCCAAGAAGCCGCTCGCGAGCCTGAAGTTCACGCTGCCGGTGGCCAAGCCCGGCAAGATCATCTGCCTCGGCCTCAACTACCTCGACCACGTCAAGGAAGGCCCGCAGAAGGACAACATCCCGAAATTCCAGTCGATCTTCTTCCGCATGCTGTCGTCGCTGACGGGGCATCTGCAGCCGCTGATCCGGCCGAAGAAGTCGATCCAGTTCGACTATGAGGGCGAACTCGTCGTCATCATCGGCAAGCGCGGCAAGCATCTGACGCTCGACAACGCCTGCGATATCGTCGCCGGCTACAGCGTCGGCAACGAAGGCTCGATCCGCGAATATCAGCGCCACACCACGCAGTGGGGCATGGGCAAGAACTTCGACCAGACCGGCTCGATCGGTCCGTGGATGGTGACCGCCGATGAGCTGCCGCGCGGCGCCAAGGGCTTGAAGATCGAGACGCGCCTCAACGGCAAGACCATGCAGTCGGCCAACACCGACATGTTCATGTTCCCCGTTGCGGAATCGCTGGTCTATCTGTCGGAAGGCATCACGCTCGAGCCGGGCGACATCCTGTTCACCGGCACGCCGTCGGGCGTCGGCCACGCGCGCAAGCCGGAGCCGGTCTGGATGAAAGCCGGCGACGTCGCCGAAGTCGAGATCGAAGGCGTCGGCGTTCTGCGCAATCCGATCGAAGACGAGAAGTAACCTGTCATTCCGGGGCGCGGGCTGAAAGCCCGCGAACCCGGAATTCAGAAACAACGTGCTGCATCCTGACTGGATTCCGGGGTCGCGCCTTCGGTGCGCCCCGGAATGTCCCATTGACAACCGAGCAGTCGCGAACGTTCCCTGCGATCTACAGAGGTGCGCCGTGAGCGCGCGCCCTTAGCATGGGGAAACGCCAGAAGAGAGCATCGCGTCATTCGTGTGGGACGGTGCCTGGCTTCAGCCGGAATAACGGCCGCGCATCGCGCGATAATCTCAGGGGGGACAAACGTAATGGTCGACAAGTTCAACGCGCTCGTCATTTGCGGATCGCTGCGCAAAGGCTCGTACAATGCCGCGGTGGCGAACGCGCTGCCGGGGCTGGCGCCGCCGGAATTGACGCTCGCGCCGGCTCCTTCGTTCGCCGATTTCCCGCTCTATAACTACGACGTGCAGATGGCCGGCGTGCCGGCGGCGGTTACCGCCTGGGCCGACGCCATCCGCGCCGCCGACGGCATCGTCATCGTCACGCCGGAATACAACTGGTCGATCCCCGGTCCCTTGAAGAACGCCATTGACTGGGTGTCGAAGCTCAAGGACGTGCCGTTCAAGGACAAGCCGGTGGCGCTGCAGTCGGCCTCGACAGGCCAGGTCGGTGGCGCGCGCATGCAATATCATCTGCGCATGACGCTGGGCTCGCTCGATGCTGTCGTCCTCGGCAAGCCCGAAGTGTTCGTCAATTTCGCCGCCAAGAAGATCGACGAGACGACCGGCGAACTGACGGACGAGCCGACTCGCGAGATCATCCGCCAGCAGCTCGCGGCCTTCGCCAGGTCGATCAAAAGGATGAAGGTGTAACGGTTCGGGATCGTCATGCCCGGGCTTGTCCCGGGCATCCATGTTCTTCCGCCGATAGCGGCAAGCGAAGCGTGCATGGCCGGGACAACACCGGCCACGGTGAAGAGGCCCTGCTCAAACCGTGCGGTTTGTTTCCGGCCAGGCCCTCACGACGAACGCGGGACGAGATCGATCGCGCCGCCCTTGAGCCAGACGTCGCCCTGCGCATAAAGCGCGTCCAGCTCCGGTCCCGTCAGCCCGGGCAGGTCGCGCTTCACGTCGTAACCGACCTTGGCCTGCAGATAAGCTAGGTGCCGGTAGCCTTCCGGATACTGCGCCAGCACCTGCGGATCGAGCCGCGGCATCGTGCCCGGCTCGACGGGGAAGAGGCGGTCCTTCTCGTAGATGTGCCGGCGCAGCACGATGCCCCATTTGCCGTCGCGCTTCTCCAGGAAGTCATAGGCGCGGCCCGTGCATTCGACATCGCACAGCACGCCCTCGACCGGCGCACGCTGATTGATGGCGATCTTGCTTTGGGCAATGGCGCGGTCGCCGGCGAAGTCGATGGTGGTGCCGCCCATCATGTGGACGATGCGTGCACCGCGATCGAAGCCTTCCTGGCTGACCTTGATGAACTCCTCATAGGTGCCTTGAAACCAGGTCGCCCACATCCGCCCTTCGGGATGCCAGAGCGTGCGGAAACGGTCCCAGCGCCGCGCATCGCGCCAGAGCACCCAGTTGTCCACCAGTTCGCGGATTTCAAGACGATCGGCTATATCGCCCGGCATGTGCGTCGGTCCTCCGTCATGCCTGGGCTTGTCCCGGGCATCTTGCTTCGCTACGCACAGTGCTCGCCTAAGCGAGATCGGCGGGTCAAGCCCGGTGATCACAAAAGAACGTGGGAGGCTGACGACATGGCTAAATTGGCAGGCAAGGTCGCGCTGGTCACCGGCGGCGCGCGCGGCATCGGGCGACACTATGCGCTGGCGCTGGCGGCCGAAGGCGCGCAGGTGATGATCGCCGATATCGCCGACGGCAGGCCTGTGGTCGCCGAGATTGCCGCCAATGGCGGCAACGCCGCCTGCGCGACCTGCGACGTGAGCGACGAGGCGCAGGTGAAGGCGCTGGTCGCCGATACGGTGGCGCGCTTCGGCCGCATCGACATTCTCATCAACAACGCCGCGCTTTACGCGACGCTCGCGCCGCGCAACTTCGACGAATGGGACGTCGAGGTGTGGGACAAGGTGATGGCGATCAATGTGCGCGGGCCGTATCTGATGGTCCGGCATGTGTCGCCGCACATGATCGCGCAGAAGAGCGGCAAGATCATCAACATCGCCTCCGGCACCGCCTACAAGGGTACGCCGCGCATGCTGCCTTACGTGGTCTCGAAGGGCGCGATGCTGGCTTTCACCCGCTCGCTCTCGCGCGAGCTCGGCCAGCACGGCATTGCCGTGAATACGCTCTCGCCGGGCTACATCCTCTCGGACACGGGGCTCGGCAACACCCAGCACGTCGAGGAGGAGCGGGAAAAGGTGCGCAACACCCGGGCTTTCAAGCGCGACGGGTATCCGGAGGACCTCACCGGCGCGCTGGTGTTCCTGTGCTCCGCCGACAGCAATTTCGTCACCGGCCAGTCGCTTGTGGTCGACGGCGGATCGGTCAACAACTGACCCGGAACCGGTCAGGCAAAATTCGCAATATGTGAGAAATTGCCGCGCACCCGTGACATCGCGCGGCGGTCGGTAGATACTTAAATCGAGAGAGGAAACGGCGCTGCCCTGAGCGCGTGAGCCGGGGTGGCGCTGGATAGAAACATTCGAAGAGCACGGAGCAACGCCATGGCGGTCGCCACCGCAGAGACCAATCCCAAACACAATCTGCAGCTCGCCCGGCAGGCCTATTACGACAAGATCTCGGGCTACAATCTTGCGCCCCTGTGGGAGGTGCTGAAGAATCTCGTCACGCCTGAGCCGAAGACGCAGATCGTCCCGCACATCTGGAAATTCCCGGAAGTCGAGAAGCTGATGCTCGAGGCCGGTGACGTCATCACCGCCGAGGAAGCCGAGCGCCGCGTGCTCGTGCTCGAGAATCCGGGCGACCCCGGCAAGGCGCGCATCACCAACACGCTGTTCGCCGGCATCCAGCTCATCATGCCGGGCGAAATCGCCGACGTGCACCGTCACGTCGCCTCCGCCATCCGCTTCGTGCTCAAGGGCAACGGCGCCTACACCGCGGTGGAAGGCGAGAAGGCGGAGATGGCGCACGGCGACTTCATCATCACGGCCAACTGGGCGCCGCACGATCACGGCAATCCCGGCAAGGAGCCGGTGATGTGGCTCGACGTGCTCGACATGCCGACCATCAACCACTTCCAGACGTCGTTCGCCGAGCACTTCACCGAGAAGATGCAGAACGTGAACCACGAGAACGGCGACTCGTTCGAGCGTTTCGCCTCGGGCGTGCTGCCGGACGGCGCGCCGGCGATCACGAACCGCTCGCCGGTCATCAACTACCCTTATGCGAAGATGCGGCCGATCCTCGAGCGTCTGAAGAAGACCGGTGACGTCGACAAGCGTCACGGCGCGCGCGTGCGTTACGCCAACCCGATCAACGGCGGCCCCGTGCTGCCGACGATGGGCGCGAACCTCGCGTTGTTCCCGGCCGGCTTCAAGGGCGAGGACTACCGCTCGACCGACGCCACCGTATTCGCGGTTGCCGAAGGCAAGGGCAAGACCATCGTCGACGGGCAGGCGATCGAGTGGGGCGTCAACGACGTGTTCGTGGTGCCGCCGTGGAAGCGCTATCACCACGAGGTCAGCGGCGAGGACGCGGTGCTGTTCTCGATCTCCGACCGTCCGGCACAGGAAGCCCTCGGCATCTGGCGCGAGGGAAAGTAAGGGACCGCCGCGTTAACGGCTCCTGTCCCCGTCATCCTGAGGTGCGCGCCGAAGGCGCGCCTCGAAGGATGAAAGGGCCGGGGCCGTTCATCCTTCGAGGCTCGCTGCGCTCGCACCTCAGGATGACGGGACCATTGCGGAGGCCGCGTCCATTGGGCGCGGCCTTGTTTTTTGTCCGGCGCCTCGTCCATCCGGCATGTTTCGGCGTTATAAATCTCTGAAACACAGAACCGGGGCGAGGAGACGGGCATGCAGATGGAAGAACTGAGCGCGGCGCACGGCGCGCTGAAGGCGGTACGCACGGGCGTGGGCCGCGACATCGTCGTGTTGCATTCGCTGCTGGCCGACCGCCACGCCTTCGACCCCGTTCTGCCGGCGCTCGCCGAAAAGCACCGGGTGACGCTGATCAACCTGCCGGGCTTCCACGGCTCGCAGCCGCCGATGCTGCCGCTGCTCGACGCCTATGTCGCGACGGTCGAAGACGGCTTCGAGGAATTCGGCATCAGCAACGACGCCGTGCTGATCGGCAACGGCTTCGGCGGCACGGTGGCGCTCGCTTTCGCGCTGGCGCACCCGGACCGCATCGCCAAGCTCGTCGTTTGCGACGCGGCCGCGACTTTCCCGGAGGAGGGGCGCCAGCAATTCGCAACGATGGCCGAGAAGGTCGCCGCCGGCGGCCTCGGCTCGATCACGGAGATCGCGGCCAAGCGCGTTTTCTCGCCGGCTTATCTTGCCGCGCATCCCGAGAAGATCGAGGAGCGCAAACAGGTGCTCCTCGGCATCGATCCCAAGGCCTTCCAGGCGGCGTGCAAGATCCTGCAAGAGGCCGATCTCGTGCCGCTCTTGGCGCATGCGCGCGTGCCGACGCTCGTTGTCTGCGGCGAGTTCGATCAGGCGACGCCGGTCGCGCTCAACAAGCAGATCGCCGACAAGATCGCGGGCGCGCGCTATGTCGAATTGCCTGGCTGCGGCCATTGTCCGCCGCTCGAACAGCCGCAGGCTTTCGTTGCCGCGATCAAGGATTTCGTGGGGCTCTAATCGTCTGAAGCGTTTCCGCATACTCCGCTCATTCCCGCGCAAGCGGGAATCCAGCGCTATCGTTCCTGCAGCTAAGGCTGCGCTGGCTCCCCGCTTGCGCGGGGACGAGCGGATATAGTCACGCAACTAATGGAATGGGGGAAGAAGACATGCCACGCTTTTCGGCTCATCTCGGCTATCTGTTCAGCGACCGGCCTTTGCTCGAGCGCATCGACGCCGCTGCGGCCTGCGGCTTCAAGGCGATCGAAGGGCGCTTTCCGGATGTGCCTGCGGCCGATTACAGGCGCGCGGTCGAGCGCAACGATCTCGAGGTGCTCGGCCTCAATACGCCGCAGGGCGGACCGAACGAGTTCGGCCTATGCGCGCTGCCGGGCCGCGAGGACGATTGGAAGACCGTCTTCGCGCAGGCGCTCGATTATGTGAGCGCCGTCGATGGGCTCGCCATCCATTGCCTCGCGGGCCGGGTCGCGCCGGAGCAAAGGCAGGCGGCCGAGGCGACGTTCGTCGAAAATCTCAAGCGCGCCGCCGATGAGGCCGCCGCGCGCAACATCAAACTCTACATCGAGCCGATCAATCCGCGCGACCAGCCGGGCTATTTCCTCAGCGAGGTCGACCACGCCGCCGAGATCATCGGCAAGATCGGCAGCGACAACGTGTTCATCCAGTACGACTTCTATCACGTGCAGATCGTGAGCGGCGATCTGATCGAGGGCTTCAAGAAGCACCAGCCGCTGATCGGCCACGTGCAATGCTCGCAAGTGCCGGTCCGTCACGAGCCGGACGCTCATGGCGAGATCAACTATCCCTTCGTGTTCGCCGAACTCGACCGGCTCGGCTATGCGCATTGGGTCGGCGCCGAATACAAGCCGCGCGCGGCGACCGAATCGGGCCTCGCCTGGGGCGCCCCGTACGGTCTCCAGGCGCCTGGCGCTTAACCACGAAAGCCCTTGAAAAGCCACGCCGATCTGCTTTGCTAGCGGCTCCTGAGACTGCTATTATTAAGCATGGTCGGATCGGGCAAGAATACCGAAGCTGAGGCGCCGCACGCGCTCAGGGACGCCGTGCGCGAGGCGCGGATCGAGGCGGCCGAGCGTTCGGCCGTCGTCGTCGATCTGCGCGATGCCGAGCTTGCCCGCCTGGAGTTGCTGAACGAAGCGCTCGATCCGCTGTTCAAGGACATTCCCGACGACGTCGAGCTGTTCGACCGCGGCATCTCGCGCGGTAACGCGCCGCGCCTGTGGATCGACGTGGTCGCGCATGTCGAGATGGGCCGCGACAAGCGGCAATACCGTTTCGTGCAGGACACGCGCTACGGCCGGGCGGTGCTGGCGGAAAGCTACGACGTCAAGGACGTGGCACAGGAGATCACGCGGTATGTCGCGCGGCGGATGGTCGAGCGCGAGCGCGCGCTGGCCGACGATGCCACGCGGCCGGTGGCGCAGGCCGTACTGCGCACGCAGCGCCGGCGCAACCGCTGGAGCGCGATCCGCGCCTTCATCTATGGCCTGATCGTCGGTATCGGCGCGCTGTTCGTGCTGGCGATGCTGCAGGGCCCGCGGCCGTAACTCTTCCTTTGCGCGGGCGCTGGCGGGCCTTGCGCGGGGTGCGGCGTCGTCCCCGCGCACGCGGGGACTTATGCGCCATGCGCTCTCGGTCGCCGCGGAAAGCCCGCTAGCTACTCCACCATCAGCCGCTTCTCTTCGACCATGTCGCCCGCGGGCATCATGCCGCGCGAGACGAGCTCGATGCGCCATGCGCCGGGCTCACCGTCGATCGCATAGAGATGATAGGCGGCCGCATCCTTATCGGTGCCGGGCCTGGCGGAGGCCGACGGTACGCCGACGACCGGCACGCGCGTGTCCTCCGGTCCGTACAGCCAGTTGAGCATGTGCAGGTGATCGTGTCCGTGCAGGATCAACTCGGCGCCGTGCCGCGAGATCACGCTGCGGAATACGGGGGCGTCGAGCAATTGCTTGTGCCGTCCGGATTTGGTCACCGGCGGATGGTGGATCATCACCACGCGGAAGAATCCTTCCTTCTTCAGAGTCTCGAGCAGCACCGCGAGCGCGGCGAGCTGCGTGGTGCCGATCCAGCCGGTGGCGAGGAACGGCGCCGTCGGCACGCCGCTCGATACGCCGATCAGCGCGACATTGCCGCGCTTGCGCACGTAGGGAAAGCCGGGGGTGCCGGCGTCGTCCATCATGTAGCTTTCCCATTGGCGCGCAGCGAAGATGGCGGCCTCGGGGACGTAGATGTCGTGATTGCCCGGGACGAGGCTGACGTCGCGCGAGGAACCGAGATGCTCGAGCCAGTCGCGGCCGCGCACGAATTCGGCGGCGAGCCCGATATTGGCGAGATCGCCGGTCACCGCGATGTGGTCGGGCGCCTGGCGCTTGAGGTCGTCGATGACGCGCTCCAGCACCTCGCCGTCGTGGATGAAGCGGCGCTTACGCTGCCAGTTGATGTAGCCGGTGATGCGCTTGCCGAGGAGTTCGCGCCATGTGGGCGTCGGCAGCGGCGGGATATGCGGGTCGGAAAGATGGGCAAGGGTGAACATCGGGAGATCAATTTCAGACTGTCATGCCGCGCGCAAGCGGGGCATCCAGGCCGCTCTGTCGCGGCAAATAAGCGCGCACGCGGAGGGATGGAACCCGTTCTTTCGCGGGGCGGCGCCCGTCACGAACTCCCAATCAGAATGCCGGCGAGGAACACGAGGACGCCGCCGACCACAACCTGGAACGCGGCCTGCAGGAAGGGCGTGTCCATGAACTTGGTGCGGATCCACGAGATCGCCCACAGTTCGAGGATCACCACCACGAACGAGATGATGGTCGCGAGGTAGAAGTCAGGGATGAGGTACGGCAGTGTGTGTCCGAGGCCGCCGACGGTGGTCATGAGGCCGCACACCGTGCCGCGCAACCACGGCGTGCCACGGCCGGTGAGTGAGCCGTCATCCGAGAGCGCCTCGGCAAAGCCCATCGAGATGCCGGCGCCGACCGAGGCCGCCATGCCGACGAGGAACGTCTCCCAGGTATTGTGGGTGGCGAAGGCGGCGGCGAAGAGCGGCGCCAGCGTCGACACGGAGCCGTCCATGAGGCCGGCAAGGCCCGGCTGCACGTATTGCAGCACGAACATGCGCCGCGCGGTCTCGTCTTCCTTCTCGCGCGCGCCCTTGGTGAGGATCGTCTCGGAGAGCTTCTGCGCCAGCGATTCATGGCCGGCCTCGGCTTCGGCGAGATCGACGAGAAGCTGCCGCACCGAGGCGTCGCGCGCCCGCTCGGCCGCGCGCCGGTAGAAGCGCTCCGTCTCGAATTCCATCGTCTCTGCGAACTTGCGCACTTCCTCCAGGCCGAGCGGCTTCATCAGCCACAGCGGCGATTTGTGCTGGACGAAGCCCTTCACGTCCTGCCGGCGGATGAGCGGCAGGTACTCGCCGAACTTCTCCCGATACATCTCGAAGAGGCGGGTGCGGTGGACCACCTCCTCGTCGGCCATCTGGTCGAACACCTTCGCGGAGGCGGGGAATTGGTCGCGCAGGCCCTCGGCGAAGCCGCGATAGATGCGGCTGTCTTCTTCCTCGTTGGTGATGGCCAGGGCCAGCACCTCCTGCTCGGTCAGGTCGGAAAATCGCTTCACGGGCGCCTCTCGGCTAAACGGCTGTCGGGAACCGGGCTTCTATATTAGAAATGTTCTAAACTAAGCAAGTGCCGTTTTATCCTGCTTCCGCAGCGGCCGGTCGGGCTCTAGAACGGCAGTGGACCCAAGGAGAGCCCGGATTGGACGAATTGCGTCGCAAGCTGGAACCGCTGCTGCGGCGGGTGTTCCATTTCTATTTCCGTTTCGCGCGCGGGGCCACCTTGGGGGCCGTCGGTATGGTGATCGACGGTTCGAACCGGGTCTTCCTGGTCAAGCACTCCTACGTCTCCGGCTGGCATATGCCCGGCGGCGGGGTGGAGACCGGCGAGACGCTGCTGACGGCGCTGACGCGCGAACTGTCGGAGGAGGGCAACATCGTCATCACCGGCAAGCCGGTGCTGCATGGCATGTTTCACAACCGGCGCATTTCGCGGCGCGATCACGTCGCGCTCTACATCGTCCGCGATTTCCGCCAGGACGCGCCGCCCACGCCCAACCGCGAGATCGTCGCGCACGGTTTCTTCCCCATCGACGCGCTGCCGCCGGATACGACGCGCGCCGTGCGCGCGCGTATCGCCGAAGTCTTCGCCGGCGTGCCGGTGAGCGAACTGTGGTGATGCGGGCGCATGACTGGCTGCCGGCGACGGAGCGCGCCGCTGCGATCGAACGCAACGCAAGGCGGACGAGTCGCCCGACGCGTAAGATTTGGGTCATGGGAACGATGCGCCCGCCGCGCTAATAAGCGAGCCGGGCAGAACGCGAAGAGGCGTGCGATGACGATTATGACCTGGAAGACGCTGGCGATCGGCGCCGCAGCGCTCGGCGTTTCGGCTTATGCCTTCGCCCAGTCGAGCGAGCGACCGATGGGCATGCACGACCAGATGCATCGGCAGATGATGCAGGGCGGCACGACCAAAGCCGCGATCATGCACGGCCATGGCGCCGCTCAGGAAGTCAGCGCGATGCCGACCGCGCCGGGGCAGGATGCGTTTGGCGCCATCCAGGAAGTGGTGCAAATTCTCGAAAGCGATCCGAAAACCGATTGGTCGAAGGTGAACATCGGCGCGCTGCGCGAGCACCTGATCGACATGAACGAAGTGACGTTGCATGCCGCGGCGAACGAGCGCGTGCTCGACAACGGCATCGAGATTGCTGTGACCGGCGAGGGACGCACGCTCGCCGCCATCAAGCGCATGGTGCCGGCACATGCGCAAGAACTCGCGGCGCTCGGCTGGAACGCGAAGACCGAGGAACTGCCCAACGGCGTGAAGCTCACGGTGCTGGCCAGCGCGGCTCAGCCTCTCGTCAAGCTCAAGGCGCTCGGCTTCATGGGCATCATGGTGCAGGGCGCGCATCACCAACATCATCATTTGATGATGGCGAAGGGCGAGTTCGCGCACTGAGGCTGTTCATGCGCCGCGCGCAAAAACGCGCGGCAGCGCGGCCCGTCTTCGCTTACTCGGACCCGACGACCTTCAACAGCGGCCGGCGCTGCGGCTGCGTGCCGAGGAGATCGCCCGCGGCTTCGGGGCTCATCGGTTCGCCGAAGGCGAAGCCCTGGGCGTATTCGCAGCCGAGCTGATAGAGCTCCACCGCATCGCTGTCCGTCTCCGCGCCTTCGGCCACCACTTCCATGCCGAGATCGTGGGCGAGGCCGATGATCGAGCGCAGGATGACCGGCCGCGTGCCGCGCGGGGTCGTGCGCACGAAGGACTGGTCGATCTTGATGGTGTCGAACGGAAAGCGCTGCAGATAAGCCAGCGACGAGTGGCCGGTGCCGAAGTCGTCGAGCGACAGGCCGGCGCCGAGCTCCTTGATGCGCGTGAGCATCTGCGCCGCGTGCTCCGGATTCTCCATCACCAGCGACTCGGTGATCTCGAGCTTGAGCGTGCCGCGCACCAGCGCCGTGCGCCCGAGCACGCCGCGCAGATCCTGGATCAGATCGTGGCGCAGCAACTGGCGCGAGGAGACGTTGACGCTGACGAACATCGGCTCGCGGCCGCGGTTGGCCGCCTGCCATTGCGCGAGCTGCTTGGCCGAGCGGTCGAGCACGAACAGGCCGAGGTCGACGATGAGGCCGATCTCTTCCGCGATGGAGATGAACTCCGACGGCGACAGACGCCCGAGCTTGGGATGCTCCCAGCGCGCCAGCGCCTCGAAGCCGGCAATGGCGCGATCTTCCAGCCGCACGATCGGCTGGTACTGCACCTTGATCTCCTCGCGCTCGATGGCGCGGCGGAGTTCGGATTCGATGGTGAGGCGATCGGTCTTGCGCGAACGCATGGCCGGCTTGAACACTTCGATGCGGTCGCCGCCAATGCGCTTCGCGTGATACATCGCGAGCTCGGCGTCCTTGAGCACTTCCTCCGGCCGATGCGCCTGGTTCTCGGCGAGCGCCATGCCGATCGACGCGGTGAGGAAGATCTCGCGGTCGTTGAAGGCGATCGGCGCGCGCAAGGTGCGGCGCATGGTTTCGGCGAACGCGACGATGCGCGCGGGCTCGCGCTCCGACATCAGGATCAGCGCGAACTGATCGCCCGACAGACGCGCCAAAGTGTCCTGCGGCTTCAACAGGCGCGACAGACGGCGCGCCAGCGTCAGCAGGATGGAGTCGCCGACGGCGATGCCGACGGAATCGTTGACCTGCTTGAAGCGGTCGAGATCGATGACCAGCACCGACGGGCGCAGATGCGAGTCCGAACGCGCGAAAGCAAAAGCCGCTTCCATACGGTCGAGGAACAGCTCGCGGTTCGGCAGGCCGGTGAGGTTGTCGTGCACGGCGTCGAACAGCAGCCGCTCTTCGGAGTTCTTGAAGTCGGTGACGTCGGTGAGCGTGCCGACCAGCCGCACGACTTCGCCGTCGGAGCCGACCACCGGCCGCGCCTTCAGCGCCAGCCACACGTAATGGCCGTCGACCGCGCGCAGGCGGAAATCCTGGGTGAGGCGGCCGCGGCGCTGTTCCACCGCGTTGTCGAGCGCGGCGCGGAAACGGTCGCGATCGAGCGGATGCAGCACGTCGAGCCAAACGGCGGCGGGGCCTTCGAGCGCGCCGCGTTTCATGCCGAGCAGATGCTCGGTCTCGGGGCTGGTGTAGACCTTGTCGGCCGAGACGTCCCAGTCCCAGATCATGTCGCCGGCGCCGGTGAGCGCCAAAGCGCGGCGCTCGACGTCGGAGACGATGCCGTGGGTGATGCCGCCGGCGAAGGCGTGCTGCATCACCGTGAAGCCGATCAGCATCACGATCAGCACCAGGCCGCCGAGCAGGGCAGGGCCGATGATGTCGTTGGTGATCACGCCCGTGACGGCGAGCGCGGCGGCTGCGGTCCACACGACCAGCAGCAGCCAAGTCGGGATGAGCAGCACCGCGCGGTCGAAGCCGTGCGTCGAGAGATAGATCACCAGCCCGAAGCCGAACACGGCGATGAGCGCGAGTGAAATGCGCGCGATGCCGGCGGCGACCGCCGGATCGAACACCGCGACCGCGATCAGCGCGGCGAGGGCGGCGAGCCATGCGATGGTGATGTGCGCATAGCGCACGTGCCAGCGTGAGAGGTTCAGATAGGCGAACAGGAACACCAGCAAGGTCGCCGACAGGATCGCCTCGCCGCAGGCGCGCCAGACGCGCTCGGCGCCCGCCGACATGTCGAACACCTTGCCCCAGAAGCCGAAGTCGATGCCGATGTAGATCAGCACCGCCCAGCCGAGCGCGGCAGCGGCAGGGAACATCACCGAGCCCTTCACCACGAACAGGATGGTGAGGAACAGCGCCAACAGGCCGGCGATGCCGATGACGATGCCGTAGTAGAGCGTGAAGGAGTTGATCTTGTCTTTGTAGGCGTCCGGCTCCCAGAGATAGATCTGGGGCAGGTTGTCGGTGCGCAGTTCGGCAACGAAGGTGATGACGGTGCCGGGGTCCAGCGTGACGCGGAACACGTCGGAGGTCGTGTTCTCCTGGCGCACCGGGCGATCGCCGGAGGAGGGCGTAATGGCCGCCACGCGCGAGAGGCCGAGATCGGGCCAGATGAGGCCGGAGCCGACCATGCGATAATGCGGGACGACGATCAGCCGGTCGAGCTGCTCATCGCTGTTGTTGGTCAGTGCGAACACCGCCCAGTTGTTGTTCGACTCGCGCGCGCGCACCTCGATACGGCGGACGATGCCGTCCGGCCCGGGGGCGGTCGAGACCTGGATACGGTCGGTTTCGGTCTTGAGGCGCTCGGTGGCCGCCGTGATGTCGATCGCCGGCGCGTCGACGCGCACGTTCACGGACTCGACAGCGCGCGCAGGCGCGCCCGCCAACAGGGCGGTTGCCAATGCAAGTACGGCGGCGACCGCCTGCACGGCGCGCGTTATCTGCAAATCGTCGGCCCTCCCGGCTTTAGTCCCCCAACGCGAGCCAGTTCCCGATCAGTAGCCGGGCCGACGGGCTATGGGCAAGTCCCTACGGTATCGGCCGAAATTGTGGCGAGAAGTAGCGTTAACGATAGCGGCTGTGGGTCTTGGCCGTCAATTATGGCCTTTCTCCGCCCCTCCCGAGGAGCGCTCCGAAGGAGCCGTCTCGAAGGACCGACGGCGGCCGCCCGATCTCGAGCTCACCCGACATCGGCATTGTCTGTGCGCAAGCCGGCTACAGCCGACTTGCGATGGTTCGCCAGACGCGGCCAACGGACCGTGCTCCTACCCTGAGGTCCGCGAGAGGACGACTTCGCCGCCAAGCCTAAATCACACCGTCAGGACGATCTTGCCGATGTGGGCGCTCGATTCCATCAGCGCGTGCGCGTCCTTGGCCTGCGCGAGCGGGAAGGTCTTGAACATCACGGGCTTGACCTTGCCGGACGCGAGCAGCGGCAGCACCTTGTCCTCGACCGCGCGGGCGATCGCCGCTTTGTCCTCGGTCGAGCGCGAGCGCAAGGTCGAGCCGGTGTGGTGCAAGCGCTTGAGCATCAAGCGGCGGAAGTCGACGGTCGCCTTCGACGGTCCCATGAAGGCGATTTGCACGATGCGGCCTTCAACGCAGGCGGCTTCGTAATTGCGCTCGATATAGTCGCCGCCAACCATGTCGAGGATGACTTCGGCGCCCTTCTTGCCGGTGAAGGCCTTCGTCTTCTCGACGAAGTCTTCGGTCTTGTAGTTGATCGCGAGATCGGCGCCGAGACCCAAGCAGGCATCGCATTTCTCCTGCGAGCCGGCGGTGGTGATGACGCGCGCGCCGAAGGCTTTGGCGAGTTGGATGGCGGTGGTGCCGATGCCGGACGAGCCGCCATGCACCAGCAGCGTTTCGCCTTCCTTCAAGGCGCCGCGCTCGAACACGTTGTGCCAGACGGTGAAGAACGTCTCCGGCACGGCCGCGGCTTCCTCGAAGGGCAGGCCGCTCACGGCCAGCGCGTGACTTGCATGCGCGACGCAGTATTCGCCGTAGCCGCCACCGGCGACCAGCGCCATGACACGGTCGCCTTCCTTCCAGCGCCTCACGCCGGGGCCGAGCGCGGCGATTTCGCCGGCGATTTCGAGGCCCGGGATATCCGGCGCGCCGGGCGGCGGCGGATAAAGACCCTTGCGTTGAACGACGTCGGGCCGGTTCACGCCGGCGGCGCGCACACGCACCAGGATTTCGCCATCGCCCGGCTTGGGTACCGGCCGCTGTTCCGGCACAAGGACGTCGGGTCCGCCCGGCTCCTTGATGCCTATTGCGGTCATGGTGCTTGGAAGTGCGGCCATCGGATCTCTCCGTCTGCGATTGCGCTTTTTGTTATTGCGGCGTTTTGTTTAAGCGGCGGCCGCCGGTGTGACAACCCGCGGAGCCGCGGCTAAGTTCGCGCCGCGCAGGAGATTGCTATGCCGACATTCGATGACGACGACCGGCCGAAGAAGAAGATCGTGCACGAGATCGGGCAGGATTTGAGCCTCTTGTCCGTCGAGGAATTGACGGCGCGCATTGCGCTTCTGCACGACGAGATCAAACGGCTCGAGGCGGACATGGTCGGCAAGCGGGCGACACGCGCCGCGGCCGATCAGTTCTTCAAAAAGTAATCGCGACTGTTTGCGAGGTAACACTATGCGGCAAAAGCCCTGTTTTGCGGGGCTTTTTATGCTTTGTTGACCGTGTCGCTTAAGCCTCGATTAAGCTTTCTCGAATATTACTGTGCATGTCCATCTTCATGGACGTGAGTGGCTCCTGTCCACTCGTTTGACGCCTCCCTGTTATCTACTTTGAGCCGCCGTTTTCCGGCGGCTCCTTTTTTTGTGCCGTTTCGGGACGGCTGTGCAAAAAACCGTTTCATTTCGGCACTTTAAGTACGCATTTCAACTATGTCGGCAGGTTCGCGTCGGTTTCGTCTGGACGAATGCCGCGCGGCGCGCCATCCTTACTCAATCGTTTACGGAGCGCTTGTCGGCTCCGATGTGAGTGAGGCGTTGCGTATGTCCGAGAAGCCGATGTTCAGCGAAGTTGAGCCCGTGTCCTTCGGCGAGCGGCTCGCCAATTCGCAGGCTTTCGCCGCACTGTTCCGGGACGGCATGGCGCTGGTCGAAGAGACCGCGACCTACCTCGATGGTCCGGGGCGTCAGGAATCCAAGCAACTCGAGCGCGCCGCCGCGCTCGCTTACGCCACCGAAAGCATGCGTCTTACCACACGCCTGATGCAGCTTGCCTCCTGGCTGCTGCTGCACCGCGCGGTGAAGGAAGGCGAGATGTCGCTCGCGCAGGCGAGCAAGGAAAAGAACAAGGTCAAGCTGACCGCGGCGGAGACGCACGACGCCAACAATCTCGCGCTGTTGCCCGAGACCCTGCGCGTGCTGATCGAGCGCTCGCAGGCGCTGCAGAGCAAGGTGCGCCGCATCGACGCCACCATCCACAACCGCACCGCGCCGGACGCCATCGTGACGCCGAACCCGGTCGGCCGTCAGCTCGGTCTGCTGAAGGCGGCCTTCGGCGGCGAGGGCCTCTAAGCACTTCCGTCTTTCGCACGACGAGCGCAGCTTCAGTCCCTCATCCTGAGGAGCGCGCCAGGCGCGCGTCGCGAAGGATCAGGCCGCGCCTCGGCTGCTCTGGACGCGGACGGGAGATAGCCCGGGCCCAAGCAGCGCCAGGCCCCAAAAGCAAAAACCCCGCAGGCCGAGCCTGCGGGGTTTTTGTATTCCGTCGCGACGGAGGGCGGTTACTTCTTGCCGCCGATGCCGAGGCCCGAGAACTTCTTCTGGAAGCGCGACACGCGGCCGCCGCGGTCCATGAGCTGCTGCTGGCCGCCGGTCCACGCCGGGTGCGACTTCGGGTCGATGTCGAGGTTCAGCACGTCACCCTCCTTGCCCCAGGTGGAGCGGGTGATGAATTCGCTGCCGTCGGTCATCACCACCTTGATGGTGTGATAATCGGGGTGGATATCGGCTTTCATGGCTCGCCTTCTGCGTTCGAATTTCGAGATCTGCGGCTTTAAGGCGCGCGATCGCGGCGCCAAAATTGCGCGAAATTTGGCGGGTCTATACAGGAGGCGGAGGCCTGAGGCAACCCGCCGTACCGATTGACCCCCATCAAGGCGCCGGGGCATTGTCCGGCCGATTTTGCCGGCCGTGCCGGCGGCCGGGTTCCCGGCATCCCGCGCGGGGGCGACGCAGGAAATAGCACTCAAGTCGAAGGCGTCGCATGGATATTTCCAGTGATGGTCGTGGTCTCGGCGGGGGCAGTCAGCCCCCGGCCGACGAAAAAGGCCGCGCGCGGCTCAAACCGCTCGCCGGGCTCGCCCCCTATATCCGCCGCTATATGGGCCGGGCGGTCGCCGCGCTGGTGGCGCTGACCGTCGCGGCGGTGACCACGCTTCTGGTGCCGGTCGCGCTCCGGCGCATGATCGACTTCGGGTTCTCGGACCGGGCGGTCCAGCTCATCGACAGCTATTTCGCGGTGATGATCGCGGTGGTGGCCGTGCTCGCCGTGTCGAGCGCGCTGCGCTACTACCTGGTTACCACCTTGGGCGAGCGCATCGTCGCCGACCTGCGCAACGACGTGTTCGCGCATGTGACGCGGCTCTCCTCCGATTTCTTCGATAGCGCCAAGTCCGGCGAGTTGATTTCGCGGCTGACCGCCGACACCACCCAGATCAAGTCGGCCGTGGGTGCCTCGGTGTCGATCGCGCTGCGGAACTTGATGCTGTTCCTCGGCGGCGCGGTGATGATGGTCGTGACCAGCCCGCGGCTGTCGCTGTTCGTGCTCATCGCCATTCCGGTGATCGTGCTGCCGCTGGTCGGCTTCGGCCGGGCCGTGCGCCGGCGGGGGCGGGCGGCGCAGGACACGCTGGCGGAGGCGTCGGGCTACGCCAACGAGCTGATCGGCGCCGTGCGCGTGCTGCAGGCCTTCACCAACGAGGCGCTCGCCGCCCTGCGCTTCAAGGGCGCGGTGGAAGAGGCCTATGACGCCGCGCGTGGCGCGACGCAGGCGCGCGCCGTCCTGACGGCGGTCACCATCTTCCTCGTCTTCGCCAGCGTCGTGATGGTGCTCTGGGTCGGCGCGCAGGACGTGCTCGCCCAGCGTATGACGCCCGGCACGCTCGGCCAGTTCGTGCTCTACGCCGTGTTCGCGGCCGGCGGTCTCGGCGAACTCAGCCAGGTCTGGGGCGAGATCGCGCAGGCCTCCGGCGCCGCCGAGCGCCTGTTCGAGCTCCTCAACATCAAATCGAAGATCACCGCGCCGCCGCAGCCGGTGAAGCTGCCGGCGCCTTCGCGCGGCGCCGTCACCTTCCGCGACGTGCGCTTCTCCTATCCGGCGCGGCCGCTCGCCCGCGTGCTCGACGGCCTGTCGTTCAGCGTGAAGCCCGGCGAGAAACTCGCGGTGG
>Ga0180216_1001842_pt1 | contig 18321 bp, 29 predicted proteins | sample eDN3rd37CBELigMG_FD_128879 | JGI IMG/M metagenome (GOLD analysis project Ga0180216, IMG submission 128879) | Enriched Miracle-Growth compost microbial communities from Emeryville, California, USA - eDNA 3rd pass 37_C BE-Lig MG (version 2)... ...
ACACGAAGAATATTCAAGGCCATGAATACAGACTTCTTCATGTAAGCTTCCATACGAACCGGTTCAGAAATCTTTCCGACACGAATTATGCCATTCATCTTAATGGCTGTATGAGTAATGTCATCTCCAATGGATCCATTACCTCTCGAAGCAAACTTACCAGCCTCTGTAGTTGTTCCAGGATAACCAACAACAGTAAGGCCGTCGACTTTCATCTGAATAACAAACGGAGCAAGTCGCTCCATTTCTTTTCGTAGAGCTTCTAGGCTATTCACTTTTCCTAAGCTAGTGATAGGATGTGAATGCTGCACCTTCTTCAGAGAAGCAGACGCTTCGCCTGGAACACTGTCATACTCCTCTTGATTCGTTAACTCTAAATAGCGTCGTTTAATCGAATCGTATTCGACATCTGTTATCTCTGGATCATCCTGGTTGTAATAAAGGTTGTCATGATAATCCAGTAAAGCCTTGAGTTGCTTAACGTTTTCGCTCAAAGCAATCCCTCCATTAATTACGTTTTGGACCAATCCATGCTTCAACATCTTGGAAGTCATCAATGCTTTGCACTTCGCCAGTCTTTGGATCGATTCGGTACATTTGATTTTTATCAATACCTAATTCATCATAAATAGCGCTCCAAATTTCTTGGCGTTCTTCATCGTTTTCAATTAGGCGATCTTGGATCTCATCAAGCATTGTTCTAATAGCTTTCTTCTGATCCATATTCTTCTTGTAGCGTTCCATTAACTCTGGAGACACAGTGCCTACAGCCTTTGCTGATTCTTCTGCATCATGGCGGCGAATCATAATAGAGACATTCTCCTCCATGTTAACGATGACGTCTTGTGGTACAAGAATACCTCCGTCTTTTGTGATGTCGATTTCGATTGGTTTTTTGCGTCTAAACATTTCTTGCTTTTCCTCCCACACATTCTTGTTGTATTACCAATAACGTAATGGTTCAGGCATCGGTATTAGCTTGTCGGCTAGAAAGTATCCCATACGGTTTACTCGCATATAGCCGGCATCGATGTATCCTCCTGAACTACCTTCTTCTTGTAGTGTGTAGACGAATAAAGTTTCGTTGTTCTCTGTTGCTCTCCGGATACGTTCATTAACAGCGTCGAAGTCGTCCCATAAAAATTTATATGGAGCTCCTTCATCTTCCTTACCAGGAGACACTAAGAACGTGGCTGATTGAAAGAAAGCATCTAGTGCGTCTTGATCCAGGAATTCATCCTCATCAGCTTCTTCTATGGTATTAAAATCAAAGAACGTATCATGATAACCATCACTATCGGTCGCATGATGAACTTTGAGTTTAAACAGTAGGTCTTCGCCATTATCTGGGCGGACATAGCGGTAGGACTCGTCATTGCCCTCAATCACTTCGAATATATCGAAGTGTTCCATGAGACGAGTAAGATCATCATCGTCTCTCAGGCCAAGTCCTTTTTCATAGTCAAGTTGGTTTTCATCACCATCTTGCAAATCGATTTTAGTTAGGAATTCATTTATATCTATTAAACCTTTAACCTTAATTAAATCGGTCAAGGTGAATTCTGCATTATTAGTTAACTTATGAATAGCAAGTGCCTTGTATAGTCCTACCAATTCTGGCATCTCGATCGCCCCTTTTCGTATGTACTTTAATCGAACCAGGCGGATGGATGACCGTGATAGATTCCTATTGGTATTTTCATATCGGCTCTTCCATTCGAACTGGCTCTGGTTTGCCAATGGTATAGGCAAAGTTCTTTCCATCAAGCTTGATCGTGCCCTCTTGAGCATAATCGGTCTTCTCTAAAAACCATTTGTATGCTCCTTCGTACACTTCTCGTGGATAGACCGCCTTCAATCCATGACGGGTTTCATAATATACTTGTTCGTATCCACATCTCTTGCTATATAATTGCAGGATCGTTGTCGTTAGAAGAGTATGTCTTGACTTTACCTTGCCTCTGGTACTATATAGATCCCAAAGCTCCGTAATTTCTCTTAACAACAAGTAGTGTTCTGTCGAATAACACGGCTTCCAGTATCGATAGACTGGTATCTTTTCTACTTGTTCTTCCAATTTTCATCACCTCCTTGAAAGTAGTTTCATAGATTTTGTCACATCATGACTTGTTTTGTTGTTGCAGTTTACACAAGGTTATTGCAGTGGTATAATGTGCCAAAAGGGAGGGATGTTTCACTTTGAGCACAGACTTAAAAACTAGAGAGCGTTTTACGAATACGTTGAACAAGCTATTAAAGGCTAATCTATTAAAGCTTTCTGACGAGGCTCGTATCCCGCAATCTAGATTACTAGATGAAGCTGTTGAAGATCTGCTCCTGAAATATCAGAAGCAAGGGTTCAACATATCAACCACACTTTCAGATGAGGAGGATGAAAAAATCCATGGGTAATCCAATTGTTTTAACTTGTGCTAATCATAAAGGCGGCTCCGGGAAAAGCAGCCTGGCCGGTTCTCTCATTAGCGCGTTAGCCGAACAAGGTTTTCGCGTACTAGGAGTAGACGGCGATATGCAGCGCAACCTCAGCACTACATACGGACTAAGAGAGTTCGGTAAGGAAAAGAATCTATACCGTGCCATTGAAGATCTGGATGAAAAAGATGACTTCAATGGAGCTGACTATATCGTATCGACTGAATACGAGAACGTTGACTTCATCGTTTCCCACGAAGATATGGCTTTGCTTGAGACAAGTCTTATGTTAAAAATGGCGGAACGTGAAAGATATGTATCAAAGCTGATTGATAGCATTAATGAAACGCAAGATTATGACTTCATCGTATTTGATACGAACCCAACTCTTGGCGTTTTGAATTTTAATATTTTCGTTGCATCCAACCACATCATCATCCCAGTAGAATGTTCTGCTTATGGAGTAGATGGCCTTGGTGCAATTCTCAAATTCTATAAAAATACTCGCCGTGTCAACAAGGATTTGAAGATCGGCGGCATTGTCATGCACAAAGTTGATATCCGCAAGAGTATTGCAAAAGATGCAATCGAAGTTGTGCGAGATATGTTTGGCGACATCATTTTTAATACTATGATCAGCATTGATACGAGTGTTGAGAAATCCCAATGGGATGAAATCCCTTTGCTCTATCATACGCCTGACTCCAGAGCAGCGAAGCAGTATCGCCAATTAACAAAGGAGGTGCTCGCTGTTGTCGGGAAGCAGAGCGTCGTCCAAAAATAATCGTACTCTCAACAAAAAAGAGCAACTTCAGAAAGCAATCTTCGGCAATACAGCTGTTATCGATGATATCGAAGAGCAGGACACCGACTACGCTTCTATGTTCACAAGAGACATAGAGTTAGAGAAAGCTCCTTCTGAAGAGACTTCTATTGATATCTTAAAATTGAGACCTGCGCCAGGAGACTGGAATTTTTTCAGCACCCTTCCTGACCATAAAATGTATGAGCTTGTAGAATCCATCGAATCGATTGGACTACAAAACCGCATCATTGTATGGCAAGAAGCGAATAAGGAAAATTACATTATCCTGTCTGGTCACAACCGCTTCAAAGCTTTTGAGATGATCTACAATGCTACCCAAGATGAAAAGTATCGCTTCATTCCTGCTAAGGTTTATCGACACGAAGACATCACGATGACGGAAGCGAAAGAGATTATCGTTGATACAAACTTCGTACAGCGTTCTCTGAGACCGATTGAGCGTGCTCGTTCTATCGTCATGAAGATCAACCTCATTAACGAAAAGCGCTCTTCTACGGACACTCCTATGGGCCGTACAAGGGATATCGTTGCAGAACGGTACGGACTAAAGGGTCGTATGGTTGAGAACTATCGTAAGTTAATTGACTTGAATCATCAATTTATGGAGATGGTGAATAGCCGTGAGCTGTCAATCGTGTCTGGAGCTAAGATTGCTACCTTCAGTCCAGAAATGCAGCAGTGGTTATTCGATAACTTCTACGATAAGTTAGACAATGACATCGTTGGTAAAATGCGTAAAGGCATGACCAAAGAGGAATTAACTGACCTCTTTAAGGCTAAAGCTGAAATTGAAAAAGAACGTACCAAAATTAGAGTTGAAATACCGTACGGATTGGAAAAGGAGTTCAGCCGGTACTTTGAAGAGTGGGCTGAGAAGCATCACCTAACCAGTAAGGATTTCAAAATCTATATCAAGTAAGGGAGCGGGTGGCCGCTCCTTTTTTGTTACTTTCGCACACGCTGTAAGTAAGCTTTCTCGGATAAAGCAATGTACTTATCATTTCCTCCTACGAGGACATCGCCATCTTTTTCAACAAAGCAATAGGAGACATATGCGTCTTCTCCTGTTTCTACGCAGACAGCATGGTGTTTTGTTGCTCGGTGTGCAATTGCAGCTAGCTTAGCCGTGAGTTCTACTGGCTCACCGTTGGCCCACATGTCTAGTCCTGCAACAATCACATCCATTCCACCATATCGTCTAAGTGAATTGATCACTTCTATGATGTGCTCATCAAAGAATTGGATTTCATCTATCGCAACTACTTGCGTATCCAGATTGATACGATTCATCAAGTCATAGGAGTTTTCTGCTACAATGCAATCAATCTCCCTGCCATCGTGTGTGACGATTGTATCGTCTGAATAGCGGTCGTCTAAGCGTGGTTTAAACACTTGAACGCGTTTATTCGCAATCATCGCACGCTTTACCGCTGTAATGAGAGCATCAGATTTTCCTGAGAACATGCTGCCCCATTCAACATCTAATGTTCCAATTCGAATTGCTAACGGCATACTGTCTACCTCCGAGAACATAAAACATTACCTCTTTCACTTATTGATGTTCTGTTCCACGGTGCGTAAAATGACGTTCGTTTGAAGATAGCTATTAAGCGTATGGTGTTCAATGGTATCGGCCTTCACCACAGCAGTCATTATATTTCCATCGTTCATGTATCCTGCTGCAATGAAGTTTCGAATCTCTCCGGCCTTTGCCATTTCCAGCATCGACTCTAGCATTTCGACCACATCATTTTTATGCAACGGAACAATGTTAGGAAGTCCTTTTGTCATTACTTATCATCTCCATTCTTTACTAGATCAGGTCTTCTTTCCGCTTGAGATCATAATAAAGTTCGCCTATCTCAAGAACGGCCTTCGTCAGATTCTCATTATTTCGTATGATGACCCCTTCTCTAGCCAGCTGTTGTGTGAGCAGTTCTAAAGAGGTTTCGATGTATTTATCTTTAGTGGATTTCTGCACAAAAACTTCCCTCCTATATCTTATACATGTTGTAAAGACTTGTAAAGTGTTGTTTAGATTTTGTGCAAATAAAAAAGACTAAGAATCGCTCTTAGTCCTTATAGGTCTATGCTTTGCAATATTATCAATCGGCGCTTTACAAGTTCTATCTAGGTGTGTTTAGGGCTTTAATAACCATTTCTTGATCGAACTGAACCAGTTGATCAGTATAGCTGTTGATACAGTCATCAACAACCTGTTTCATTTCTTGTGTCATATGAAAGGAAGTCGCTCTACCAATGAACGGCTGCAACCGACTTCGCACATCCTGTTCGATCGTCATGACTAATGTCTGGAACTCGACTCTTAGTTGGATGTTCGAGCGGTAAAGATATACCAGGTTCATCACAAAACCTCCAGGTTATGATTGAGCCTTCATGCTTTCGAAGAAATGATCAATGACGTACTTGGACCATCCCTCAAAGTGGAAGTAGTTATCGACAAGCTCTTCCTTAGTCATCCATGATCCCTTCAGCTTATCCTTCTCTTTGATTTTGACTCTCTTCACTTTAACAGAGAAGACAAAACCTAAGTGATCCGGAGTGGTGCTAGTCAAGTCTCTGACATTCCCTAGGAAGTCTATGCTGTCCTCGATCATTGTCATATCTAATTCTTCGTTCAGCTCTCGATGTAAGGCTTTTAAAATAACTGACACGCTTCCATCACATGGATTGATATGGCCGCCGAAACCAAGCGAGTAGTTTTCAAGTAGACGGTTGTCACCTGCTATGCGTTTAGAGACATAGAACTTTTCACCAGACTTATCAGTAATCAAGACATACGGAATGAGTTGTTGGAATGCTGGGTTGTACTCTGCATCGTATCGTAAGATGTATTTGCCCAGTTTATCGTATAGGTCAAGTGCCTTTATATCATCCGTTGACGGAGTGAACTTATCTTGAATGTGCGTTACTGATTCAAATGGAACAACAAAGACTTGTTCGTCTTGGTATTTTTCCATCAGCTTCTTTTTCAAAGCTTTATCTGGCAACATAGCATAATCTCCTTTAAGACATAATAAAAGGCGCCGAGGTGGCGCCCGTATTTACCGGTATATCAATTACGCCTTAACAGCGTCTTTTAATTGCTTACCAGGTTTGAAAGCCGGAACTTTCGATGCAGCGATTTCGATCTCTTCTCCCGTTTGAGGGTTGCGCCCTTTACGAGCTGCACGCTCACGAGTTTCGAAGTTACCAAAGCCAATTAATTGTACTTTGTCTCCATCTTTTAAGGCATCAGTGATTGTATCGAATACTGCATCGACTGCTGCTGTTGCATCCTTTTTAGAAAGTTCTGCTGTTTCTGCTACTGCATTGATTAGTTCTGTTTTGTTCATGATTGGTTTTCCTCCCACTTAAACATTGTCTCTTTTTATTTTGCTAACGTTTTTTTAAAGTCATCGTATAGGCTCTGTAGCCAGTCGTGGATTCGTTCCTCTCCGATAACCTGAACCAAGCTCTTGCTTGGGATTAGCTTTACTATTTGGTCGGCCACGTAACTCATCTTTTGAGGCCCGATCCAATCTTGCTTTTCAGCATACAAGAATAATTGATACGCTTGCTCTTTAACCAAAGCAACCAGTTCAGTTTGCTTTTTGTCACGAGCATGCAAGAAAGTGGATGCACCAGATAGTATAACAGCTAGTATCAACAAAATCAAAATTGCACTTGTCATGTTTGCACCTCCTCAACGTATCAATTTGAACAGCTTTGTTTAGCCGTTCAATAAATGTATTACTAATTGAGCAGGTGCTTTTACACATAGAACAAAAAGCCTATTTATAAATTCTTCTAAGCTCTTTGTTTTCACGCATATCCATACACGCCAAGTGACATTGAGCACATCGGTTATTGTTGACTCCTTCAATACCCAGGCTCTCTTGAACGTAATGACATTTAGCGGGAGAGTTCTTGTACTTCTTCATGTCCATGGTACTCTCCGGGTTTTGATAATACTCATGCACACATTTGATGATTGTATTATCTGATAGCATCACCATTCCATTCTGGGCCATCTTCACGCTGATTGCGGGGTGATGTCCTCTAAGAATGGACTTCAATGTGTCTTCTTGAATGCCGGCAATATTCCGGCTATTAAGCATTGCAACTAAGTTCAATGAGATCCCTTCCCTTTCATGAGGTCAGAATTTAATATAGTCGATCTTTACATTGGACGGTACAATCAATCCTGATATTGAATCCTTTGTTTCAAGAGCTGATTGTAATGCTCGACGTACCATATCTGCCTCTTCTAAAGTAGACCCTTCATCAATCGTGACTACTAAAAGGCCCCTAGAGCCTTCTAGTGATACATTTTCAATGGCCTGTACTTCTTTTCCGTTGGAGTCGATTAGCGAAACGCTAATGGTGTTATCCTTGTTATATTGCTTAACAAGTTCCATTACATCTTATCCCAACAAGGTTCGCAATACTTCTTACCATCTTCTGCAGAATTCACGGCACAGCCGTCGCATATCTCCTGGCCACATCCATCACATGGAAACAGTCTAGTAGTTTCGTAGCCACACGTACCACAAGGACGCTTCAACGGAACGACCGGAGCAGATGATTCTTCGTTGTCTACTTCGATAGACAGCTCCACCTCTTCCGTCTCTTTGATCTCCTGCTGCTTCTGACGAATGATATCATTCATTGCGCTGAGCTGCTCAGGAGACCGCTGTGGACGTAATGGCTGTTGTGGTGGCTGTTGCTGTGGCGCTTGCTGATTAACAGCTGGCATGCCATACTGACCTTGATACATCTTGCAGTTGTTGATGGTAATGTCTGCAACCATCTTCGAATCATTAATCGTTTGGAAAATCTTACAGATTGGTGAAAGATTACAAGTAAAACATTGCATGATGGACTCTCCTCTGCTTAAAGTTTTAGACCCATCTTTTCGTAAACATAGTCTTGCATGACTTTTCGCTCGTCCCCATTCTTGATGGACTGCAGCACTTGCTTCACTGTTGGAAACAACCTTAGTTTGATTTCGTTTACTTTTGAGTCATACTGAGTTATTACTTCTTGAATCATCAATTGTGCATAAGTAATCGCGTGATCCTGAATATAATCTTCAGTAAGTTCCTTGTACTCATTGGCGATGTCTGCCATGTCCTTGCCGTCTGGAAGCAGAAGGACCTTAGAATAAACTCCAGCTTCCGCTAACATGTCTACAGACTTCTTAATGGATTTCAGTCCGGCCGGATCTCCGTCCATACAGAACACGGGGATCTTATTCATATTCTTAATTAAAGCAACATGATGCTCTGTGAAGGATGTGCCTAGAGTGGCCACGATATTTTGAACGCCGTACTTCTTAGGTACAATAACATCCATTGCTCCTTCTGTGATTCTAATCTCGTCACAATCATCTGTTACTAAATGAGTTCCATAGAGATAACAGCTTTTATTAAATACATTGCTGTTAGAGGAATTCTTGTACTTCGGCGCGGATTCATCTGTCTCAATAAATTTCCTTTTGGAAAAGCCAAGGACTTTTCGGTAACGATCAAACAGTGGAAACGTAATACGTAATCCATCAAAGCCAATCGACCAGTCATCAAGATCATGTCGATCTAAGCCTCTACTTTGTAGATACTGATATACTTGAGGCGGCATGTTGCGATGATAAGATATCGCCAGTCTTCTTTTGTGATCATAGACTTCCGCATGCTGGTCTTGCTCCGGTTCGATTCCAACTTCTTTTGCAAGCTTTAAGATGGCTTGCTTCCATCCGATGCCTTCCATCCACTGCAGGAATGCGAAACAGTCGCTGCCATAGTTTTTATGTTTCGAATTTTTCTTGCCGCTATGACAGCCCATACAAGCCCATGATTGAGACTTCTCCCAAACTGTAAAGCTAGGAGTTCCATCATTGTGATGTGGATGCGGACACTGACCCTGCCAGATGCCGTCTCCTACTTTCTTGAGTTCTGTGTGGCGCTGTGCTAATTTGACGATGTCAACAGCGGCCTTGACCTCATCGATGAAATTTTGACTCAACATACTCATTGGCTCATAGCTCCTTTACGATTGAGCTGATGGCAACAGTTCCAGGAAGTTATCGTAATCATCGATAAAGTGATCATTCAGAAACACTTTAAAATACGCATATTCAATTTCTCTCACGGCGTAAGTGACGCGAAACATTGTCACACCGTCTCGTTCATAGAAACCGCCTTTCGTTTTTCGATAACGATGAATTTGGTCTGTGCCATACTCCCGGTCACTTAAACCAACATCGCGGGCATATTTGATTTTTATATGTTGGCCTTCCTCTTTAGCGGTCCAATAAAACTCACGTTTGTCGTAAATCTGGTACAGCTCGTGTGGCGGATCTATCTCAAAGAATGAGAAGAAGCTCCGTTCGGTTTGTTTAAGTCTATCTAATTGAAACATAGCAATCCCTCCTGGATTGTTTTACGGCTGGCACTTTCACACCAGCCGCATGCTGTTTCCTTACTTCACATCGAACTTCTCGTCTTGTGCAGTGACGGTTACGCCAGGCACTAGAACGCCATCGATATAAAGCTCCCCGTTTTTAACAGTAGCCTTTTTCTTTAGCTCTGTTTTGTCAACGGATAATTTGGTCTTGATGAATTGTGGCAGGTTATTCTCTGCATAAGTAAGCAAGACATTGTCTTCGTACTCATACTTATCCTGCTGCTTTCTGAACTGCAATGTACCTTCAATAAGCTTCAAGCTCTTCTTGTTTGAACCTTCAAGTTTGGTTCTTGCAAAGTTCTCAAGCAGTCTGAGCAAGTACGCCTCTTGATTGCGAAGCGGGTTCTGTGTTTTCTCTAACCAATTCGATATTTTCTCTTGGTAAGATTCCAAGTACGCTTGAGCTGTCTCTGCGGCCTCTTCCATTTCGGCACGAACTTCTTTGACTTTCTTTGCAATGAAGTTGGCTTGATCCATGTTCTGAATGGAGAAGCCTTCATCCACCGTTGTTAAGTCTAGTTCTTCTACCTCTGCTTCTTCAACAAAGCTAAGCAGGTCATCCAAGAATGAGTTGCCAGTCTTTTGTTCTTGTTCCGGTTGTAATTCCAATTCATTAATAGACATTAACAAGTCCTCCCTTATTCCGATTCAGCGATTTTGCGCTGTTCATGATAGCAGGCAAATACTTTTGCAGCTGCTTCACCATCTAGCACTTTATCTATGGCATTTTCTAAAAGGCCAAAGTTTCTTCGCTCCGCAACAAGTGCGGGAGAATGTGACTTGATGCTACCCATAAACGCCAAAGCATGACGGAACTGTCTCTTCGCTTCATTCATCATGGTGGCATTTACTTGTTTCATGCGCTTCGAGATCTCGCTATGATCGAGCCTTGGCTCATCAAAGGCATTGTCTGCATGAATCTTGTTCTGTAGTAGCAGAAGCTTTTCAAGATACTTAAAGCCTTCTGTATAGGTCTTTAAGAACTTCTCGATTGCATAGTTATCTCCATCGTGAAAATATGCATCAATCAGTGATTGGCAATCTGATTCGATTCGTTCTTGTACGTCTCGAAACTGCGAGGTGTCTTTGACCCAATCTAAATGATTCACTGGGCATTCTCCTTTGCTATTAATCTACTTTTGCAAAGCGTCTGACGAAATTACCTTCAGGTGACAGTATGTATCCGAAGAAGTCGTCTACTTCCCTGGCCCACATATGATCTGACTGATAATCCTTTTCGGATTGATAGATGACATGTGGCACATCGGAATCAATGAAGTACGCACCGTCGATCATAAACAAGTTTATGTCATGCGTGTTTTCATGATATCGTGCTGTTCCTGTACGGGTTAAATAGCTTTGCGTTTCTGCTGAAAGCTCTCCTGATTTAACAGGAAAAGCAATTCCTAAAAAGCGATAGTGGCCGCCTTTGTAATGTCGATATTCATCGCCGTATTTCATAGATGTCCTCCTATTTTCTGCATACAAAAATATGAATATTGGTATCGTTGAAGACTTCGATCACCATTGCTCTAACTTCGTTCCAATCTAAACGATCTAAGCCAGATGCAATACAAGGCATGGCAATTTTCTTAATGCCCTCTTGGACGGCGACCTCCTTCATTTTTTCTACCGCTTCTCGTACGGAGTCAATCGTAGGCTTATGCCAGTAGCGTTCCTTCGTGATAAGGTTAAAGACGCGTCCTACACGAATACAGTCAGGATTGCTTCGCTTCTGTGCTAACAGCGTTTCTCTCAGGTTGAATTGACGCTCAAACAGAACTGCAATACCTGCGCCCATCTTGCAATCTCTTGAGATGCAATGAGCTAGATGGAACGAATCATGCACCTTAAATAGGTTTTGTTGTTTCTCTTCGTAATACATGTCGGCACTCCTTGCGTATATTGTCGTGATTTGCTCAGCTAGGCAAATAAGTTTCTATGCAACTTTTCAAGACAATAAAAAGAGGGAGCAACTCAGCTCCCTCATTAATCATCACCGCTGGCCCGAATTAGTTCTGCGTCATATCCTTCTTTCTTCTCGATAATCTTCGCAGCTACTTCGTCCCAGCTGTCGTTTGCAATCAGCTGATAAACGAATACAGTGTCGTGAATAGAGTCTGCACGCTCTACTCGCCCATGTCTTTGAGTCTGGATGGCATAGCTTTCCGCTAAATCAAACTCAATCAGATATTTACATTTTGATAGATTCAAGCCCTCAGCACCAGCATCGGTACAGAGCAGTACTTTATAATCATCGTCGTCTCTGAATTTCTCATAGACTTCTTTATATCGTTCCTTGTCATTTAATTGACCATGAACGTAAGCGATTTTGGCTTTAGGGAATTCCTTCGCAAAACGCTTCTCGATGATGTCCTGCATCTTTTTAAAGCGAGAGAAGATACATACTTTCTCTTCTGATCCTAGGATCTCCTCTACAAGGTCGACTAATAGCTCAAGCTTATTCGATGGAGAACCAGTAATAAATTTTTTCGCTAGCTCTGATTGGCTCATTCCCAGAAGCTCTTCTGAGTCCGCTAATTGTTGAGCGAATGTTTGGTGAGCTAGAATCATAGCTTCGACTTTTGCAAGATCTGGATTATTTCTCGCTTCAATTTCGGTCTTGAATTTAGATCGGATGGCATCTTCCTGTTTCTTAAGCTCATCCAATTGTTCCATAATACTTACGTGAACTTCTTGTTGAGCAGGCTCTAAATCGCAATAGCGTTGCATTACCATTAAGCTTGGTAATTGACCGCTGATTTCTTCTTTAGATTTTACAATAATGCTCGGAGCGATTTGGTCTCTAAGCTTATTCAAGTTTCGGAAGCCTACAATCTTTCCATACCCTGCGTATTTAATATACGACTTTGAGAAAGATGACCAGGACGGAAACAGATTCGGCTTTACGAATCGGAAGATTCCGTATAAGTCCTCTGGATTTTTTCCAACAGGTGTAGCAGTTGCTCCTACCTTAAATGGAACGTCTCCAAATTCATATAGAGCTTTGGAGCGTTTAGAGTCCTTATTTTTAATGTAATGAATCTCGTCAGCCATAATGAACTGCAGCTTGATCTTATGAAGCTGAGAGCGTATCTTTGCGTCTCTCAATGTCTCATAGTTCAATACGAAAAGATCAGCACCTTCAAATTGTTTCTCAAATACGATTCGAGCTTCTTTTTTGAGGTTAACAATTTCTTTCCGTAGACCAGCTATTTCTTTTTCACTATCGCCTTTTGCTTCAAGTTTCTTAATGCGATTCTCTCTTCGCTTGATCTTGTCCTGAATAGAAGCAGAGATCTCTTTTGGCGTTTGGATAATCTTCGCATTTAAGTCAGAGAACTTCGAAACTTCTTTGACCCATTGAGTTTTTAAAGACGCTTTGACGACAACCATTCCTGGGCCGTCTACCATGCCGTATTGTTTTGCTTCTAAGTATAAGCCAATACCGATAGGTGTTTTACCGGCTCCACAAGGATAAACAATCAAGATTTCCTTATTGTCTATACCAAATTTGATAGCCTCTTTTTGATAATCGTATGGCTGCAACTTCATGTTCTTGCCTACATCAGCAAAGCCAGAAATGTTTTTCTTTGCGCGAGGGTTTGCTTGAATGACATCAGCCTTTGGTTTCTTCGGCTTCTGTTTCACTTCAAACAATTGTCTCACGATTTCGATGCCTTTCTCGTCAAACTTCCAGCATCTTCGTTCAAAATCATATTGTTTGTCTTCAACAGACATGACTTTGTTAATATAATCATTAAATTGATGCTTAGCCCCATTGAATGAGACTAAGTACCAACCATCAACTTTTTCAATATTGATAATCATCAATCACACCCCTTAACCGCTGCGCACCAAAAAATGACGATATGCCATTAAAGTTTACTTGCTTGTAAAGCGAATACTCGCGAAACCTTGATCGATGCAATGTCGACATTAAACCATTTCGCAATTTTTTCTTCATCGATACTTTCATCTAATAGCATATCATAGAATGCAATGTAGATCTGTTTGTTTTTACGAAACATATCTTCATTCTCTTGCAAAAATTTGAGCGCATTTCTATATATATCATCCATCAAATGTTCTAACTGACGCTCTGTCATGCTCAACAACATTAACGTATGATGTTTGGGAATATTGGCAATGTGGTGGTAGTAAGCAACTTGACTCTTACGGTCTAGGGTAGCAACGAACTCTTTCACAAAATAGATATAGTACGGATTGTATTCTTTCGGCAACTTGTAGCCGAATTCACTCCAGGATTTATGTTTCTTGACAGGACATTCTTCTCTTAAAGCTTTTGTAAATGGTCCTAACCCTCCGCAATTATCACAAAAAAATGCATCTTTATTGCACTGTGCACAATCTGCTTTTGTCTTCATGGGCCTGACTCCTTATTATGCTGTTATTCTTTGGTGAACTGTAGCATATCGTCGACAGCGGAAGTTACGGCACTTAGGATATTCTTCTGTAATTTAGCGTTGGCTACTTGGTCCTTTTGCCATCCAGGGATTTGAGCGTAGTTAGACACGACACCAATGACTTCGGCTAACAGCACTTCTAATCGCTGTTCTGCGTTTATGATGAACTGATCGCGAAACTTTTGCGCTTTTTCAAGCGACTTAACTAAGCGTTCGTTTTCGCTTTCTAGATGCTTGTTTCTTTCTATTAAACGATTGTTTTCATCCATCAATCTTTGCAGTGTCTCAAAGCCTTGATCTAGTTCTTTGTCCTTCTTATCGGACTCTGATACTCGTTCAATTTCTTTATCTATAAAAGCTCTGAAGTCATCTTGCATTGCAGAGATAGCATTTCTAAAACTTCTCATGTTTTCAACCAAAGAGTTTGATTCTTTCAAATCATCTTCCTGTTCATCAACAGACTGAACCTGAGCACTCTGCTTTTCCAATAATTTGTCTAGAAGTTTTCCAGTGTCTAAATTCAAATTGTTTTTTGAGACCGGGGCGGATTGATTTAATTCGGCTTTTACAGATTGCAAATCAGCCGAATTTAATATTAACTTTGCCATACCGTCTCTGTCAATGAGAATTTCCTTCCTGCGTAAAATGTCTAGGACTTCTTCAGTAGCTTTCTTAGATGATACAAGTGTGTCGGTAAGCAGTTTGATGTCTAGTGGAATAAACTTTTCCCTTGCATCCATAGATGCCAACAAGTTGCACATGCCAAGAATTCTGGACATTGAGCGAATGTCTTTATCACCTACACGGGCTCTGATATAATCTACTTCATCTTGATTGAGATAGTAGAAATTCTTTTCCGTGAGAGTGGTGTTTAACTTTGTCTCTTCGTCAACAAAGCGAAATTTAAGCGGTTTCTTATGCGTTTTTGCCTGCTTATCAATTTCGAAAACAATATTCTTATGATCTTTTAATAACTCGAACAATTTTCGTACATAATAAGAACTGATTCCGGTAATCTTAGGTACGTCTCGGTATTTGATGACAACCCAATCATCTTCACTTTTCATATGGTCCTTGACGTACCTGACTAGACTCTCTATTTCTTTTGAGAATTTGCTTTCATTTTTAATTAGACTCATCCTATTTTCTCTCCTGTGTGCTCTATCGATTTACTTTGTCTTTAGTAAATATCGCTCGTCAATTTCGCCAATGAATTTAGATTCCTTTGCGTGCATAGGGGCACCGTTTACATGAGTAATGCGAGGTCTCATGATGAATAACATCTTTTCAGCTCTTGTCATAGCAACATAGAACAATCTACGTTCTTCCTCTACCCCACTCAAAGTGTCGGCTTTCCAATGCGGAATTATACCTTCATTAGCTCCAACGATAATGACGGCTTTGAATTCTAGCCCTTTCGACGAATGCATTGTTAAAAGCTGAACGCGATCGTTTACTTGTTCTTCATCGTCATCCTCATTAATGTCGGAGTTTAATGCCATGTTGTAAATAAACTCTTCGAGGCTGTCGTATTGACTAGCGATGGTTTGAAGCTCTACAACATTCGCAATCCGTTCCTCGGCGTCCTTTTCCGTGTCGAGTAGATGCTTGTTGTAGTTAGTTAGCTTAACAATGCTTTTAATAATCGTCTCTGGACTCTCACCCTCTTCAATGAGCTCTTGCAAAGTTTTGATCGTACGGTTGAACTCCTCAAGGCCCTTTTTGGCCTTACCAGAAAGTTCTGTATTCTTGCATGCATTAATCAAGTCAATTTTATCACCTTGTAAAGAATTTGCAACGGAATGTATGTTCTCTAGTCCTTTCTTACCAATTCCTCGCTTAGGTACATTGACTATGCGTTCGAATGCTTGCACATCTTGAGGGTTATAGACAAAGCGCACATAGGACATGATGTCCTTGATTTCTTTTCTTGCATAGAATGGCACACCGCCAACAACAGTGTAACTAATGCCGTTTTTCAGGAGAGCTTCTTCGATTGCCCTGGAAAGATAGGACATTCGATATAGGATGGCAATGTCTTTTTTATTAAAATTCTCAAAGCGAATAAGTCCCATGATTACCTTAACTACTTTGACCGCTTCTTCTTGTGGGTTGCCGGTTTCAAAGTAGACAACTTGCTCACCTTCTTCATTGTCTGTGAAGATGGTCTTTTCAATTTGTTCTGTATTATGCTCGATTAAACTTCTTGCTGCGCCAACAATCGTCTTTGTTGATCGATAGTTTTGACGCAATATAAACTCGCGTAGTCCTTCGAAGTATTCAGACATGCGAAGTACAGCTTGAACGCTGGCGCCTCTAAATCCATAGATGCTTTGCTCATCGTCCAGGATCATACAGACGTTTTCTCGATCTCCTCCTAAGAGTCTGATCAACTCAACATCTCGGTCAGAAGAGTCCTGGAACTCATCGGCCATGATGTAATGATAGCGATCGGTGATCTCTTCAAGCACAACATGATGGTTGCTTAGCAACTTGATTGTTTGATAAATCAGGTCATCGAAATCAAAGGCATTACGCTCTTTCAATTTCTGCTGATACTCCTGATAATAACCTGCGGATAGTTCTTCAAATGAATTCTCTGCTATGCTAATTGCTTGAGCAGGAGAAATCATTTTATTTTTCCAATCAGAGATATAGCTAGCTACCACCGCTGGCTTGAGACGATTGTCTGTCACAATCTCTTTTAACAGGTTCTTTTTGTCTTCCTCATCATAGATGGAGAAGTTGTTTTCATATCCAAGGTACGTCGCATACTTTCTAAGCAAGCGGGAACAAATGCTATGATATGTTCCGACGGTTAATCCTTCCGCCTTCTTGCCAATCTTCGATGCGATACGTTCCTTTAATTCGCCGGCCGCTTTTCTTGTAAAGGTAAACAAAAGCATATTCTCGGGACGAACGCCTTCTTCAATCATATAGGCTGCTCTCGACACAATCGTATGCGTCTTTCCCGAACCCGGCCCTGCAACAATGAATGACGGTCCTTCATAATTAATAACCGGCTGTTGCTGATCTTCATTCAGTTCTTCTAAGATTTGAGATTTTGTCAGAGCCAAAAAGTACACCGCCTTAAGGGTATTAATAGCCCTGCTTGCGCAGGGCCTGAAGAATTAGATATTCAAGCTTACTGGATTGTTATCATCTGGGTTGTAGTAGTCGCTTGTTTTGCCCTCGTCTACAACCATACCGCCGATAGCAATCTCTAGTTCACGAGTTTGCTCCACGCAGCTAGCGCCTGAAAATCCTTCTTTTGCTTCGATTCCGTAATTTCCTTTAGGGTCAATAGTGATCTGAATACGTCTTTGGTTTAATGACATGATATGTTTCCTCCAGTTTCTAATATAAATTTGATGAATTACAAATTGGGCATTCTGCAGAGCCATCGAACGATTTAATGTTCTCATACTTTTCTAACAGCGGGGTTACATCGAAAGTTTCGCCACTATTGTCTAGATATACATGGCCTTCGATATGTACCGTGGATCCATCGTAGCATTCTGCAGTTCCTATCCAATAACCAACATTGCCAACATAGTGGCAGTCTTCACATTTCGATAAACCTTCATGAGCTTCCTCATGCGTTTGACAAGCTACACACATATGAGTACCTCATTTCAACAGAATGACTCCGGTCGGCTATTAAACCGACCAGGAGTGTTCAATGATTAAGCCCATTGATAAGCTTCGATTACGATTTCACCTTTGTCATTAACGTTCATTTCGTCAATGTTCCAGCCTTGCATTTCAAGCTTCTCAATCGCGTTATGCTTTTGGTACGCTTGTGCTAGGCGGTCGATGAATGTACGCTCATCAAGACCAGTACCGAAGAAGTCTCCAGACAACTCAAGCTCGACTTTACCGTTACGGTTCTTGAAGTTAAATCCTAGAGCGATTGGGCGGCCGTCTTTTACAAGACCTGCAGAAACAGTTTCATTTCCCCAAGTGTTACGGATGTTTTTGATGCTTTCATTCATTTCAACACCAAGGTCTTTAACAGCCTTTGCAAGTAGATCTTTATTGATATCCTTTAATACATCTGCTTCAAATTTTCTCCAGTGACTCATAACTGAGTTCCTCCTTTAAAGTTCCAATTTATTTTTGAGATTTTATTTAATACGGGTCAGGCCCGGTATTAACGAGATTGTTTTG
>Ga0180216_1001843_pt1 | contig 18321 bp, 36 predicted proteins | sample eDN3rd37CBELigMG_FD_128879 | JGI IMG/M metagenome (GOLD analysis project Ga0180216, IMG submission 128879) | Enriched Miracle-Growth compost microbial communities from Emeryville, California, USA - eDNA 3rd pass 37_C BE-Lig MG (version 2)... ...
ACCTGCTCCCCGGGCGCCACGGTCGCTGTGGCAGCGCCACCACCGCTGGCGGGGCCCGCGGCCACCGCGACCTGCACTGAGACGATCGGCAGCTGGGCAACTGCGGCGGCGGCATCGCGCGCCCGCGCGTCGCTGCCAAGGGCGGCGGCCAACGCCGCGCGGCACTCCTCGGCCGTCAGCTCCATCAGCGTCGGTAGCGACGTGATCGCCTGGTCGCGAACCGGCAGGCCGCCTCAAGAGCTAGGCTTTCGCTTAGAACATCAAATGCGCCATTCGCCCGCAGTCTATCAGAAGGTCGCCCACCTGCCCACGGTGGCGGAGGCGCGCGATCGCCGTTTCGGTGACGTGCGGCAGGCACAGCAGCGGATGGTCCGTGGGCCACCGGCCCTGCTTGATCGCCTGCATCAGCTGCGCAATCTGCAGCGTCGTCGCCAGCAGGCCCTTCTCAGCGGCCACGTCCACCAGCGCCTGCCCACCCGCCCCCGGCCGGCACCGCGGTCGGAATGCTGGTCCATGGCCGGGCGCCTCTCAGTGCTCCGTCACCGCTTCATAGTGGCCGCGCGGCCAGGGCACGCACCTGCAAAATGCGGACCGCCTGGTCGAGCACCGATTTTGTGTCGGTCGTGTAGTCGGCGATCGGCATTGGCAGCCGGGCAAAGTGCGCTTGCAGCAGCAGATTCGCCTTGACATGCGGCGACTCGAGCGCGAGCGTGTCCACCTGCGCGCCGGGCCTACCCACGCCCGCTGCTTTGCTACGGGGTCAGCTATGCGCGCCGGGTCGCGAACGACCGCGGCGTGCGCGGCGGGCGTACCGGCCACGGCACACTGCGCATCAGCTCGGCGTTGATCAGCTCTTCGTTGTGGCGGACGGGTAGCTCGGCGTACTCGTGCGCGTTGCAAAGCAGCGTCAGCAGCTGCTGCAGCGTGGCCGCCTTCGCCAGCGGGCCGGTAAGCGCCCGGTGGAACTGGCCCACCGTCTTGTGGCTCAAGTAGTAGTGCGCCGCAATCCGCCCCAGCGTGGTCGCCGCCACGGTAAACTCTTCGTGCAGCTCTGGACAGTTTCGTTTGAAATCCCTCCGCAGAGCGAGCCACTGACGGCATGGCTGAGCGGCGCCATCGGACGCACCGCGGCTTCGCCCGGCGGCCGCTGCTTACCGATGCACCCGGCGTTTTCCAGATCGATCAAGCAGTTCTCGATCAGCGCAGCGAGGTGGTTGTTCAGCGCCTCCGCCGACGTGTCCGCCAGGCCGTAATAGGACGGGTTCATCAGGACGCGTCGGTAGTAGTACGTCCAGTGCAGGTACTCGATGCCGTCCTGCTTCGACTGGATGGTGCCCGCAACGACCTGACGCGAGGAACCAGCGCGCGAGACGCACCGCCGCCGCCGCCGCCGCCGCCGCCACGCGTGATTTAAGCCACGCCCCGGCGGCCCGCCGGTGCATGGCGGCCCGACACGCACCTCGGCGTTCAAGTGGTCGGTGAGCTGTGTGTGAAGCGACGACTCGACCGGGAAGGGCTCGTACAGGAACTTTTTGTAAAAGTCCTTCTTGATGTCGTGCACAAAGATGACGGCCTTGCCGCTATCGTCAAACTGCGGGCGGCCGGCGCGGCCCATCATCTGCAGCACGTCGGTGATCGGCATGTCGACGTAGCGGTGCTGCTTGGCGTCGAAGAACTCGGTGCCCTTGATGATCACCAGGTGCGTCGGACTGTTCACGCCCCACGCGAGTGTCGACGTGGCCACCAGCACCTGCCAGTCACCGGCGTCGCGGCGGTCGCCCACGGTTTCGGCTTGGCGGTCAGTGAACGTCAGCGCGCCGGTCGCCGTCGTCCGCGCGGCTGCAGGCCTACGCCCGCACCTGGATCTTGCGGCTCACAAAAAGCTCCTCGACGACACGCCGATCGCCGTCGATGAGGCCGGCGTGGTGCAGGCCAATGCCAAAGGGCAGCGTCAGCTTCAGGTTCTCGTCGCGCAGCTGCGCCAGGATCGGCTCCAGCTCGTCGTCCGACATGCCCAGGAACTGTCGCGGAGCACATGACAGGCGTAGCGGTGCTTAACAACCCCGACCACGTCAGCTACGCACGGCCTCCCATCCAAGGGCGCTGGGCACGGCGGCGGCGTACCTGCCGCGGGTTGTCCTCCATGCCACACAGGCTGATGAGCTCCTGTGCGGTCAGGCGCGTCTGGCGCCGCGAGGACACAAAGACTGCCGCGCAGAAGGATTGACAAAAGAGATGGCGTGCCTTCGCGCGGTCCAAATAAGCGGCAGCGTGCAATTTGAACGTCCGCCGCCGGAGCACAGCATACTGATCACGGGCTTGTGCGGCGAGTGTTCCTTGATGGCGGCGTAGGCCGGCTTGTTCATGGTCGCCATGCGCGGGCAGTAGTGCTTGCCGGCAAAGCCGCGAATGTGCACCTCCAGCGGCACGGGGCGCACCGACGGCCGAAAGTTGAAGAGGCCGTACTGAGCACAGAGCAGGGACTGCACGCGCGTGTTGGGTGGGTCCGCCCGGTGAGCCCGAGGCCTTGGCGACACAAGGCTCGAGGACCCGCGACGCGCGCACCTTTTCCACACCGAGCCACGCCGCGACATCGTGCGCGTTGGCCAGGGCGGTGGACAAGCCGACGAGCCGCACGGGCGTCTTCAGGTGTGCCGCCATGTAGTTCATGCGCGACACGATCACCTCCAGCGTGGGGCCGCGGTCCTGCCCGAGCATGTGGATCTCGTCAAAGATCACCTGCGCTCGGACCAACGCGTTCATGATACAGGGGTCAAGAGGGTACCTTAGCTCTCCCCGGGCACAGCGGCACGGGCCGCTGGGATGCCACGCGTACCAGGGAAACGGACCGCACGTAGTCGCGCGTCCGCCACGAGCGCGAGACGCCATCCCACTTTTCGGGCGTGGTGACGATGATGTCCGCGCTGCGCCACGGCACATCAGGACCGCTCGTTCAGCAGCCGGGCGTCGCGTTAGCCAACAGCGGCACCACGGATGGCAACTTGGCGGATCACGTACCGCTGCAAGCTGGCCAGGTCAGGCGTCAGGTCACCGGTCAGCTCCACGAGCATCTTGCCGATGCGCGGACAGACACGCCGGGACCAGTCCAGCACGCGCTCCCGCACCAGCGCCTTGAGCGGCGCGATGTACACGACCTGCATCGGAAATAGTAGCGTCGATGACTAGGGGGGACGCGTGGGTGTGGCGGCTTTCGCACGTAGCGACGGCGTGCACGGCGCCGCCCCCCGAACCTTGGACGTTGGAAACACTCGGAACGCCCGCCACATGGCTATCTCGGCAGCAATCGTTTTTCCTACACCGCAGAGGTCCTGCGCGAGGTATGTGGGCTCCGGTGAGAAACAAGCTCGCGCCTCCGCGTGGTTCACACGTGCCCGGTCGCCGCACCACTGCCAGTCGGTGCGCCAAGTAGGACGTTGCCGTTGGTGTGGTAGAGCGTGTGGAAGATCTGCGTCTGGATGGGGTTGAAGTGCGTAAACTGGCCGGCGTACAGATCCTCAAGCACGGGGTCTTGCAGCGCCGTGATGGGCAGCGGCTGCAGGTTGAGCAAATCAGTGTGCTGGAAAGAAAGCCGCGCGACACGGAATGGCGTGCGCCCTTTTGCGGTTATAGCACCGACGGTGCCCAATGCAAGCAGCATGCCCGCGCCCGGGGGCCCGTACCGGCGGCTGCCGCTCTGGCAGCAGCAGGTGCTGAAACGACAGCGGCAGCACGGTTTCCGAGCCAAGCCACCGGTCCGACACGGCGCTGCCAGCAGCCCTCACAAGAGCCATAGCTTCGGCCCAGCCGGGTTACCCGCTGGCCCGCTGGCCTGCCTTGGTCCGACGGCAGCGCGCCGTACCGCACAAAGTACTGCGGCGGCAGCGGCTCGAAGATGGGGATGGTGTAGACGAGTTTGTGCGCCTCCCCGTGCTGCTTGCGCTGAATTGAGAAGTATTCGGTGTGGTAGAAATGCTCGTTGTTCGAGTCCTCCGTCCAGATCCACCACGACTCGACCTGCGACACAATAAAAGAAATGTTGCCTACCCAGTGCCGCCGTGCGCGCTCAGCGGGGTATCTAGTGCGTGGCAATAGCGGCGTGGCCACACCCGGTCGTACCGAGCCGTGGATGCGCTCGTTCCAGGCAAAGTCCGCGCGGATCGTCAGCTCAACGCGGAGGATGGACCTGTTGGGCATGCCTCGGCCCAAACACGAGCCGAGCGTGTGTGAGCGCGGCCTCTGCCAGCTCATTCGACGCGCACCAGCGCCCCTACCGGCTGATCGGCTGGACGTTCGCCTCCATGTGCAGCCGTGGGAACTGCTCGACGTAACCCAGGATGACCTTGCCCATTCGCTGGTGACGCACCAAGTCGCCTGCGGCGTTTGGGCAGCAGCGGGCTACCGAGCCTGGATGGCGCTTTAGGGCCGCCGCCACCGCTCGCTGCACCAGGCGCGCGAAAGCGCGGCGCACCGATCTCTTGAGCGCTCATCTCGCGCAGGCGATCCAGCGACGCCCGCTGCTGGTTCAACTTTTGAATGATCTCGAACGGGATCAGCGGGAACTGCGACAGCGGGTGCTCAAACGGCCTAGGAGGACGCGCTGCGGCAATGCGTGGCAAAGGATTGTCTTAGCATCCTGCCAGCGTCACGCGACTGGCCGGTGCGCTCTGTTTATGCTCCCGCACCATTGCCGTCGCTCGACCGTCTTGGAGAGCTCCAAGAGCTTGGCGGTGGTGGTGACCCAGCCCTTGCGGAGCGCGATCTCAAAGATGCCCCGCAAAATGCGCGACGCGTTCTGGACGACGTACGCCGTGTCGGAGATGAGCGAAAAGTCGTCGACGCGGCCGCGGGAGACGTAGGTCTGCAGCAGAATGTTGACTTTGCCGTAGGCGTTCTCCGTGCCGCCCTGCGTCGTCAACCAGACAGGCAGCACAGACCACGGACCGGCAGCAACAGCTGCTCAATCGCATCGCACGCCCAGCGGCGCACACCTGTCGGCCACGGAGCGCGCGTACCTTGACGTCACAGACGCACTCCTCCAGCAGGCGGTCCAGCTCGGGCAGCTCTTCCTCGCGGACCTTGACGTTCTCAAACTCGGTCGCTTGCGACACCAGCGCGAGCAAGTCCGCCTCCGACATGACCATGGTCAGCTGCTCGTTGATGATCTGGTGGGAACTCGAGCTTTGGTAGCGAGACGCATGTTCCGTAAGCGCCTCGTGCGGAAACGCTCCGCACATGCATTGTTAATGCCCGACGTGCCTCGACCGTGTCGTGGCGGATGTAAAAGTGCGACGCGGTTCGGCCCAGATCGGTGGGAGAGAGTGTCCCCGTCGCCCGGTCGAAGCGGATCATGCGGGCGGCGTCCAGCTTTTGCGCGGCGATCTCTACCAGCTCACGCCTGGAGGCACGCCCTCGCCAATTGTGATGACTCTCTCACGCGAGACCGTTGAGCTTTCCGTCGGCCAAGCAGCGATGCCCCGCCAGGTCATACCGGCGATTGACCAGCTGCGGGTCGTCTTCCAGATCCATCAGCGTCAGGCCGTACTGCAGCGGGTTGCGCTTCATGCGCAGCGCCATGTACGTGTAGTTCAGCCAATCGACCGCCTGCCGCAGCGCAGCCCGGCGCCCTGACATTAGCCAACAAGCAAATCAGCGGCGGCGGCGGCGTCGCAACTGCGCGACCAGCTGTGGGGCATACCTCCGACACATTTGAGACGGTGCCCAGCACGATCTCGGCGTTCAGGTTGTCCGTCAGCATCTTGTCAAATTGGGACTCGATGGGCGCTTGATGCGTCATTTGCGACAGGTAGTGGGTCAGCTGTGGGGCAACCCGGGAGAATTGCGTTCCGGCGGGGGGTATCAGCTCCAAGACATGTCCTAGCAAAGGAGTGCGCGGCCGCCGCCGTACCTTGTCGTGCGAGGTAATGATGATGCCCTCGCCGGACGAGTCGTACTGCGGCCGGCCTGCGCGACCAAAGATCTGCATCACGTCCAGGATGCCGAGATCCACAAAGGCACCCTTCTCGGCGTTGTACAGCTGCGTGCCCTTGATAATGACGGTGTGCGCGGGCAGGTTGACACCCCACGCCAACGTGGCCGTGCACACCAGCACCTTGATGAGACCGTCGCGGAAGAACTGGCGTGCCGTCCACACGCCCCCCTCGGTTCGGCGCCGCGGGCGTCGTCAGCGCAATGCGGCCCGACGCCGGCGACGGCGCGAGCAGGCCCGCGCGAGCAGCGCACCCGCTCGACCAGGTTGCGATCCGAGCGCAGCATGCCGGCGTTGTGGCAGCCCAAGCCCGCCGCAAACAGTTCCTATGGTTCGGCGCCGCTCCACTGCCGGTCCTTGGTCAGCGCATTGCGATGGAGGCTTTTCCGTCCAGGCACCCGGGGAGGTACGTACGCGCAGCTCGCGGTTGCGCGACTTGTTCATCTCATTGGCGGCGGTGGCGTAGCGGATATCGTCCTTGGTGAGTAACAGCGCCGACGGGTTCTTCTTGGCGGCCATGTCACGGAGCACCTGCGCGGTGCGCACCGTGTCCTTGCGCGATTGGACAAAGACCATGACCTGGTAGCCTGCCTTGAGCCTGGTTGGCCAGCCAGCGCGAGGGCGGTATGACGCGCGTGGTCGCCCGTCGGTGCTCGCTAGTGCACTAGCCGAGGGCAGACGCGCGCGCTGGGTCGTACCGGTCCACGACTTTGTCGTAGCAAATGTCGTTCATGACCTGCGCTGCCTTGAGGGCGCCCTTGGGCTTCACGCCGATAAAGCTCTGCTCCAGCGGCACGGGGCGGAAGCCGTTGTCGAAGAAGAACAAGCCGACCTGCCCCGCCAGCGTCACAACGGCGATACGCCCAGAAACTAATCAGCGCCTCGGCACGGAGGGCCAGCGCGGCCGGTCCGGGCCGAACGGGCGCGGACCATGGGGTTGACTCGCAGAAAGTGTGCGACGTCGACGTAGTTGGGCAGCGTCGCCGACAGGCCCACGATGCGGATCATGGATTGCGAGCTCTCCACCTGACCAGCAAGGACCGCCGAGGTAACGTGCCCGACAGGTCAACTCAGCGTGCCATCCGCGCCGACTCCCACGGACACGGGGCCACCGTACCAAGCGTTGCGTTCTGGCGACGATGGTCTCGATGACGGCGCCGCGGTCGTCGTGGAGCAGGTGGACCTCGTCAATAATGAGCAGACGCACCTAGCCAATGGATACCCCAGCCGTTCCAGGACCATTAACGGTCAGCCGTCGCGCCGGCACAATGGATCCGGACCGTCCCGCCGCCCTACTTGCTGCGCCAGGCCGACGTCGCCAGTGCTCTTGCGCGTGACCACGTCCCACTTTTCCGGCGTCGTGACAATGATGTGCGTCGCCGCGATCTCCGCCTGCGCAGGCCAATCGGGCACGGCGCCGAACGGCTGCCCCTTCTCGGCAGTGAGCACAGTGAGCTGTGGCCATCTCGTTGTTGAGCGGCCGAGCATGGTCGTACGCGAGTCAGCTGCATGTCGCCCGTGAGCTCGTTCACGACGATACCTAAGTACTTGAGGCGCGCAGAGAACTTGCTGACGACCTGGAGCCTCGACGGAGTGCCCGCGTCGGTCACCCAGCGTCAGCCGCCGGCCGGACAAATTCCTGCCTCCACTGAGCCCGGCGGGGATGGCTCACCTCGGCTGCCAAGGCCTTCATCGGCGCGACGTAGACGATCTTGAACGGCTCACGTCCGAGCCGGCCGCCGACAATGTGCTGCTTGATCTCGCTCAGGACGGTCATGAGCGCCACGTCCGTCTTGCCGGCGCCCGTCGGCGCGCACACGAGCATGTTCTCCTTGGTTTTGTAGGCCACCGGGAAGACGCGAGACTGCAGCCGGTTCAGGCTCTCGTACCCCGCAAATGCTGTCCCGGCCGCGCTCCCACGCAGAGCGAGGCCCATACAACGCACATGCACTCAGTACGGCCATGGTGGTCCGCGCGCCGGAGAGCCGGCCAGACCTACCGGGCCGGGCAAACTCATCAAAGTCGGTGATGGCCACCAGCTGCTCGTTGGGCAGCGCGGCAGCGCGCTGCGAGATGGGCAGCGTCACCTCCTCCCAGTCCTTCTCGTTCCGGCGCTGCGTACCCAGCGGCAGCTGGAACCGCGCGCCGGAGAGCACCATGGCCGACGACTGGCCAGTGATGTAGACCTGGGGCGGTGAGGGCGTATGGAAAGGGCGACGGTGTGCAGTGCACCTTAGCAGGTGCGACGCCCTCCCGGCCCACCACATGATCCGGCGCACGTACGTTTGGGTACTGCACGGCGGGCGCACTGGACGGCGCGAACAGCGGCTTTTGGCTCGCCGCCTCGAGCCGCGCTTGGATCTCTTCTGTCGCGTCCCGGAAGCCGAGCGCGGCCAGCAGCCGCGCCTGGTCGCCGCCCAGGCCGTCCGCGTCCGTGCGTTTCCTGCGCTCCTCCTTGCGCAGCAGCTGCAACCGCAGTACGCCAGCGGCTCGCAAAGGGGGCTGTCCGGCATCAGTCGATAGGTGCACGGAGCGCGCGCCCCGCCCGCAACCGCGATCTGGCACGCCGCGGACCTTGCTCAGCTTTTTCTCGGCTTCGGTGACGATGGTCACTTGGGCGCCAAAGGTGGGCGTCGGGCCCGATCCGCGCGCATCGCGCTTGCCGCCCGTGTCGGCGTCGGCGGCTGCTGGCATGCGCGCCAGCGCGCCCGCGACCGCGTCCACGATGGTCGCGCGGTGCGTTAGGAGGCGCTCGACGGCCTCGAAGGCGTCCAAGCCGAGAAGGTCCAGCAGCTCGGACTGGAGGCTGTCGTTGGATCGGTCCGAGGCAATCAGCTGGTACAGCGCCATGGCCACCTCTTGCTGCTGCGTCTCGCCCAGCTGTGGCAGGTACGCCTCGCAGACGCGCCGCAGGTAGGTGCGGTCCACCACATCGTCGAGCTGGGTCGCGGCGAGGCCAGCTGCAGCGGCAGCGACCTCGTCGTCGGCGCTGGCCCACCGCGGAGCGGCTGGAGTCGCGGCCGCCGCCGTCCGGCCTTCGAGCAGGGCGATCAGCCGGTCCTCCTCCGCGAAGCGGCGGTCCGACCACGGGTTGACCACGGCAAGGTCCGCGCCAAACTCGGCGCCGGCCGCACTCGGTACCGGCGATGGCGCGGCGTCAGCGCCGGCGTGCTCGAGTGCGCGCAGCGCCACGTCGGCTGCCTGGGCCAGCGTCTGCAGGCGCCGCAGCTCGGCCACGGCCACGTCGCCGATGGCGTCGGCCAGGGCCGCGCGGACCTTGTCCAGGTCGGGCGGCCCGCTGAACCGACGGACCAGGAGCACCACCAGGCGCACGGCCAGCTCGCGGACGGCGTCTGGCGGGGCGGCGTCGCCCAGCAGCTGCCGGCTGGCCTCCAAGAGCTTCAACGCGGGCATGCGCAGGTCCTTGCGCCGGTGGTGCTGCAGCTTGCCAAACAGCGCCGCAACCGCAGCCGCCTCGTCCGCCCTGGTCATAGCAGACGCCGGAAATTGCTCGGGGAACGGGGGTGAGTGGCGGAAACACAGGCCACGAGGGAGGCGGCCCCGTCCCGTACGCTGCCTGGCGCCTGCGGCTGGTCGCGGACGCATCCACGGCCGGGGCGCCGGGCGCCTTGGCGGCCGGCAAGCCGCGGCGGCGCTCGTACTCGGCCAGCGCCTCCTGCATCTGCCGAAAGACGGCCTCCCAGGGCTCGTCGCCATTGGCCGGCGCGGCCAGCCGGGTGCCGCTGAGACCGTCCGCCTCCACCTGCGCCAGCAGGGCGCTGGTGAACCGCGGCAGCGCGGCCACGGCCAGGGGCGGCCCAGCGGCCGCCATGGTCGGTGCGTCGTCCGGGCCGGTGGCCCGCTGACTCGTCGGCTTGTCCCAGCCGCCCGTGTGGCGGCGCCGCGACCGTGCAGCGGCCTTGCTGGCGTCCGTGCCTGCCGGTCGACCGCGGCCAGGGGTGCTCTGAGGCCTCTTGGGTCGCTGTCCTTCGCCGCTCCACGTCGCCGGGGCCGCTAGGCTCGGGCAGCGGGCAGCCCTCCTCGTCGCCGCTTCCTCCGAGTGACGTCATAGGGTCCCGCCGCAGCGCCGGCGTTGCGCAACCAACGTGCCACACCGAGTCCGACCGCCGCTCTTTCGAGAGGGAAGCAGCACATCATGATGTACTCGACTGTCAAAGTTCGCTATCAGTTCACAAGCTTGACGCGGCCACAGCGACGCTAGCGTTTCCGCAAGATAAGGCTGAAGGACGAGATGGCCTGCAAGACCACCGCAAAGAGCGCCAGGATGGCCAAGTGGACATCGCGGCCAAGGAAGACCTGGTCGATGCCTTCCGCCGAATCGACCGTCCAGAGGCCGTACGAGAGCAGGATCTCCCTACAGCAAGACGGGAATCAGCATGCGGTAAGTTGCGAAGTGGGCAGGTCAGCGCACGCGCTGCGTTGGACGGGCTCCACCGGGCCATGCGGCGTACCGCCCCGTGTCGGCGTACTCGATGTTCCGGTACACCTCGCCAATCATCAGGGTGCCAAAGGCGTAGTGAACGGGCGTGATCCAGTAGATCCACGAGCTGCAGCAGCGGCGAGGCACAAGCGCACCCCCCGGCACCGGTCTAAGGCGAGAATCGAGTGCAGTGGTGCTTCCGAGCGTTAACGCACATGTAGTTGTCGATCTCAGGCTCTCGGATGAAGAAGCCGGCCACGGGCAGCGTCAGCACAATGAGGTAGAGGAAGTGCATGCGGGCTTGCTCAGCGGAATGCGACACGTCCGCGATGATCTAGCCGGAGCAAAGGACGACCGCTCCGATCCGTGCGACTCGCGGTGCGTCAGGACCGTCCAGGGGCTCCGGTCGATTGCCCGGGTGGGGGGGTGTCGTGTGCGTACCCCGGCCAGCGCGTGGCCGGTCAAGGCGCAGAGCACAAGGACGGTGATAAACACGAGCACGTTGTTGTTGTCGAGGAAGTACGGCACGGAGAACTGGAGCGGCACCATCCACGCGGCCGCCGCCGCCACGTAGAGGACCAGGTCGGCCAGCAGCAGCGCCAGGGTGGCGACGGGCGGCTGGGCCACGCCTCGCATGGCTTCGGTCGCGACGACGCGGCGCTCTTGGAACACTGGGAAGAACGTCCGTGGGTAGCCGCCAATGCCGGCAAATCGCTTATGGAGAGCGGTCAGTCCCGGTACGACCCTCCGTGGCGCCGGTTTCTGCCCTGGCAAGACCGTACTCTGCCCCACAAAGGCGACGGGAAGCGCGTAAAAGAGCAGCGACGACAGGAAGAGCAGCGCGCCCCGGCAGAACCGCTGGTTGCCCGTGCGGTAGTCCATGTCGACGTACAGCGCGATGCAAATCACCAGGAGCAGCCCGCCCTTGGCCACCTGCATGCCCAGCCGGTGGAAGAGCAGGCGCGAGTGCAGGGCGCGCTGAAGGAGGACGACAAAGCTGTGCAGCGCGCCGCTTCTGTACGACCGCCGCTTCCTGCCGTCGCCGCGACCCACTCCTTGCGCGCTGGGCGAGCGTGTGCCGTGGTCAGGGACGCCGCGGCGGCCGTCGGTCCGACGCGGTCGTGCCGTACTCCTGCACCGCCTGCCGCGTGGTGGTGCCGTTCGCCTCGAGGCCTCCACTCACGGCGGCCATGGCCGCCATGCGCTGCTCCGCCACGAGCGCCGCAAGCGCGTTCAGCTCCGTAGTGTCCGTCGTCATCGACAGGTTCGCTGTTGCCGGCGGCGCACCCGCCTTCACGCAACAGGCGACCTCGGTTAGCCGTATCCCGCCACGTCCGATTCGTCGCCCACGGCGTGCCACGTGCCGAGGTACGAGACCAGCGGGCCGTCCAGCGGCCGGTGGATGCCGTGGCGAGCGAGCGCGTCCAGCAAGGGCTCGCCCGCGGGCCCGCTGTACACGGCTTCGCCGTCGCGAAGGTAGACGAGGTGATCGACGTAGCGCAAGTCGTCGGTGGTCGCGGATGAGAGGCTGCAGATGACCGACACGCCCCGCGCCTTGGCGACGTCGTGCAGCCGGCGCATCAGCAGCGCCGCGTCGGGTCCGTACAAATGTTCCACGGGCTCCTCCAGGAACAGCGCCGCTGCGATGGCGCCGCACAGCCGCAAACAGACAGGAGCAAGGTGAGCGCGCGCGCGCTCGCAATCACCGTTCAGACAGGCGCCTCCATCCCTAACCTGGATCGCCAAGCAGCTCCATGGCAATGGCCACGGCCTGCGTGTACGGCCGGCGCTTCGTCGAGCCCGCGCTCCGCGTCAGTGGCTTCTCCAGCACGGCGTCCAGACCCATCAGGGTTGCCACGTCGCCCACGCGTTGAGCGATTTCTGCCACGGACGTCCGCGACGGCAGCGACAGCCGCGCCGCGTAGCCGAGCAGCTGCCGGACGGTCAGGTCGGCGGGCAGGTGCGGCTGTGCCGGCACGTAGGCGCTGTGTTGCCGAAACTGCACGGTGTCCACGGCGCCCCGGCAGCGGTATGTGATCGACCCTTCAAATTCGCCGTGTGTCTTCCGCCCGCAGAGCATGTTGAACAGGGCGACGTGGCCCGAGTACACGTCGCCTGCGGCAGGGGACACGTCAAGCCAGACGTCGGCGTGCGCAGTCACCGGTGCGGTGGCGGTCGTATGAGTCCACCGACGGCGCTCACTCTGCGCGGCATGGGCGGCCGGGGACACCCGTACCGGTGAGGCCGACCATGCACGCGGCCGGCAGCGTGAGGTGCACGTCGCGTAGGACCTGGCAGCCCAGGGGCGAGAAGGTGCCGTCCGCGTCCGCGCCGTCTGGCGCGTCCAGCGACGGCCGGCCGGGCGGGGCCGGCGCGCCGGCCAGCAGCGACGCCTCGAGTTCGGCCCGCGACGCTGGCAGCGACGCCTCCAGGTCGCGGCCGCCGCCGCGGCCGCGGGCGGACCACCGGGACCGCGCCGATGCCAGGGCCGCGCTTTCCCATAGGCTGAGGCCGCTGACCCGGATCACCCAGCCGGCGCTGTCGTTCGCCATGGCTGCGTCGGCGATGTGCGCGGGCGGCGGCAGGTGCGGCACGAGGTCTTTGGTGCTGCCGAGCGGGCTATTAACCGTCGGATCGTACGCCGTGCTGCCGACGGCGCTGCCGTCGTCGCTCGCCATGTCGCTGGTGCGCTTGTCGGCCCGCCGCTAGGCCGACATTGCGCGCGGCGATCGGGCACCCTCTCCGGAATGTTGCGCGGGCGGACCGGTCCTGTGGCTTCCATACCCTTTCCTTCTCATCAGCAACCGCGCACTCCCACACAGCCTGCGTCCCCTGTCGTCCCTGAGCTGGCGGCGGCCGTCCTGGCCGCGCTGCCGCTGCTCCGCTTCACGTGTCTTCCCGCACGTCCCCCGCGTCCCCCGCGGCCTCCTGCCTCGCGTCGCCAGCTGCAGTGTGTTGTGAATGACGTCATCATGTATGACGTTAGAGGCCCTTTCTAGGTGCGTCTGTATGGGCCGCGCGCGGCACACGGCGCTTGGAGGGACGTCACTGATGCAACTGGGCCGAGCTAGGCCGGATGCCACGGGGGTGCAGCGGAACCTCAGCGACCACAGGCGGCAGCAGCAAGGAAGGGAAGGGGCGGGACGGGCTCGTGCAGCAAGCGGCGGTCTGTCGGTTCTGTCTGCGGCCTCGCCGGGTGTGCCAGGACGTTGGCTGGTCAACGCGGAGCGCGCACTCGACCATGGCGGCGGTCCGGGCAACCCTGCAAGGCATCCGGCGCCTGGCGAGCCCGTGGGCCCCTGGACGGGTGCGGCAGCAGCTTATACGGTGCCACGCGTGCCGTTGCCGCCACTGACATGCTGCACTCGGCCTGCTGAAGAACGCGGTAACGATGCAGGCGTGGGCGAGGTCGTTTGCCTCGGGCACGCCGGCGCTGCGCGGCCAGGACCACGGCCACGCCGACCGCGGCGGCAAGGCGCACCACCACAGCGAGGGCCAGCACAGCGCACCGGCGGCAACGCGCAGCCACCCGCCCAAGGCCTCGGCGACGGCCGCGGCGACGTCCGAGCCCTCGGCGACCGCGGCGAAGCAGCGGATTGGCAGCCTCGGCTTCCCGCTGCCGGACAACGTCGCCGCCAAACTGACGGCGTACCCGAGCACGGTGACCATCCCCATCCAGTGGGGCTACCAGGACCTCTATGGACACGTCAACAATGTGCGCTTGCGCGACAGTGCCCGCTTGGCTAGAGGCGCCCGCTGACGCCCGGCTGGGCCCGCGTTCTGAAACCTTCCCCTACAGGTAAACTACATGCGCTTCTTCGAGTCGGCCCGCATGCAGTACTTTGTGGACCTCAGCTCGCGCCTCGAGCCGCAGGCGTACCGGGACTTCATCGACGCCCGCGCGGTCGGCCCCATCCTGGCGTCGGCGAGCATCGTGTACAAGGCGCCCGTCACCTTCCCGGACACCCTCACGATCGGCTCGCGCGTCGGCGAGGTCAAGGACGACCGCTTCAGCATGACGTACGTGGGCGTGTCGCACAAGACCGGCCGCGTGGTCTGCGAGGGCGACTGCTGGATCGTCACGTACGACTACCGCATCTTTAAGAAAGCGCCGATCCCGGCGCACATCCTGGACGCCATGAACGCGTTCAGCGCCGAGCATGCGCGCACGTACGGCGGCGCGTCGGCATGAGCGAGGCATAGCGCGTGTATCAACCTTCATAGATTGGAACCTTTGAAATGCAGTCGCAGCGCTCTGTATCCGCACGGCGGAGGCATGGCACTGGCCTGTCGCAGTCCAGTCGGCTTGCGTAGAAGAAACGGCCTGTGCCGCACGTTGGTGTGCGCAGGATGTGCGCCGCCATAGTTCGCGCCCACCATTGCGATGACGCCATCGCATGGCACGTGCGGCACGGGACGCGCAGCTGGAAGACCCGAGACAGGCAGAAGGGCGGGGCGCGCTCGGTTGCAGGACGGCGACGACGGGTGCGGGCGGCCGCGCAGCCGCTGCGCCGTGCCGTCGGGCGCTCAGGCTGCTGCGGTGCACGTAGAGCGTTTGGCGGCGACGCGTCGCGGCTGGCCGCCGCCGCCATGGACGAGTGGCTCGCCGCCGCCGCGCGCCTCCGCGAGCGCTACGACCAGTACGTCGCCACCCACGTCGGCCAGGTCAGCGCCGTGGAGAACGCCCTGCGGTCGGCGTCCTACTTTATCCCAGGTGCGCCGCCTCTGGTGGACCCACCCCTGTACCGGCCAACAACCTGACTGAGTGCGCCTGGTCAACCTCGTCGGCGCGGCGCGAGGGGCACCAGGCCGCTATGGCGACGCCGACCTCATCTCGGAGGGCGGTACGGCTGAGTGGAACCGAGCGGGCCGAGGATTGCGACCGGCAACGGCTCACGCTTGGGCAGCTGTGAGCTGCGCGTGCTTGCTGGCCGTCGCAGTGTACACGGCCGTGAGCTTGGCGGCGCTCTACCACGATGCGGTGATTGCCCGCGCGAGCGGCAAGACGTTCCTCCAGGCGGGCAGCCCAGAGGCCAAGTTCACAGGCCTCCAAGCGCGGTCGCGCGAGTACCGGACGGCCGCGTACGCGCTGGCGGTCCTGCAGGCGGTCGAGCTCGTGACCGAAATCGCGACCAAGCACCGCTGGGGCAACGCCGCGCGGTGGCGCGTCGTGCTGATGCTCGAGCTGGCCAAGTGCGTGCTGCGCGCGGCGCCGCCGGGGGCGCGCACGCTGACGGCGTGGCCTAACGAGTGCGGTGGCAGTCTCGTTAGGGGGGTCTGTGGGCGCACAGGATGCTCTGCCGCCTCAGGTTACTGCAGCTGAACGGTGGCCGCATGGTTGGCCAGAACCCGTTGCCCGAGTCGAGCCGGGGCGGCTCCGACCTGTCCATGCTGACCAGCATGCTAAACCTGCCGTCGCCCGGGGCCAAGGCGACCAAGGACGGTGGGTCGCGTCCTGCCGACAGCGTGGCTGGCGGGGACACCCACTAACGCGATTTGCCGCGGAACTGGGGCGGCTTCACGCTGCGCCAGCGCTCACGTCCAACGCGACCGCGGCCACTGAGCAGCAGCAGCAGCAGCGAGCTGCAGGCTCCTCGGACGCAGACCCGCTGTGGCTTGGCCGGCAGTCGCGGCGGTACCACGCCACCCTCAGCACTGTCCGGCAAGGATCGGACAAGCCGGGGGTGGCGGGCGCCGCGGACTATGTGGGCGCCCAGGCGGCCACGCTGGACGGCGGGCCCGCCAAGGTGTACAGCAGGCTGGACCGGCTGCGGCTGCTCGCCGAGCTTCTCTTTGCCCTGCGGCCCTTCCTTTACGGTACGTAACGGGCGCCTCTTGCCTGACGGCGGGCGGGGACAGGCGGCCAATGCGCAGAGCCCTGGGCGAGTTTCGGCTGCCGGGGGCGCAGTCCTGGCGATTGTCAAGTTTGGCCAAAAGTCCTGGAAGCCGTGGTTGCTGAGCCTGGCCGTGGAGCTGGCCAGCCGAGGGCTGGCCCGTCTCTCCACCGCGGCCACCACCAAGGTGGGTGCTCGCGACGGCGGGCGACGAGAATGGTCCTCGTCACCGGCTGATCGATCGGGCGGGCGTTACGGCTTGCCGCTGCCGTGGAACCAGGCCGACCAGGACGAGAACCAGCGGCGGGAGCTGCTGCTGGCGTACTACCTCCTGCGCTCGCCCATGTACCAGGCGGTCACCAAGTACGGCCACTGCCCGACGCTTGCCCCACGCCCGGCCATGGCTAATGCGGTAGGGCGGCGCCACCAGAGACCGGCCTGTCGGTCGATGCTGCCTCAGGACGGTCTTGAACGAGGTGGCGGATGCGCTGCAGCCCATCCCGCTGATTTCGATGGCGGTCGGTACGTTCGTGGCCTGCAGCACGGCGGCCCCTGGCCGACGCGCCCACACTGATCTAGCGGCCCCTGGCAAGCCGGCAGGTGCGTTGGGGCGGCAGGGAGCCTGCGCGACTACATGCGGATGTGGGAGGAGTACTACTTTTACACGGCAGCGTCGTAGCGACGCGCCCATTGCTGTACAGATGTTCAGCCATGCGCGTAATGAACAATCCGGTTGTCCGCGCGGGAAACAGCCGACATGCCATGCGTCCTCGCCCGCTCGCGCGCGAGCAGGTTACTATACAACACCCGCGTGTGCACGCTACGGGTCCTGTGACGGGTCGAATACGCCCTCCTTTTTCCAGTATGGCACCAGGTGCTGCATGAACCGCCCGAGCGGCATGGGCGTCGGCGGAACGCCCCGCATGGGCTCCATGATGTTGATAAAGTCGGCGTTGCTGCCCTTGCGCTCCCGGGTGGCCGGCCGCGGCTTGGCCGCCGCCGTGGTGAGCCACCGCAGCCGCACCTTCTCCCACTCCGATAGGTCTGCGTTAGGTCGTCCTTCACTCGCCGGGTCCCCGGCCCCGAGTTAGTGGGTATGTGCGGCGCCCGTAGGCATCGGCCCATGCCGGCGGCCTCATACCGGTGCGCTCCTTAAATTGCTCAAGGTCCAGCCGCTCGTTGGAGGGCGACCGCGGCAGCGGGGACGGCCAGGGTGGTGGCACAGCGGCGCGCGCATTGCTGCTCCCGCCACCCGTGAGCGACGCCAGCCATGAGGCCATGGCGGAGGTCGGCCGCCGCAGTCGCGGCAGCAGCGCCAGCCGGCTCAGTCGTCCGGCCGTGGTGGTGGCAATAACGACCCAGCGGGCACCTGACCCGCCGCCCGCCCCGGACGGCAACCGCGGCAAGAGCCACTGGCGTCCAGCCAGCACCACGGGCGAGGAGGGAACGCTGCGCCGGGGCGAAGACGCTCCGCGCGCAGGTCCGAAGCAGCTGGCGCCCCGCCTGCGGAGCAGAGACCGTCCGTTGCTCTGTGTCGCCGTCCGCCTGCTGTCGTGGCCGTGTGCGCTGTCTTCCTTGCAGTCGCCGCCGCCGCAGCCGCAGCAGAAGCAGCACGACGCCGACGACGCCGTGACGGCGCGGAGCAGTCGCCGTCGCGTGCTGGTCGCGGTCGCGTGAGGCGTCGTCGCGGCGGTCGCAACTGGAGGGCACCGCACCTTTTCATTTGCTCGCGGGGCACTGCTCGCGGGGCACTGCTCGCGGGGCACGACTGGCGGGGCATTTGGCGCGCAGATTTGAACAAGGCGAACGACGACGAGAAGAACGACGCAGCAGTGCCGCCGCCGTGCCGCCGCCGCCGCCGTGCGAGCCGTAGAGGAAGAGAAGAACATAGCGTCGACAAGGGACAAGGCCGTCGAGTCTTTTGGTAGTTTGCGCTGAAAAAAGCGTCGCTCTCGTTGTCGCGTTTTGTTCTGGGCTGCAAGAGAACAGCGCGCGCTGCACCAGGATCGTCGCGCTCGCTCGCTCCGGTGCCATTCACTGACGCACCAACGGACGCCGTA
>Ga0180216_1001849_pt1 | contig 18256 bp, 18 predicted proteins | sample eDN3rd37CBELigMG_FD_128879 | JGI IMG/M metagenome (GOLD analysis project Ga0180216, IMG submission 128879) | Enriched Miracle-Growth compost microbial communities from Emeryville, California, USA - eDNA 3rd pass 37_C BE-Lig MG (version 2)... ...
ACACGAAATTACGGTACGGGAGTTGGCCAACTAGTTGGCCAACTAGTTGGTCGGAGTTGGCCAACTAGTTGGCCACATTTGGCCAAGTATTGGCCAAACCCAGTTGGTTTTTTGTGGATGCCCATCGCCGCCATGCGTCGCCCCCCTTCGTTGCCCCGCAGCGGCAGAGCGGCAACGGCCGGTTTCCATTTTGCCAGTTCTGCCACGGTTCCGCCGCACGCGTCTGCCTGTTTTCTGCCGTTCCACCCCACCGTTCTGCCGCGGTTCTGCCCCGCGCTTCTGCCGGTTTTCCGCCGTTCCACCCCACCGTTCTGCCACGGTTCTGCCGCGCGCTTCTGCCGGTTTTCTGCCGTTCCACCCTACCGTTCTGCCGCGGTTCTGCCGCGCGTTCTGCCTGTTTTCTGCCGTTCCACCCTGCATTCTTCTGCCCGAGTCCACCCCGCATTCTGCCGCCGTTCTGCCGTTCTGCCCGCGGTCTCCACCCCAGTCCACCTCGCATTCTGCCGTGATTCTGCCGTTCTGCCGCGGCCTCATTCTTCTGCCGGTGTTCTGCCGCGGTTCTGCCGGCGTTCTGCCGCGGTTCTGCCGCCACTGGCGTGCCCGTCGCGTGCAGAGGAAGAAAAACGCGGCGACCGACGCCGACGACGGCGCGGTGAGCGGCGCGCACACGCGAGCACCTGCGGACAAGCGAGCGACACCGGCCTGCCTGTAGCTGCCGCTGCTGCTGCTGCTGCGCTGGCGGCGGCATCGGCGACTGCTGCAGCCGCTGCTGCCGCTGTGGTGGTGTTGGTGACCGGTACATTGCGCGAATCCAACCACCCAACGCACCACCACGCGACGCGCTAATGCATCCAGCGGTCGCGGGGGTGGCGGCGGATCTGCGCAGGCGCGCAACGAGCAACGACGCTGTGCGCGTGAAGAGCGACGCGGCGGACGAGATCCGCGGCACGCCGGTGCGGGCACGGGCGCCTGGCGGCCGTTGGACACGCGGCCGCGTGCTGACGCTACCGCCGCCGCTGCCGCCGCCGCCGCCGTGCTACGCGCCCGGGCGCAGAGGTCGGGCTAGCCTAAAGCCAGTGCCTGCTGCCGCGACACCGCGCCGAGGCGCGCGTCCCACCCTCGGCGGCCGCCACCATGGCCGACGTGCTGCGCGCCAAGGACCAGAAGCTGCTGGAGGCGAAGCAGCAAGAATGGGCGTCCAAGAAGTGGATGTGGCTCGTGGACGCCCGCGAGGGCTGCATCGCCGTCCACATTGTCAAGGAGGCGGGCGACGACGTCACCATCAAGATGCCGGACGGCAACGTGCGTGCCGCGCACCGCGCGCCCGCCGCGCCGGCGCGGCGGTCGCCCTGCTAACCGACGCCCGTGTCGTCGTTGCCACGGGGAGGGACCGCGGGGGGGGGCGCGGCGGACAGGAGAAAACGGTGCCCCGGACCGATCTGGAGCCCATGAACCCGCCCAAGTTTGAAAAGTGCGAGGACATGGCGCAGCTCACGCACCTGAACGAGTCGTCGGTGCTGCACAACCTGCGCGACCGCTACCTGTCCAACCTCATCTACACGTACTCGGGCCTCTTCCTCGTGGTGATCAACCCGTGGAAGCGCCTGCCGCTCTACACCGACGAGATCGTCGCGATGTACCGGGGCAAGAAGCGGCGCGAGCTGCCGCCGCACATCTTTGCGGTCTGCGACGAGGCGTACCGCAACATGCTGACCAGTACGTGGGCGCTGGCCGGGCGGGGCGCGCGCGGCGCGCGCCGCGGGTGCTGAGGCGGTGGCCGTGGGCGCATGGGGGAGGGCCGGCGTGCACTCACACAGCCAAGGAGAACCAGTCCTTGCTGATCACGTACGTGCCTGCCGCACGAGCGCTCGCTGGCTTGGCCGCTGAACTGGCGTGCTCACGGCTCTTGTCACGACCGCACGGCTCCCTCCGCCTCATCCGCGCAGCGGCGAGTCCGGCGCCGGCAAGACCGAGAACACCAAGAAGGTCATCCAGTACCTGGCCACCGTGGCCGGCACGACGACGGGCGAGTCGGGCGAGATCACCCAGGCACGTGCCAGCGCGCCAGGCCACGCGGGACACGGCGGGCGGCGGCGCTGACTCTAGGCGCGACGGGCGTTCCGGCCGGCGCCCGACGGCGTGCAGGGCCAGCTGGAGAAGCAGATCATCCAGAGCAACCCACTGCTGGAGGCGTTCGGTAACGCCAAGACCATCCGGAACAACAACTCGTCCCGCTTCGTGCGTGATAGCACGGCCAAGGGGGTTTCGCCGCTGCGGCGGCGCCGCTTGGCGATGACTCCTAACGGCGCCCAACGCCGCGGTGCCTATCCGCCGTGCGCGTCCTATGCAGGGCAAGTTCATCCGGATCGAGTTCTCCGCCGACGGCCGCATCGCCGGCTGCAACATTGACAACTGTGCGTGCGCGCCGCGCGCGGCCGCAGCGCGGAGCCGTCCGTCTCACCATGCCGTTCTACCGCTCCGCTGTCCTTGCGGGGCCAGACCTGCTGGAAAAGTCGCGTGTGGTGCGCCATGCGCAGAACGAGCGCAGCTTCCACATCTTTTACCAGCTGCTGGAGGGCGCCAACGCCGACCAGCGCAGCAAGTACCTGCTCGAGCCGATCAAGTCGTACCGCTACCTGGACAACAGCCCGCGCATCGACGGCGTCGACGACAGCAAGGAGCTCGTCGAGACGCTGGGCGCCATGAACACCATCGGTTTCAAGGAAAAGGAGATCGACGAGATCTTCCGCCTCCTCTCCGGCATCCTGCAGCTCGGCAACCTGCAGTTCTCCCAGGGCAAGCGCGACGACGCGGCCAGCATCAAGGACCCGAGCGTCGCCGACAAGATTGCGCACGTGCTCGGCATCAAGTCCACGGACTTTACGCGCTGCCTGCTCAAGCCGCGCGTCAAGGCCGGCCGCGAGTGGGTCACCGCGATGGTGACCGCCCAAAAGGTACCGCTGCGGGCCCCTCCGCCGCGGCGGCCTCGCCGGCGGCGAGGGTTCAGCGTGGCGCGACGCTGACCAGCTTGCTGCAGCCGCTGCGGGCGCGTGGAGCGGTTGGCTCTCCCCCAGGCCGAGTACTCGACGGACGCGCTGTCCAAGTCGATCTACGACCGCCTGTTCAAGTGGATCGTGCAGCGCGTCAACGACGCGATGGTCACGCACGGCCGCAGCGCGAGCTTCATCGGCTGCCTCGACATTGCCGGCTTTGAGATTTTCGAGCTCAACAGCTTCGAGCAGCTGTGCATCAACCTGACCAACGAGAAGCTGCAGCAGTTCTTCAACCACCACATGTTCGTGCTCGAGCAGGAGGAGTACATGCGCGAAGGCATCCAGTGGAAGTTTGTCGACTTTGGCCTGGATCTCCAGCCGACGATCGACCTGCTGGAAGGCGTGCGTGGACGCGGGCAGCACGCGGCGCGTGTGCGTGAACGGAACCCCTGAACGCTCACGAGGTTTGGGTGCGTTCATCCGTCGCCCCCGCTGCGCCGCGTCCTGCAGCCGATGGGCATCATGTCCATGCTCGACGACGAGAGCTTCTTCCCCGCCGGCTCGGACAAGTCGTTCATCGAGAAGCTGCACGCGCAGCACGATGGCAAGACGGAGAAGTACGGCCGCCTCAAGCTGAACCCGACCATGTTCTCCGTCACGCACTATGCGGGCAACGTGCGGCATCGCGCGCTTGAAAGGACATGAGGCGCCGGTGCGCCGTGGCTAACGTCTGGGCCACTCGGTGTCCTGGGCAAGCGCACGCGATACCAGGTCGAGTACGAGACGACCGGGTGGCTCGACAAGAACAAGGACCCGATCAACGACAACGTCGCCGCGCTGTTTGCCCGCGCGACGAACGAGCTGCTGGCCAAGCTCTACGAGGACTACGACGAGGATGTGCGTTGAAAGGGCGCTGGCAGCGGCAGGGAAAGGCGCGGGCACGATGAATCTCAACTCGTTTGGCCCGTATCGCATCGGCCACGGCGCCGCCGTTGCAGGAGACGAGCGACAAGCGCCGCAAGTCGTCGCAGTTCGTCACCGTCGGCGCGCGTCACCGGGTACGTCCGCTTCCGGAGTCGGCACAACCGACTGTGTGCCGCTCACCTAACGCGCGGGTTCCGTCCCCTTCCTGGCGTCAACCGCCCCAGACGCAATTGGCCGCGCTCATCGCGACGCTCAAGAGCACGTCGCCGCACTTTGTGCGCTGCATCATCCCGAACGAGCAGAAGAAGCCGGGCGTCATCGACGCCGCGCTCGTGCTGGACCAGCTGCGCTGCAACGGTGTGCTGGAAGGCATTCGCATCGTGCGCCTGGGCTTCCCGAGCCGCCTGCCGTTTGCCGAGTTCCGCCAGCGCTACGAGCTCCTGGCCGTGGACGCCATTCCCAAGGGCTTCATGGACAGCAAGGTCGCCGCCGAAAAGCTCATTCAGGCGCTCAAGGTTGGTGGCGCGCGTTCTCATCTGAGTGCAGCGCTGCGGATGCCGTGCTGATGTCGTGCTACGTATACGCTGCGCCGTGCTCGCTGCCCCGCTCCAGGTCAACCCGGAGACGTACCGCATCGGTGCCAGCAAGGTCTTCATGAAGGCCGGCGTCGTCGCCGAGCTGGAGGAGCGCCGCGACGCTCGCGTACGCCTCCAGCCCCCCATAGCTGGACGGGCATCAAGGCGGGCGCTGACCCTTTATCGCCACCCCTTTTGTCCGCCCCGCCCCGCTGTGTGCCCTCCCCTCCCCCCTGTCCAGCTCGGCGAGCTGATTTCGGGCTTCCAGGCCGTCGCGCAGGGCTTCCTAGCGCGCCGGCGCTACCGCCGCGCCCACGGCCGCGAGGATGCCATCCGCGTCATCCAGCGGAACGCCATGGTCTTTATCGACTTGTACCAGTGGTCGTGGTGGAAGCTGTACCGCCAGGTACGTGTGCCTGCGCCCGAGCCCGATCCGCACAGCCGCGGCGGTCGGAAGCCAACGTCGGTCCTGTCGACCGCGCGTCGCCGTCCCCTGCCCGGGATGCACAGATCAAGCCGCTGCTCCAAGAGTTCAAGCGCGACGAGGTCGAGCGCAAGCTGCGCAGCGACCTGGACGAGCTGCAGCGCAAGTACGAGAAGGAGCACGAGACCCTGGCCGAGCTCGAGGCCAAGGTGCTCGAGCTGGAAAAGTCGCGCGACGAGCTCGAGGAGAACCTCAAGGCCACCGAGAACGTCCTCCAGGAAACGCGCGAGAGCCAGAACCGCATCGAGGAGGAACGCCGGAAGCTCCAGGTGATGCACACCGGCCCGGCCGGCCGGCCGGCGGCCAACCCGGTGCGCGCGCTGACGTCGACGGGCCGCCTCTCGGTTCGTTCGGTGGCGCGGCCAGACCGAGCGCGACGAGCTCGTGGTGTACATGGACGAGCTCGAGGCCAAGAAAGAGCAGAACGAGGCCCTGGTCAAGAAGGTGCAGGATCGCGTCAAGGAGCTCGAGCAGGAGGTTGCCCGCAAGGACGACGAGCTCTCCGAGCTCGACCGCCTCCGCCTCAAGCAGGAGGAAGCCGCCGCTGAGCTGCAGCGCACGTACGTGCCGTGCTCCGACGCGGTAAAACGGCCTAGCGCGGCATGCTAAGCCGCGGGTGCGCGTGGCGTCCCACGTGTTGATTGACGCCCCCAGGCTGGCGAGCGAGAGCACGGCGACCGCCGCGCTGCTGGCCGAGAAGAAGGCCGCCGACACGCGCATCAGTGAGCTGCAGGAGGAGCTGGAGCAGCTCAAGCGCGCCAAGGCCAGCGTCGAGTCGAAGCGCGCCCAGCTCGAGGGCGAGGTGGCCAAGCTCACCAAGAGCCTCGACGACGAGGTGCGGCGGGCCTCCGCAGTCGCGAAGCTGCGGCGATCGCGAACTGACGCAGCGTGGTTGGGCACCGCGCGACGGGGATGCTGGCCGGGGGATTCAGTCCGAGGCCAAGCAGGCGCTCGAAAAGAGCCGCCGCAAGCTCGAGGAGGAGCTCAAGAAGCTGCGCGACACGCACAACGTGCTGCAGGTCGAGCGCACCACGCTGGCCGACAACCTGGCCAAGCGCGACCAGGACATTGCGCGCTCCAGCGCGGAGGTGCGAACGCTGGGCGGTCCGCTGAAAGCGCCGCGTGCACAACATTTGGCTCACGGCGGTTTTTTGTGCGCTGTTGCCGGTGGCCTTGATAATTAGCTCGCGGAGGCGGAGGCGCGCCGCCAGCAGCTCGACAAGCAGCTCAAGGCGCTCAAGGCCGAGCTGGACACGAAAGAGGAGGAGCTCAACCAGGAGCGCCGCGTCCGCGCCAACCTCGAGGCCACCAAGAAGAAGGTGCGTTGGCGGCGTGCCGGTTCGCTGGACGGGACGGCGATGCTAAAGCGTCCACCGCCTTTTGGGGGGTGAGGGAAAACGGCGCGTGCTCCACAGCTGGAGAAGGACCTGAGCGAGCTCCAGGCGACGTTGGAGGATGGCAGCGCCGGGCGCGAGGCTGCGGAGGCCATGCGCCGCGCCAAGGAGGCCGAGCTCGAGGAGATCAAGGTACGCCGCACAGAGCCCTGCGATGGTCAGCGAGATCGCGCGGCCGACGCGCCGAGTTGGCCTTGGGTCGTCTCCCCCATGCCGCACGCGCAGAACCGGCTGAACCGCGAGAAGATCGAGCTGCAGTCGTCGTTCGACGCGGAGCGCAAGCGCCTCAAGGCGCAGATCGCCGAGCTGCAGGAGCAGCTGGACGAGCAGACGGCGCTGGTCAGCAAGCTGCGCAGGGACCTCGAGGCGGTGACCGCGGAGCGCGACGAGCTCGAGAGCGCCCTGGAGAGCGCCGAGCGCGCCAAGGCGGCCGCAGAGAAGGCCAACCGCAAGCTGACCAAGGACCTCAAGGAGGCGCAGACCGCGCAGGCCGAGGAGGCCAGCAAGGCCCGGTGCGTCTGCCCGTCTTTCTGTTTCTGTTGCGAATTTTTTTTTGAAGCGTTGCGCTGCATGCTGACTTGCATGGCGGCGCGACCGCTGGGCGCGGCCGCGGTCCGGTTCGGTCCAGGCTTCTGGAGGAGGAGAAGCGGTCCCTGCAGAACCAGCTCGAGGCGCTGTCGGCGCGACTGACCGAGGGCGAGGCGAACAAGGGCGCCGTCCAGCAGCTCAAGCGCACCCTGGAGGCCGAGCTCGAGTCGCTGCGCGAGCAGCTGGCCGAGGCCAACAAGGCGCGCGCGGTCGCCGAGCGCGAGAAGAAGGTGCCGCGGGCCACCGGCTTCCGTCTCGGGGTCGCGGGCTAGAGCCACCGGCGCTGACTGCAACGGTGCTCTCCACTCATCATGAGGGCCGCGGACGCACAGGCCAAGGAGGCCGAGATCGACAGCCTGCAGGAGCGCCTCAACGACGGCGAAGATGTCTTGCACAGCCGCGAGGCCGACCTGGAGGCGGCGCGGGCGCAGCTGGCCGAGCTGCAGAAGAAGCTCGAGGGCGACACCCTCACGCGCGCCAAGGACCTGGAGGCCTCGGACAAGCGCCTGCGCGCCCAGCTCGAGGAGCTGCAGCTCAAGTTGGACGAGGTCTGTGCCAGCCCCAGCTGGACGCGGCAGGTTGTACCGCCAACGCCGCTCATGCACGCGGGCGCTTGGTTCACTCTCTGCTCGGTGCCGCCGCAGGTGGAGCGCAGCAACGAGGACCTCAGCAAGCAGCGCGCCAAGCTGGTCGGCGACCTGGCGTCGGTCAACCAGCAGCTCGAGGAGGAGCGCCGCAACTCGGCCGCCCTGGAGAAGGCCAAGCGCAAGGTTCGCGCAAGCAACCGCCGCGTTCGCTGCGCACCCCGCTGGCGAAATCGGGCTAACCTGCGCACACCCGTGCGCTGCTTCCGGGCCGGCGTGCGCTCAGCTGGAGAGCGATGTCAAGGCCCTGCAGCTCAAGCAGGTGGACGACAAGAAGGCGCTCGAGATGCGCGAGCAGGAGCGCAAGGAGGCCCAGTACCAGCTGGACGAGGTGCGCGCCGCGCTGGACAAGGCGCGCGCCGAGGCCGAGACGCTCGCCCGCTCCAAGAAGTCGCTGGAGGCGCAGCTGGAGCGCCTCACCGAGGAGCTCGGCGAGGACGGCAAGAACGTCAGCGAGTCCCGCAAGGCCAACAAGAAGCTCGAGGCCACCATCGAGCGGGTGCGCGGCGCGGCCCAACCCGCCAGAGGCAACGCGTTGCCGAAGCATGCTGACCCCCCCGTTTTTCTTTCGCCCCACGGCGTTTCTGCCGATCTCGTGACAGCTCCAAGCCAGCGAGGCGGAGCTCAAGCAGCTGCTGGAGCAGATGGAGGAGGCCAAGCTCCGGGCGGACAAGCAGGTCGCCGACCTCAAGGAGCGCCTGCAGCGCGAGTCGGCGGCGGCGCAGGACCAGCTCGCCGACGCGCGCCGCGACGCCGAGCAGGAGCTCGCCCTGCTGAACGACCGCCTCGAGGAGGAGTCCCGCGCCCGCGCGGCCGCCCTCAGCACCAAGCGCGACCTCGAGATGCAGCTGGCCGAGCGCCAGGCGCAGCTCGACGCCGAGGCGCGCGCCCGCACTGAGCAGGCCAAGCACCGCAAGCACTGGGAGGCGCAGGCCCGCGACCTGCAGTCCGAGCTCGACAAGGAGCGGTGCGTGGGCCCGCGCTCGGCGCATTGACGTCGTTTGACTCGGGGGACTGAGGGGCCCCTACCATTAGGGGGGGTGTACGTTGCCGGCGTTGCGCGTTTGCGCAGCTCGCGCGGCAAGCGGCTGGAGGAGCTGCTGAAGCGCGCCGAGGCCAAGACGGTTGAGCAGCAGGAGGAGCTGCAGGTCGCCAACGCTGAGATTGAGCGCCTGACGCGCACGCGCAAGGCCCTGGAGCTCGAGCTCGAGAACGCCAAGGAGCGCGACAGCTTCAACGAGACGGCGCGGCAGAACATGCAGGCGGTGCGTGCTCTCGTTGGCCCGGTGTGGTGGGTGCGCCCTTGGTGTGGCTGACCATCAGGACCGCGGCCTAGGGAGGCCAAAGGGGTGGACGTGGCGATCAGAACAAGCGCGAGCTCGAGGCCGAGATCCGCCGCCTCGGCGACGCGCTCGAGGAGAGCAACGTGCTGCGCGAGACCCTGGAGAGCCAGCTGCGCGACCAGATCAACGAGACCGAGCTGCTGCGCAAGCGCCTCGAGAGCGAGCACCAGCTGCGCCTGCAGAAGCTCGAGGAGGCCAAGCGCGCCGCCGAGCGCCAGGTGATCGGTACGAGGAGGAATGCGTTGGGTGGACGAGGCGGAGTGGGGGAAAAAAGTGCGCGGCACGTCTGACGGTGGAAACATTGCCAGCTCTCCCCCGTCCTTTCTGAACGATCGGTAGAGCTGACGGCGCGCCTGGACGACCAGGAGAAGGAGCGCGCGGCCCTGCAGCGGTCGCGCGACGCGCTCGCCGAGACGATCGCAGACCTGAACGCGCGCCTGGAGGAGAGCGCGCGCAACCTCGCGCAGGCCACCGCGGAGCGCAAGAAGATCCAGAGCGAGCTCAAGGACGCGCAGGCCAAGCTGGAGCAGGAGCGCTACGCCAAAGGCGAGGTCGAGCGGTCCGTTGCCAAGGCCAACGCGACCATCGAGCAGCTCAAGGACCGCGTCGCGTCGGCGGACGCCGCGCGCCTGGCCAGCGAGCGCGCGCACGCCGCCACCAAGACTGAGCTCGAGCAGCTCGAGTTCCAGCTGGGCCAGGAGGCGCGCGAGCGTGCTCGCCTGGAGGCGGAGAACCGCGAGCTCGTCAGCGAGTCGGACCAACTGCGCGAGAAGATCGAGAGCCAGCTCGAGGTGGGCGCCGTCGCGCAAGACATATGCGGCAGCGCTCAACCCGAGCTGACGTTCGTCCCGCCCCTGCCTTGCCTTGCGGGGTGGTCGCGCGGGCTAGGAACTGGCCGAGCTGCGCGGCCTGAAGCGGATGCAGAAGGACGCCTTGGACGCGCTGCGCCTGCAGCTTGAGGGCCAGCTGCAGGACAAGGAGGTAGCAGGCGCGAGGCCGGCGACGGACGCTGTTGGACGAGGGGCGTGCTCACAACTACTCTTCGCTTCTAATTCGCGGTGGCGGTCGGCGCAGGCCGAGATCGAGACGCTGCGCGTGCGCCACAGCAAGGAGGTCCTGGACCTGAAGTCCACGATTGCCGAGCGCGACGACCGCCTGGCCGAAGTCCGTCAGAACGCGCTCGCGCTCGAGGCCGACATCAACACGGTACGCGCACTTTGTGCGCCGGACAGTGCAGCTGACGCCATTGAGCAACGGCACCGGGGCTGATTCATTTGTCCTTTGGGCGCGCTTTCATGCATCGGTTGTCACAGCTGCAAGGCCTGCTCGAGAAGGAGGCCAAGGTCAGTGCCGATCTGGCGCAGCGCCTGGAGCGCCAGCAGGCCCGCAACGCCGACCTGCAAAAGTCGCTCGAGGTACGTGAGCAACGTTCTTCGGAGAGGCCGCCTTCCGCTCCACTAGATGGATGCGTGGTATCTAACGTTTCGCACTCCTTAAGGGGAAGGGGTGGGGCCCCTCTGGTGGTAGGCCGCCCACCTGGCCGAGGTGGAGGCGGAGAACGGCCGGCGCGCGCTGAGCGTGGAGCTGCAGGCCACCAAGACCCGCCTCGAGGAGGCGCTGGCGGCCACGGCGGCCGCCGAGGCCGAGAGCAGCGAGCTGCTGGGCGAGGTGCGGCAGGGCGGCCGCAGCGAAAAATTTGAACCCCCAAAGAGCCAACGTTCCCTGACCCACGTAAGTTTGCGTACTGCCCGTCTTGCCTTCGGTGCACCCAGGTCGAGTCGCTGCAGGACCAGGTCAAGAACCTCACGGAGCTCAAGACCGCCAGCGATGAGAAGCACACTGCCGTGCTGGAGCGCGAGGCCAAGCTCAAGGAGGCGCTGGACGCCGAGGTACCTAGCGCTCGCCGCCCGGTCTGATCAACTCGGTGCGATTGCACGGCTGACGACGTCCCACGCGCGCTTCGCCACCGAATTCGGCGGTGGTTGCTGCTAGGCCGAGCTGCGCGCCGAGGCCGAGCAGCGCAAGGCCGAGGCCGACCGCCTGCTGGAGCAGACGCAGGAGGACCTGCGCAAGGAGTCCGAGATCGCCGCGGCGGCCGAGAAGGCGCGCGCCAGCCTGGAGCGCCAGGTCAAGGAGCTCAAGGACAAGCTCGAGGACATCGAGCTAGGCAAGTCGGCGAGCGTCCAGCGCACCGTCGTGCGCCTGGAGGCGCGCATCGAGGAGCTGCAGGCGCGCCTGGCCGCCGAGTCGACGACGCGCGCGGCCGCCGTCAAGGCCAAGCGCAACGCCGAGCGCGAGGTCGCCGAGGCGCAGCTCAAGGTGGACGAGCTCACCAAGGAGCGCGCGGTGCTGGAGGAGCAGAACCGCAAGCTCGAGAGCCGGCTCAAGAGCCTGCGCACGCAGGTGGTGCAGACGGAGGGCAAGGTCACCGAGGCCTCGATCTCCACCTCCAAGCTGGAGCGCGAGCTCATCGCCGAGCGCGAGCGCGCCGCCACCCTGGCTCGCGAGAACGAGCGCCTGCAGGCGCGCCTCGAGGCCGAGCGCAAGGAGGCGCGCGAGCTGGAGGAGCGGCTGCAGAGCATCACCGGCGGCCTCGCGGCCTCGGCGGTGCTGGCCAGTTCCCAGGCCCGCACCTTTGAGCGGACGTCGCAGCCGGCGGCCGCTGTGGCGCCCATCGCCACGCGGCGCCCGCCCGCCGCTGCCGAGCCCGAGCCGCGCGCCGCGTCGCCGCGCGTGGCCACGCCCCGGCAAGAGTCGGTGCCGCCCACGCCCCGGCAAGAGTCGGTGCCGCCCACGCCGCGGCAAGAGTCGGTGCCGCCCACGCCGCACAGCGCCGCGCCCGAGGTCGAGCGCGTTGCCACGCCGACCGCCGCCGTCGATGCCGACGCCGAGGAGCGCTCGGTGTCGCCCGCGCCGGCGGCCGAGGACGCCCCGTCGCCGCGCAAGGCCTACGAGGCGGCCGCTGCGGACGCCGAGATCGAGACGGAGGAGCAGGACGAGGCGCCGGCCGACGAGGACGACGCCCCCGCCGACGACGAGGCGGCCGCGTACGACAGCGTGCCGGCCGAGGTCGACGTGGGCGCCGACTAGGCGGTCCGTCGCGAGGAACGACAACAAAAGGGTGTGATGCGATGAAGTTAAGAAGCGCGCATGTGGCGCCGGGCACGCCCTCGTTTCGCCCGGGCGAACAGACATGTGGTGATAGGTTGCGCAAATCGCTGAGGAAAACATGACATGTACTAGGCCACACACGCACAACATTTTCACTAATGTACATCTTCTGGTGGCAACACGGCGTCCAGGACCGCGGTCGGCGGGCCCACGGCGTCCAAGAACACGCTTGCGCTCGCGCGCAGCTCACCCAGCAAGCTCGCGGTGTCGGCCGGCAGCAGGCTCGCCGCTTCGATGGCGCCCAGCCGCTGCGCCATGCTCAGCAGCACCTCGCGCAGCTTGCGGTCGTCGTCCGCCTAGCGGTAAACGAGACGAGAGGCGTAGAAGAATGGCGAGCATAGTTAGTGTTAGCCGGGGCATGGCGCTCGCAACAAAGGCGAGAGGGGCCCACGCCGCGCACCCAGTAGGCGGACGCGGCCGGGCCGGCGGTGAGGGCGCGCTGCAGGTGCGCTTCCTCTTGCCGGAACGGGTCGGCTGCCGCTTCGGTTCCCCCGCTCCCGCTCTCGGTTCGCAACAGCGGGTGCAGCTGCGGGCCGCCGGACGAAGAAGAACACGGCGAGCCGGCCGGATTAGGCGCGGCCAAGGCATTGCCGAGTCCCAAGACGACGAGAAAAACCGTACCCGTGTCCTGTGGAGGTCGCGGTGCCACGCCTCGGCGGCGGCGCGGTTCTCCTTGTATGTCTTGAGGTACTCGCGCTCCTGCTCCAGCAGGGCGCGCTCCGCCTCCACGCGCGCCTGCAGCTGCGCCACGTCGTTCAGGTCCTGCAGCAGTTTCTCCTCCAGCGCGTGCTGCGAGGAGGGGGCCAAGCGCGCCGCGGCCGACGCGAGATGAGCAACCGAGGCGGCCGGGCGGCAGAGCACAAAGGCGCGGTGCGCACGTTTTGTGCGGCGAGCTTGGCGGGGTCCGTGGTCCGTCCTGCCGGTGCTGGCGGCACCCGCAGCGTGGCGAGCGCCTGCTCGATGCTGCGGGAGGGCAAGGCAGGAGCGGGAGGGAGACACGAGATGTCAGCCGCACGGGGGCAGGTGATCGCGCCTCGGTAAGAGCAGAGCGCACTTTTGAAGCAGCCGTGACAGGTGCTCGTGCACCAGCTGCCGGCGCTCGTCCGTGCGCACCGGCACCAGCACCGTCCTGGGGGCGATCCCGTTGGTGACCAAACCGGGTCGTAAGCGGCGCGAGAGTTCAGCGTGCTGACGGAGACATCTGCGCCCTGCACCAGCTGGACCCCCGCGTACGGTAGGACCGCGCGCATCGCGGCCATGATGGCCGTGCGGCGCAACTCGGGCAGCTCGCGCCACTTGGCCTGCGTGGACGCGCGCACGCTCAGCGGCCGCGTCAGCGCACGGCGCGGTGCGGCCGCCTTGTGCCCGGGCTCGGGGGCGCGCGGCGCGGCGGCCCTGCGGGCGGCGGGCTCGGGCGCCCTGCTCGCCTTGGCGCTCGCGCTCTCGGCCTTCTTGGCCCGCGTCGCTGCGGGCGCCGCCGCCGCACCGCCGTCGCCCTTCCGGCTGAGCGACTTGGCCGGCTTCGCCTTGGGCTCAGCCGCCCGCTTGCGGGGCGACGCCGAGGCCGCGGGCGCCGCTGCCGGTGCCGCCGCGGACGCGGACGCGCCCTTGACGCGCCACTGGAAGCCGCCCGTGACCCGGGCGCCCGGCAGGGCCATCCTGCCCCGTCCGCCGCGTGCGGCGATCAGTTGGTCGAAGCAAGCGCGGTTCGATTAACCAGACCAGGCGGCCGCGTCTGGCTGCCCTCTGCGTCGTCCGCTCGTTCTATGCGTCCTCACGTATCTTGCACTGCCTGTCCGGCTGCGTCGCGCTGGTCTTATGCGTCGTCTCCGTCGGTGTCAGCACCTCCAGTTCACATCTTAATCTCTTCTCGCCCTCCTTTGTGCCGCCTCGCTCCTCGTCCGCTGCGTCGTCCTGTACGTCGTCCTCTGCGTCGTCCGCTGCGTCGTCCGCTGCGTCGGCGTCGGCGTCGTCCGCTCTGCGTCGTCCGCTGCGTCGTCCGCTGCGTCGTCCGCTGCGTCTGTGTCTGCGTCTGCGTCAGCGTCGTCGGCTGCGTCGTCGTCTGCGTCGTCCGCTGCGTCGTCCTCGTCGGCGTCGTCGTCGTTAATTTTTTTCGCGCCAGAAAATTTCGCGCCAAATTTACCCCCCTAGCTTAATTCTTGAACTTGAAAGCTGCGGACCCCCCAAATGACGCGATAAACAAACACGCCGCCGCCGACGACGCGGCCGACGACGACGACGCCAAAGACGACGACGCCGACGCCTTCAACGCTGAACACGCTAGCGAGAGAGAGAGAAGCAACAAGCACCAAGCCAAGCCCGCGACCGAGACCTGTAGCATCTGCTGCCTACGACGACCGAGGGCGAATCGCATGCAACGCTTTCGCGGACCTCCTCAACGGCACGCACTCGACGCGGACGTTGACTGACCGAGCACACCCCGCCCGCACCACTACGGCGAAGGGACTGCGAGGGACGAGCAGTAGATAAAGACAGACAGCGACAGCTGAGGACGAGGCCAACAAAAAACGAGTGCAACTGCTTGAAACCGTCGGCTCCCCTCCACCCTGCAGCACCCTTGCGCCATCACCAGAACAAAACAAACAGCGGCAAGGTGCTGTCCCGTCGGAATCGCCACGCTCTGCACGGCCTCCGCACCTCTCGTCCAAGCCAGCGGACGCCGACCCTTGCCCGATCAAGCCGACGCGGCGCGTCCCTGCCGCAACGAGCCTCCACCATGGTGCGGATCGCCTCGCCGGGGAGCCTGCAGGCCCTCGCCCGGGCCCTGGCGCGGAACTCGGCCATGCCGAGCGCCGCCAGCAGCAGCGCCGGCAGTCCGCAGGCCGCCCGCATCCCCTTCATGGTACGCCGGCCGTCGCCTCAGCGCGCATCGCCCGCCCGCATTGCAGTTTCGCTGACCCATCGGCCCTGCTCCCCCTGTCGGCCGCGGCGGTGCGCCTCGCAGGTCACGCACGCCATGAACCGCCAGCTGGCGAGCCTCGGCTACGCGGTCGCCGAGATTCGGCACATGACGCCCGCCGAGGCCCACTATGTTATCGGCCACGAGATTGTGCCCAGCCAATGGCAGGCCCAGCGGCAGACCATCCGGCGGCAGGCCGAGGCAGCCGCCGCCGCCGCCTCGCCGCCGCCGTCGTCGTCCGCGGCGCCAGCACCGTCGACAACCGCGCAGGCGCAGTGGCGCGGTGTGTGGGGTCTCAGCAACGCCGACAGCGCAGCCGGCGGCGATCCCGTGCCCTCCACGCTACTTGAGCTGCTTCAGCAGGTCAAGGCCAAGTGAGTGGTTGTACATTACAGCACTTTTTGCCCCGGCGGCTGAGTTGCCGTTGCCGACACTTGTACTCCAGGCCTCACACAGTATTATGTATCTGTACGTTTGGTGTACAGGCACAACTGTCACAGGGGAAGTGTATTAGCCAAACTATGGGGCTTAAACCTGAGGGAATATTGCACAAATGCAGAACTCGCAGATACAACACAGCACACGCTCCCCTCCGGCAGCAGCGAGTATTAGCACGACCAACATACACCAATACAGCAAACCCCACCCTACAAGTTCAACAAGGATTCGCACGCTCGCGCCAACCGTCAACGAACACACAGCTCTCTTCGTGTCTTGGTATGGTACACCCTGGGGCAAGGTTGACGCGGCCGTGTGGAGGCGGGGGTCATGCCGACGTCAGGTAGGCGTCCATGTACGTGTCGCACTCGGTGCCGTTGTACGACGCCTCGCGCGAGTGGTAGCCCTCGTCCTGCTCGCGCTTGACGTGGCTGTGGCCGTGGCCGTGGCCGTGGCCGTGGCCGTGGTGCACCGGCGCGTGGTCCATCGCCATGTCGAACACGTCCTGCTGCATGGCCGTGTCGAACGGCGAGGTGACGGTGATGTGGAAGGTGCGCGTGCCGTCGGCGCTGTACAGGCCGACGCTGTCGAGGCCAGCGTGGCCGTGGCGCTCGGGCCACAGGTCCGACGCCAGCGACGGCAGCACGTCGTTCAGCACCATGGTGCCCGAGTCGAGCGGCGACATCTCGGCCGGCGCCAGCGCCGTCATGCCCGAGTTCTGGTTGACCAGCGCGGCCTGCACGTCGATCTGCAGCGGCGAGCGCGGCGAGCGCGTCGCCGCCGCCCGCGCCGCGGCCACCGGCGCCGCGGCGAGCCTGGGCGCCTCGATCGCCGGCGCGGGGACAGCGGCGGCGACGGGGGCGGCCGGAGCGGGCGCCGACGCGCGCGGCGACGGCACCGGCGCGAGCACGCCGGTGCCGTTCTCCTTGCCCAGGGCGGCGGCGAGCGCCGGCGGCGCCGCCGGCATCTGCGGCAGGACGACCGGCACCACGGTCGGCGGCGTCCACTGCGACACCTTGGTCGTCTTGTCCACGTAGAGCGGCCGGCCCTCGGGGGTCACGATGCACTCCCAGTTCTCCGGCAGCGGCGCCGCGACCGCTGCGGCCACCTCGGCCTTGGCAGCGAGCGCAGCCTCGCCCGCGGCGGCGCCGCAGGTGCACGTGCGGCGCACGGCGTAGAGGTCGCTGCGCAGGCGGGTGAGCTCCTCGGACGTGGCGGTGTACTGCATCTTGAGCTCCTGCAGGTAGGCGATGCTCTTGGCGAGGATGACCGCCTTGGTGAGCTTTTGGTTCTCGCAGGTCGGCACGTGGCTCTTGAGCTCCTCCATGCTGTCCTTGATGGCCTTGCGGCGCGTCTGCTCGCACACCAGGTGGAACTGGCGGCGCATCTCGGTCAGGTCTTCCTCGCCCACGCCGGCGGCGCCGCCGGGCGTCCCCGCGGCGTCCGTGTACGCCGGCGGCGGGCCGCGCTCGCCGGGCTTGGCAGCCGCCGCGGCCAGCGCGGCGGTGCGCACGCCGGCCGCCTTGCGCAGGCTCGGCAGCGGCGCGTCGGCGCTGTCGTCGCTGTCGTAGGGCGAGCTCAGGCCGCTGCCGTGCACCGACTCCACCGAGCTGAAGCCGCTGGGTGAGGAGCCGGCGCCGGCGGCGGCAGAGGCCAGCGCGACCTTCTTCTTTTGCGACGCCGTGCCGGCCTTGGCGCGCCGCGTCGTCGACGGCGGCGGCGGCGGCGTCAGGTGGCTCGACACCGGCATTGGCGCGCCGGTCGACGGCGCCGACGCCGTCCGGCCGTAGGGCGCGGCCATCGTGATGGTTTTACACAGCGACAACAAAGAGAAAACCCTCGAAAACACGCCCGAAAAATAATACCGGGCGCAACGCGGGCGTGCCGGCACCGTTTCCGACGGCGACACCCCCACGATTCTGCGCTGCGCGCCCGCCCAATCGCCGCTCCACAAGCACCGCCGATGGAACACAGGCACGATAACCGCAAAACGCGCCACGCGGCCCTACCTTGGCACCGAACGGGAGCGCGAAACGCGCTTACAAAGAAAATCGCCACTGCCGCGACGCGCACGCGCGCCCACACCGCTGGCCTTCGCGCAACGTGCTGGGGCGCAGCGACGTGTCCGCTTACGCGTGGCGTGGCCGCAGCGTCCGCCCACCAGCGCTCGCACCGTTGAACTAACAGCGGGATCCGGCCGCGGCGACGTGGCGTGAACGCCGCTGGAGCCACGGGATGCGCTGCCCAAATCGCTCCAAATCGCGCGCGGAAACGTGCGTTGGGTTCCGCGTCACCTGCGCTGTGCAGCGCTTCCACTGGATCCCGGCACTGGCCTAGTCGCAACACTGTCCAAACCGCGTTTTTCAATCCGCGGTGGGCGCCGTTTTCTGTCGGGCGTATTTTTTTTTTCGCGCCAAAAAGTCAAAGTGGCAGAACACCGGCAGAACATTGGCAGAAACACGGCGGAAAACCGGCAGAACATCGACTATTTTTCATGCGGTGACGTAATACATTTCGACGCTTTCCGACGAAAACGGAACGCCGCTGGACTGTCGGCCTTGGGCGACCAAGGGCTAGCACGCACGCGCGCTTTTCGTGGCCGTGCCGGGTGTGTCGCTGGCACTTTGTGTCTTCATGAGCGTGTTGCGTTGGTATTGATTGTTGACTGCGGTTGATAAGAGCAGGGAGAGCCGGCATGGCGGCAGCAACGGGTGGCGCTGACGACGGCCACGCGCACACAAAGTTGCCAAATCGGGACACATTCCGATCGACCACCAAAAAT
>Ga0180216_1001850_pt1 | contig 18243 bp, 21 predicted proteins | sample eDN3rd37CBELigMG_FD_128879 | JGI IMG/M metagenome (GOLD analysis project Ga0180216, IMG submission 128879) | Enriched Miracle-Growth compost microbial communities from Emeryville, California, USA - eDNA 3rd pass 37_C BE-Lig MG (version 2)... ...
GCTCGTCGGCCTGCCTGTCTGCCAGGGTGGCTGCCTGGTTGGCTGGTTGGCTGGGTGGCGGCCACAGCGAGCTTGTGTGCGTGCGTGCCTGCTTGCTTACCTGCCAGCCAGCCAGCTCGCCCATCTGCCCGCCCGCCCGCCAGCCTGCCTCCCCCTATTCTTCGTCGTCCTCCTGCGGCCTCACCCAGCGTCGTCCTCGTCCTCTGTCGTCCTCGTCCCGCGTCCTCCTCCACCGTCCTCCTCCTTCTCCACCGTCCTCCTCCTCCGTCGCCTGCGTCGTCCGCCTCCGCCACCGCCTGCCACACCACGTGGCCAACTATGACGTCATCATAGGCCACGTGGCGGAGGCGACGGCACGGCGACGCGCAGCGACGGCGCGGACGCCGAGACACGCGTCCTGGGCGGAGCGGACGCAGGCCACGCACACACGCGAGGAGACGTAGAGCACGCGCAGAGGGTCGGGCAAGACGGCCTGGAAGCGCGGCACCGCGTTGGAGCGGGGTTGCGAGCGCATCACCGAAGGCAAGGCTCACCGAGATCGGACCCGGTCCGCGGCGGCGACGCACACCGGCACGATGGCGCGCGGCCGTGGACGCGGCCGGCCCACCGGCAAGACCTACACCGACCCGCTCGAGAACCGCGACGCCTTTGTGACCAAGCAGGTGCGTATGCCGCGGCGCGGCGCGGGCGGCGGCGCCACCTGCGCGGTCTCACAATGCCCACGATCGCGTTGAGCTTGTGCGCTGCTCCGCCTCCAGAACAAGAAGCGGGACGAGGAGGAGAGCGAGGAGGAGAGCGACGAGGAGAGCGAGGAGACTGGAAGCAGCGAGGAGGAGACCAGCAGCGACGAGGCCGGCGACGGCAAGGCCAAGGCCAAGGCGGCGCCCAAGGCCGCCGCCGGTGCCGCGGGCAAGGGCAAGGCGGCCAAGGACGCGTCGGAGAGCGAGGAGGACTCGGACTCGGACGAGGACAGCGACGAGGAGAGCGAGGACGGCCAGCCCAAAAAGAAGGCCGGCGCCTCGGTCGCGTCGGCCACCGCCGGCATGGCGCGGGCCTCGCTCAACGCGCCCGCCGGCCGCGGCGGGCGCGGCGGAGCCGCCGCCGCGGGCGCACGCGCGGGCGGCGGCCGCCGGGCGGACGACGACAGCGACGAGGAGGAGAGCGACGAGGACGACGAGGAGGACGTCCGGCACAAGAACAAGGGCGTGGCCGGCCTGATCGAGGTGCACAACCCGAACCTGGTGGCCAACAAGGCGCAGAAGGCCTCGACCCTCGGCGCCCGGCCGACGCAGGAGCTCTCGCGGCGCGAGCGGTACGCGCCGCACGCCTGATCACTGTGCATGGACGTGGGCTGGCGACGCTGACGCTTGCCCGGTGTCCGGCGTCTGGGTGCCTCTGCGCGCAGCGAGGCGCTGGAGGCCGAGCGGAAGCGGCAAGAGTACTGGCGGCTGCATGCGGCCGGCAAGACCGAGGAGGCCAAGGCCGACCTAAAGCGTCTCGCCCAGATCCGCAAGGAGCGCGAGGAGGCGGCCAAGAAGCGCGCCGCCGAGAAGGCCGGTGTGTTGGCGGCCGGACCGATGCCGTGCGGACGTGGGCGGCGGCACTCACGACGGCGATGCATCGTGCCCGACCGTGCGGGGGCGGGGTGCGCAGCCCAAGAGGCCGCTGCGAAGGAGCGCGCGGAGCGCGACCGGCTGCGCCGCCAGCAGATGGAGTCCACCCTGGAGGGCAAGGGCAAGGGCAAGAAATGAGACGCTCATGCCCCGTGTACACACCTGTAGCAGCCGCGCGATCAACTATACATTACTGGCGGCGGCCACGGCCGTTTGCGAGGACACCGCACCCCCCCAAAAAAAAGGAACAGCCAAGGTGGAAAGTACAAGGGCGGCGCGGCCCTCCGCCTACATGACGCAGCAGTCGTCGCCCTTCTTGGCCGTGCTGCTGCTGGTCGTGGTCGCCTTGGCGGACGACGACGCCGACCCCGTCGACGCCGAGCTGCTGCCGCCCGACGTTGGCCGGTCGGACTTGTTGAGGTTGTACTTTTCCCGGATCGCGTCGTGCTTGGCCTGCATCTCGGCGCGCCGCTTTTCCGACTTGGCGCGGCGCGCCGCGCGCTCCTCCTCCAGGCGCTTCTGCTCTTCCTCAAACTCCTTCTTCTTGCGCTGCGTGCGTGGCCCACAGAAGACCACAGAGCGTGAACGCGCCGTGAGCGGCCGCCGCCGACGCCGCGCGGCGCCGACCGCGCCGTTGCCCACGTACGGCCTTCTCCTCTTCGTCCTCGATCTCCTTCTTGGTGTCGTCCTCGTCGTCGTCCAAGCCCAGCGACTTGGTCACCGACTTGACCTTGCTCGACACCAGGTACGACGCAATCGAGTCCATCCTCGCGCGCTCTCGATAGGGCGTCGTCGCCCGCGCTGCCGCGTTCGCCGCCTGTCGCGGTCAGCCCCAGGCACAAGCCCGGAACGTGTCAGTGGCTAGTTGGGCACGCACGGCAACGCCCATTCATGCGTCGCCCAGGCTGCCTTCGGCGCCGGCGCGTCCCCCCGGCGCCGCAGTACCGGTCGGCCAGTTCGAATGCCCAACCGAACGCAACCCGCCCGCCTTGCATTTCCACCCACACAGCGCGTCAGGCTAACTGCCGTGCGTCGCTTGTCCTTCCTTACGTGCGTTAGGGCGCCCTCTGCCACGCCCGCCGCCCGCTGCAGCGTGCGGGTCACTGGTGTTAGCGTCGTCCGACAGACGGCGCGCCGCGCTCGACACCGCGCCAACAGCAAAGGCAGCAGCTCACCGCGGGCGTGCTTGTTCCTTTCCGCGTCTCCCCATGTGCGTTAGGGCGCCCTCTCCTGCCCGCGCCCGCGGCGCCCCCCCCCCCCCCCCCCCCCGCCCGCGGGGCGCCGCCCCCCCCCCCCCCGGCCCCGGGGGGGCCCCCGGCCCCCCCCCCCCCCCCCTCTGCGGCAGCGGGCGCGCGGCCCCGCCCCGCCCGGCGCTCGGGGTGTCCGCCGTCCGCCCGCACCGACCGCCGCCTCTGGATGACGTCATCGACTGGAAATGGCGCGATGTGCCCCGCGAGCAGCGCCCACGAGGCGCGACGGCGGCGGCGCGCGTGGGGACGCGAGCGGCGGCAACGCGGCGGCGCCCTCGAACAACGCTAAAGAAAACACGAGCGGCATAAAGTTCGGGGGCCCTGCGCTACGCATCCATCGCGGCCTCGCGCGTTCCCGCTGCTCAGAGCGACCCCATACGGGCGCGCGGGGTGGTAAGCAACACCTCGCGCGTCCGCGGCCTCCATCGCTATGCCCGCGCGCAGCAGACGCCACCACGGCGCGCGGGTACGTCGAGCGCCGGACATCTCCCGCCACGAAGCCAAGTTTAAGGACAATAACCAAGGAGGCTAGGGGGGTGCGTAATGGATCATCAGATGGATCACTTCTAGGATGGGCTTGGCTGTACACTGTACATTCTAGGTGGCGTGTCACAGCAGGTCGTCCTCGTCGTTGTCGCCGTCGCCCGCGTTCGCGTGGTCCGACCCGTCATCGCTGCTGTCGCTGACGACGAACGATCCAATGCTGTCGTCGTCGTCGCCGCCGTCGTGGTGCACCGCGCGCCGGGCGCTACCACCACCGTCGTCGTCGGATGAGGACGAAGTGTAGACGGGATCCTCGTGCGCGGGCCGGAGCGGCGGCGACAGCGGGCGCACGGGCTTGAGCCGGCGCGGCGGCGACCGGCTCGCCTCCGCTGCCGGCCGCGGGCGCGCGGATGGCGGCGCGGGCGGCTTGGCCGGCGTGCGGACGCGCTTGCGCGGGCCAGCGCCGTCGTCGTCGCTGCTCGCTCCGGCGGGGCCGCCGTTCATCGCCCGCTTGGCGCCGTCGGGCCGCGCGGGCTTGGCCGCCGCCGCGGCCGCGGCCGCGGGGGCCCCCGCGGGCACGACGGGCGTCACCGCCGCGCGCTTGGCCGCCGGGTCGGCGGCGCGGACCACCTCCAGGTCGTACTTGGAGCCGAGCATCTCCAGCGTGTACTGGCCGGTGGCCGGATCCGCCACCAGGACACACTCGTTCTTGGGCTCCAGCACGCTGCCTGCAAAGCGCACCGCCGTCCCGGATTCCTGGCGCGCCGCACGCGACCCACTGGCCCGGCGGCGCGGTGGTGAGCAGCCGCCCGCGGCGCCGCGCGGTGGCCCGGTTCCCACGTCCGACAACAGCCCCAAGAAGCACAAGCATGTCCGAGGGTCCTACTGCTGGCGCCGGCGACGTCCGCACCGGCCAGCCCTGTCACGCCCTCGCCTTGGCCGGCACGTGCGTGCGTGGCAGCAAGGGATGCTTCGATCTATGCGGCGGGACGGCATTGGGCAGGCGCACCCGGCAGCACCGTGCCCTCTGCACCAGCGCGGCGAACCCCGCTGGCCGTCCGTCGGGCCACGCTGGCGGCGAACGCCAGCGAGCCGCCGCCGCAATCGTTCCCCGGTCCCTAGGCAATCACGCTCCCGAGCGCGCACCTTGGCTTGGAACTCGAGGGACGCCTTGTCGGCGCCCTCCAGCCGGAGCTCGCCCGGAACCGAGTCGTCGATGTTCTTGGGCCGAAAGTTGTCTGGGGCCAGCAGCATCAAGGCGAGGCCAGAGCTGTTTTTAGTACTTGAGGGAAAGGCGAAACTCAGTCCACAAGGCTGGTCGCACAGCTCAGCAGGAGGGCGCCGTGGGCAGCGGGGTCGGCGAAGCTGGCGCCCAGGCGGATGGATATCCGTTCAGCGGTGCGGCCGCCCGGCTGGCCTGGTGCGGCGGCCGCGCTCGTCTTGGCGCCTACCGGCTTGGACGCGGCGGCGCCGTCCGCCATGGGCAGCGGCGGCCGCGGTGCCGGGCAGGTCGCCCGTACTGCACAGGGTAGGCCGACGCCAGAGGCCGCAGGGGTGGCTGGTGAAGCGGCTCTCGCTGAGCTTGGGCCACGGCGCCGACGCAAGGGAGGCCCACGTCTCAATCTGCTACAGTCGTCTGTCGTGCCCTAGGCTCGTTTCGTCTCGGTATTCGGCGCCCCCATCCCGTCGCAGCCGCTATTGTCCTCCTCCTCCTCTTTCTCGTCCTCGTCGCCCGTCTCTCGTCGCCGCTCTTCCTCGCCCTCTTCCGTTTCTGACGGGGCGAACGGGGCGGAACATGGCAGAACCGCGCCAAAATTCACCCCCTTTCCGCCACTTTGCCGGGGTAGAATGGGTATGAATGGGGCGGAAGCGCGCCAAACCTGCGCCCTGTTCTACCCTGTTCCACCCTCTTTCAAAGGCGGAATTTTGGCGGAATATGGGGTGGAATGGCGCCAAAACATCGGGTGATCTCGAGCGAGTTTTTTTGGGGCGGTGGCAAGTCGACGCAGAGGCCGAGGCCGAGGCCGAGGACGAGGACGCAGAGGCCGAGGACGCAGAGGACGAGGACGCCGACGAGGACGCCGACGAGGACGCCGACGAGGACGAGGACGCAGAGGACGACGACGAGGACGAGGCCGAGAGCGACGCAGAGGACGAGGACGAGGACGAGGACGAGGACGAGGACGCGGACGAGGACGAGGACGAGGACGACGACGAGGCCGAGGACGAGGCCGAGGACGCAGAGGACGACGACAAGGGCGACGCAGAGGACGAGGCCAAGAGTGGCGCAGAGGACGATAGAGGACGCGGACAAGGACGACGCAGAGGACGACAGAGGACGACGGAGTGAACACGTCACAAGAAGCTGTGCGCCGAGTGCAGTCTAAGGCCGTCGGCGGCTACAGGACCGGGTTCGAAAGGCAGCGCCGATTCTGCCCACCGGTGTAGCCCCGATCGGGAAGGGCGGCGTGGAACCGTCCCGAGTGACCCCCCTACGCCATGGCCGCCGCACTGGTTGCGGTGGTAGTCGGCCGGGCGTCGCCGCTCGCGGCCGGCCGCCACTATGCCGGGATCGGCGTACGCCGCGCCCTGGCGACTGTACGTGACCGCTCGCCTCGCGGCTGTGCGAGCAACGGCAGCCTAACCTGCTGCTCGTGCCGGCTCCACACGCGATCTCCCTTCGTGTCCAGGCGGCTATGGGCCAGAACCTCATCGAAAAGATCGCCCAGCGGTACGCGGTGGACCTGCCGCCGGGCCACACCGTGCGCGCCGGCGACTTTCTGTACATCCGCCCGGCCCACGTCATGACTCACGACAACACCGGCGCCGTCATGGCCAAGTACGGGGGCTGCCACGCGGAGCGTGCGACGGCCAGCGCGTCCTCACTCTGGTCAAATCGGCCGCGGCATCGCACGGGCGGCGCCAGGTTCAAGGGCATCGGCGCCAAGCGGATTGCCCTGCCGCGGCAGACCGTGTTCACGCTGGACCACGACGTGCAAAACACCACGGAAAAGGTACACTGCAAGTGAGACGCCTGCGTCTGTCTGGCCAGCACCTGACCTCGTCCGAGGCGCCCCGTCCCTCGGCTTTGCCGGCGGGCGCGGCTACCAGAACCTCGCCAAGTACCGCGCGATCCAAGAGTTCGCCATGGAGCAGGGCGTCGACTTTTACCCCGCCGGCCGCGGCATTGGCCACCAGGTGGGGCTTAGAGGAACGTCGCCTCGCTCATGTGCACGCGACGGACCTAACGCCCGCCAGCAGCCCCTGCGTCCCCGTCCCCCATGCGCCCAAAAAGATCATGGTGGAGGAGGGCTATGCGTTCCCGCAAAACATGGCGGTCGCGTCGGACTCGCACTCCAACATGTACGGCGGCATCGGTAGCCTGGGCACGCCCGTGGTCCGCACGGACGCGGCGGCGCTGTGGGCAACCGGCCGGACGTGGTGGCAGGTGCCGCCCGTCGCCAAACTCGAGCTGCACAACGCCCTGCAGCCCGGTACGACCCTCGCGCGAGCGCCGCCGCCGCACCTACTACGCCACGCTGACCCGGGCGGCCCGTGGCATGATTGGCACCCGCCCTGGCTCGTCTAGGCGTAACGGGCAAGGACGTGATCATCACGCTGTGCGGCCTCTTCAACCAGGACGAGGTGCTCAACCACGGCGTCGAGTTTGCCGGCGACGGCGTCGCGCAGCTCTCGATCGAGGACCGCCTGGCCATCGCCAATATGACCACGGAGTGGGGCGCGCTCGCGGGCGTGTTCCCCGTGGACGACCGCACGCTGGAGTGGCTGCGCGCCCGCGCCGCCTTCCTGGCGTCGCCGCAGTACAAGCCGTCGCCGTACTCGCCGAGCAACGTCGGCGCCGCCGTCCACCCGCGCATCAATCCGGCCGCCGTCGACGCGCTCGCCGCCCACCTGCTGCGGCCGGACCCCAACGCCTACTACGCCAAGGTGAGGCCACGAGCGAACAAAACATCGGTGTTGCTGCAACATAGGGGAGAGCTATGGGCACTAATTCCCTCGGCGGCCTGAGGTCTTTGTTGGTTGGGACGCTCCAGACGCTGTCGCTGGACCTGAGCACGGTGCGGCCGCACGTGTCGGGCCCGAACCACGTCAAGGTCATGAACAGCGTGCACGACCTCGAGCAGAAGCGGATCAAGGTACACAAGGCCTACCTCGTCTCGTGCGTCAACAGCCGCGTCGACGACCTCGCGCAGGCCGCCGGCGTCCTGCGCGGCAAGCGCGTCGCGCCGGGCGTCGAGTTTTACATCGCCGCGGCGTCGTCCGAGGTGCAGGCGCAGTCCGAGGCGCGCGGCGACTGGCAGACGCTCCTTGACGCCGGCGCCAAGCCGCTGCCCGCCGGCTGCGGGCCGTGCGTCGGTACGGCGCGAGCAGTGGTCGGCGCGGAAACGATGGTCTGCCTTGCTTCCTTACCTGCCCGATGCTTTTTCCCCGCTTGCCTTTCCTCTCCTCCCTCCCCCCAGGCCTGGGTGTGGGCCTGCTGAACGACGGCGAGGTCGGCATCTCGGCCACGAACCGCAACTTCAAGGGCCGCATGGGCTCGCCCAAGGCGCAGGCGTACCTGGCCTCGCCGGCCGTGGTCGCCGCGTCGGCGGCGGCGGGCTACATCTGCGGGCCGGAGCCCTCCGCCCCGGCGCCCGCCCCGGCGGGCTCGATCGCGGTGGCGCCGCCGCCGCCGCGCGGCGCTGCCTCCATCGAGCTCGTGCCGGGCTTCCCCACCACCCTCACTGGCGAGGTGCGAGAGCCCGGCGTCCCTGGCTGGCACGCGGGCGAGGAGCCGAACTGACCGCCGCCGCCCCTGTGCTGCCGTGGCGCGTCCCCTCGCAGGTGGTCTTTTGCCACCAGGACAACCTGAACACGGACGGCATCTACCCGGGCAAGTACACCTACGTGGACACGATGACGCCGGCCGAGATGGCCAACGTGGTCATGGAGAACTACGACCCGGCCTTTGTCAAGATCGCGCGGAAGGGCGACATCCTCGTGGGCGGCTACAACTTTGGCACGGGCTCGTCGCGCGAGCAGGCCGCGACGGCGCTCAAGTTTGCGGGCATCCAGCTCGTGCTCGCCGGCAGCTTTAGCGAGACGTACAAGCGCAACTCGATCAACAACGCCTTCCTGGCGCTCGAGGCGCCCGAGCTCGTGGACGACCTGCGCCGCGCGTTCGCGGCCGGCAAGCCGACCGTCCGCACGGGCTGGCACCTCGAGCTCGACATGCGGCGCGCCGTCGCCACCGTGCGCGACACCGCCGATGCCGCGCGCGCCCCGCGCGAGTACCCCGTCACGCCCGTGGGCCGCGCCGCGCAGGAGCTCCTGCTCGCGAACGGCCTCGAAGGCTGGATCGTGCAGCAACTGGCAGCAAGAGCGCCATAGACCGTTTGCCGAACTTGTGTCAATTTACACACGCGCGCGCGCTGTACAAGGTCATTAACGTCTTTACACCACTGTACACGCTCCGTCCAAAATTGCATGCACCCTCACGCTGTCTTTAGAGGCGCACCGCGACGGCGGCGGCGTCCTTGCGGCTGCTCATGTGCTCGCGCTCCTGGCGCAGCTGCTCCGACTTGAACGCCAGCTTGGTGGCCTTTTTGGCCTCGCGCCGCTCGCGCCGCTGCTCCTTGATGGCCTGCTTGCGCGCGCGCCGCTGCTCGGCCGTCTCGCCCTTGGGCCGCCGCACGCCGGCGTTCGTCGCCGTCGTCGCCGTCGCGCCGTCGTCGTCCTCGTCGCCGTCGCTGCCGCCGCCACTGTCGCTGCCGGCGGGGCCGTCTTCGTCGTCGCCGTCGTCGTCGCCGGCGGCGCCGGCGGCGCGGCGCGACTGCTCGTACTCGCGGACGCGGTCGTTGGCGGTGCGCGCCGCCTTGTCCTTGCCCTTGTCCAGCACGCCGAGCGGCATGCCGGACTTGCCCACGCGGATCTGCGGCCGGCCCGGCGCGGGCTCGCGGATCACGGCGGGCCGGTTGTAGACGTTGGAGTACGTGGAGAGCACCGACTCGCAGTCCCAGTTCTCGCGCCGCGGCGCGTCGCCGCGCACCAGCACGGTCATGCGGCCCGTGAGCGACGCGTACGAGCCGGCCACGGACGCCGCGTCGCTGCCGCCGCCGGCGCTGCCGCGCTGGGAGGGCTCGCTCTTCTTGGGCCTGGCTTCCGCGGTGGCGTCCGCGGCGCGGTGCTCCTTGGGCCGGTCCAAGATGTCGATCAGCTTGCCCCTGCTCAAGGACGCGGCGACGCATTGCAGAGAGTTTGGGGGGGTCGGTCAGCCCACCCGCCGACTAGGCAGCCGACGGGGTCTGCCCTGCGGCGCGCACGTGTTCTCGGTGTGCTTCTCCAGGAACTTGTCAAAGACTTCGTTGTACCGGTCCAGCGACTGCGTGCCGGCCACCTCGGGGTCGTCCGGGTCGAGCTCGCCGATCTCAAAGTCGTCATACTGGTCCATCACCTGCGGCGGGAGGCGCGCAACGGGGCCCCGTTACAGAAACGGGGGGGGGGGGCCGTGAGCACCACCCAGCGCGCTAACTAAGCATGGACGTTCCATGCTCTGTTGCGTACCCGCTCAAAGCGGTCGTCGAGCACCTGGAGAATCTCGGTGCGCGGCAGGACCGACGAGGTCATGGAGAACATGGACGCCGACCCGCCGCGCACGCCCCCGCGGCGCCCCCCGTCGAGCGTGCTGGTGTCGTCGAGGTCGTCCGAGTCGTAGTACTCGCCGCCGTCGTCGTCCTCGGGCTGGCCGCGGCCGCGCGCGGGCGGCTGCTGCGCCAGCGGCGGGCGGCCCGCCGGCAGGCGGCGCGCAGCGTCGCCGCCCGCATCCTCGCCCTCGTCTTCCCACTCGCCTTCGGCCTCGGCCTCGTCGCCGCTGTCGGCATCGTCGAGCTGGAGCACAAAGTCGTCCTCGAGCTCGCCCTCGTACGCGTCGTCGTCGAGCGCCTCCAGCACCTCGCGCACATCCTCATCGAGCTCGGGCTGCGGGCCCGTCACCGGCGCCGCGAGGTTGAGCAGGCCCACGTCCTCCTCGAACGGCGACGCAAACACATCCGCCGGCAAGTTGAAGCGCGCCCGCACGGCCTCCGTGTCGGGCGGCGCCGCCTCGGACCCCGCCACCGACGCCCGGTCGTCCAGCAGGCCAAATAGGTCCTGAAAAGAAATTCTTATAGAAATAAATAGGCCAACGGCTGCCGTTAGCTTTGGCCTCGGTGCACCGGCTCACCGCAGCCGCCTGGGCCGCGTACGTTGTTGCGCGCGGACCGCTTGGCGGCGCCGGCCTCCTTGGCCGGGATGAAGACAGCCGACGGGTCCTCGCCGATGACCTTCAAGTGCTGCGTGTAGTCGTACTCGGTGTCGTCAAAGTAGATGCCGTACTTGGCCGCTTCGCCGACGTTCCTGCCCCCTCCCCAGCGCCGTGCGGAGGCGAAATCCGACCGAGTGTGAGCACGAAGAAGGAACAGCGGCGTGCCACACATCCGCCCCGCCGCAGCCTCTAGACAAAGAAGCAGGACATGTGCGGTCTCATACTATGACCACGCCATAGGGGCACGGCTGTGCCACCCAACCACCGCGGGGGCGGCGAGGGCGCGATCGACTCTCAGAGCCCGCTAGAAAAGTGGCCCGGCCGCGGCGGATGGGCCCCGCCTCAGAACGAGGCAGGGGCCCAGCCGCAGCACGAGCGCGCCTATTGCTCTCCCACAAAACGTAACAGAGACACGGCGACGGTGGCCCAAGGGGCCGCGCCGGTCTCCTGACTAGGTTGTGGGGATCGTCCCTTCCTCCCACCCCGTTGCAACGCCGCCGCCCGAGACTCTCGGCCTCGTCCGCATACCGATTGGCCCGGCGGTGGTGCTTCTTGGCCGCAGCGGCGTGGGACGACGCAGGCTGCTTCTCGGTCGCCTCCACCGCAGCCTCGTCCGCGTCGGCGTCGGCGTCGGCGTCGCTCGCGCTGGCGTCCCCATCACCGTCGCCCTCCTCGTCCAGTGCAAGCTCGGCGTCGTCCTCGTCGTCGTCGCTGTCCGGTTCGTCGGGCCGGCGGTGGGTGCGCGCGTGCATCGGGCGCCCCGCGGCGGCGCGCCCGGGCACATGGTCAAAGAAGGCCTCCTGGCCCTGCACCACGCGGCGCAGCGCGTCGCCCGAGCTCCGGTTCTGGAAAGCTCCGGAGGACCGAAGCGCAGCCGCGCGTTGTTAGGGCGGGCCAAAACGCGACCGCGGCGTCGGCGCGGGAGGGCACCGGCCGCACCTTGGGGTTGTCGACCGGGACGAGCACGAAGGGCGAGCTCGACTCGTCGGCGATGAGCGGGTCGCGCTGGCTGCGGCGCACGACGCTGAACGTCTGCGCGTGGCGCTTGTCGATGAACTTGCTCTTGCCCATGGCCGGCAGGTGCGTCGCTGGCCGGCAGCGCCCGCCCGCGCTCGGAAGAAGGGATCACGCGCCGGCACCAGGCTGTCGAGAGTGCTCTTGCTGTGCGCCGAACCGTCGCCCGACGGCGGGGTGCCTTCCTCCACGCGCTCTCCTCCGCCACGCGCCCTCCTCCTGCGCGCGCCCTCCTCGTGTGCGCGCCCTCCTCCTCCACGCGCTCTCCTCCACGCGCTCTCCTCCTCCTCCACGCGCCCTCCTCCTCCTCTGCCGCTCTTCTTCGTCTTCGTCTTCTTCGTCTTTTTCTCGTACTGGCGGGCGCCACGTGGCTCCCGATGACCACGTGGTCTGGCCACGTGGAGAAGCGGAGGCGGCATCGGACGGCGGCGGAGAGCGGCGAAGGAGAGCGGCCAGGGAGAGCGGCGAAGGTGGGCACGGCGGAAAGGGCGGGCGCGAGGGGACGGCAAGGGACACGGCGGCGGTGGACACGGATGGCACGAAAGAAGCTAGACGATCAAGAGGAACGGCGAAGATGGCGACGCATCATGAGGATCGATAAACAGGGCGACGAAGGCGGGCATGACACTGCATGATGCGGCGGACGACACGGATGAGCCCAATATGAGCCGCCCTCGGGCTTGCTATGCAGCAGTCACCCTATAGCTGCCTACTTGCATGAAAATCATGGCGGAGATCGTCGTCGTCCGGGAGCCGCGCTTGACGCTGTCCCTGTCCGCGCGCGACGTCACTCTTTCCCGTCCAGGAATCGATCGTCTGCCTGGTGGCTTATCCAGTGGCAGTACGCGCAGTCAAGTCGACTCCGTGCTATATAGCTCTTCCGAATTCAAGGGCGGTCGGTCGCATAGAACATCCGTTACTTGGCGTGCATGTGGTGGCAGGCCCTCTGTGCAGGAGCAATTGCGCGCGCGCGCTCTTTTCGAGCGTCCGCGGTCACGCGGTGGACGTAGAGTCGCGCGGTGGACGTGGCAGGGGACCGGTCAACGACCGGGTCAAAGACCGTCGACATTTGAATTCGACCGGTTGCTTTGGCCTTCGTCGACGCTGCGACGGCGTGACCTGAGCCTTGCAAACTGGAACCATGGCGCGATCCAGGAGACCAGTACTGACAGTCCACATTACGGTATGGGACTACGAAGGCTGGTCATGTCGGCGGCCGCGTCTTAATGTCGCAGGCGTAACCGCGCGGCTTCGCCATGGAGGCAGCGCTGACATGGCGCGACGGCGCGCCGCCTGACGTGGCCCTGACGGGGCGGGCACACACTGAACAGCGAGCTATGCGTCCCGCGACGCCGCTTGCAAGGGGCAGGACTAGGGCCAGGAACCGCCAGCAGCGTTCCGCAGCCACCGCCGCGTGCACGCGCGCGCACGACGTCAAGTAACCGGGATCTGGCGCGACGGCCCCGCAAGATCTTGCAGGATCGTCCCTCCCGTCAAGCAAAGCCCAGCGACAAACGCGACGGGACTGGTACGGACCAACGTCGCGCGACTGCCGTCGTTCGACGTCGGCGTCGTCGAGCAATTCACGACCGTCTCTGCGCCGGTTCGCCGGATCCCGCTGTGACGGTGCTGCATCCTGCCCAGCCATCATGGCGACGCCACGGCCGCGGCCGTGGCGGTGGCTGCTACTGGCGGCACTGCTCACCGGCGCTCTGGCCGCCGACGCGTACGAGATCACGCGCTTTTACACCGACCCAGCATGCACTGCGGCGTCGTACGCGTGGGCGTTTGTCGAGCCCGACACCGCGGGCAGTTGCACGCCGAGCGAGTGCGCGCTGAGCCAGTTTCCCGGCCAGTACGCGGTGGTGGCGTGCGAAGCGGACGTGCCCGACCCGACGCCGGGAACGGTGCACGGCGTCCGTTGGACGTTGACGGGGTGCAACGGCGTGTTCCAGGACGCGTCCGAGATGGTCGTGGGTCAGTGCGTGCCGCTGGGCGCCTACTACGCCATCGCCGAGTGCAACGGCACGGCGCTCACCCAACGGAACGTCTGCAACGCCGGCTGCAGCGCGTGCGACGAGGTCGCAACGTACGCCCTGGGCTGCGACGGCGACATTTACTGGCAGTGCACGCCGGCGGCGCCGACCGCGGCGCCGACCGTGCCGCCGGCACCGGAGGGCTACGTCGTGACGCGCTACTACACCGACCCGAGCTGCAGCGCTGCGTCGTATGCGTGGGCCGCCATCGTGCCCTACGACGACGCGTCGGGCTGCACCCCGAGTGGGTGCAGCGCGAGCTCCGTCTCCGGCCAGTACGCGGTGGTGGCGTGCGAGCCGCAACTGCCGCCGCCCACGCCTGGCGCGATCCACGGCGCCCGGTGGAGCTTGGACGAGTGCGCTGGCTCGGTCGTGGAGGCGACGGAGGTGGTGGTCGGCCAGTGCGTTGCCTTTGGCCTCGGCAGCATCTACACATGGGTGGAGTGCAACGACACCGACTTCACGCAGCACTTTGACTGCGACGACAGCTGCACCGTGTGCAACCTGGCCCAGACCACGCCGCTGGGCTGCAACGGCGTCGATTTGTACCAGTGCGCGCCGGCACCCCCGCCGTCCGGCTACACGGTCGCGCGCTACTACAGCGACCCCAGCTGCGCCGCCGCGTCGTACGTCTGGGCGGCCATCACGCCCAACGACGCGTCGGGCTGCACGCCGAGCGGGTGCGCCGCGAGCCCGTACCCCGACCAGTACGCCACCGTGGCGTGCGAGGACGACGTGCCGGCCCTGCCGCCGGCCACGCTGCGCGGTGTTCGGTGGAGCTTGGGGGGATGCGCCGGCGTGTTCCAGGAGGCGTCCGAGGTTGTGACGGGGCAATGCGTGCGCTTTGGCGCGCTGCCGGGCTTTCTTTGGGTCGAGTGCAATGGCACCGCCACCACGCAGCGGTATCTCTGCAACGACGACTGCAGCGTCTGCGGCGACCCGTCGACAGCGCCGCTGGGCTGCAGCGGCACCGACTTCTTCGAGTGCACGCCGGGGCCGCCGCCGCCCGGCGTGGTCACCGTCACGCGCTACTATGCGGACAGCGAGTGCACCGCGGCGTCGCTCCTCTGGGCGACGGCCGCAGTCGGCGGGCCGGGCAGCAGCTGTGCCCCGAGCGCGTGCCAGGCCAGCGCCTTCCCCGACCAATTTGTGGCGGTCGAGTGCACGACGAGCGTGCCACCGCCGTCGCCGGGCGTGCTCCACCTCACGAGCACGATGGGCGCCAACTGCTCCGGCGGCACCGTGGACGCGCGGGAGATGGTTGTGGACAAGTGCATCCCCCTAGGCGTCACGTACGCCGTGGCCGAGTGCAACAGCACCCACTTCACGCAGCGCCTGAGCTGCAGCGATGGCCAGTGCACCGACTGCGGCGTCGTCGTGGCCCTGCCCGTTGGCTGCACGACGGGCAGCGCCCTGTACCAGTGCACCGCCGCGGAGCCCACCGCACCGCCCACCACGCCGCCGCCGCCGACCACGCCGCCGCCGCCGACCACGCCGCCGCCGCCGACCACGCCGCCGCCGCCGACCACGCCGCCGCCGGCGTGCACCGTCTCGGCCTACACCGCGCCGCTCGAGATGATCTGGACCCCCGGCGGGAACGCGGCGGACAGCACGCCGGCGGTGAGCGCCAGCAAGGACTGCCTGGCCGTCGCCGGGCTCACCGTCTACGGCGGCTGGCTGGTTTCCTACCAGAGCGCCGAGGTACGGCGACGAGGCACTGTGTGTGCATGCATGGTAATGAATGGCGCCTCGCTCACGTGCATGCGCACTTGGGTGCATCCCGACTCTCCTTGGCTCACCGCATACCACAGTACTGCTGCGCGAAGCGCGGTACCTACTACGCCGAAAGCGGGCTCTCGGCCACGGGATGCGACGGGTCCATCCTCTCGCCGAGCGGCTTCTTTTACCAGGGCGTGTTCACCTACCAAGAGTGCTTCACCGACCTCGCGCCGGACGTCTGCGTCGGCCTGCCGCCGTCGCCGGTGGCGGGGCGTGTGCTGGCCGGCCCGCTCGTCGCGGCGCCGCCGCCGAGCCCCTTCGCCCGCAGCTACGCCATCATTCTGCCGGACCTCATGGAGGGCGCGTACCGGCTCACCGTCGACGCCCTCGACCCGGCGGACATCTACTGCACGGGCCGCGGCGTCGTCTCGACCGACGCGCTGGCGTGCGAGATCAACACCTGCGGCCTGAGCACGCCCAACTTTGTCAGCATCGCCACGCCGCCGATCCCGGGCCAGTTTTGCTACCACGCCTGCTTCCATGTTTAGGGCGGTTGCATGGCCGAGAGCGCGGCTTGCATGCACGTGCAGACATACGATCGATTGAGCCAATACATGCACGAGGACCGCCACCGTCCCTTGCCCGAGATACGTGTCTGAGTGACCCTGTCGATCCCACCGAACATGCGTGCATGGCACGGTCTCCATGCACGTGCCCGCGACACTGACGTGTCGGTGCCTTGCTTGACGTGGCCACCGCGTGACACGTCTCAGCGCAAACATCCCTTTTTGCCAACCAAGTTGACCACGGGGCCATGTCGCGCGTGCATTCCTGCGCGGGCAACTGCGGCGACGTATGGGGTGCCGTTTGCAGGCCAGGCAACGGTGCAGGCGGCAACGCACGCGTGCGCGCATGGTCGGGGCAGCGGGATCTCGCCCCACTTGGTGAAGCGACGGCGGGATCGCGGGGATCTAGGGTCTTCTGCGGCGACAACGGGCAGGGACACCAGACAGGAGTAGGCCGGAGTATGCCAACGGCACGTGGCGCGCATGGTTAGAGGTGTGGTGCGACCGATCGCCGCCGTCACCGCCCCGCCTGACGTGGAGCTCCACACCGGGGGGGGCCCTCCTGGGTGTCGGGCGGCTACAGCGCCGCGAGCGCGTCGACAACCATGCGCGCGCGCCGTTCCGTCGCTTTTGCGGCGCTCGTCACGCTGGTGGCCGCACAAGAGTTTTCGGTATTCCGGTACTACACCGACGCCGGCTGCGACGACGCGTCGCTGGTGTGGACGTACGTCGTGAATGTCACCGTCGGCGCGTGCGTGCCGCGCCTGTGCGCCGACGTCCGCGGCTACCCCGACCAGTACGGCACGACGACGTGCGCTGCCACGCTGCCGTCGACGTCGGCCGCCATGCTCAACGAGCGCGTGACGACCGGCACTGCCGCCTGCGCCGAGGACGTACCGGTCGTCACGGCGGCGTCGTACGTGCTCGACCAGTGCTTTCCGTATACGACCACGCGCGCCTACGTCGAGTGCAACGCGACAGCGTTCACGTTCCGGGAGGGCTGCAACGCTGACTGCAGCGCCTGCGGCAGCGTTGTGAACCTGCCGACCGGCTGCATCGGCTCCGGCGACCTGTACGTCCAATGCCGCGACCTGCCGCCGCCCGTAACGCCGACCGGCCCACCGACCGAGCCGCCGCCGGCATACGAGTTGGCGGTGTACCGCTACTACACGAACGGCGTCTGCGCCGACGCGAACCTCGTGTGGATGCACGTGGTCAACATGACGGCGGGGCAATGCGTTCCGCTGGCGTGCCAGGACGTGGTCGGGTACCCCGGCCAGGCCGGCACGGTCACCTGCGCGCTCGAGCCGCCGCCGCTGTCCGACAGCATGTTCAACGAGCGGCTGACGGCCGGCGGCGCGGCGTGCGACGGCGCGCTCGTCAACACCGGGGCGTACGTCGTCGACGAGTGCTTTCCGTTTGCAACGGCGCACGCCTATGTGGAGTGCAACGCCACCGCGGTGACCTTTCGCGAGGGCTGCAATGCCGACTGCAGCGACTGTGCTCAGACGTACCCGCTGGTGGCGGGCTGCCACGGCGCGGCGTACTACCAGTGCCGCGGCCTCGTGCCGCCCGAGATACCCACGCAGCCACCGACGGCCCCGCCGCCCGCGTACGAGTTTGCCGTGTACCGCTACTACAGGAGCGGCGTCTGCGCGGACGAGTTCCTTGTGTGGACGTACGCCGTCAACATGACCTATGGCTCCTGCGCGCCGCGCGCCTGCCAAGACGTGCCCGGCTACCCCGGCCAGACCGGCACGGTGGCCTGCACCCTCACACCGCCGCCGGGGTCACCGACCATGTTCAACGAGCGGCTCACGTTGGGCGGCGCCGGCTGCAGCGGCGCCCTCGCGAGCGCGGCGAGCTACGCGCTGGACGAGTGCTTCCCGTTTGAGACGACGCACGCCTTTGTCGCGTGCAACGCGACTGACGTGCTGTTCCACGACAACTGCAACGCCGACTGCAGCGCCTGCGGGGCCACCTACGCGCTCGCGACGGGCTGCAACGGCGACACCTACTTTCAGTGCCGAGACCTGGCGCCCGCGCCGACCACACCCGCGCCGACCACACCCGTGCCGACCACACCCGCGCCGACCACACCCGCGCCGACCACAGCCGTGCCGACCACACCCGCGCCGACCACACCCGCGCCGACCACAGCCGCGCCAACGACACCCGCGCCGACCACACCCGCGCCGCCCACAGCCGCCCCGTCGGCCGCCGCGCCGACCACAACCGAGACACCCACAGCCCCCCCAA
>Ga0180216_1001853_pt1 | contig 18232 bp, 27 predicted proteins | sample eDN3rd37CBELigMG_FD_128879 | JGI IMG/M metagenome (GOLD analysis project Ga0180216, IMG submission 128879) | Enriched Miracle-Growth compost microbial communities from Emeryville, California, USA - eDNA 3rd pass 37_C BE-Lig MG (version 2)... ...
AAGCCCAACGTGATCGAGCGCCAGGGCCACACCGACGGCCACACCGACCTCGCGGTGACGTCGGACGGCAAGTACGGCGGCCCAGTCGCCCGCCCGCGTGCCGCGTCGGCCGCCGGTGCTAACTAGCCGGCCGCCGCGCCGGGCTCGCTGCTGCTGCTTGGTGTCGACAGGAAATGGATCTCGGGCGGCGAGGACACAAACGTCTATAGCTTTGATGCGAACGATATCTCTGCCGAAGGCGGCACCATGGAGAGCAGCCACGTCGCGCGCATCAAGAGCGTGGCCAGCAAGGTGGGGCGCACATCGCCGTCTGGCTCGGCAAGCGGCCGCGAGGCCTCTGACGCCGTCCCCGGCCGAGCGGCGTCCGCGGTGCCGCCTCGCAGGGCCGCTGGATCGCCGCGGGCGACCACGAGGGCAAGGTGCTCCTGTACAGCTACCCCCAGAACGAGTTCGTCACCATCCTGCTGCGGGCCCCGCTCGAGATCAGCCAGGTCGTCTTTGACAGCACCGCCACGCACGTCGCCATCGCCAGCTTGTACGGGCCCGGCCACCGGGTTGCCAGCGAGGCGGCGTGTCCGTGGGCTGACGCCGCGGCTCGACCGACCTGCGTAGCTGGCGTGCACACAGGGACAACCAGGTGAGCGTCGTGGACGTCGCCGACCCGACCAAGATCCAGGTGTTCCGGCACAAAGGCCGACTCCGCAGCGTCGCGGTCGATCCGCTCGGCGAGTTCCTGGTGCGGGCCGGTGCCTGCAGTACCAGGGCCACAGGGTCGCAGGCCAGAGGCCTAATGGCGGACTGGCCTTGACCGTGCGACGTGGATCCCCAGGTCGCCAGCTGTGCGGAGGGAACGGTGTGGGTCTGGAACTATGGCGCCAAGACGACGCTCGAGAAGACCATGCACGTCTTCACCGCGACACACAAGTGCGTTGCCCGTACGGGACAATGCAGCGCGTCGCTCCTTGCTGACCTCAGCTGCCCTCCTCGTTCCTTTCCGGAGCGCGGCGCAGCGACGACGTCCGGTGCCAGGTGGATTTCCACCCGAGCGGCCAGCTTGTGGCCGTGGGCGGCGGCGTCGGTGCGTCGTCGCGGCCCGGGGGGGCTGACGGCGGTGTCCACAGGCATTAACATCCTGCAGAGCGCCAACGGGCTTGTCGCCGCGGTGCACAGACGTCAAGCTGCTCGAGCGCAACGGCTGGGTGGTCGGCGGCGCGCTCAAGGGCGAGCACAAGGCCGTACGCTCGTGAGCGGCACGGAACCGCTCTCGTGCTGCACTGCACGCTCACCTTGGGCAGGCAATGGGCTGCTCTCGGCTGGCGACGTTGCCGCAGCCGGTGTCGTTGGTGGCCTTCTCGCCCAACGGCGCCTACCTCGCGAGTGTCGACGCGGACGCAACCATCCTCGTGTGGAACGTGGCGACCAAGCAGTGTGTGGCCAGGTGCGGCCAGGCTGGGGGCGGTCCCCGTCGCTCGCGCGGCGAGTAGCGAACCCTGAGGATGGCTCTTCGTCGCGTTCGATGTCACGCGCTGGTCAGGCTCAAGCACAAGGTGCTCGTGACCGGCCTGGCGTGGCACCCGACCGGCACCGTCCTCGGGTTCGCGGACCGCAACGGGTTTGTCAATGCGTGGGTCGACGTGGTCCCGGCGGGCGCGCCGGCCAAGGTGCCGGCGCCGCCGGCGGCCCCGGCCCCGGCGCCAGCGGCAACGGGCGCGTCGCCGGCGGGCTCCGTCGCGGCGGGCGCGCCGCCGGCCGAGCCTGCAACGGCCGCGCGGCCGCCGGCGGCGCCCGCCAGCGACAACGGCAGCGACGAGCCCTTGCATCGCCGGTACGTACCAGCAGTGGTGCCTAGCCGAGACACGCGCAGATCGCGCTTTATTCAATGTCGTGCGACAAATGTGCGGCCGTGGCATCGTGCAGCCGGCCCACGGCGTCGGCCACGAAGCGCCCGCTGGATCGCGGCCTGAGCGACGTCGACGACGACGACAGCGACGTGAGGCCGTCGCCGTGGCGCAGCTCGGCGCGCAAGCGGCAGAGCCGCAGCCGGCTCCTGGCGTACGACGTGGACGGCGATCCCCTGCGCGACGACGACGAGGGCGGCGGTAGGGGTGGGCCCTGCAGGGCCAGCGTCGCGCGGCTCCGGGCAGACCTGCACGGGTCCTAACGGCGCGCCGCCTGCGCGTTCCCTCCGCGCGTCTCCCAGCGACGACGATGCAGGCGCCGTTCCAGCCCAGCTCGACGGAGGCCGTGCGCGGCCGTCGCTACCTGGGTTTGTGCGCCAGCGCGTGCCCTTGCTGCGCATCGCCGCCCACTCACCGGGGCGCTCTTTCAGGCGGCCTGCTGTGCTGTCGCCCCAGTGTGGAACATGGTCGGCTTGATCACGGCGCGCGAGGAGGACGCGCAGCACGTGCTGGACGTCGAGTTCCACGACCGGTCCCTGCGGCGGCCATCCCACCGCGTGGACCCGTACATGTCGACGATGGCCGCGCTGAGCGCGGACGGCGTCGTCACGGCCAGCCCCAAGCGCGACGACACGCCGTCGGTGATCCAGGGCATGCCGCTGGGCGCGTGGGCCGTCAACGCAGACTGGGCGGTCCGCCTCGAGGGCGACGAGGAGGTCGTCGCGCTCGCCATCGGCGGCGCGTGGTGCGCGGCCGCGACGTCGCTGCGGTTCCTGCGCCTCTACTCGCTCTCGGGCGCGGCGCTGGCGGTGCTGTCGGCGCCGGGCCCCGTCGTCGCGATGGCCGGCACGGGCGCCTACCTCTTTGTCGTGTACCACCGCCGCTCCACCTTTGACGGTGCGTGCGGCGTGGCCAGGTGGCATCCGGGCGGCGCGGCCTCTAACGCGGTCGGCGCCCCGCTCCTCGCATGCACCGGTTTGTGCCGTGGCCCAGGCGACCAAGCGCTGGGCTTCTGGCTGTTTGACGTCGAGCAGAAGCGCACCGTGGCGCGCGACGCGCTCCCGCTGTGCCCGGGCGCGACCCTGCAGTGGCTCGGGTTCACCGACGGCGGCACGGTGCGTTGAGCGGCGGCCCGCCGCGGCGTGCATGTTCTCGGCGCTGAGAGGTTGCTGCGCGGTTGCGTGCCCTGCTTCTCCGCGGCAGACCCCCGTGACATACGACTCAAACGGTGTGCTGCGCGGTCTCGTTGTGCGCTGGGACGCCGTGTGGGTGCCGCTCCTCGACGTGAACCGGCTGCCCGGCAAGGACCAGCGCAGCGAGTCGTACTGGCCGGTCGGCGTGACCGACACGGAGTTCATCTGCGTCGTGTGCAAGGTGCGTGGACCGACACGGGCAGGGTAGGGCCGCCGTTCGGCGCTGACTGCAGGATGCCGGTGCGACGCCATGCGGCGCCGGGGAGACGGCAGGGCTCGAACACGGCGCCGTCGGTGACGCCGCGGCCGATTGTCTCCAACTTTGCCCTGCAGATCCCGCTGGTGGTGTCCGACACCGCCACGCTCACCCAGGAGGCCGCGTACGTCGAGGCATGCCAAACGGCCACGCGACTGCAGCGCTCACTGACGGCTTCCCTGCCGCCGTTTCGCGGCGCCGCACCATGGCAGCTACGTGCGCGACACGGTCATGCTGGACGTCGCCCGCTGGGAGAAGAGCCGCGGCGCGGCCGGCGCCAACCCGGACGAGGACATCGCCGTGCGCAAGCTCAAGGTCGACGCGGACTCGAACGTGCTCCGCCACGTTGGCCTGGCGTGCAAGCGCGAGCGGCCGCTGCGCGCGCTCGAGCTGTGCGACCTCCTGCTGCTGCCGTCCTCGTGGGACGCCGCCGTCAAGATCGCGCTCCACCACAAGATGGTCCAGCTGGCCGAGCAGATCGGGCAGCGCAAGGAGGCGCGCCAGAGCAGGCCTGCCGCCTGAGCACAACACAGTGTACGCATGCTGTAAATACACACGGTTGCCGATGCACGCGCCGTATTTTAAAATCCCAAAACTCGGAAGATGCAACGGATACTTCAAGCTGTGCGGTACACGGCCGTCCAGGCCCTCCACGTGTCCCCCCCAAGCTAGCAGCCCGAGCTGCACCAGCGGGGGGCTGCGAACACGCGCCGCGGCACCGAGCCGTCGCGCATCCTGCCGTGCAACCGCCAATCCTCTATATGTGACGTCATCTAGTGAAGCGGATGACGTGTCCACTTTCTACGTCAGCCGCGCGAAGCAACGGCGACGGCGACAGCGACGCGCGTGCCGCGGCCGCCGCTCCACCCGCCCTTCCGAGCCCGCTGAGGACGCGACGAAGCACCGCGGCAGGGTGCTGGCGGACCGTGTGGTGCCGTGAAGGCTGGAAAAAAAAGAAGCGAAAGAGGGCGAATAGGAGGCACGTGCAAGCGGCGCGTCCCCCGCGACGCTGCTGCCGAGCGACGTCAGCGCGTCAGCGGCGCCCCGCGGCCGCCGCCTAGGGACGCTACGCGCGCTTGGAAAAAAGAGGACGGCGCACCCGAGCTGCTAGAGCCTGCCAGCGTGCTGCAAACGCGGGAGCGGCTGCCTCCTCGGACACACGCGCTTTGACCTCGTCACCGGCCTCGCCGCGCTCCTGAAACACACCGGTACCGCGACGGGCGCGCCTCGGCGACAGCCGACGGCGCGCGGTGCTGACGCGGCTGCGCGCTCCGACGCCGCGGGCCCCCTCACGTGCAGTGTCCCAGCAGCGTTCACCATGGAGGCACCGACGACGCCCGCGCCGCCCACCGGGCCGGGCCCGCAGACGCCGGCCGCCGCGGTGGACCCGCGGACCAAGCTGCTCGACGACCTGCGGCGCAAGCTCGTGGAGCACTCCAACATGGAGGCGCAGCTCAAGAAGGGTGCGGCGGCGGCGCAACGTGGCGAGCCCACGCCGCGGACGCGCTGACCCGGTGCGCGGCGCCGAGTTCTGCGCCACCTGCCTCCTTCCAGCGCGGCTGGAGCTCCGGAACTTGGAGAAGCAGTACGACAAGACGGAGGACGACCTCAAGGCGCTGCAGAGCGTGGGCCAGATTATCGGCGAGGTCCTGAAGCAGCTCGACGAGGAGCGCTGTACGCTCCCAGCGCCGCGCAGCCCCGGCACGCCGGCAGGGCGCGCGCTAACCTCGTTTGCACGGACCGCGTCAACGCTCCGCCTCCTCTCCAGTCATTGTCAAGGCGTCCAGCGGGCCGCGCTACGTCGTCGGCTGCCGGAAAAAGATCGACCCGAAGACGCTCACGAACGGGACGCGCGTGGCGCTGGACATGACCACGCTGACCATCATGCGGACGGTGCGGCCGCGGTGCGGCGAGCCGCCGTGCCTAGCTCCCTGCTGACCTTGCGCTGGCACCCCTTCGCTCCCGTCGTGCCTTGCAGCTGCCGCGCGAGGTCGACCCGCTCGTGTACAACATGTCGATCGAGAACCCCGGCGACGTGTCGTACAACGCGGTCGGCGGCCTGGGCGAGCAGATCCGCGAGATTCGCGAGGTCATCGAGCTCCCGCTGCTCAACCCGGAGCTGTTCCTGCGGGTCGGCATCAAGCCGCCCAAGGGCGTGCTCCTCTACGGCCCGCCGGGCACCGGCAAGACCTTGCTGGCAAAGGCGATTGCCTCCAACGTCGACGCCAACTTTTTGAAAGTCGTCGCTTCGGGCATCGTCGACAAGTACATCGGCGAGTCGGCGCGCCTCATTCGCGAGATGTTTGGTACGCGTCGGCACGGTGTAGCGGCGAGGGGGCCGTGCGGCGGCCAAAGCTCAGGATCACGTTCGCGCGGCGCTGGATGTGCGGCGCGCGTCAACAGGGTACGCGCGCGACCACCAGCCGTGCATCATCTTCATGGACGAGATCGACGCCATCGGCGGCCGCCGGTTCTCCGAGGGCACGTCGGCCGACCGCGAGATTCAGCGCACCCTCATGGAGGTGCGGCGGAACGGCGCGGCCGGCGTAGGCGGGGGCCTCGTGGGCTAAACGAGGCGGTTGGTGCGCCGCACGAGCGGTATGCCGCGCCCCAGCTGCTGAACCAGATGGACGGCTTCGACGTGCTCGGCCAGGTCAAGATGATCATGGCGACCAACCGGCCTGGTGCGAACGGTGGCGTACGCACCTTGGCGGCGCGCACAGGGTGGCTTCTAACCACCTCGGCACGCGCTCCCGGCGGGAAGGGGCCTGTCAGACACGCTCGACCCGGCCCTGCTGCGGCCCGGGCGTTTGGACCGCAAGATCGAGATCCCGCTGCCCAACGAGCAGGCGCGGCTCGACATTCTCAAGATCCACAGCGCCAACATCACCAAGCACGGCGAGATCGGTGCGGCTGGGACCTCGGGGCGGTGGCGCGGCACCCAGCGCCTCACTGACGGCGCTCTCCGCCACAGACACCTCGTCGGCCGCGGCGCAGACTACGAGGCGATCGTCAAGCTCTCCGAGGGGTTCAACGGCGCCGACCTGCGGAACGTGTGCACCGAGGCCGGTGCGCAGCGGCGCGCGCAGCGGGGCGCGGAGCGGCGCTTATGAGCACTGACGCACGGCGGCCTGCGGCGCGTTGCTACGGTCGTTTCACCTCAGGCATGTTTGCCATCCGTGCGGAGCGGGACTATTGCATCCACGAGGACTTTATGAAGGCCGTGCGGAAACTGGCCGACGCGAAGAAGCTGGAGACCAAGCTCGACTACGAGAAGATCTGATGGACCTGTCGGCCGGGCCGGCCGCTCCGTGTAGCCTATCCGCCCTTGCTAGCACGCTTTGTAGAGTTTCGTGGCATTTATACATAGCACCGGCTGGTTGCCCATGGGGCGTCGGCACGCGCCCCCAACGCATGGGGCGCCGGGCGGGTGCCAGGCGTCCGTCGTTGGCGCAACTTCGAGAAGGTTCTAGAAGGTTCGCGTCAGTTCTGTTGGGCGCTGCGCCACGTGGTCGCCACGTGGCCGTTGACGATGGCGCCGACGCGGCCGACGCGCGCGAAGGCGGCGGCGGCGGCGGCGGCGGCAGCGGCCGGCGCGCCGTCGTCGCCGCCCGCCGCGGCGTCGCAGGCCTCGGAGGCCTCGCAGACGACGCAGGAGGACAACGCGCCCGTGGCCACGCCGCGCACCGGGCTCCGCAGCACACGCACACGGCGGACGACCGCAGCGGACGGCGCGGCCACGGCGCCGCCTGCGGCGGCGTCGCAGTCGCAGGACGACGACGCCGTTGCGGTGACGCCCCGCGTCGCACGCGCGGCAGCCGGCAAGGGCCGCGGGCGGCAGGCCGCCAAAACCGCCGAGATCGCGGTCGCGGCCGCCATCGAGGCCATCGAGCCGCCGGCGCCGGCACCGGCTGCGCCTGAGCCAGCGCCGGCGCCGGCGCCAGCACCGGCACCTGCCGCGGCCGAGGCCGAGGCGTCGGCGTCGGAGACAGAGTCGGTGCGCAGCGGCAGCGACAAGTCCAAGGTGATCCGCGGCAAGCCGGTGTCGGGGCGGACCTGGAAGGACGTCGAGAAACGGTACGGCGGGCGCCACCCCCCACTTCCCCCAGGCCACTGCAACGGCTGGCTCAGGCGGGGCCCCCGCTTTTGGCATGGCCCCCGCGCCATTCGACCGGCCAGGGCCAACGTGCGGGTGCTGACGCCGCAGCTGCGCATGGCGTGGGCGAAGCGCCGGGAGCTGGAGCGCCGGGCCAAGGAGATTAAGGAGCAGGAGCAGGCCATGCGCGAGGCCAAGCGGCAAGAGAAGATCGCCGCCCGCAAGCGCCGCGAGGAGCAGCAGAAGCGGCGCGAGGAGAACGCGCGCAAGAACGAAGTCGTCCAAGTGGTACGGCCCCCGTGCGGCGTGGGCTGCGCGCCGGCGGGCGGCGCCGCAGCTGCTGATGCCTCGGCGCGATGCGTCCGCGTTGCGTGGCGCCTCGCCAGATTTCCGACATGCGCAAGATCAAGAAGATGAGCCGGAAGCAGCTGCGCCAGGTTGCGAAGCGCGACGTCTCCGACCTCAGCCGTGTCTAGTATGAAAGTTTTGTTGTACGATAACAGATGCATACAAGGATTCAGCCGCCGCCCGCGGACGTATCATCATGCAAGAAGGAAAAAAAGGGGCAGGGAAACACTGGACGCTGGGGCGCATGGGCAGGCGCCCTAGCTCCGGATCTGGTACTTGCCGGCCTTGGTGATGGCACGCACGCCCTGATGCGCAAGAGGCGGCGCCGGGGGCGAGCACGGGCGAGCACGGGCGAGCGTTAGGAAGCCGCTCGCCCGAAGCGCGCCCAACCGGCGTCCGTGGCCGCACCTTGAACGGCTTGTAGGTCTCGCCGGTCACCTGGAGCGCCTCCACCTTGAGGCCCGAGATGCCGTACTGGTTGATCCGGAAGTCGGCGTTGGCAATTGGGTTGCCCTCCGCCTTGGTGCTGCAGCGCGCGATGCGGCGCCCGCAGGCGGAGCCACACCGCGTGAGCACGCTGCCGCTAGCCTCGACGCTGCGCACAAGGCCCGTACCCAGGCTGCAGCATGATCGTGCCCGACAGCGCGACCACCCGGTCCTTGGGCACGCGGTTGATGTCCCATTTGAGCACCTGCCGCGCGACGCCGTACGAGCGGATCAGCGGAACGCGGCGGTGTGAGCGGACGGGGCGGCGGCGACGCGCTCCCGTTACTGCAGGCGCCTGCGCGGTACCTTGCTCGTGACGTCGTACTGGTAGTTGCCGTAGTTGACGTTGATGGTCACGTTGAGCACGTTGGGCGGCAGCTGCACCGTGACGCTCGCGCCCTCCACTTGCCTTCCGCCCGTAGCGTTGGCGCGCACCGTAATGTCGACCTTGCCTGGAAGCAGCCAAGCGCGCATTGAGCACGGGCAGACGCGGCCGTAAGCGCCTTATGCGGCCGAAATGCAGGCCGCGGCGCACGGTTCCGCACCGCTGCTGCCCGAAAAGCTGAACTGCGGCTTGACGGCCAGCGGCATTTGGGTGGTGTTGGGCATCGCCACCCTGGCGACGAGCGGCGCGAACGCACTGGGGATGGGCCGTGTCAGTGCAGCCTGCGTTTGCGCGGCTGGGAACGCGGTGAAGACCGACAACACACCGGTACGACATGAGCTTGAACTGCCCGTCCGGCGGGATGAACGACACGACACGATCCCGCTCCCAGCGTGCGATGCTGGGTGCACCGCGACCGCCGCCAACTTTGGTGCGTGCGCTGCGCTTAGCGGAGACGCCGCGCTGTGCCTGCGGCCGCCGCCATCGACCACGCACCGAACGCATGGGTGCAAGCTGACGTCGTCCATGATGCGCGGGTTCCCAAAAAGGAGGGTCAGGTCCGGCATGCCTGGGCGCAGCGAGCGCACGGCGGTGCGGCGCAACGGCGGGGTCAGCAAGGGGCGCCAGCGAGGAGCGACCGCGCCCGGCGACGCACCGGACAGCTTGCAGTTGCACAGGATCTCGCCCTGGATCTCGGTCGAGATCGGCACGCCGTTCCTAGGGCGACGCCGCGCAGGCAAACCAGCCCGCAACATGCGACTCAGCGAACGCTTCGATCCAGTTCCAGCTCCGTGCGAGCCGCGCTCCGTACGGGCCGATGATGGCGTCCACGGCCTCCACGACGTCCATGTAGAACTCGTTGCTCGTGTACTTGATGCCCAGCTTGCGCCAGGGAATCGCCGACATCGAGCCCTGCGGCAGTTTTGCCGACGTGCTGGGGAGCCAAATCGCCCGCGCAATGTCTCGGCGCTGCCGCGCGTTTAGCGACGCCGCTCGCCAAGAGCTCGCCCATCCCCCGCCCCCCCCCCCCCCCCCCGCGGCTCCGTACCTGGACGTGCCGGTGACGGTGGTCACCACGCGGTTCAGCACGGTGGGCGGCGGAATCATCTCCTTCAGGATGCTCGGCTCCGTCGTGAGCGGGAAGCCGTTGTCCATCATCTCCTCCAGAAGCTGGTCACAGGGGCGCACCCTACAACGCACGCGTTCCGTCCAGATCGGTGAAACTGGCCCGCGCGCGCTCTTGGGCGGAGCGCTGGGGCCGCACCTCGTAGACGGTTACAAAGTTCTCCTTTAGGGAGGTCTCGCTGAGCTCGTGGAAGTACTCCTTGAAGGTATCCGCCATGCGGTGTAGGAACTCGGTCACCAGCAGCGGCGGCACTGGGGCGCGAGGGTCCGCCCGCGACCTGCCGCGACAGCTGGTCAGCTGGCTGGCGCGCACGCTGGCGCCGGTGGACGCGCGTGGCGCGGCGCCGCACCTTCGGCCGTGAGGATGGCGAGGAAGAAGATGCCATCGCGCAGCACGTTCACCAGCGTGTACTTGGGCACCTTGATCACGGGGAGGACCTGCGGCGTGGCAGCGGCAGACCCAGCAGGCGCGTGGTGCCTCAGCGCCCGTGCCACACGGGGGCGTGCGCCGGATGCGCTCGGCTCGCCGCACCTCAACCGGGCTGCCGGCCTTCCGGACCTCGTCCATGAACTGGTCGACGATCGACCGGCTGATCACCACGCGCCAGTGCTTCTCAATGATGACCGTCCTGCGCGTCCGCAACGCGCCGCAACGGGGCTGCGGGGAAACCGCTAAGCGCCAGACCGTCCAGTTCAGCCGGGCGGGCGTCTGGCGCGGGCCCGGCGCTCCTACCCGGCCGTGGACAGGATGAACAGGCTGTTCAGCATGGTGGCGGCAAGGCGGCGGGGCACCTGACCCGTCCGCGGTCTGCTCCGCCGACATCCCCCGCGTGAACGGAGCAGCGGCGCGCGTCAGCACGCTGTACAGGCAACAGCCGGCAGCGCCGCGGGGCTCCTACCTAGCGCACGGCCCGCAGATTCAACCCGACGACACGACGAAAGGGCGGTCGCCGATCGCACCGCCGCGCCGTGGCGTCCCGGCGTTGCTCCTCCCGCCCACACGGCGTCTCCTGCCGCCGACGTAGCTGCGGCCGTCGGTGACTCGCGTCGGGAAGCAGGGCGGCGTCCGCTGCGGCGGCGTCCGCTGCGGCGTCGTCGTCCGCTGCGTCGTCGTCCGCTGCCGTCGTCGTCCGCCGCGTCGTCGCAGGCGAGTCAGCTGAACGATGACGTCATCGAGAGATGACATCATCGTGTCGAGCGCGTGCTGCGCAGCGCGCCGTGCACCGCGGTGCCGCCTTCTCCTAACGCTCGTCATGGGTGCATGCGCCGCTCTAAAGCATCGACAGAGCGCAATAAGAGTGGCCGTAGAACCCAAATGACAGAATGTAGGAAGGCTTAGGGCCTAGTTCCGTTTGGCTTGGGGCAGGGATCGAAGGATAGAGGCGAACGGCGCGCCACTGGTGAATGGATGCCGTGAGCGAACGCCCGCCTGCGGTGCGCTGGGCAATGGTCGCGCGCGACCCAGCTCGCGCAGGCTGCCCATCGGCGCGGCGGTTTGACACGTGCATGCGCCTTGTAGTGACGTCCAGCCGCGGACTCGCAGCTGTGCCGTCCAGGGCCGCGCGCTGGCCGCAACATATGCATGGTGTGCTACTGTACAGGGGCGGCTCATGCCGACCGAGGTTCGCTGGGCGCCGGCGGCACGGCCTTGACGCCGGGCGCCAGCCGCACCTCGCCGTTCACGCCCGCGGCGCCGCTGTTTTGCAGCTCGAGGATCGCGCGCGCCTCCTTGAACGCCCGCGTGCGCTCGTGCACGACAAACTTGATCCGCGCCATCGACTTCTTCACCTGGCGATGCGCCCGCCTCGCACCGCACGCGCCGCTGCCGCCTCGCCGTTAGCCCGCTCCGCCAGCGCGCGCCACCGCGCGTCGGGCGCCGCCGCACCTTGTGCAGCCGCCGGTGGTCAAACTCGCGCTGCTGGCGCCGCGCCTCCAGCTTCTCGGTGAGGAGGAGGTTGCGCTCCTTCAGCAGCACGTACCACAGCTTGTGCAGGTCCTCGAACGTGTGCGTGCGGAGCTCGTCCGCGCGCCATGCCCGGCCTGCGCCCGCCAGCGCGCAGGCAGAAAAGAAACGGGAGGAGCCGCCGCAGCCGCGATCAGCGACGCTCCACGCGCCACGCCCAGCGCTTTCCTCGCGTACCGGTGGGCATGAACCCGGTCCGCTCGCCCCGCTTGGGCGCGGCCTCGCGCGGCAGCCGGTCGAAGAACTCGTCGAGGCCGGGCGTGCCGGTGGTCGTCGCGCGCTCGCCCGATGCCGCCGCAGCCGCATCCGTGCCCGTGGCCGGCGTCGCCAGGAGCCGCCGCGGTGCCAGCGCCACGCCGGGCAGCAGGCGGGCACCGCGCCCCGCCGCCGCCGCCGCCGTGGCCGCCGCGAGCGCCTTCACCGCCGCCGCCGCCATCGTGGCCAGCCCTGCGTGGAAGGGTAGACAAACGGCAGAATGGCGGCAGAAGCCGACCGGCCTCCTAGTCGATCCACCCGTTCCGCAGGGTAGAACGGCAGAATCGCGCCAGTGCACTAGCGGATTCTGCCCTGTCGCAGCGGCGGAATCGGGCGGAATTAAGGACGGGAAAGTGGGCCGATTCTTATTACAAAGTCGCCCAAATTCACACCAAAGTTTTCGTGTCGACCATGGCGGCCAAGGCGGCGCCCGGCGGCCGGTACGGCGCGGCCCTGGACGGCCCGGCTCCCCCAAGACCCCCCACCGCCCCTGCGCCGCACCCTCCAGGCGGTCGGGAAGGGCCGCGGGCCCCCACCGATGCCGGCGGATGCGCGGCCGGGCGGCGATGCAGTGCGCTGGAGGCTGACGAACGGGACCTGCCCTTGGTTGCCGGGGAGCGTGCGGTGCGCAGCGGCCGCGGCGGCCGCGGCGGCGACGACGGCGGCAGCAGCGGGCGGAAGCATGTGCTCTCGCCGCACGTGCCCAAGGACCAGGACTCGCTGCTCACCAAGAGCGAGGTGTCCGTCGAGACCTTTGAAGGCTTTATCAACCTGGGTACGCTGGGAGGGGAGGGGCGGCGGCGCCAGGCGCCGCTCTGGGACAAGCGGGGGTGCTAACGGCACGGTCGGAGGCGGCCTTGGCGGGGCCCGTGGCGGGGGCCCAGGCATGATCTTTCTGGTACGCTGCCGTGGACGGCCGCGGCGCCGGGTGCAGATCGCAGGTCGGGGCTGACTTGGCAACGACGGGGGTCGGGCCCGCGGCGGCGGCAGTTCTCGGCGACGGCGCAGCTGTGCGTCTATAACTACCGGCACCGCGGTGTCCTGGTTGACTGGCGGCCGCGTACGTGACGCGGCCTCGGCCCCACGCGACGGCGCCGCGGCAGGCGCTCACCCGCAGACGTCCACTGCCGGTATACCCCGTCGCAAAGTGCTGTGCATGGTGGACGACGCCCTGGCGGCCGTGGTAGTCGCGGCGATGCTGGCCGTCATCTCCTACGCCGGATTTGTGCTGGCGGCCGCCCAGGCGCGCGGTACGCTTGGGATGCGGCACCTGGGCGCGGCATGGATGCCCACTAACCTGCATTGGCGGGTGCCACCGACCACCGTGTCGCGCCAGGCTGGCTCAACGCGAGCGCCGTCATGGCGGCGTACGTCGCCGTGCAGTCGCTCATGATCGGCATCTCCATCGACTTTGCCTACTTTGGCCACCCGTCGCCGCCCGTCGCGGCCGGTGCGAAACGCGCGACCTGGCGCTTGCGCCACGCGCGTGGCCAGGACTGACGAAGGCGACGCGTGCGCCGTCCGCCTTGCGACCTGCTCAGCCTTTTCGCTTACCGCGATCATCCTGATGCTCAAGCTGCACTCGTATGTGCGGACCAACAGCACGCTGGCGTACAAGAAGGCCAAGTACGTGGAGCGGCGACCACCGGCGGACGCGTGCTGCCGCCCGGATTCTCATCCAGTCTCGGCATGGATCCCGCGTGCCTGGACCATCAGGGCGCGCAAGGCCGCGGCCACGGGCGAAGCGGCGTCACAGGAGCCGGCCGTGGACAAGCAGCGGCTGGACGCGTACCCGAAGAACCTCACCCTCAAGGGTGCGCGCCGGGCGTAGCCGCGCCCGCGCACCGTGCACGCATGCCATCGTCTCCTGACCCAGGCGACCGCTGCCGGCGGGCATGCGCCCCGCAGACTTTACCTACTTTTTGGTGGTCCCGTCGCTCGTCTACGAGCCCGTGTTTCCGCGTCGCGACCGCATTCGGTACGCCCGCATAGCTTGGTCGGGCCCGGCCCCAAACGATCCTAACGAGGCGCGTCGCCCGCGCACATCCCACGCCTTTGCAGGTGGATGTACGCCGCCAAGGAGCTCGCGGCGATGCTGCTCTGCCTGCTGGCGGTCTACATCCTCGGCCTGCAGTTTGTCCTGCCGGCGCTCCGCGACGATGCGCTCGCCTACCAGGAGAAAAGTACGCGGCCTTCGCCTCGTCTTTGGGCGGGCCAGAGACGCTGACCGCGGCGCTGCCGTCATGGCGCTCGAGGACTGGCCACGCAGTGAAAACGCTGCGGACGCACAGCCCGATCAAGCTGGGCGGCAAGAGCGAGAGCTGGTCACTGGAGCTGCACCGTACGCGGGCCCTGGCCCATGCTGGTGCACTGGTGGTGGTGGTGGCGGCAGCGGCGGCGGCGGCTGACGCGCAAGCAGGCGCTCCAGGTTGGGCGACCTGCGCACAGCCCACTTTGTGCGTGACCTCCTCGGCGTGATGCTGCGCTCGTGCTACGAGGTGATGCACCTCTCGCTGCCGTCGATGACCCTGTGGCTCACGGGGTACGCCACTGGAGCACGGCGGTAGGCTGTGGACGCCGCCACGCGGGCTCACTGCCGCACGAGCTTTCCGTGCTGGACCGTTCGTTCCAGCTCGTACGCCTTCTTCCACTGCTTCCTCAACTTTTTGGCCGAGATCACCCGCTTTGCCGACCGCAGGTTCTATCTCGACTGGTGGTACGCGGCATTCCCCGGTGCGCATGGAGAATTTCCCGCAGCGCAGACGGTGACGCGAGGTCGCGACGCGAGGGCCTGCCAATGTGCCGCGGCAGGAACGCGGTGACCCTGGAAGAGTTTTGGCGCAAGTGGAACATCCCCGTGCACGAGTGGATGCACCGGCACGTGTTTCTCGAGTCGCTCAAGGTGCGGCGACTCCGCAAGCCCCGGGGGGAGGTGCGGCCTCCGTCGCTCATGCGTTTGCTCCGTCGCAGCGGCGCCCCGCACGCCGGGACAGTTTGGCAAGAGCAAGTTCCGCGCCACCCTGCTCACCTTCGTGGTGTCGGCGATCATGCACGAGTTTGCCCTCATCCTCACCTTCCAGGTGATCGAGATCTGGTTCTTTGCCGCCATGGTGCTCCAAGGTAGCGTTTACGCACGCAGCGGGGCAGTACAATCCGCGCGCGCTAACGCGTTGTGCGCGCAGGTCGTGGGCGCGCGCGGACTTGCTGCAGTTCCGCTGATCCTCATCACCAAGGTGCTCCGTAACCGCCGCCTCGGCAACACCATCATGTGGTTCAGCCTCTTCATCGGCCAGCCGCTGCTCGAGTAGGGCCCTGCTCCCCGCGCGAGCCCGTCGGCTGGGCGCTCGCTAACCGCCGCTTTCGGCCACCACCGTGCGAATGGCCTCCAGGCTCTTCTACGTGCGCCAGTACACCCTCGAGTACCCGAGCAGTACGGCCGCCTACCCCCGTGCCCCTGATTGCACGGCCCGCGCTAACGTATCGGCGGTTGCGTTTGCTACGCACACCGCACCGCGCCGCGCAGGCCTGACGCAGGGCGCGTGCGCGGTCGATTTTTGGACGGCGCACGACCCGCTGCAGTGGCCGCAGCGGCTCACGCAGATGCTGACGGCCTACTGGCAGTAGCCGCCGCTGACGACCGCGCGCATGCGCGCCTTGCGCCAGCCCCCGCTGCTCGCGACAGCGCGTCTTGTAGCTGTACAAAACATAGTACATAAGAAACAATACAGTACACCGTCTATAGCTGCTGTACACTCGCGTACGCCGGCCACAGGGCGGCGCCCGAGGCGGTGTACTGCCGCAGCAGCAGGAGCACCGCGCACGCCTCGGCGTTGGGCTGGACGTAGAGTGCCTCGCGCAGGAGCAGGTCCTGGATGAACGCGCGGTTTGGGTCCGCGGCGAGCTGGCGCTCCAGCGCAAACAGGGCGTAGTGGTCCACCTCGGCGCGCCGCAGCAGTGGCTTGTACGCCGTGAGCGCTGCAATGGCCGCGTGCTGCTGCGCCTCCATCACCGCGCGCAGCAGCGCCGTCGGCGATCGCCCCGCCTCGTGCGCGCCGGCCGGCGCCGCCTGCAGCGCCGCGGCCCACTGCACGGCGGCGGGGCACGGCTCCGCCGGCGCCGCGGCGCCGGCGTCCAGGCGCAAAGCCGGGTGGACCTTGAAAGGGTTGGCGGCGTCCGCCGGCTCGCTCTCCGTGCCGGCAATGTGCAGGCGCACGGGCGCCGCCCAGCTTTGCGCGCACGCCAGCGCGGCCTCCAGCTCGGTGCGGCTCAGCACCGCGGCCACCGCCTCGGGGATCGGCAGCACGGCGGGCGCCGCGGACGCCTCACTCGAGACAGCGGCCGGCGCGTGGTTGGCGCCGTGCTCGTGCAGCAGCGGCAACAGCGACGCCGCTCGCACGAGCCTGCGCAGCCGACGCGTTCCGCGGCAGCGTCCTCACGTGTGAGCAACATGGACGACGTCTTCGCGCGCTGCTGGCGGTAGAGCGTACCGGACGACGTCGCCGGCGGCGCCGGGCGGCCCGCTGACGAGGATGGGTCGGCCGAGCAGGACGTAGTGAAGGAGCCGGGCCAGGTCGTCGCCCTCAAACATGTCCAGACACCGTGCCAGGTAGCCCAGCTACAGCTTGCAGCACCGGGGAATGGGCAGAGGCCGGTGTGTTACCACCGTCGTCGGGTTCTTCCACCCGAGCTACCGCAAGGCGTACGTTGGCGTCGAACCAGCCTTCCAGCAGGTGGCGCAGGTCGCTCGGCAGGTCGGGCGAGCCGCTCACGGGCGTCAGGGCGTCGGCATGGAACACCGCCCCGCCCACCTCGCGCGCAAACTGGTCCAGCTCTGGGCGAAACCTGCACCGGGATGACAAACAACTGCTCGCACACCGTTGTCAGCGACCAAAGGGCCTGCACCCGAGCGGTGCGCCTCCTCCGCCGTACAGATCCAGCACGTCGTCGGCCTCGTGACGAAAGCGCGCGAGGAGGCAAAGGATGTACTCGTGCGAGATGTAGTCGTCGGCCTCGCCCGTGGCCGCGACGGCGGGCTGCGCCGCACTGCGCACCAGGCAGTAGTAGCACGACGTTCGGCCTGGCCACCGCACCATGTGAGCTAGGACGCGGCTTGGGTCGGCGTCAGCACAACCCGCTCGGCTCCGCACGGATTGGGAGCCGGAGCCCACCAATGCGGGCGACTTGGCCAACGTCCGAGTAGACGGCGCCGCGGCTCATGCGGTGCACCAAAAAGTCGCGCACGGCCGCGACCCGCTGCGGCGTCAGGTTCGTGCTCAGCGTGGACAGCGAAAACTGAGGCGACCGCGCGCAGGTCTCGCCGGCTGGCTTGCAAGTCAGCCAGGCCACCAAGCAGTCGCCGTTCGGCACTCTGCGCGCGTACATCGTCGGTGACGGTGGCCTGGGTGCTTAGGAACTCGCCGACGGAGCCGGACTTGGCGTGGCCAGGCCCCGTCGCCGGCGCGCGCCGGCGCACCTCGAACGAGAACAGCGCATAGCACGGCCGCGGGTCGCCGTCCCCGGCATCGGCCGCGTCGTCGTCGTCGCCGAACGCGGCCTCCACCGCCTCCGCGGCCCGCACGCTCGTCGGGCTGGTCCGGCCCGTCCCGAGCGCGCCATAGCGCCGGTTGCCCGTGGGCGTCGCGGCAGCGGCGGCTGCGCTGGCCGCCGCGCCGTAGGGCTCGCCGGTGACGTTGTGGCTGCTGCCGGGGCTGCCGCGGCGGAGCAGCGACGGCACCGACGGCGTCACCGCGCGGACCGACAGCGACGACAACGCAGCCCGCATGGTCCGTGCAGCCGCCGTCGCGCGGCGCCCTAGAACAAGGGGGGCCGTCCGGCACGAATCTACCCCGTGTCCAGCTTTGGTCGTTAGACGTCTCACCAGCAGCACCACGTCCTCCTGCCCTTCCGCTGTCTACTCGCTCGCCCTTTCGCCGGCTTGCAGCCCTCGTTCTCCTAGTCGTCCTCCCTCGTCCTCGTCCTACTCGTCTACGTCCTCTGCGTCTTCTTCTGCGTCCTCCTCGTCGTTCTCTGCGTCCTCGTCTTCGTCCTCCTCGTCGTTCACTGCGTCCTCGTCGTCCTCGTCGTCCTCTGCGTCCTCGTCCTCTGCGTCCTCGTCCTCCTTCGTCCTTCGTCCTCGTCCTCGTCCTCCTTCGTCCTCGTCCTTCGTCCTTCGTCCTCCTCGTCCTCCTCGTCGTCCTCTGCGTCCTCGTCCTCGTCGTCCTCGTCCT
>Ga0180216_1001855_pt1 | contig 18226 bp, 14 predicted proteins | sample eDN3rd37CBELigMG_FD_128879 | JGI IMG/M metagenome (GOLD analysis project Ga0180216, IMG submission 128879) | Enriched Miracle-Growth compost microbial communities from Emeryville, California, USA - eDNA 3rd pass 37_C BE-Lig MG (version 2)... ...
AGGATGACGCTGCTCGTGAGGTCGGCGGCCTGCCGGCCCTCCTCCGCGTCGAAATGGGCCTCGAAGCTCGTCGCCGTGCGGACCATCGCGTCGAGGTGCAGCGCGTCGGCGACGACGTCTTCGCCGAGACCCGACTCCCTGGCGAGCTCGGCGAGCGTGGCGTCGCGTCCGGTGCGCGCGCGCACCGCCTCCGCGGCGACATTCACGCGCTGGATCTTCACGCGGCCGCGCTCGCCCGCGGGGTCGGCGCCGCGCATTTCGTCGAGCATCGCCCAGGTGATCTGGTGCCGGGCGAACGCGCCGAACGGGATGCCACGCTCTGGCTCGAATGAGAGCGCCGCCCGCGCGAGGCCGTACATCGCGGCGGAGATGAGATCGTCCAGATTCACGTGCTGCGCCGTCCGCGCCTTCTCGACGGCGAGGTACTTCGCGAGCGGGAGGTTTTCTCGCGCGAGGCGCTCAGGAGTTGGGATGGATTCCGAACGCGCGTCGGAATCAGCGCAAAAAACAGAATGGTTCGACAACGTGACTCCGTGGGGATATCGGCTCGTTTACGAGCGAAAATAGCACCTTCCGCACGAAAGTGTGAGAACTTTCTCATTTTCTCGATCTCCGCCCGTCAACGGTCGTGCGCGGTGCTGAGCCGCACGAACCGCAGGGCGGCGGGGCATCCGTTCACCCTCGGTCATCCACCGCGCGCTCGCCGACAAGCAGGGCGGACGCCCCCGACCGACACTGGCAACATCGCGGTGCCCCTGTCGGCGCCGCTTCGCTTTCGCCACCGAAGGAGACGAAGATGTCCGATCCCACCGCTGCCCTTGCGAACGCGCCCGCCGAAGAGGCTCCCGAGACGGCCTTGCTCGACCGGATCCAGGCGCCTGAGGGCCAGGGTCGCGAGATCCGCGACGCGGCGACGCGCGAGGTCATCGGCCGCGCGCCCGTGCACTCAGTCGACGACCTCGACGCCGCGATCGCACGCGCCAAGGCCGCGCAGCCGGCCTGGGAAGCGCTCGGCCACGAAGAGCGCAGCCGCATTCTCGTCGAGGCGGCGGAGCGCGTCGACGCCAACGCCGAGGCGCTGGCCCGCCTGCTGTCGCGCGAGCAGGGCAAGCCGCTCAACGGCCCGAACGCGCGCTTCGAAGTCGGAGCATGCTCGGCCTGGCTGCGCACCGCCGCGGCGACGCCCCTCGAGCCGCAGGTCGTGGTCGACGACGGCGAGGTGTACGCCGAGCTCGTCTATCGCGCGGCCGGCGTCGTGGGCGCCATCGGCCCGTGGAACTGGCCCATGATGATCGCGGTCTGGCAGCTCGCGCCGGCGCTCCGCATGGGGAACACCGTCGTGATGAAGCCGAGCGAGTACACGCCGCTCAGCGTGCTCGCCCTCATCTCCGTCCTCAACGAGGCTCTTCCGGCCGACGTGCTCATCGGCATCTCGGGCGACCGCGAGGTCGGAGCACGGCTGGCGGCGCATCCGGACATCGACAAGATCATGTTCACCGGCTCGACCGCGACGGGACGCAAGATCATCGAGAGCTCGGCGGGCAACCTCGCGCGCCTGACCCTCGAGCTGGGCGGCAACGACGCGGGCATCGTCCTGCCGGATGCCGACCCGAAGTCGATCGCCGAGGGATTGTTCTGGGGTGCGTTCATCAACACCGGCCAGACGTGCGCGGCGCTCAAGCGGCTCTACGTGCACGACTCGATCTACGAGGACGTCGTCGCGGAACTCGGCGCCCTGGCGCAGCAGGTGCCCATGGGACCGGGGCTCGACGAGCAGAACGTCCTCGGCCCGCTGCAGAACAAGCAGCAGTTCGACATCGTGTCGCGCCTCGTCGAGGACGCGAAGTCCCGCGGCGCCCGCATCGTGGCCGGCGGCGAGCCCGCTCCCGAGCTCGGCGAACTGTTCTTCCGCGCGACGATCGTCGCGGATGTCGCCGACGGCACGCCGCTCGTCGACGAGGAGCAGTTCGGTCCGGCACTCCCCGTCATCCGCTACACCGATGTCGAGGACGCGATCGCGAGCGCCAACCGCCTCGATGTGGGCCTCGGCGCTTCGGTGTGGTCGAGCGACCGTGACGAAGCCCGACGCGTCGCGTCGCGCATCCAGGCGGGAACCGTGTGGATCAACTCGCACGGCGGCGTGCACCCGATGATCCCGTTCGGCGGCGTCAAGGGCTCGGGCTACGGCCTCGAGTTCGGCGTCGAGGGTCTCAAGGCCGTGGCCGTCCCGCAGGTGATCAACGGCTGAGACGACGATGCCGCGTCGCGCCGACGCGTGCGACGAACCGAGACCGCCGGTCCGCATGGGCCGGTGGTCTCGGCGCTTTTCGCCGTTCTACCGGCATGTTTCCGGAAATGGTTGTCCGCGCGCGCAGACGCCTTGACCGTCCACGCACCGCCCTCGGAGCCTGCGCCGGTCGTCAACGGCGGTGCATCCGGAGTCAAGTTCGAGCGGTCGCTCAGCAAAAGGATGTGACTACCCGCATCCCGATCGCGAGGAGATCCGAATGACCACCGCTGACGTCATCTTCGTCAACGCCGTCGTGCACACAGCCGACAGAGACAACCCCAGGGCAGCCGCCCTCGCCGTGGCCGACGGCCGCATCGTGGCCGTCGGCGCCGAGGACGAGGTCCGCGCGCTCGCCGGCCGCCACACCGAGGTCCGCGATCTGGAGGGCGCCGCCGTCGTCCCCGGCCTCATCGACGTGCACAACCACCACCTTCTCGCCGGCGAAGCCGACCTGTACCAGCTCGCGTTCCCCGCGACGGCGGGCTTCGACGAGGTCGTGGACGCCGTCCGCGCGTACGCGTCCACGCTCGGCCCCGACGAGTGGGTGATCGGCGAGGCCTTCGGCAGCCTCCTCATCGACGACTTCTCGCGTGTCGAGGCGCGCCACCTCCTCGACGAGGCCGCCGGCGGCCGCCCGGTCGTGCTCACCGACGACAGCCACCACAACCGCTTCGCGAACACCGCCGCGCTCAAGGCCGCCGGCATCGGCGACGACACCCCCGACCCCGCGCAGGGCCGCATCGTCCGCGACGCACGGACCGGCGAGCCGACCGGTCTGCTGCTGGAGTCGGCGACCCTGCCCGTCACCGCGGCGGTCGACGCGAATCAGGAGCGCACGCCCGAGCGCTTCCGCCGTGCGAGCGCACGCGGGATCGAGATCCTCAGTTCGTACGGCATCACCGCGTTCCAGGACGCCGCAGCCACCGTCGACGTGATGGGCGCGCTACGCGACCTGGACGCCGACGACGAGCTGAACGCGTGGGTCGTGTCGTCGATGCTCTCCCGCGAGTTCGTCTTCGCCAACACCCCGTACGGAGACGAGCTCATCGCGCGCCGCGAAGAGTTCCGCAGCCCGCACCACCGCCCCGACTTCGTCAAGATCGCCCTCGACGGCGTGCCCCCGACCTACACAGGCGCGTTCCTCACGCCGTACCTCCCGAACGAGGAGCACGGTCACGATCACTGCGGTGTGACGACCATGGACCCGGACGAGCTCGAAAGCTGGCTCCTGCACACCGCCGAGCTGGGGCTCAGCGCGAAGATCCACTGCACGGGCGACGCGTCGGTGCGGATCGCGCTCGACGCGATCGAGAGCGTGCGCGACGCCGGATACGGCGACCTCAAGTACCAGATCGCGCACGGCCAGTTCGTGCACCCCGACGATCGCGAACGGTTCGTGAACCTCGACGTCTCGGCCGACATCTCGCCGTTCCTGTGGTACCCGGGCGTCATCCCGGACGCCATCGCGCAGGTGCGCACCGACGCGGGCGAGATGCACCCGAACCGCGAGTTGATCGACCTCGGAGTCCTCGTCGCGGGCGGCTCCGACTGGCCGGTGAGCGCATCGCCCGACCCGTGGGAGGGCATCCAGGGACTCGTCACGCGCGCCGACCCGCTCGGCCGTGCCCCGGGCGTGCTGTGGCCCGAGCAGGCGATCACGCTGCAGGAGGCACTCGAGGCGTTCTCGATCAACGCCGCGCGGGCCATGGGGCTGGACGACGTGACCGGATCGCTCGCGGCAGGCAAGTCCGCCGACTTCGTCATCCTCACACAGGATCCCTTCGCGGTTCCCGCGGACCGCATCGTCGAGACCCGCGCCGCGGAGACCTGGTTCGCCGGGCGCCGCGTGTTCGCACGGGACTGACCCCGCTCGTATCACCCGAACACCACACCGAACGAACACACACGAAGGAGCATCATGAAACGCAGCATCCGCCTGACGGCGATCGCCTCCGCAACCGTCGCGGCACTCCTCCTCACCGGCTGCAGCACGACGTCGGCCGACGACGCCGGGTCCAAGCCCGCGGAGACCGAGGGGGGTCCCGTCCAGAAGATCCTCTTCGACTACCCCTTCACGGCCCTTCCGGTCTACGGCGCGATCAGGAGCATCGTCGAGGATCGCGCCGCCGAGCAGGGCGTCGAGATCGTCTTCACGAACGACGAGATGGATCTGCAGAAGCAGGTCAGCCAGCTCAACTCGTACCTCACGAGCGACATCGACGCCGTCGTGTCATTCCCCGTCGACCCCGCCAGCCTCGAGACCATCGCGCAGCAGTACCGCGATGCCGGCAAGTACTGGGTGACGTACGGCGGCGACATGCAGAACCAGGACGCCACGCTGCAGTTCAGCTTCTACCAATCCGGCTACGACCTCGGACAGAACGCGGCGGAGTGGGCACTGGAGAACGTGGGCCCGGATGCCGAGATCGTCGTGCTCTCGGAGACCGTGCGCCAGATCGGCCAGGAGCGCACGCAGGGCATCCTCGACGGCATCAAGGACACCGGCCCTGAGCTGGAAGTCGTCGCGGACCAGCAGGCGGTCACGCCCGACGAGGGCCTGTCTGTGATGACGACGATCCTCGCGCAGAACCCTGGTGTGAACGTGGTCCTCGCGGCGGTCGGTGACGCCGCGCAGGGCGCGTACCAGGCACTCGTCGCGTCGGGCCGCGCAGAAGACGACGCGACGACGTACGTCGGCGGTCTCGACCCGAACGCGTTCCTGCTCCAGAAGATGCTGGACGGCGGTTTCTTCCGGGCGGCCACGTACATCTCACTCGAGGACATCGTCCTCAACGTCATCGACATCCCGGTCGCTCTGGGCGAGGGGAAGAAGGACGCGAGCGTCGACCTGCCCGTCGCTCTGGTCACCGCGGACGACCCGAAGCTCAGCGACTACATCGCCGAGCTCGGCGGCTGATGCCCCCAACCGGGGCGGGCGCGAGCCCGCCCCGGTCCCCCTTTCCCAGAAACGGAGCACACATGTCCGTAGCCGTCCGCGGCCTGACCAAGCGCTACGGCGCGACGGTGGCCCTCGACGACGTGACGCTTGATATTCCCGACGGCGAGGTCCACGCGCTGCTGGGTCACAACGGCGCCGGAAAATCCACGCTCATCAAATGCCTCGGCGGGGGCGTCCACCCCACCTCCGGAACGATCCAGCTCGATGACCGCGAGTACTCCGGTCTCACCCCGCGCGAGTCGATCGCCGCCGGAGTCGCGGTGATCTACCAGCACCTGAGTGTCCTGGAGAACCTCACCGTCGCAGAGAACCTCTTCATCGGGCAGGAGCGCACGCGCGCCGGGCTCATCCGGCGCGCGCAGCAGCGTGAGCTCGCCCGTGAGGCGCTGGCGAACATCGGCGCCCACGGCATCGATCCCGACATGAAGCTCGGCGCCATCCCGATCGGCCAGCGCCAGATGGTCGAGATCGCGAAGGTGCTCCAGCGCGATGCGCGGCTGCTCATCCTCGATGAACCCACCGCGGCACTCTCCCGCGCCGAAGCCGAGCGTCTCGGAGAACTGGTGCGCGAGCTGGCCGGCCGCGGCATCGCGATCCTCTACGTCACGCATCTCCTGGGCGAGGTGCTCGCGCTCGCGGACGCCGCCACGGTCATGCGCAACGGCCGCGCGGTGTGGTCCGCGCGCGGCGACGAGATCACGAAGGAGTCGCTCGTCGCTGCCATCAGCGACGGTCACGGCGCCACGAACGACCCGCCGGCGCCGCCGCGGATCGGCGACACCCCGGCCCTCGCGGTGCGCGGCCTCACCGGCCCGGGCCTCGGGCCCATCGACGTGAGCGTCGCTGCCGGCGAGATCGTCGCGTGCTACGGCCTCATCGGTTCGGGGCGCACCCGCTTCTTCAACACGCTGTTCGGCCGGATGCCGCGCACGAGCGGCACCGTAAGCGTCGACGGTGTGCCGCGCGACGCGACCTCACCGGCTCGAGCGCTGAAGGGCGGCATCGCCCTGGTGCCGGGCGACCGCGCGCGCGAGGGGCTCTTCGCCACGCTGAGCGCACTCGACAACACCGCGGTCAGCTCGATGTCGAAGCTCGCGAAGGGCGGCGTCCTCCGCTCGCTCGTCGCCGAGCGCTCGGTGTTCGACCGTGTCGCGACCTGGCTCGATCTGAAGCCGATGAGCCCGAGCCTTCCTGCCGGGCGCTTCAGCGGCGGGAACCAGCAGAAGATCCTTCTCGGACGCTGGGTCAACGACGCGGCGCGCACGCGCGTGCTCCTCCTCGACGACCCGACGCAGGGCGTCGATGTCGGGGCACGCAAGGACATCTACGACGCGGTCAAGCGCCTCGCAGCCGATCGCGGGGTGGGGGTCCTCGTCGCGACGAACGAGCCGGAAGAGGTCATGGATCTCGCCCACCGGTGCCTCATCTTCTCCCGGGGCTCCGTCGTCCAGGAGATCGACGTCTCCGAGACGACGGCCGACGGCCTCCTCTCCGCGGTGCACAGCACCGCGCCCGAGACCCGCATCATCGACCTGCCCGAAGGAACCCTCCGATGAATCCGAATCGAATCATGACCTCCCTCGTCGAGGGGATCGTGCGCACTCCCCTGCTGATCATCCTCATCGTGCTCGTGCTGGGCGTGCAGCTGGCGACCGACTCCTTCTTCGGATGGCAGAACATCCGCGGCATCCTCCAGGACAGCGCGGTCATCGCGATCGTCGCGATCCCCGTGGCGATGCTGCTGATCGCCGGCTACATCGACCTGTCCGTCGGGTCCACCCTCGCGCTGGGCGGAGTGGTGGCCTCGCTCGTGATGGACAAGGCCGCCGGCGACCCCGGTCTCGCCGTCGTCCTCGCGATCCTGGCGGGCGGCGTCGTCGGCCTGCTCAATGCCTTCGTGGTCACCGTGCTCGGCCTGAACTCGTTCATCACGACACTCGGCACGCTGACGGCGGTGCGCGGCATCGCGCAACTGCTGAGCCCCACACCACGGAACAACTTCGGCGACCAGTTCGGGCTCCTCGGTGTGGGCACGCTCGCCGGCATCCCCCTCTCGGTGTGGATCGCCGCGGTGCTCCTCGTCATCGCCGGTCTGTTCCTCGCGTTCACCCCCGCCGGCCGACACGTCTACGCGATCGGCGTCAACCGCGAAGCGGCGTACCTTTCGGGTGTGCGTGTGCGCGCCCTGCCCTTCTGGCTGTTCATCCTGTCGGGTGCGATGGCAGGGTTCGCAGGCACGATCGTCGTCGCCCGCCTCAACAGCGCACCGGCCGGACAGATCGGCGCCGGGTTCGAGCTCATCGTCCTCACGGCCGTCCTCCTCGGCGGCGTCGCCCTCACTGGCGGCGAGGGCACGATCTTCGGGGTCGTCGTCGGCGTGCTCTTCTACGGGGCGTTGAACAACTCGCTCGTGCTGCTCGGCGTGACGACGTTCTGGCAGGCGGTTGCGAGCGGCCTCGCGCTCATCGCCGCGATCGGCCTGAGCGCGCTGACGCACGTGGTGCGCGGCAGGATGGCCGCCGAGAAGGCGCGCCGACTGGCCGAGCTGGCGAAGGCGGCGTGACTTGCCGCCCGGCGCGGTTCAGGCCCGAGCCGGCCGGACCGCGCTGGGCGGCACGCCGTAATGGGCACGGAAGGTGCGGCTGAAGTGCGCCGCGTCGACGAAGCCGTTCTCGAGTGCGATGGCCGTCACCGACCGGTCCGCGGCCATCGGGTCGATGAGCTGGTCGTAGCAGCGCTCGAGCCGGCGATTGCGGATGACCGTCGAGACGGTCGTTCCCTGGTCGTTGAAGAGGGAGTGGAGGTGGCGCACCGAGATGTAGTGGGCGGCCGCGAGCACGGGAGGGGTCAGATCGGGCGACGACAGGTGCTCGTCGATGTAGTCGAGCACGCGCCGCATGAGCGCGTCATGCGGCGAGGCCATCGCCTGACCGCCGAGGTCGTCCTCGATGAGGGTCGATATCATGTCGATCGCGCCCCGGCACAGTCGACGGGCGGGGTGGGCGGACATGTCGCTGATCCGGCTCGACAGCGACGCGACATACGGCCGCACGATCGCTCCGATGGGCGAATCCGCGCCGAGCTTCGTCGCCGTCAGCCGCGCGGTCAGATCAGCGGGGAGCGCGAGCAACTCCTTCGGGAACATCACGACCGAGATACGGGTGTCGTCCGCGCAGATGAGCGAGTAGGGACGATCGGTGTCGTAGAAGGTCATATCGCCCGGTGAGAGCGCGGTCTCGCGCCCGCCCTGAACGATCATGCCTGCGCCGCGCTCGACGAGCGTGAACTTGAAGTAGTGCTGCGGCGCCTCGCGGATGAGCGACTCGGTGCGGTGCACCGAGTGCGCGTCGGCGGAGATCCCGAGGACGTGCACATCGCCGGCCGCTCGTCCACGCAGCGCTCCCTGGAAGGTCCCGGGAGTGTTCGCCTGAACGTTCAGCGACACGACGGCATCGCGGATGGCGGCGCGGAATCCGTCGAGAGGCAGGACGGAGTCGTAGACGTCGGGTAAGGATTGGCGGGTCGTCATGGTCTCACTCCATCGTGAACCTTGGATCGTATATGATCGGCACACGATATCACTGTGTCCTGGAAGCGGGTGTGCTCCCATCTTCGCGGGCCGATATTTCGCGTTGTGCGCGGTCGTGTTACGGGGATGCGTCGCCTGTCAGGGCTCGTTTCGCCCCCCGGCCCAGACGCTCTCGACTGCCGAAGACAGCACGTCGATCAGCATCCGGATCTCCTCCCCCCGGATCGCGAGGGGAGGACGGATCTTCAGCACCGAACCGGTGGGGCCGATCCGGCTCAGCAGGACGCCGCGCTCCTTGACGGCCTCGACGACGCGACGCGTCCGGTCGGGGTCGGGCCGCGTGTGCGCCGTGTCGGCGAAGACGGAGAAGCCGAAGAACAGCCCGTCCCCCTTGACCGGGCCGAGCTCGTCATAGCGGTCGGTGAGCGCGGCCAGCTCGGTGCGCACGAGGTCGCCGAGTTCGACCGCGCGGGGCACGAGCCCCTCGTCGTCGATGACCCGGAGCACTTCGAGGCCGACGGCGGATGACACGGGGTTCCCGGCGAACGTGTTGAAGTACTCGTTGCGCGAGCCGAACTCCTCCAGCAGTCCTTGTGTGGTGACGACCGCTGCGAGCGGGTGTCCGTTGCCCAGGGGCTTGCCCAGCGTCACGAGGTCGGGGACGAGCGCGTAGCGCTGGTATCCCCAGAACGTGCGGCCTGTGCGCCCGAGGCCCGCCTGCACCTCATCGCCGATCACGAGCCCTCCGGCGGCGCGCACGCGCTCGGCGACCCCCTCGACGAAGCCCTCCGGAACCCGCGGCAGCCCCTCGGTCGAGAAGATCGACTCGATGATGACCGCAGCGACGCCGTGGCCTTCGCGCTGCAGCTCCGCGATCGAACGGTCGACCGCACGCAGGGCTTCGTCGCGGACCGCCACCGGGTCGGCGCCGGCATTGTGCGCCGCATCCAGGTCGGGCACCGCGAACGCGCGCACGTGCTCGGCGAGCCCCTCGTGCGTGCGCAACCCGGTGGTGGCGCCGGCGAGCAGCGACGTGTTGCCGTGATAGCTGAAGTCCGTCACGAGGATGCCCCGCGCCCCGGTGTGCTGCATCGCGATGCGGAACGCCAGCTCGTTCGCCTCCGATCCGCTGTTCGTGAACAGAACGCGATCGAGGCCCGGCTCGAAGCGGCCGAGAAGCGCTTCGGCGTACTCCACGACGCGCTCATTGAGGTATCGCGTGTGGATGTTGAGCGTGGCGGCCTGCCGACACATCGCCTCGACGACGCGCGGGTGGGCGTGGCCGACGTGCGGCACGTTGTTGTATGCGTCGAGGTACCGGCGGCCCGCGGCATCCGTCAGCCACACACCCGAGCCCGACACGAGGTGAACGGGCTCGTCGTAGAACAGCGGCGAGTGGCGGCCGATCGTCGCGAAGCGGCGAGCGAGAAGGTCGGCGGTCAACGGGTCTCCTCCGATCCGGGAAGGGCGGTCGTGCGCCAGGGCGCGGGTCGGCCGGAGACGAGGGCCGCGGCGATCTGCGCGACCCAGGGCGCGACTTCGGCCGAGATGAAATCGGATGCCGGGTCGCCGGGCCGCTGCGCGGCCCAGCCGAGGTAAGTCAGGCCCCGCGCGAGCATGAGGTCATCCCACGCGGTGAGCTCGGCGGGCGAGAGCGAGCGCGATTCGGCGTAGCCGGTGCGAAGCGCCGCTTCGAAATCGGGATACCGCGGGTTGCGCGCGTGGTGGAAGACGGCGGTGACGAGGTCGAACGCGAACCACCCCGTGCCGAAGTCGTCGAAGTCGATCAGCACCCAGCCGTCGGAGGTCTCGAGGAGGTTCTCGGGCGTCGCGTCGGCGTGGATCACGCCGAAGACACCGGCCTCGGTGCCCAAGGCGCTCAGGCGCTCCCGGACGTGGCTCACACCCGCCTCGACCGCGGCGCGCTCGGCGGCAGTGAGGGTCGCGAGCGCCGTCGGGTCCCCCCACAGCGGGTCGGGGCCGGCCAGCCCGTCCGCGTCCCACGCCTCGCGGCGGAAGTCTGCGGGGAGGCCGATCTCGACGGTGGCCGCGTGCAGGCGCCCGAGCAGGCGGCCGATACCGGCGAAATCGGTGGCGGGCGGATCGTGACGGCCCGCCAGCGCGTCGTCGATGTCTCCGAACGGGCGCGCGTCGGGCACCCACTCCTGGACCGAGACGCGCCGCTCGTCGGCGCCTGCGCCGACGGTGCAGAAGAGTCTCCCGTCCCGCGTCGGTCTCACACGTGGCACGGGCACACCTGCTGCGGCGAGCGCCGCGAGATATGCGAGCTCGGTGCGGATCTCGGCCTCGTCGCGGTATCCCGGGCGGTGAAGCCGGACGGCGAACGACGCTCCGTCCGAGTCCGTCGCGCGGAAGACGTGGTTCTCGCGGTACTTGACGAACTCGACCGTGGAGCGCTCGTCGAGGTCGAACTGCGGGAGCGCGCTGCGCGCGAGCCGGGATGCGACGTCGAGGTCCATGGATCTCCTCTGGTGGGTGCGCGGCCACTCTGCCATACTCGGAGTTCAATTTCCATACTCGAAGTCTGGATCGTCATGACGGCAACGGCACGGGAGCGGCGACGCGAGCGAACGCGCGACGACATCGCGCGGGCGACTCTGCGCATCATCGAGAGCGACGGCGTCGATGCGGCCTCCATCGACCGCATCTCGGCGGAGGCGGATGTCGCGCGTGCAACGGTCTACGCGCACTTCCCCGACGGACGCGAGTCGATCCTGCGCGCCGCGTACGACCAGGCGGGCGCACGTCTCGTCGCCACCGCCCGCGCGGCTGCCGAGACGACGGGATCCTGGGAGGAGCTGATCCTCGCCTACGCCCGGACGATGATCGACTTCTCGCGCTCGCCCACGCTCGGCCGCTTCTACAGCGTGACGGGGCCGGCGCTCGTCGGGTTCCGAGAGACCGGCGGCGTCGGGTCGCGCGGATACCGCGAAGACATCCGGTCCGCGCTGACGGAGGCTCAGACCGCGGGCGACCTGCCGGCGGACGTCGATCCCGATGCGCTCGCGGTGCTCATCACCTCGAGCCTTCGCGACGCCGGCATCGACGCCGCCCTGCATCCGGACACGGCGGAGCGATACGTCGAAGCCGTGCGCCACATCCTGCGCGGGCTTCGCACGTCCCGCGAACACACCGAGGAGGGGTCATGACCGGAACCGAACGTCGCGCCGTCGTCATCACGGGCGGCGGCACGGGCATCGGCGCCGCCACGGCGGAGCGCTTCGCGGACACCGGCTGGTCGGTGGCCGTCATCGGCCGCCGGGCGGCCCCGCTCGAGGAGGTCGCGGCCCGCACGGGCGCACTCGCCGTCGTGGCCGACGCGGCAGACGCGGATTCCTCAGCGAGCGCCGTCGCCGCCGTGCGCGAGCGGTTCGGGCGCATCGACGCCCTCGTCGCGAACGCCGGCGGTCACGGGTTCGCCGCCCTCACCGACACCACCGACGAGGACTGGGCTGCCAGCATTCGCGGCAACCTCGACTCCGCCTTCGTGTTCGCGCGCGCCGCGATGCCGTTGCTGCGCGAGACCCGCGGAAGCCTCGTCGTCGTCTCGTCGCTCGCAGGCCTCGCGGCCGGGCCCAGCACCGTCGGCTACACGACCGCCAAACACGCGCTCATCGGGCTCACCCGGTCGATCGCTCGCGACTACGGCGTTGACGGTGTACGGGCCAACGCGATCTGCCCTGGGTGGGTGCGCACACCGATGGCGGATGCGGAGATGGACGAGTTCGCCGAGGCGGCCGGTCTCGCCGACCGCGAGACGGCCTACCGCGCCGTGACCGCCGACGTGCCGCTCGGTCGCCCGGCAGGCGCGGCGGAGATCGCGGAGGTCATCCACTTCCTCGCGTCGCCGGCCGCGTCGTACATCACGGGGGCCGTGCTTCCCGTGGACGGTGGCGCCACGGCCGTCGACCTGCCGACGACGGCGTTCGCGCGCGCCGGAATGTGATCGCGGGGCGGATGCCCCGCCCACCCCTGCACGGACAGTCAAAGCCACCGCACCGGGCGGCAATACTCACGGGCCGCGCAAATGGAGAATCAGGACGATCCGGCCAAGGAGGTCCGTATGTCAACACCCGAAAACAGTCTCAAGGCGAACCAACTCGGCGCGCCGTCCATCGTCTTCCTCGTCCTGGCGGCGGTGGCACCGGTCACCGTCGCGATCGTCGTCATGCCGATGGCCATCGCCTTCGGCAACGGCGGCGGAATCCCGGTCGCCGTCCTCATCGTGGCCGCCGCACTTCTGCTGTTCGCGGTCGGCTATGCGCAGATCACGAAGGATCTCGTCAGCGCGGGCGGGTTCTACGCGATCGCCGTGAAAGGTCTGGGACGCCCAGCCGGTCTCGTGACCGGGATCATCGCGACCCTGGGCTACAACTTCTTCGTCGCCGGAGCACTCGGCACGATCGGCTTCTTCACCGGCATGGTCGCCCTGCCGGCGCTGTTCGGCTTCGAGCTGAACTGGTTCCTGGTCGCCGTGGTGCTCTTCGTGATCGTCTTCCTGCTGGCCCGTTCCGGCATCCACGTGAGCGCCGCCGTCCTCGGCGTCGCGCTGATCCTCGAGATCCTCATCCTCGTCGCGTTCGCCATTTCGGTGTTCGTGCAGGTCGGCTTCAGCATCGAGGCGTTCACGATGGCGTTCAGCCCCGAGATCCTCGTCGGCGGCTCGATCTGGATCGGACTCCTGCTGGTCGCGACGGCCTTCATCGGCTTCGAGGCCACCGCGCTGTTCGGCGAAGAGGCCAAGGACCCGCGCCGCACCGTTCCGCGTGCGACCTACGCGGCGATCATCATCATCGGCGTGCTGCACGCCCTGGTGGGCTGGGCCATCGTGAGCGCGCTCGGCGTGGGCGACGCGCAGGGGGCCGCCCTCGACAGCCTCGCCTCGGGTGACCTCACGCTCGTGCTCATCGACACGTACCTGGGTCCGATCGTGGGCGCCATCGCGATCGTGCTGCTGGTGGTGAGCCTGTTCGCGGCGCAGCTCGCATTCCACAACTCCGCTGCGCGCTACCTCTACGCGCTCGGCCGCGCGCGCGTCCTCCCGCGCTGGCTTGCCCACACGAACAGCAACGGCGCACCCCAGCGCGCGCTGCTCGTGAATCTCGTCTTCGCCATCGTCGTGGCCGCGATCTTCGCGGTCTTCGTCGAGACGGATCCTGAGGGCAACCCGCTCCCGCCCGTCCTCACGCTCGTGCCCGTCGGGCTGGGATTCGGCACGCTCGCCGTGATGATCGTGCAGGCGATCGCGGCGCTGTCGATCGTGGTGTATTTCCGCCGCAAGCGCGACAGGCGCGTGTGGACGACGTTCATCGCGCCGGGGATCGGGTTCCTCGCACTGCTGACCTTCAGCATCATGGCGATCGCGAACTTCACCCTCGTGGCCGGATCGGAGGCCGTGTACGTGCAGCTGCTGCCGTGGCTGCTCGTGCTCGCGGTCATCGGCGGCCTGGCGTACGCCGCCTTCCTGCGCGCCAAGCGTCCCGAGGTCTACGCGGGCCTGCAGGAGGATCTCGAGCGATTCGACGAGCTCGTCGAAGTCGCTTGAGACTGATCGGCGGCAGCCTTGGGGGAGGCTGCCGCCGATCCTTTTACTTGCGTGAAACGCGCATGACATCAATAATGAGCAAACGCTCAATAAAGATGTCGGGAGCGACCGAAGACGGTCCGGGAACTCGAGGAGCACATCCATGACCATCACCGAAGGACACGGCGTGGCCACGGGCGCGTCCGCCGACGCGCGCCACCCGCTCGCCCGTCTCGAGGCGTCCGAGATCTCCGACCTGCGGGATCTCCTGGACCGCGAAGGACTCGTCACCGCGAGCACGAGGTTCTCGTACATCGCGCTGCGCGAGCCCGACAAGAAGGACGTGCTCGCGTGGCATCCGGGTGTCGAACTCCCCCGTGAGGTCGCCGTTCTGCTCACCGACCTCGCCACCGGCGCCGTCACCGACCTCGTCGTCGACCTGACCACGGGCGCGATCGTCGCGCGGCGCGAGGTCGACACCACGACCGAGGGCTTCGGGCCCGTGTTCGACGAGGACTTCGAGGCCGTCGACCGGATCGTGAAGGCGGACGAGGCGTACATCGCCGCCCTCGCGCGACGGGGCGTCACCGATCTCGACAAGGTCGTCGTCGTGGCGCTGTCGGCCGGCGTCTTCGGCTATGAGGACGAGGTGGGCGTGCGGATGATCCGCGTGCTGTCGTTCTACCGCGAGTACCCGACCGACTCGTACTGGGCCCACCCGATTGGCGGGCTCGTCGCACACGTCGACCTCCAGTCCGAACGGATCGTGCGCCTCGTCGAGACCGACACGGCCTTCGTGCCGGAGACCTCGGGCGACTACCTCGACCCAGCCGTTCGCGGCCCTGAGCGCACCTCGCTCAAGCCGATCGAGATCACCCAGCCCGAGGGCGTCAGCTTCACTCTCGAGGACGATGTCCTGCGCTGGGAGAACTGGTCGGTGCGCCTCGGATTCAACGGGCGCGAGGGTCTCACCCTGCACCAGCTCTCGTTCCGCGACGGCGATGTCGACCGCCCCATCGTCTACCGCGCGTCGGTGTCGGAGATGGTGGTGAACTACGGCGACACCTCCCCCACGAACGCCTGGCAGAACTACTACGACGTGTCCGAGTACCAGTTCGGCCGCCTCGCGAACTCGCTCGAGCTCGGATGCGACTGCCTCGGCGAGATCACCTACGTCGACGCTGTCGTGGCCGACGACTTCGGCCGGCCGCAGACGATCCGCAACGCCATCTGCATCCACGAGGAGGATTACGGCATCCTCTGGAAGCACAACGATGCGATCAACGGCACCAACCAGACGCGCCGGCAGCGCCGCCTCGTCGTGTCGTTCTTCGTGACCGTGGGCAACTACGACTACGGCTTCTACTGGCACCTCTACCTCGACGGCAAGATCGAGCTCGAGGCGAAGGCCACCGGCATCGTCTTCACGAACGCGCACCCGGGTGGCGACTACCCCTATGCCACCGAGCTCGCACCGGGGCTCGGAGCCCCCGTGCACCAGCATCTCTTCTCGGCGCGCCTCGACATGACGGTGGACGGCGTGGCCAACGCCGTCGAGGAGATCGACGTCGCGCGCGTGCCGAAGTCCGACGACAACCCGTGGGGCAACGCGTTCACGCGCACCCATCGGCGGCTGACCCGCGAGTCGGAGGCCGTGCGCGACGCCGACAACCGCGTGGACCGCGTGTGGCGCATCCTCAACACCGAGAAGACGAACTTCCTCGGCAAGCCGACCTCGTACATCCTGTTCCCTGAGGGCAAGCCGACGCTGCTCGTCGACGACGAGGCGTACGTGCGCCCGCGCGCCGAGTTCGCCGCCCACCACCTGTGGGTGACGCGCTACGACCGCGACGAGATGTGGGCGGCGGGGCGCACGACCAACCAGAACCCCGGCGGTGCGGGCCTGCCCGCCTACATCAAGGCGGACCGCTCGATCGACGGCGAGGACATCGTGGTGTGGCACACGTTCGGCCTCACGCACTTCCCGCGCACGGAGGACTGGCCGATCATGCCGGTCGACTATGCGGGGTTCAAGCTGCTGCCGCATGGGTTCTTCGACCGCAACCCCACAATCGACGTGCCGGACTTGTCGGGCGGCGACCACTGCACCATGCCGCCCGCAGGAGGCGCCGCGGAGCACGGCCACGCGGACGCGGCACCCGACCACGACGGGCATGGCGCGCACGATCATCACCACCACTCCGGGCACTGATCGCGACGAGGCGGGAAGACGGCATCCGTGTTGGGGGTAGGCGTGGCGCTGGCAGGTGCGGTCGCGGCCGCCGGATGCTGCCTCACCCCCGCTCGCGGACGCGCCCGCGTCCTGGCGTTGACGATGGCCATCGCGTGCCTCCCGTTCCTCTCGGACTCCCTGCGGATCGCGGCCGCGCTCATCGTGCTCACGCTCGCGATGCTGCTGGCAGCGGGACTGCGCCGCAGACCCGCGCGCGATCGCTCCCCTGACCTGCACAGAGCCATCGGCGGGGCGCTCATGGCCGGCATGCTCCTCGCGGGCGGACACGCGGCGGCGGACAGCGACGCCTCGCACGCACACGCCCATGCCGGCGTCACGGGGCTGTCGCCGCACGTCGTTCTCGCCGTCGCCGCTGCCACCTACGTCGCGTGGACGATCACGGCCGTCGTCCGTCGCGGGCACGATCCGGCGAGCACCGCATCGCGCATCGAGCTCATCGCGATGGGTGCGATGTTCGCACTGTCGATCGCCGCGATGGCCCTCGGCTGAACAGCGCTATCCCGCGTCGCGCGAGAGTCCGGCAGCCGCGCGACCCTTGTCGGTCATCCACGGGTCGAGCAGCGCGTGCACGACGCGCCATTGCGCGGCCGGCTCGGAAAGCGGGGCGTCGAGCACGTACGTGACCTGCTGGCCCAGTGCGACGACGAGGAGGGCGTCAGCGAGGGCGTCGGTGGGGGCATCCGGATGCAGCTCCGCCGCATCCACGGCCTGGTCGAGGTGCACGCGGTATTCGTCCTGCCACAGGCGCTCGACGAACGCGTCGCGGACGCGCTGGTGGCGATGCGCGGTCACCCGTCCCCAGAAGTTGACCACGACGAGGGCCTCGTCCTGCGTCGTCTTGTCGAGGGGATGGATCTGCTCGAGCATCCGCACCAGCGCGGCGAGTCCCGTGCGATCGGCGACGTGCTCCGCGATGCGGGATGTCGTGTGCTCCACCACCTGCGCGAAGGCCTGCTCGAGCACCTCGTCGAAGTTCGAGAAGTAGTGCCAGAGCGCACCCGAGGCGACTCCCAGCTCCTGCGCGAGGCGCCGCGTCGTGGCCGCCTCCATGCCCTCCTTCGCGACGAGCGCGAGGTACGTCTGCGCGATCTCGCGTCTGCGGGCGTCTCGGTCGACGATCTTCGGCACCAGACGATTCTGTCGCACCCCGCCTGCCCGCTCGAACCGGCCGCGCTGCATCCGCTGACGCTGTCGACGGCGACACGCGCCGGGACCTTCGGCCCCTCGTCGATTGCACGCACGGCGCATCGTGGTGTGCGAGGAGGCAGAGATGTTCACGAATTCCGCATCGTCGCGGATCGATGAGGTCGTCGAGATCCTGACCGAGGAGCAGTGCTGGAACCTGCTCGATCGGTGCGAGCTGGGTCGCCTCGCGGTGGTCGCCGACGGAGACCCCGAGATCTTCCCCGTGAACTACGTCACGGACGGTCCGCACGTGCTCTTCCGCACCGCTCCGGGCACGAAGCTGGAGCTGCTCTCCGAAAGCCCGCGCGTCGCGTTCGAGGTCGACGAGTACGACGACACATACGCCGCGAGCGTCGTCCTCAAGGGCGTCGCCCACCGCCTGACGCTTCAGAGCGAGATCGACGCCGCCGAGGCGCTCGCGCTCGAGTCGTGGATCCCGACCCTCAAGTACCGGTGGGTGCGGA
>Ga0180216_1001856_pt1 | contig 18220 bp, 18 predicted proteins | sample eDN3rd37CBELigMG_FD_128879 | JGI IMG/M metagenome (GOLD analysis project Ga0180216, IMG submission 128879) | Enriched Miracle-Growth compost microbial communities from Emeryville, California, USA - eDNA 3rd pass 37_C BE-Lig MG (version 2)... ...
CGGACGGGAGGGGAGGGCGGCGACTCGGGCTCGCGCTCACCCGTGCCGGTTTCCGCCGTGGCTTCGGCGGGGGGCTCGGGCCGGGGCCGGCGGCGAACGATGGGGCCGGCGGGGGTCTCGTCGGCCTTCTTGCGGCGCTTCGTCGTGGGGCGGACCTTCTTTTCGACCTTCGCGGCCCGGTCGAGGCGGAGCTGCAGATCGATCGCCTGGGCGGCCGCCTCCCTCGCGATCGCCTGGTAGGCGCCCGCCTCCTCCAGGGCGGCGGCCTGAGCCGGGGGCATGCCCTGGATCCAGTCCACGAAGGCGTGGGGGGAGAGCGGGCGGGCGGGCGGCTCGGAGGCCGCGAGCCTCAGGATCTCCCGCTCCCGATCGCTGCCCAGACGCGCGAGGGCGAGCCGCACCTCTTCGGCCGTGGTCGGCCGATCGGCGCGTCGGCAGAAGTCGAGGACGGCAGAGACGATGGAGTCGGATATTTCCCGCGGGTCACGAACTAGCATAAAGTGCGGCAAGATCAGGACAAAGGGGTTAGGAGTCAAGCGGCTGTCGGTGGGATGAGAGGGTGACGCAGGTAGACAAGCGAAAGACGGCGCTCGCAATGGCGGGCGATGGATCGAGGGCGGAGACGCCGGAAGAGATTCTCAACCGGTACATCGCCAGGCATGGGCTGAAGTCCACGCGGCAGCGGACCCTGATCCTCGAGACCTTCTACTCGGCCGGCGGGCATCTGAGCGCCGAGGAGCTCCTCGAGCGGGTCCGAGTCGAGGATCCGAAGATCTCCCAGGCGACCGTATACCGCACCTTGCGCCTCCTGACCGAGTGCGGCCTCGCCGAGGCCCGGAACTTCGGCGACGGCCAGACCCGCTACGAGATCGCCTCCGACGATCACCACGACCACCTCATCTGCACGCAGTGCGGGGACATCGTGGAGTTCGAGGACCCGGAGATCGAGGCCCTCCAGGAGAAGGTGGCCCGGGCGCACGGCTTCCAGATGACCCACCACAAGATGGAGCTCTACGGCGTCTGCCCGAGCTGCCGCCCCGAGTAGGCCCGCACATTCCCCGGGACAGCGGCGCCCAAGTGACCGAAGATGGGGGGCGTGCGAAGACGACTCCTCGTCGCGGCCGCGCTCGCCCTCGCCCTGGCGGGCTGCCGCAGATCTTCCCTTCCCGAGCCCATCGACTACGTGCTCCCGCACGCGGTGACCGGAGAGCCCTATTCCTTCGCCGACCATCGGGGAAAGCCGGTGGTGATCTTCTTCTTCGCCACCTGGTGCGTGCTCTGCCAGGCGATGGAGCCCTTCGTCGCCGAGGCCGCGCACCGGGGCAGGGCGGAGGGGATCGAGGTGGTCGCGATCTCCCTCGACCTCGAGGGGAGGCGCATCGTCGCCCCCTACGTACAGGCCACCCGCCCTCCTTATCCGGTCCTCTCGGGCGGGCGGGCGGTGGCCTCGGGGCGCACGCCCTTCGGCCACGTCCCTCGTCTCCCCGCGGTGCTCGTCTTGGACCCCACCGGCCGACCGGCCTGGTCCTTCTCGGGGCTCGCGGACGCGGACTTCATCTTGGAGCGGGCGAGGGAGGTACGGGGACGGAGCCCTTGAAGGGTCTCGGCCCGCGATGGGCCGATCGTCCACAGACCGCGGCCTTGCCCTCGAGCCTGGCCTCGCGTAGCAAGGAGGAGAGGAGCTGGGGATGGGCAAGCGCCGCCTGCTGATTCTATTGCTGGGACTGCTGCTCCTTTCGCTCGGCATCGCCCTCGACCCGAAGGGAATCCGCCACACGCTCCATCTGGCGGAGGACGCGGAGAGGCTCCGCCGGGAGAACGCGGAGCTGCGCTCGGCCAACGAACGTCTCAAGACCCAGCTTCGGCATCTCGCCGGCCAGCCCGACGCGCTCGAGCGCGTGGCGCGCGAGGAGTTGGGCCTCGTCCTTCCCGACGAGATCATCTTCCAACTGGAGACCGAAGATGCCCGCTCTCCGTAGGATCGGGCGTCGGGTGCGCAAGGCCGGTCCGCTCGTCCTCGGGGCGGCCGTCTTCGTCGCCCTCCTGGACGGCCGATTCCGATCGCTTGCGGACCTGACGCTCTGGTCGAGCCTCCTCCTCGCCTCGCTCGTGCTGATGGCGGGAATCCTCTGGATCTCGATGATCCACCGGAGGCTGCGCGGGGGCGAGAAGCTGGTCCTCCTCGAACTGGAGGTCGGCGCGCTCATGGTGGTGGGGGCCTTCGCCCTGGTGGATCCCTACGGACGCCTGGGAAATCCCCTCTATCCCTTGCTCTACCTCCTGATGGCCTTCCTCACCACCTCGTCGTCCCATCGGGTGACGATCGGATTGACGCTCCTGGCCATGGCCATCGAGTCCTCGCTCTTCTTCGTGCGCGAGATCCCCCTGGAAAACTGGCCCCATCTGGCGGCGCGCCTCTTCTTCCTCTCGGCCTTCGCCTTCCTCCCCAAGGTCGCGCTGGCCATCGAGTCGACCAGCATGCGGATCCTGGGGCAGCAGGAGCTTCGGCGGAAGGAGCGGGCCCGGAGGGAGGACGCCCGGCGTTTCCGCCTGAGCTCGGCGGGAGGGCTGGAGAGCGACGCTTCCCCCGACGAGCAGGCGATGTGGAGCTTCGCCGCCGTCGCGGAACTCGAGGAAGCCGTCTCCAACACGCTGGAGGTGGCCTCGCTCGCGTTGGGTACGCGGGCGGTCTCCGTCTTTTTGATGGAGCCCGACGACGAGGAGGGCCTCTGGCTCTTCGCCTCCCGTCCTCGCGACGAGGAGAACCTCCGCAGGCGCTTCGAGGCGAAGGACGGACTCCTCGGCGCCGCCGCCAAGCGACGCGAGCCCTTCCGCCTCTGCGGGGAGATCCGCGGGATCGCCTGGTACGAGGGCAAGGAGCCGATCCGCAGCGTCCTCATCGTCCCTCTGCGCGACGAGCGCTCCCCCGAGCCGAACGGCAAGGGGAAGTTCCGGGGGCTGCTCGTGGCCGATCGCCTGGAGGCCGAGCCCTTCGGCGAGGCGGACGAGGAGCTGCTCGTCTCCTGCTCGCGGGAGATCCTCCGCTCGATCGAGAGCGAGTGGGTGATGGATCAGATCCGCAAGGATCGGAAGCGGGCGCAGGGCATCTACCGCGCGATCGAGAAGTTCAACCGCTCCACGCACATCGAGGAGGTCCTCGACACGGCGGTCGCGGAGGTTCGCGCCATCCTCGGCGAGCACGACAAGGATCTGGTCGCCGTCACCACCGTGGAGGTCGACGAGGGGGGCAGGACGATCCACAAGGTGGACCGCGTCCTCGGCCCCCGTGGGCTCGAGAAGATCCAGGGGCGAACCTTCCCCGAGGGGAGCTGCCTGGTTTCCCAGGCGGTGAAGCACCGCACCATCCTCCCCACGCGGCCGCCGACGCGTTCGATTCGCATCTTCGGCGAAGACACCCTCCTTCGGGGGGTGAGTTCGCTCAAGGTGGCGCCGCTGAAGATGGGCAACGAGGTCCTCGGCACGCTGATCTTCGGCTCGGAGAAGAGGCGGCACCTCCAGCAGGCCGACGTGCAGACGCTGGAGCTGCTGGCGAGCCAGGTGGCGCAGTCGCTGCAGCGCGCCCGCTTCTATGCCCAGGCGCAGGCGCTCGCGGACAAGGACGGCTTGACGGGCCTCGCCAATCGCCGCGTCTTCGAGGAGCGCCTCGAGCACATGGTGAACCTCGCCAAGCGCAGCGGGCGGCCGGTGACGGTGATCGTCGCCGACATCGACCACTTCAAGACCGTGAACGACACCTACGGCCACCTCACGGGCGACGAGATCCTCCGCAAGGTGGCGAAGATCCTCCTGCACGGCGCGCGGAGCACGGACGTCGTGGCGCGCTATGGCGGTGAGGAGTTCATCCTCATCCTTTCCGATACGGACATGGAAGGGGGCAAGCGGACGGCCGAGCGGATCCGCGAGGAGATCGAGCGCACGGTCATCACGACCAGCCTCGGCCCCCTGCGCTGCACGATGAGCATGGGGATCGCCTCCTTCCCCCACGTGCCGTCCGAGGAGCTCCTGGAGCGGGCGGACCAGGCCCTCTACCACGCCAAGAGGATGGGCCGGAACTGCACCTTCACGGTCGAGGAGATGATGCAGGCGCACGCCACGGCCTCCGAGGCGACGGGCGGGCGCACGGCCTGAGAATACGACGCCGCCTCGCCCGTCTCTCCATTTGGTGGGCCGAGCGGGGCGGCGAAGTCGTTGACCCTCCGCGCGGTCTGCCGCTAAGCTTTCGCACCTTCCGAAATCCGAGGAGAAGAACGTTGAGGCTGCAGCTACGCACTTGGATCGTCTCGATCGCTCTGCTCGTCCCCGCCCTCGCGGTCGCGGAGCCCTCGGTCTCCCGGGATGACTTCAAGAAGTACATGGAGACCCAGCTCGCCCTGCAGGATCCGCGGGTCCTGAAGATGCCGGAGAACATCCGCATCAAGAGGATCGCGGAGGTGAACTTCAAGATGAAGGGTCCCCAGCTCCAGGCGATCCTGGACCGCGTGGAGGCGGCGGGCGGGCCGGCGGCCCTGGCCAAGAAGAACGAGGAGGCGATCCGCAAGGCGATCGGGAGCCTTCCCTTCGGCGAGGGCGTGAAAGAGGTCCGGGTGGACACCGGGAGCGGTCACGTGGTCACCTACGTCAAGTGGGAGACCGCGGAGGATCTCCACGCCGAGGCCGTCTGGCTCGCCTTGAAGGTGGCCGGCGCCTCGCCCCTCACCTCGACCGTCCACCTCACGGCCCTCTCGGACGGGGAGGAGCTCTGGATCGCGAAGCTCGCCAGCGACCGCACCAAGCACGTGCGCGAGGACCGCATCGGCGACTGGGCGAAGACCCGCTACCTCCGGCTCTTCGAGGTCGACTTCGACGCGACCGCCGAGAAGGGGGGAAGGGCTCCGAGCGGCGCGCAGCTCGGCCCCTGAGGGCTCGCCGCCACAGGAAAGACCCGGGCCTCGGCCCGGGTTTTTTCGTGCCCGCGATTCGCGTCAGCGCTCGGGCTGGAGGAGTTTTCCGGCCGCCTCGTCCACGCTCGAGAGGAGTTCGCTCTCCTGGCTGGAGGCCGCCCGGACCGAGGATTCGGCGAGCTTCTCCATCCGCTTGGCGTCGAGCAGCCGCAGGGAGATCTCCACCCCGCGCTCGGCGGAGCGGACCGTCCCGGAAACGACGCGGTCGTAGGCGGGGCGGTGCCGGGCGACGCAGGCCGCGTCCTCGCGGCAGGCCCTCTGCTTCTTGCGGGCCTCGGACTGGCGCACCACGGCGTGGGGGCCCTTCTCCTCCAGGGCCACGACCAAGCGCTCGGTCAGTCGGCCGCAGAGCGACTCCGAGATCTCCTTGCTGCAGGAGAGCTCGGCGACTCCCACCGTGGCGGGGGATTTGGCAAGGGCCGCCGCGGGGAGGAGCGCGAGGGCGATGACCCAGTACGAGCGCACCCCCCGATCATAGCCCTGCTTGGGAAAAGTGAAAACAATCCGCTTTCCCCGGAGGCCGACGGCTATCGCGGCAAAGAAAAAGGCGCCGGAAAACCGGCGCCTTCGTGACTCGGAGACCGTCCCGAGCTCAGTTGCCCGCGAGCTTCTGGTAGAGCTGAGCGCGGGGCGTGCCCTTCTTCAGCTCCTCGTCGGCGCGCTTGAGCTCCTCGTCGATGACGCGCTTGAAGTTCTCGAAGGGCTGCGCGCCGGAGACGAGCCGGCCGTTGATGAAGAAGGCCGGGGTGCCGCGGGCGCCCACCTTGTTGGCGTCCGAGGCGTCGGTGTCCACGTAGGACTTGTACTTGCCGGAGTCCAGCGCGGCGCGGAACTTCTTCATGTCGAGCCCGATCTCCTGGGCCCACTTCTCGTAGTTCTCGCGGTTGAGCTGACGCTGGTTGGCGAAGAGCTTGTCGTGCATCTCCCAGAACTTGCCCTGCTCGTGGGCCGCCATCGCCGCCTCGGCGGCGGGGCCCGCGTTGCGATGGAAGCTCAGGGGGAGGTGACGGAAGACGATGCGGACGTCCTTGCCGTACGTCTCCATGATCTGGTCGAGCGTGGGGTTCACGCGCGCGCAGAAGGGGCACTCGAAGTCGGAGAACGCCACGATGGTGACCTTGGCGTCCTTCGGGCCCTTGGTCGGGGCGTTCGCCGGGATGTCGACGTAGACCGGCTTGGCGGGCGCCTGCTCACGCTGCGCCGCGGGCTGGGCCGGCGGAGAGGTGCGGCCGCCCTCGATCAGCTTCGCGTAAAGCTTGTCGCGCGGGGTGCCCTTCTTGAGCTCCTCGTCGGCGCGCTTCAGCTCCTCGTCGATGACCCGCTTGAAGGCCTCGAAGGGCTGCGCGCCGGAGACGAGGCGGCCGTTGATGAAGAAGCCCGGGGTGCCCCGCGCGCCGCGCGAGGTGTAGAGCGCCTGCTCCTTCTGGATCCGCTCGCGGTGCTTGCCGGAGTCGAGCGCCTCGCGGAACTTCTTCATGTCCAGGCCGAGCTCCTGGGCCCACTTCTCGAAGTTCTCCCGGGTGAGGTTCCGGAAGTCCGCGAACATCTTGTCGTGCATCTCCCAGAACTTGCCCTGCTCGTGGGCGGCGTACGCGGCCTCGGCGGCGGGGAGAGCGTTGCGGTGGAAGCTCAGGGGGTTGTTGGCCCAGACCAGGCGGACGTCATCCTTGTAGGTGTCGAGGATCTGCTGGATGGTCGGCTGGACCCGGTTGCAGAAGGGGCACTCGAAATCGGAGACCTCGATGATGGTCACCTTCGCGTCCTTCGGGCCCTTGGTCGGCTGGAACTCGTCGAAGGGTACGTTGTAGATCGTCGTATCGCCGGCCGCCGCCGGGCGGGCCGGGGCTCTGTCCGCGGGGCGCGCGGCCGAGGGCGCAGCTGCGGGCGCGCTGGGTGCCGTGTCCTTGCCCTTGGGCTTGATGCTGTATCCACCAGCGAAGCCGATGGCGGCGCCTACCACCAATGCGACCGCGATCGAACCCGTGTTCTTGGCCATCTAGATCTCCTGCTCGTCTTACGACCCGGTGGGCCGGTTTGGCCGGAACGGTCCGGCGCTGAGAATCCGTGCTCGCAACGAACGGCTGGACCTCCGCCCTTCTTCCCGGAAAGCGAGCGAGAGGGGGCGGGTGAAGCGAATCTCGTAGCAAAAGGAGCTATTGCACGCAAGCCGAGGTCACGGGGATTTTCTGCCGCGTCGCGTCGATCGTTTCAGGGGCGGGGAGGGGACTTGCCAGCCGTCTTCCAGGTGCCGAGCTTTCCGCAACGCTCGCGAAGACATGGGGACGAGGCAACCGACGATGAGATTCCACTGCGAGACCGTGCGTAAGGGCGGCGTGCTCCAGCTCCGCATGCGGGGGAGCCTCGATGGCTCCTCGGCGTGGGAGGTGCGCCACCTCCTCGACTCCGAGGAGGCCGACGAGGTCGTCCTCGACATGCAGGGGCTCGTGGAGGTCTGGGACTTCGGCGCGGCCGTCCTCGCCGCCGGCCTGCGCCAGCTGGAGGTGGGCCGCCTGCGGATCCTCCACGCCGCGCCGGAGCTCGAGGACTGGCTCGACCGCTTCGCCGTGGTCGCCGAGATCTCGGCCGGCGCCGAATTCGGGATGCGGTCCGGACATCTTCGAGTATAAGAACGGGCCCATGCGGCCCCATGCGGATCGTGTCGTCGACACCAGCGGAACCTTCTGCCCCGTCCCGATCATCGAGACGGCCAAGGCGGCGCGTGAGGAGGGCCCGGGCAAGACCCTCCTCGTGATCGCCACCGATCCCGGCATCGAAAGCGATCTTCCCGTCTGGTGCGAGGGGACTCGGAACGAGCTCCTGGGCATCGAGCGCGAGGGGGATCGGTACCTCTGCTTCGTTCGTCTGGTCGAGAAGCGATGAAGAAGGTCAAGGCTTTGGGCCTGCTCTCGGGCGGCCTGGATTCCATGTTGGCTCTGGCCATCGTCCGAGACGTCCTCGGCTGCGAGGTCCGGGCGATCCACTTCTACACCGGCTTCTGCATCACCGAGTCGCAAAGGCGGCGCGGCGTCGCCGGCAAGGACGGCAAGGTCAAGCCCAACGAGGCGCTCGTGGCGGGCGCCCGCCTCGGCACCGAGGTGGAGATGATCGACATCTCCGACCAGGGATATCTGGACGTCATCGCCAACCCCAAGTACGGCTACGGCGCCAACGCCAACCCCTGCATCGACTGCCGCATCGACATGTTCGTGCGCGCGCGGAAGATCCTGGACGAGTGGGGCGGGGACTTCGTCTTCACCGGCGAGGTGCTCGGGCAGCGGCCGAAGAGCCAGAGGCGATCCACCCTCTGGGTGATCGAGCGGGATTCGGGCCTGCAGGGCCGCCTCCTGCGTCCGCTCTCCGCCAAGCTCCTGCCGCCCACGCAGGCGGAGCTGGACGGCCGGATCGACCGCGAGAAGCTCTTCGCGATCTCGGGTCGGAGCCGCAAGGAGCAGATGGCCCTGGCCGAGAAGCTCGGGATCGCCGACTACCCGCAGCCGGCGGGCGGTTGCTGCTACCTCACCGACGAGGCCTTCGCCCGGAAGTTCTTCGACATCCTCGACCACCGCGAGGAGCGGCGGATCGATCGCGACGAGATCCCCCTGCTCGCCACCGGACGCCACTTCCGGATCTCGCCCAACGTGAAGCTCGTGGTGGGGCGGACCGAGGGCGAGAACTTCCAGCTCCGGCGCTACGCGCAGGGCCGCTACCTGGTGCAGGCGCGGGACGTCCCGGGGCCGCTCGCCCTCGTGGAGGGCGAACCGACCTGGGAGGAGATGGTGCTCGTCTCCCGGATCGTGGCCCGCTACGGCAAGGGGCGGGAGCGCCCCGAGGTCGTGGTCGCGTGGGAGAGCGAGGGCGGCAGGGACGAGCTCACCGTGGATCCCCGCATCGAGGAATCGGCCATCGACGCCCTGCGGATCTGAGCCCGTCGTGGTGACGGGCGTTCCGTCGCTTCGGCAGGCTCCGGGCTAGCGGCGACGGACGAGCAGACCCAGCGCGAGGAGCGTCGCCCAGGCCGCGGCGCCCGAGGCGGTGGAACATCCGTCGGCCTTTCCCTCGGGATCGAGCTTTGACCAGAAGGCGCCCGGCCCGATCTGCGGATCGACGGGAGGCGCGCCACCGCTTCCGCCCTCTCCGCCGAAGCCGCCGACTCCGCCGATTCCGCCGACTCCGCCCGTGCCGCCCTCGCCACCGGTGCCGCCTTCGCCCCCGGTGCCGCCGCTGCCGGGCTCGCCTCCACCCCCGTGCCAGTTGCCCTCGCAGTCGTAGTGCCCGTCGATCCAATTCGAGAAGTTGTTCGTCCAATAGATGTGGCACGAACTCCCCGCGACGACGACGCGCCCGATGCCGATGGCCGTCATGACGGGGTGGAGCATGTTGGCGTTGTGCCCGGGGCTGTTCTTCCAGGCGGTGAAGGCCTGCAAGGGCGTGGTCTGACCGCAGGCGATGTTCTCGGCCGCCGCGGTCCACTGGCCGTGGCCGAAATCCGTGATCCGCTCGAAGGGATCGCGCCCCGTGCATTCTCCGGACGGGTCGCAGGGCGGTTCGTTGTGGGAGAAGAACTCCTGCTCTCCCATGGCGCGGCTCATGTAGTCCGCGGCCGCGTTCAGGGTCGGGGTGGGCGTCAGGCAGCCCAGCCCGTTCTCCGCGCGGTAGGCGTTGATCAGGTGGAGCAGCTCGATCTCGTCGGGGTCGAGTGCGGGGCTCGCGACGGCGACGGCGGGAAGGGCGACGAGGAGCCAGAGGCTGTTACGGACGACCGAGGATCGCATCGGTCGGCATTCTAGAGCGCCTCGGCCGGAACTCCAAAGCCTTCAGCGGAGCCGGATCCACGGGGCCAGCGCGGCACCCAACGAGACGAGACTCGCGCCGAGCGAGAGCGCCACCGCCGCCACGGCGCCGAGCCTGCCGCCCATCGCCAGGCCGATCGCGCCGAGGGCCGCGAGGCCGGCGATCGCGAGGCCGAAGCTCCGCGCCCGCCTCCACGTCTGCCCGGTCCGGACGAGCGCCGCGATCCCGCGCGGGTCGGGGCGCACCAGGAAAGCGGGGAGAGTGAGCGCCTCCGCTCCGCCATCCGCACCCACCACCAGATCCGCCTCGGAGCTCCGGGCCAGGTGGGACCGGCCCGCCGCCACGAGGACGGGGCGGTCCAGCGCCTGGAGCAGGCGGGCCTCGCTCTCCTCCGAGAGATCGCCGACCGCCTGGGCGGGATCGAGGCCGAGTGCCTGGGCCAACCAGCGGGCCCGCTGCGGGTGGTCGGAGGTGGCCAGGTGGAGCTGGACCTCCCGGAGTTCCAGGGAGCCGAGCGCCTGCCGGGCACCGTCCGAAGGGAAGGGACCGATCTCGATCACGCCGGCCGCGGTCTTGCCCACCGAGACCAGGACGGGGGTGCTCCCGCGCTGGCCCATCTCCTGGGCGAGCCCGGAGAAGGCGGTGACGTCGACTCCCTTGCGGGCGAGGAAGGCGGGCGAGCCGACGTGGACGATCTCTCCTTCGATCTCGGCCTCCACGCCGGCCCCCGTCTCGAAGTCGCGGCGGGCCCGCTTCGGCAGGCTCCGCCCCAGCTCGCGGGCGTGGTCGACGATCGCCCGCGCGATGGGGTGGTCGACGCCTTCCTCGGCGGCGGCGGCCAGCTCCAGGAGGCGGAAGGGATCGAGCTTGCGCGAGCGGACCCCGAGCACCGCCGGCACACCCCTCTCGAGGAGGCCGCGCTTCCCGAAGACCACGGTGCGCACCCGCCCCGCGCGGGCGACGACCCGCCACGAGCCCGCGGCGACACCGTCGGCGTGGGCGCGCAGGAGCGAGACCGCGCGGCCCAGGGGTTCGAGGAAGCTCAGCGCGGGGACCGGAAAGGCCAGGAGCAGCGCCGCACCGGCCGCGGGACCCTGGAGGAGCCAGGCCGCGCCGCCCGCCACGAGCCCGACCAGGGGGACGAGGAGCGAGCGGAGCGCCTCCCGTGTTTCGTCCTTGCCCTCCGCCAGGGCGAGCCCGAGGCGCCGGCGGGCGAGGGCGCGGCGACTGGGGCCCTCGATCACTTCGATCTCGGCGCGCTCGCGCGCGATGCCGCCCGCGAAGACCTCCTCGCCGGCCAGCCTCTCGGCGTCCTCGTCGCCCGCGAGCGGCGTCTCGTCGACGACGCAGGGGGAGAGGAGCCGCCCGTCGACCGGGAAGACGGCGCCTTCCTCCACCACCAGGGTGGTCGCCCGGATCTCCTCCCCGTCCTCCTCGGCGAGGGCGGCGAGGATCCGTCGGCGGGCCCAGAGCAGGGCCCCGAGGGCGAGGAGGTGGACCGCGGCGGGCATCGCCGCCCAGAATGCCCCGATCGCGCCCTGCGCGGCCGCGAGGAGGACGGCCCCGGACGCCACCAGGGGGTAGGCGCCCACGAGGGGACGGTCGCGAAGCAGCCACCGTGCCTCCCGCAGGGCGAGCGGGAGGAGGGCGGCCGTCGCGGGCAGGATCCAGCCCAGCGGGTTCGCGGTCGGGAAAAAGGCCGCGAGGCCGGCGAGGAGCGAGCCGAGCCCCAGGGCGAGGGCCCGGAGCGGCGAGCTTGCCTCTCCCGGGCGGCCGTGCCGCTCCTTGGCCAGGGCGATCGCGTCGTCGCGCCCGCGCAGGGCGACGAGGCCGGAGAGGCCTCCCACGCGCACCTCCTCGATGCCGGGGATCCCCTCGAGCGCCTTCCTCGTCCTGCGTCCGGGAAAGCCGCCCAGGTAGAAGGCCCGGGCGTCGGGGTGGGGGAGGTCGATCGGTGGGAGCTTCTCTCGGGGGCGGGCCTTGGCCTTCTCTTCGCGCGTCGCCACGGGGGAGGGCGCGGCGCTCGCGGTGCCCGCCACGTCCGCCAGGCTCACCTTCACCACCCTGCGCTCCCCCTGGGGGACGGCGGGTGGGCTCGCGTAGGGGGGCGGCGCGGGGCGCGTCGCTCCGGCGACGTCCCCCAGGCTCACCTTCACCACGCGGCGGCCCGACTGGGCGGAGGCGAGTCGTCCCTCGATGCTCTGGCTCTCCTTCAGCCTGCGCGCGTGTCGCAGACGGCGGGCGATCTCCTCGCGCTCGGCGGTGCGCTGCGAGAGGATGCGGCCATCCAGCTTGATCACCGGCAGGTCGTAGCGGTGGCGGGCGAAGAGGTAGGAGTCGGATCGGGCGTCGGTGACGGTGACGTCCAGCCCGAGATCCTCTCGGAGCGATTCCAGGACCTCGCGCGCCTGCTCGCAGAGCGCGCAATCTTCCTCGATCAGAAGCTCGACCTTCATCTTGTCCACCGCCTGACGCACGGGCGAATCTTGCGACAAATCCGCGAGGAAACGAAGATGCGGCCATGCTGGCGCTTCAGGGCAGCTTCGCCTTCTTGTCCTGCGCGGATCTCTTCCGGCTCCTCGCCGAGAAGAAGGCGACCGGGGCCCTCTTCGCGAGACGGGGAGCCGACGAAAAGCGTTTGGGGATCGAACGGGGCGTGTTGGTCTCCGCCACCTCGAACGATCCGCGGGAGTACCTCGGCCGCCTCTTGATCGAGGCGGGCCACCTCACGGAGGCCACCTTCCTCCAGGCCCACCGGACCCACCTGGAGACCGGGGTGCCGCTCGGGAAGATCCTCACCATGACGGGCGTGCTGAAGCCGGAGGTGGTCGAGAAGGTCCTCGAGGCCAAGTTCCGCGAGACCGCGCTCGGGATCTTCGGCTGGGACGAGGGGAGCTTCGCCTTCCACCTCCACGACGCGGTCCGGCCGCCCGCGGACCTTCCCCTGCCGGTCTCCGTCTCGCTCGTCGAGCTGGCCGAGGAGGGGGAGGCGCAGCGCAAGAAGGCGCCTCCCATCCCGCCCCCCGAGCCCTCCGGCCGCGGCTCCTCGGAGTGGTTCCCCACCGCGACCGACGAGATCCAGCCCCGCCGGCGGAGCGCCCTCGAACTGGCGCGGGAGGTCCTCGCCGAGGGCGACGCCGAACGCGCGCTCGAGATCCTCGAGGCGGCCGCCGGGAAGGTCCCCGTCGCCGACGCCCGCGCCCTCCGGAAGACGGCCGAGGAGCGCCTCCTGATCCGCCTGCGAGCCGAGCTTCTCCAGAATCACCTCAAACCCGTCCTCACCGTCGAGCGCTCGGCCGTGCGGTCCATGCCGCTCAGCCCGCCCGAGCGATATCTCCTCTATCGCATGGACGGCATTCGCGACATCGAAGATCTCCTCCACATCGCCCCCCTGCGCCAGATCGACGCGCTCCGCCTGATCAAGCGCCTGCGGGGCGAGGGCATCCTCCGCTATTGAAAGGTCCCGAGACCTGGGGTAGGCGGGCAGCGTGAGCGCCAAACGAGATCGACGCGGCCCCGAAACCCCCAAGCCGGAACTCATCTCCGTGGTCCTCGTGGGCCTGGACGAGCAGGCCCGGGGGATCGCCCGTGCGCTGCTTTCGCACCCGGAGCTCCAGCTCGTGGCGGCGGTGGACCCGGAGCACGCCGGCCATCCCCTCCGCTCCCTCGTCCCCGAGGCGCCGGCGAACCTCACCGTGGGGGGCCGGGCGAGCGAGGCCTTCCGGCGCGCCCGCGGCGGCGTGGCCGTCCTCTGCCACGGCCGGACGCTCGAGGCGATCGAGCGGGAGCTCTTCTCGGCGATCGACGCCGGCCTTTCCGTCGTCGGCGCCTGCGAGGAACTCGTCTACCCCTCCTTCGTCGATCCGGAACTCGCCGAGCGCATCGACGAGGCCGCCGCGAACCGCGGGGTGGGGGTGGTCGGCGTGGGGCTCGTGGCCGGCTTCCTCTTCGACCGCCTCCTCGGCACCGTGGCGCAGGCCTCCGGGCACTGGCGACGGGTGGAGGCCGAGCGGATCGTCGCCCTGCGGGGCGGGACGGCGCTCGCGCGCCGGGCGGGGCTCGGCCGGAGCGCGGAGGCGTTCGACCGCGGCGTCGACGAGGGAGAGATCGGCCAGCCGGGCCTCTCCGAGTCCTGCGGGCTCTTGGCGGAGGCCCTCGGCTTCGAGCTCGACGAGGTCGAGGAGGCCGTGGATCCCATCCTGGCCGAGGCGGAGGTCGAGGCCGACGGGCTGCGGGTGGAAAAGGGGTGCGTGATCGGCCTTTCGCAGGTGGCCCGCGGCTTCGAGGAGGGGCGCGAACTCGTCCGCCTCGCGGTGGAGATGCGGCTGGGGGCGACGCCCCGCGACGCGCTGCGCATCGAGGGCGAGCCGCCGATCGAGATCGTCGTTTCCGGCGGCATCCCCGAGGATCCGGCCCTGGGGTGGATCGTGGCCAACGCCGTCCCCCAGGTGCTGGCGGCGGGCCCCGGCCTCCTCCACGTCCTGGATCTACCGGCCGCCGTCTGAATCAATCGCCACGGGTGGCGAGCGCGAGGTGCTCGAAGCCCGCCTCCTTCGCGGCCTCCATCACCTCCACCACGCGGCCGTGGTTGGCGCCCTGATCCGCCTGGACCACCAGGGTCCGCGACTGGGTGCGCTCGTGCAGGCTTCCGAGCCGATCGGAGAGGATGTCGTCCGGCGTCTCCTCGCCCTCGAGGATCACCCGGCCGTCCGCCAAGATGATCACCATGGCGGAGACCTCCCCGGGGCGGATCTCCCGCGCCGCGCCCTTGGGGAGTTCGACCTCCACGCCACTCGCCGCGTCGGCTCGTCCTCCGGAGGCCACGTCCACGGCCATGGAGGCCCCGACCATGAAGATGATGAGGAGGACGAGGAAGACGTCCGTGAGCGGGGTGATGTTGATCTCGGAGAAGACCCGGCCTTCCTGCTCCCAGCCTTCGTCGCCCATCAGCCGGCCTCCTTCGTCTTCTTCTCTTCCTCGGCCAGGGGGCGCTCGAGCCAGAGGAGTTCGAGCACCTCCTCCGCGCTGATCTTCAGCGTGAGCAGCAGGGCGGAGACCCGGGAGGAGAAATAGTTGAAGAGCACCACCGCCTCGAGCGCGACGGCGATCCCGGCCGCGGTGGCGACGAGGGCCTCGGAGATGCCGGAGGCCACCACCGCGAAGCCCCCGCCCGGGTTCGCGGCCAGGTCCTCGAAGGCCCGCATGATGCCCACCACCGTCCCGAAGAGCCCCACGAAGGGCGAGGTCGCGCCGATCGTCCCGAGGATCCAGAGCCGGGCCCGCAGCCGCAGGCCCACCTGGGCGCGCTCCCGCTCGACCGCGGCCGCGATCCTCTCGGGCGGCCCCTTCCCGTAGCGGGCGAAGGCGGCGAGCAGGAGGTCCGCAAAGGGCGAATCGGAGCGCTCGCAGGCCGCGCGGGCCTCGGAGAGGTCGCGGCGGTAGAGCGCCTTGACCACCGTCTCCGAGAGGCGGCGGGTCTCGTCCGCGACGCCCCAGAGGGCGAGCGCGCGCTCGATCGCCACCACGGCGGCCCCCACCGAGAGCAGGATGATGACGGCCATGGAATAGCCGCCGTGGGAGGCGAAGGCCCAGAGGTCAGAGATGCCCAACGAATTCCTCCATCGGCAGGCCAACGAGCCGCTCGTGGCTCGGATTCCCGCCGAAGCCGCCCCTCGGCGCGCTCCTCGGAATCCAGGGATTCATAGTAGCATCCGCCACCCATGGCACCCTGGCGAATTTTGCTCGTCCTCCTCGCTCTCGCGGGCTGCGCCCATCGGATCGATTACGGCCCCCGAGGCCCCATCCACGACCCCGACGAGATCCTCGACGTGGTTCGGGAGCGCTACGCCCGGATCGAGACCCTCCGAACGGAAGGCCGGCTGAGCATCGAGTCGCGGGAGGGGAGCGGGAGCCTGCGCATGGCCCTCGAGATCGCCAAGCCCGATCGGCTCTACCTGGAGACGGCGGACATCCTCGGCAACGCACGGGGAACCTTCTCCACCGACGGGGAGAGCTTCGTCTTCTACGATCCGGGGGAGAACGTCTTCTACACGGGCCCCGCCTCGGCCCGGATGCTGGGCCAGTTCCTCCCCGTCTCGCTCCCGCCCGCCGAGATCGTATCTCTCCTACTGGGCCAGCCGCCCCTCCTGGAGGGGGCCGAGGCACGGCTGGAAGTCGAACCGGAAGGCGTGTATCGTCTCGACCTTCGCCGCGGCTCGACGCGACAAAGAATCCGTGTGGGGACTCGTGATTTGAGGTTGATTTCCGTGGAGACCCGAGGCATTCCGGCCGTGGATCTCCGCGCGCTCGAACACCGATCGATCGAACCGGACCTCCCGGTACCCACGGCTCTGGAATTGCATGAGCGCCGATCCGGTACGACGGTTCGGGTCCGCTTCGGCGACCCCGCGTGGAACGTGGAGACCGACGACGCGCTCTTCCACCTGCGCCCGCCTCCCGGCGCGCGGGTGGAGAGGCTCGAAGACGCGATGGAAGGGGACGGATGATGCGAGTGATGGAGACATCCCCGAGACTGGGTGAAATCCTGATCGCCAATCATGCGATCGAGCCCACGCAGCTCGATGCCGCCCTCGGTCACCAGCGCCGCTGGGGCGGGAGGCTGGGACAGATCCTCGTCGGCCTCGGCTTCACCAGCGAGCGCGTCATCACCCAGGCGCTGTCGCGGCAGATGGGCGTGCCCGAGGTCGATCTGACGACGCAGACGATTTCGGACGCCGTGCTCGCCAAGGTCCCCTTCGAGGTCTGCCAGAAGCATCGCCTCATCCCCCTGGCGATCCGGCGGGACGAGCGCGGCGCCTTCCTGCACGTCGCCATGGCGGATCCCTCGGATCTCGAGGCGCTCGACGACCTCCGCTTCCACACCGGCCTCCGCGTCGAGGCGGCGGTCGCTTCGGAGATCGACATCGAATTCGCCATTCGAAAGCACTATCGCCGGGAGATCGAGAACGGCTCGCCGTTCGGCGAGTCGCGCAAGCTCCACCACAGCACGGGCGAGCTCCTCCGCTTCGGCGAACCCCCCGTCACCATGGACGAGGTCAGCGGGCCTTTCCTCCCGGAGGTGGGGAAGGAGGTCGAGGCGGCACCGGCCCCCAACGGCGCCCAGCCCGCGAGGGCCGACGGGGAAAAGGATCCCTTCGCCGCCTCGGACCCCGCGCTGCGGGCGGTCGAGGCCCTCGTGCGCATCCTCGCGCGCAAGGGCATCTTGGAGAAGGGCGAGTTCCTGCGGGAGATCCTGCGGGACATGGACGAGGACGACCGCCGCTAGGCGGCCGCCCTCGCGGCCTTCTTCTCAGGCCTCGTTGTAGCGGACGTACTCGAAGTCGATCGGCTTGTCGTTGATCCCGCGGGGCGGCGGCGCGATCCAGTTCGCGAAATGCCCCGGCGTGACCACCGGCCGGTGCATCAGGCTCTGCACGTAGGCCCGATCCGATTCCGTGGGCAGCCACTCGTCCTTCTTGCGGTCGAACTCCTCCTGGGAGATCGGCCGGCCCTCGGGATCGAAGGGGAGGTTGGCGAAGACGCCCTGCTTCCGGTGGAATCGCCGCGAGGGGAGGGTGAGGGTGTAGCCCGTTCCCTCCAGGTGCTTGTTCCACCGCTGGATCACCTTCTGGCAGTCCTCGACGTAGGAGTCGCGCAGGACCTCGTTCATCGCCGAGCGCATGGGGATCTCCTTGCGCACCAGGCGGCCGCCCTCGGGCACCTCCATCTCGTAGACCCCGTCCTTGGCCACGTGGTCCTCGTAGTTCTTCTCGTGGGCCCTTCCCTTGAGGCCCGCCGCGAAGAAGTTGGCCGCGTTGGTGGAGACCTCGCTGCCGAAGAGGTCCAGCGAGACCGTGTACCAGAAGTTCAGGTAGCGCTGGACGAGGGGGATGTCGATCGCGCCCTCCTTGCGCGGATCCTTGCCCTCGCGCATGAGCGCGGCGGTCCGCTGGAGGATCCGCCCGATCCCCGTCTCGCCCACGAACATGTGGTGCGCTTCCTCGGTGAGCATGAAGCGGCAGGTGCGGGAGAGCGGATCGAAGCTCGACTCGGACAGCGCCAGGAGCTGGTACTTGCCGTCGCGGTCGGTGAAGGTCGTGAACATGTAGAAGGAGAGCCAGTCGGTGCAGGGCTCGTTGAAGGCGCCGAGGATCCGCGGCTTGTCCTGGTCGCCCGAGCGTCGCTGCAGGAGCTCCTCCGCCTCCTCGCGCCCGTCGCGGCCGAAGTAGGAGTGGAGGAGGTAGACCATGGCCCAGAGGTGCCGGCCTTCCTCCACGTTCACCTGGAAGAGATTGCGCAGGTCGTAGAGCGAGGGGCAGGTATGCCCGAGGCGGCGCTGCTGTTCCACGGAGGCGGGCTCGGTGTCGCCCTGCGTGACGATGAGGCGCCGAAGCGCGTTCCGATGCTCGCCCGGGACCTCCTGCCAGACCGGCTTCCCGTAGTCGTCACCGAAGCCGATGGTGCGGTCC
>Ga0180216_1001857_pt1 | contig 18219 bp, 8 predicted proteins | sample eDN3rd37CBELigMG_FD_128879 | JGI IMG/M metagenome (GOLD analysis project Ga0180216, IMG submission 128879) | Enriched Miracle-Growth compost microbial communities from Emeryville, California, USA - eDNA 3rd pass 37_C BE-Lig MG (version 2)... ...
AGCAGGCGGTCGCGTGGTACCGGCGCGCGGCGGACAAGGGCGACGCGGGCGCGATGTACAATTTGGGCGTCTGCTACGCGAATGGCCGAGGCGTCGCGAAAGATTACAAGCAGGCGGTGGAGTGGTACCGGCGCGCGGCGGACAAGGGCAACGCGGGCGCGATGCGCAATTTGGGCGTCTGCTACGCGAATGGCCAGGGTGTCGCGCAAGATCACAAGCAGGCGGTGGAGTGGTACCGGCGTGCAGCAAACACGGACGACGCGGATGGCCTCTTCAACTTGGGAAGGTGTTATGAGATCGGATGTGGGGTTGTGGCGGACATTGATGAGGCCTGCCGCCTGTACGAGCGTGCGGCTGCTTGTGGCAGCCAGGCCGCGAAAGATGCGCTGCAACGACTTGGCTACACTGCACGGAAGGCGGCAGCGAATCGACGGGCAGAGCACCCGCAGCTGAACGAGGAGCTGCAAACCGACCTGGCCCGCCGGGTGGCCGAGCGCCCGCTCTCCAGCTGCGCCGCCTGCGGTGTTGACATTGCGCCTGGCGCCAGCGTGCTGCTGCCTACCTGCTTCCACGGCGCGTGCGGCGCTTGCTTGGAGCTGGCAGCCGGCAGTGGCGCTGCACTTCGGTGCACGCTCTGCAACGTCTCCTCGACGGTCGATCGCGCCACCGCCACACCGCATCCATTGGTCGAGGCAGCGGCCGCCACCAACCGGAAAGGGCGCCGCTGTGGCATGTGCGAGGACGACGTCGAGGACGACAGCGCGACCCACCATTGCAGCGACTGCCAGCAGTACATGTGCGACGGACACGCCAGCCTCCACCGCAAGTCGCGCGCGACCAAGGAGCACAAGCTGACGTCGCTTGCGGCCGAGCCTGCAGCAGACGACCGCGTGTGCGGCGCCCACGCAAAGCCGATGGACATCTTCTGCGCGACGACGCAGTCCGTCGTTTGCTATCAGTGCGCCATTGCGACGCATCCGGCGACGCACGAGCACCATGTCATCGACGATCCCTATTGCGAGCAAGTGCGCGAACGCGTGACGGCGGCCGCGGATCGCGCCGAGCGTGCGGCCGCGGCGCGCGCTGAACGTGCGCTGGATGCCGACATCACGGTGGCCGAGATCGAAGAGCGCCGGGACCCTCTCGCCGCCCACATCGACCAACAGTTTGACGCGCTGCAGGCGCTGCTGGAGGCACGGCGCGCCGCGGTCCATGAGCGGGCCAAAGAGATCGCTGCCGAGGAGGCGCGTCGCATCGCCGATCTCGGCCAAGCCGAGCGTGTGGCGCACACGGTGCTGGTGTCGACCGCCAACGTGGCCAAAGACTTTGTGCAGATGCGGATCCCGCCGCACACGCTCGCTGGCCTGGCGCCTGCGCTGTGTACGCGGCTGGATGCGCTTGTGCAAGCCCTTCTTGCTGCGCCGGTGCCGCGGCCGGCGCGGGTCACGTTGCGGCTGGATCCAGCCCTTGAGAACGCCATCCGAACGGCCGGCGAACTGGAGATGGAGGCTCAAGATAAGTAACCATGTACAGGCTAGAATACAATAAAAGCTGCGCGAATAAGCTGATCTTGGCTACGCTGCGAGCGCCTCTTCCAAGGTGCGTCGCAGCGGGCTCAATACGTCGCCATCGATGATCGGGCTCGGTTGGTGCTTCGGAGCGGAGGCGTCGTGTGTCGCCACCAGCTGGCGCACGTGCAGCTGGTCCTTGACGAGGGTCAGCACCTGGTCCACGGTCAGCGGCGCCTCCAGCTACATCCGTCCTCCCCAAATCCAATCCAGGTCGATGCACATCAGAACCTGGGTCCCTGCAGTGGCTGCCGTTGCCCGTGGGCCATACCTCGTCCTCGAGGTCGTCAATGATGTCGGAGAGGCCGCGCAGGGCATGGAGAAGGTCGCTACGCGCGCGCGCCTCCAGATGGCCGTCGACCGCCGGGAGCCCCGCGTACGCCAGCAGTGCGTCCGGATCGCGGGCAGATGCCGCGCGCAGGATCGGGTGCAATCTGCGGTCGTTCGCGCACGCCGCAGGCTTCTCTGGCCGGCGTGCGGTCAGCGCACCCCCCTTCCTCGCCGTTGGTCAGCGCCGGTTGCGCGGAGCGTACCGTGTGGAGGGCGCGAGCGGGCCGGCGGCATCGCGGTAGGGCAGCGTCGCCCACCACGCGCCCGCGGTGCCTGCGGCCGCGTTTGCATGCGCCGACGGACCCGGCGGCACGTCCTTCGCCCCGCGGTCGCCCATCCAGCGCAAAAAGCGGTCGATGGCGCCTACGCCATCGGCGCGGTGGTCGCACGCTGGCGTGTCCAGCCGGTCGGCCCCGAGCACGTACGGCTGGTCCGCGCTGTCGACGGCGGCGCCGGCGCCGCCTGCGGGCCACGAGGGCGTGGGCTCCGTGCCCGCCAGCACCGCGCGGAGCGCCACCCGCAGCGGCGCGTCCACATCTGCCAGCAGACAGCGAAGCGCATCGACGCCTTCAGTCAGTGTGCGCAAAAACAGTCTTCCCATGCCAGAGCGCGCGTTGTTACCGGCGCTGCGGAGGAAGGCCTCTATGCCCTGGGCCACCCCGAGCGGATCGCCGGCGGCGATGGCATGCTGCAGCACGGCCACGGCAATGGCCTGGGTCGCGCTGTGCAGCGGCTGGTGGCGGCCGGCGTGGGGGCTCGCCGCGGCCATCGCGGCCACGCGGGCATTCTGCGCGGCCACGTTCAGCGTGCGCAGCAGGCCGAGGGCCGCAAAGCCAAGCCAGCCTAGCGCCGCGGCGGCCCCGGCGCCGCTGGCCAGGCGCGCGAACGTGCGCTGCCGCAGCGACCGGGCCAGCCGAAACAGGACGTCGTAACGGTCCAGGAGCGGGCCAAAGCACGGGCACGCCAGCACGTGCGCGGCAATGTGCGCCGTCCAGCTCGCAAGGCCCGGGCCGTGCGCCGCGGTCGCGCCATCCTCGAGGCGCGGCCTGTGGACTCTAAACACCAAACGTACTTTGGATGGACGCCATCAGGGCTGCGAAGCCCTACGCCACCCACACGAGCAAGGCCCCCCCAAAGCAACGTACGGCCACGGCAGCGGGCCCCCGTCGTTGGGGGGTACCACGGCGGCGCCGGCGCGGTCCGCCATTCGGTCGATGCAGGCGAGCAGGAAACGGAACGGCGATGGCATCGGCACCTCCAGCGTCTCCTCGGTGACGGTGCGCGTGCACGCGGCGGGCGGTGTCGCCGCGCCGCCGCCGTCCATCCACACATGGCGGACCGTCGCCGCGAGCCTGCACGGCGCCTCCCCCCCCAGGCGTCGGCGGCGTGCGGCACGGCGTTAGCACCGAGTGCGCACAAGCGTCTGCCCCACGCTGCGACGGCGCACCCTGCCGCGCCGCCGGTGAACGAGTCGACGGCAAGGCTGCGCCACGCGCACGCGCGTGCGGCCGCCTGGGCGAGCGCTGGCGACGGTGCCGCGGCGGACGCAGGCGCCGCCGTGCGGCGGATCTGGCCGTCCAGCAGCAGGACGAGTCGGAGCGACACCTGCGGCGCGAATCGCGGCGGTGCATCGCTCGCCATACGTTGTGAGCCATTGCGTGATCCCGGTCGCTGCCGTCTGGCGGAACGCACCTGGGTGTCCTCGATGGCGGCGTGGCCGCACACAGCGACGAGGACACGCCACGCGTCGGCGTCCGGCAAGGCGTGCCCCGCGTCGCCAATCAGCAGATGCCGCGCCCACGCAAAGACCGCATCCGCAAGAGCCGCTGCACACGGGTGCAAAATCTATGGAATCCGCAGCGGTCGCCGTCAACGGCTCGTTTGAGCGTGACCGTCCCTGTTGCAAGCGCACGTACGGTTCGCCATCGCCGTCAAGAGCACGGCCGTGATGGGGTCCGCGACCGCGTCTGCCCGTTGCAACAGCCACAGCTGCAGCCACGGCAGCACCAGGTGACGCAGCACGCGCCGCGCCGCCGCGGCGCTGTCGCCCGACGCGTCCCTGTATGCGAGCCAGGACCTGGCCGAGTCGGCTGGGTAAGCCTCGGGCCGCGTGCCATGCTGGCGGCACGCGGTGTGCATACCGCGCGAGGCGTGCCATGAGATCCTGCTGGACGCCGGCCCACGCCGCCGGGGCCGGGCGGCCGCCACGCGTGCTGCTGCTCGCGGAGACGCGGTGCGCCTGCACCAGGAACGCGCGGACCAACGGCACGACCGGCGACGCGGCCCCACACGCCGTGGCCGCACTCGCCACTGGCGCGGAGCGCACCACGCATCAAGAGCGTAGCGATCGTGAGGACATGCTGTCTGCATCGCGCTGACGATCTGACACACGCCCCCGCCGTGCGTACGGTGCGCCAGGGCGTTGTGCACGGCGTCGGCCAGCTCGGGCTGCTCGATGGCGAGGCCCAGCAGCGGCAGAACGAGGCGCCGCACGCTCGTGGCCGATGCCAGCAGAATGTCCATGGGGCTGTGCACCGCCACCGCCGCCAGCACGGCGACGGCGGCCGCGGCCGCCGCCGGCGTGAGCGCCGCCGCGCCCAGCGCGGTCCGCACGTCGTAGGCGACGGCCGCCCAGAACGGCCGCCAGTGGCCCGCCGGCGTGACACCGCGCACGCCGGCGACGGCGTGCAGCAGCGGCGGGAGCACCAGCACCTGGAGCACCGCGGCTGCGTCCAGCGCGGGCGGCGCGCGCACCGCCACGGCCGCCGTCCGCGCCAGCACGGGCAGCAGCCGCGTTGTCGTCGCGAGATCCAGCGCCGCCGCGGCGCCGCCCACGACTGCACTGGCGGCGGCGCCGGCGAGGTAGACGACGACGCGCGTGGGGTCGTCGCGCGCTTCGGCGGCCGGCAGCGCGGCCGCTGCCAACTCGACCAGCTCGGCCAACGGTACCGGCTGCAGCCGTGCCGCCGGGTCACGGCGAGCGGCCTGTCATACGTCACCAGCAGCGACGCAAGGCACGCTTAGCATGTGTCTTCCGTGGCACGCGTCTACGCGAGCGCCCGCCAGTACCTTGAGCAACTCGGCCACGAGCGTGAGCACCATCGTCGCCGACTCGATGTCGAGCCCCCCACCGGCCCCGGCGACCGTTGCGGCATTGCTGCGCGCGGTTCTCGGCCGTCCGGCGTCACCGGCGCGCGGCGGACCCACCGTTCGGTAGCCCCACATCTCGTGCAGGTCGCCGTCGCCCCCAGCGCCGCCGCCGGCCGCTGTGGCCGCCGCCCGGCCGCCGGCCGCGGGGGCCGGTGGCGCCGGGCGGCCGGCCGCGCGCGCCATCAGCGCGAGCAGCCGCAGGAAACGGGCCTCCATCGCGCTGGCGCTCATATGACACGACGCGCCTCCATCACCATCAATGACGTCATCGATTTCATGACGTCATCGAGGAAATTTTGGCGCGCTTTTTTATTTGTGGGGCATTTGCTCGCGGGGCACTCTTTTACCCGCCAGACGCCATTGACCCCCCTGCCATCGCCCGTCGCCCTTTCTTTCATGCAAGTGCGTCCCTTCATCGCTGATTTTGAAGGGAAGCGCCCTAGGCGACCGCCCCGTGTGGACGCCGCCGCTGGAACGAGCGCGCTGCGAGGAAGCGAACGGTGGGTGCGGGGTCGGATGACGACGGATGGAAGGGGGCCGGAGGGGGGGGGGGAAATGAGATGGGTGCCGCCAGTGCGCGGCGGTGGCGGCGGCGGCGGCGGCGGCGGACGGTGACGGCGCCGGCGCCCGCACAGACAGCGGCGCGGAAGGCGCGGAAGGGCCGGGGGGCCGAGGAAGACGTGACGAGGACCACAGCGGAGAGGAGGAGGAGAACGCGTGGCCGTCGCCGCAAAGGCATGCCGGTGCCGCACGGCGGCACGGCGGACGACGGTGGTGCGCCGCGGCGGACCACGCCTGCGGACGTGCCGTGCGCTGCCGTTCCGTTCCGCGCCGTGCCCTGCTGCTGCTGCGGCGTCGTGCCGCTGCTCTGGCCGGAGCCGACGCTGGGTTGGAACGGCGGCGGAAGCCGCGAAATCGCGACGCTGTGCGGCCGGTGGCCAGTCCGTTGCCTGCGGCGGCAGTCCGGCCTGGCTTGCCACGTTGCGGTTGGGGCTGAACGAGGGGCAGCGAGGTCGCCGCGTGCATGCGGCACGTTCTGCGGCCGCACGGGGTGGACTGCCTTTGCGTGGTGCGGCAACAGGTTCCAAGTGCCATAGCCCAGTGGCGCCGCGTGGAGCTGTTGCCGTCGGCTGTCCAGTCCGCCGGTGCTAACCGCTCTACATGCACACGCACGTGCTGTACGGGTCTCGCAGGCTGGGGGGTGGTGGTGCCCGGCTGGCGGACCGGCGCCATGTCCACCGACGACTACACAAACCCGTTCGCCGACTCGGCGGTCGTGGACGCCCAGGACGACGATGGCGGCTTCAGCGAGTTTGGGCCCAACTCGGCCTTTTACAAAGGCCCCACCACCACCACCTCGTACGTGCCACTCTCCCCTCCCGCTCCCCCCCACCCCACCGGACGCGACGCGCCCGCCAGCCGACTCACCGGTCACGGGCTCCCCCCACCCACGTCCGTGCTCTCTGGCAGGGGCGGCGGGAAGCGGCCGTTTGTGAGCGCCTTCGACCCGCCGCCGTTCGAGGACGCGCCGCCGCCGGCGTCGAGCAAGTCGCCCGGCGCGCCCGTGTCGGCGTTTGACCCGCTGCCGCAGGCGCAGCCGCCGCAGCCGCCGACCAGCTACACGCAGACCATTAAGAGCTCGGTGCCCATGACCAAGTCGGAGGAGGCCAAGGAGATCAAGCGGCGCGAGCGGCTGGCCATGAACCCCGGCCCGCGCCCGCCCAACTGGCCCAAGTGCCGGCCGTGCATCTACCACAGCATCTCGGACGAGATCGAGGTGCCGCTGCAGCGCACGGTGCGCGCGCTGTACTACTCGTGGTTCCTGGTGTGCGTCTGCGTGGTCATCAACTGCGTCGCCTGCTTGCTGATCCTCACCTCGGGCAAGGGCGCGTCGCCCGGCTCCGACTTTGGCTGGTCCATCCTCTACCTTGCCCTGCTGCCGCCGGCGTCGTTCTTCCTGTGGTACCGCCCGGTGTACAACGCCTTCATGAAGGACTCGTCGTTCTACTTCTTCGTCTTCTTCATCTTCAACTTTTTCCACATTGCCTTCTGCATCTACGCCACCATCGGCATCCCGTCCACGGGCTGCGCGGGCTTCATGAACACGCTGGACGTCTTCCAGGACGCCAAGGCGGAGGGCACGGTCTGCTTCGTCGCCACGGGCTTCTGGCTCGTGGCCACGATCATCCACATCCTCCTCTTTGGCCGCGTGCGCAAGCACTACCGCCGGCGCGGCCACTCGTTCGCCGAGGCGCGGCAGCAGGCGCTTACCAGCGCCGCGCGCTCCGACACGGGCAAGGCCGTCGCCACCGCCGCGGTCACCTCCGCCGCCACCGGCTACGCGCGGCAGTACGACGAAGTGTAGGCCTGGCGGCTCGCCTTCCTTTTTTTTCCCCCCTCTCCTGTCTTTCCGAATTTGCGTGCTCGTGAACGAGCCTTGTAACATTGAACTTTACATCGTATGGTCGCAGTTTCTCGTCGTCACAACCAACCGTATCTCTACACACCAAAGCTCTACGGCGCGCGCAGCGTGGCCTCGTCGACGGCGACGGTCGGCGACGCGGCGACGAAGGTGTGGATGAGGTCCAGCGCGGCGCGCAGCTCGGGCGCCGCCAGCACCTCCAGCGGCGGCTCGCACACGGCGTCGCCGACGACGAGGATGCACAGCATGCGCGCACGCGTGAAGGCCACATTCAGGCGCTGCACGCTGAATACGAAGCCGGCCTCCTGGCCCAGCCGCAGCGGGTCCACAAACAGGTAGGCCGCCACGACGGCGTCGGCCTCCCGACCCTGCAGCCGCTCGACGGTGTCGACGGTGAACGGGTGCGCCGGGCCGAGCGCCTGCAACGCACCCTCAATGGCAGCCCGCTGCGCGCGGTGCGGCGTCGCCACAAACGTGCGCTCCGCGTCGTGGTGCGCGTCGTGGTGCGCCGCCAGCCACGCGCAGATGCCCGCCACCAGCCGCGCCTCCGCGGCCGCCTGCTCGGCGTACGGCTGGCGGCGCAGGGCGGCCGTCGCTGGCGCGCTCAGCCGCACCGTCACCATCGACCGTCGCTGCTCCCGCACGAGCGTCGTGAGCGACGCGTGCAGCGGCGACGGCGGGAGCGCGGCCGGCTGGCGCCGCAGCGGCAGGCGGCGGTCGCGCGCGGCGTCGGCGGCTTGGAACACGCCGCCGTAGATGCGCTGCGCCAGCTGCGTCAGCGGGCCGTTGCACCGGTGCGTCGTGTGCAGCATGAACAGGTACGGCGGCAGCTGAGCGGAGGAGGTTGCGGTGGCGCCCGGCAGCAGATCGTCCAGCGCGAGCGGCGCGCCCGTCGTAGGGTGGCGCAGCACGCTTTGCAGGATCGACGCGTCCAGCCGCGCGCCCTCGTCGTTGTTGACACCGGCCCGCGTGACGGGAAAGGCAGCCTTGACGATGGGCTGCAGCTGCATCGGGTCGCCCGCCAGCACAATGCGTCCGCCGGTGGCCACCGCGCCCTGCAGCGCGACCGCGGCCGCTGGCACCGACAGCTGCGACGCCTCGTCCACCACGACAAGGTCAAAGCGCAGGCGGTCGGCGACGCCCGCGGTGTCGGCGAGCTTGCTGCGCCACTTGTGCAGCTGCCACGCGGTGCTGGCCACGATGGTGCGCGGCCCCGCGCGCCGCAGCCGCTGCTCCACCGTGCGCTGCTGGTCGCCGCTGCGGAGCTCGAGCACGTCGTCTGCCAGGTCGACGAGCGCGTGCGCAGTCGGCAGGCCCACGCCGGCCTTCACCTCGGGCGGCAGCGCGTCGACGGCGGCGAGGAGGCTGCGCAGCCGCACGACGAGGTTGTCGATCGCCGCGGTGGTGAACGCCGTCACAAACACACGCAGCGGCCGGCCTTCCACGTGCGCCAGGTGCAGCAGCCGCACGACCGCGCCGGCCAAGAACGCCGTCTTGCCCGTGCCGGGCGGGCCCCACACGACGGTGAGGCCGTGCGTGCGCAGCCACTCAAAGACGGTGCGCTGCATCGGGTTCATGCCCAGCGCGGCCGGCGCACCCGCGAGGGCGCGCAGCTCTTGGCGGTCGTAGAGGGCGAGCGCGCGGCCGAGCGGCGTCGGCTCGTGGCCATCGGGCGTGCGGAGAGGGCCGGCGGCGACCGCCGGCGTCGTACTGGCCAGGCGCAGCGGTTCGTCGAGCATGCGCACCACTGCCGGCAGCGCCGACGGGCCTGTGCCGTCGTCCAGCGCCGCCAAGCACGCCAGCACCTTGTCGGTGTTGAAGTCGACGAGCCGTGGCCGCAGCGCCCAGCGCGACCCTGGCGCAGGCGCCGGGCGCGCCTTGGCGCCGGTGGGTCCGGCCAGCGACACAAACAGCTGGCGGCGGCGGCCGTCGTCGCCGCACGTCCGCCACGCCGTGCCGACAATGTCGACGAGAAAGATGCCGCGGCGCGCAAACGCGGACGCTGCCTGGGCCGCGTGCACGCCGCACCATCGGAGGTCGTCGACGGCGGCGTCCGGCAGCGCCGTGTTGGCGGTCGAGTACCCGGCGGACGGCACAGCAAACAGCAGCCACGCCGCCACCCGCGCCTCGCCGTTGCCGCTGCTGGCTGGGCTGCTCGCGAGCTCGGCGCCGGCCAGCACCGGCCACCACATGCCGTCTGTCGGCGCCGCCAGCTCGACGACGGTGCCGGTGCGCAGCACGCGGTCCTGCCACAGCTGCCGTGCCTGGTCGGCCTGGTCGAACCGCTGCAGAAACGCCAGCTTGCGCAGCACCGGTCGCTGGAGGCGCCAAGCCGCCGCCGGCAGGAGCGGCCGCGGCGCGACCGGCAGCACGCGGTCGGGCGGCCAGCTAGCCACGCGCGCAGCGGTGGCGAGCACGTGCGCACGCACCGCGTCGACAACGTCGGCCAGCACCTGCACGCGCTCGTGGACGCGGTCGCGGGCGGCGGCCCCGTCGGGGCCGGCGCGCCACGCCGCCCAGATCGCGTCGTCGTTCACCGCGGTGGCTGGCGGTGGCGCCAGCAGGAGCTGGTTGGCGAGCGTGTCCGCCAACGCGGCGGCAGCATCCGCCACGGCGGGCCGCTCCCGCGCTGGCGCTGTCGGCGGGGCGTCGGTTCGCAGAAAGTGGTGCGCGACGTCGTCGAGCGTGAAGTAGCCGGGCGTCGGCACGACGTACAGCGCATGCACGGCGGTGGCCACGCTCACGAGGCGCGGGCACCGCAGCGCGGTCGCGTCGTCCAGCGCCGGCGGCGTCGCGAGCGCGACGGCCGCGGCATCGGTGTCCATCAGCGTGAGCGCGCACGCCTCCAGGGCGTCGCGGGCCGTGGTGCGGCTGGCGGCCGCGGCCAGCGTGGCGTGCACCAGAGCGCGCACCAGCCGCGCTCGCTCCGCCTCGCTAAAGGTGTACATCTGCACCGTCGTCGTCCCGGTCGCCGGTGTGGTGGGGCCCACGGCGTTCTGCACGCCCGCGACGAGCTCCGCCAACGCGTGCGCCACGGCCAGGTCGTTGTCGGCATCCGCAGCAAACGTCCCGCTCGTGCTCAGGCCGGCCAGCGTGCGCGCCAGCGCGGCGCCGCCGCGGCGCCGCTGCAGGGCGGCGGTGGGCCGGACCGCGGCGGCAAAGGCCACAATGGCGTCCGTGGCGGGGTCCGTCACGACGGCGAGCGTCACGCAGACGTGCTCCTGCTGCGGCAGCGCGAGCGACGGCACGCCGCGCCACGCTGGCTGGCCCGTGCGCGCCGCCTCCAGCAGCGCGCTCGGCGGCGCATTGGCGCTGCGTGCGGTGGGCCACGGCTCCGGCTGCAGCGCCAGCACGCGCCGGGCGCGCGTCTCGTCCGCGGCGCGCAGCGCCGGCAGCGCCACCGCCACGTCTTCAATGTCCACCGCACCATCCCAACGCGTCTCGGTGTGCTCGCGCAGCCACGCCACGTCGGCGCGGCCGAGGTTGGCGACGCGGTTCAGCGTCGGCCGCGGCGCGGTTAGGGTGCGGGCCGCACAGTCGCTGGCGTACTTGCACTGCGCGCACCGCGGCAGCATGTCCCATGCGACCGGGGCGGTGGCGGTAGCCGGGTTTAGCGCCGTCGCGGCCAGCGGGCCGTCCAGCAGCTCGACCAGGCGCGCGCGCAGCGGCGCCAGCGGGAAGCGGTCGCGGGCGTCGCCCGGCCGCCACACCTCGCCCACGGGCGCCAGCTGCAGGCGGGCGACGAGCGCTGGTTTTGCGGCCCCGACCAGCCGGGAGAGCACCTCGGCGTACACGGCGACCTGCACCTGGTGGTACAGCTTGAGCGCGTGGCTCGCCTTGATGTCGACCACGGTGACGCGCACGACGCCGCCGCCCTCCGCCGCTGCGTCCCACCGGCAGAGAAGCAAGTCCGCCTCCATGCGCGTCCAGCGGACGGCGCCGCCGGCGAGCGGCCACAGCTCGTTGGCGCACGCCGCGGGCACGCGCCAGTGGTGGACCGCGACCACCTTGCCCGGCCCCGCGGCCTGGGCGGCCTGGACGGCGTCCGCCAGCGCGTCGGCGGGCGCCTGGTCCGCCGCGTCGAGCACCACGTACGCGTCCGGGCGCGCCCGCAGGCCGGCCACGACCTCGGCCTCGAAGGCGTTGCCGCGGTCCATCAGCGCCGCCAGCCACGCCTGCCGCGGCTCGGCCGCCGCGGCTTGCGCGCCCGTGCGACTGGTGGCGGCCGGTGGCAGCGCGGCGTCGGCGTCGGCGGCCGGCGGCCACGGGCCGCGCGCCTCGCGGCGCAGGAAGACGTCGCAGTTGAGATGAAAGTAGTACGCAAGGGCCGAGGGCGCCAGCGTCATGGGCGCCGTCGTGGCGGCCGCCATGGTCGCGACTCGCCGGCGAAAGGCCCGCGGCTGAGGGCGGCTGTCGGGAAGGCGCTGGAGGGCCGAGCTGGCTTCCACCACGGCGCTGCCGGCGCCTGGCCGCCTGCCGCGCTCTCTCTGTCGGTTGCGTTCGTCGTCCGGGGTGCGACCGAGCCCACCGTCGCCGCACCGCCGTCCTGCGCTTGCACCGGTCGACCTGGTTGGGCGAGGCGCCGATCTGTCGGTCGGTGGAGCAGCAGCGGCAGCGGCAGTGGCAGCGGCAGCGGCAGCGGCAGTGCCCAATTAAGCGTTGAAAGCGCAAACGATCGGCAACCGACGTCGTTGCAGTTTGCAGATTTTTCTGGTTGGCAGATTTATAGGCAAATGACCCGCAATCACGGGGTTGGCAAATGGGTTGGCAGCGTCATCGGCGCCCCGGACACACACCAACGGCATGCAAGCGGATGCTGCCTCGCGCGTCGACGCTGCGGCCTGCGCACCGCCTGCCCTGTTCGCTGTGGGAGGCGCGGCTGGTGTCGTGCTTCCAAGCAGGGTCGCATGCGCATGTGATGGCAAGTCTACCGCAGGGATGGAAGAGTGCGTGCACATGCAGCTCCATCGGACAGTCCAGCACCGTACTCTGCATGTACGAGACAAGCACAGCCCTGCGTGCTGCGCGCGTGCGGGGGCATGGCGCTGCAGCAGCGTAGACCGGCGACGCCGCGCGCTCCAGCCTGCTAGTGCAGATATGTCACGTGACAATACTACACGTGATACATCGAGTGCGTGCGTCCTACCGGAGATGGAGTGCGCCGCACAAGCGGCGCGCTGGCCTCTGCAGCCCCGTAAGGGACTGGATGCCAGCTGGTCGATGGAATACCCTGTATTCTATGGCGCATGGCGCTCGAGGTTCCTTTAGCGTCAATAGACTGCCAAGATTCTATCTTTGTTGGGGGTGCATGCTTTGGGTGCGATGAGCAGCGGCGGCGGCCCCTTCTGGACGCGGCTGGCTGGTGCAGATAGGGAGGCTGGCACGGACCAGGCGGGTAGAGCGGCAGGACGGCGCGCAGCAACGACATTGGCAGAGGCGGTCAAGGTGACCGATTAGGTTCGACGGGCGAGACGAGGCGGCAGAAACGACGCGGCGTCGTTGCGCGTCGGCCGGCGCGCGTTGTGTTTTCTTCAAAGTTTTTTGGCGCGAAAAAACGCACAGTCGAACGGCGTGAACCGTACGCGGACGAGAGAAGAAGAAGAGAGAGGAGGGCCAGGGAGGGCAGGGGGAAAGGAAGGGAAGCGGGCCCACGGACCGGGAACGGCGTGGGGTTAGGAAGGCGACGAACGGCGGCGGTGGAGTAGGTGGCGGTGTTGCAGGTAGGGAGGGAGGGGGGGCAGCGTTCAGGCGAGTTTGGTGCGCATGCCCTTGAGGACGCCGACGCAAGGAGGCGGAGGAGGGAAGGCCCGAGAAGGCGAGAAGGGCAAGGGAGGGAACGGCGAGCAGCAGGCGAAGAGGAAGGCGCGGGACGGCGGTGGCGGAGAGGGGGTGGCTATGGAGAATTTATGGCGGGTTCTGCTGAGTCTGGCGCGCATACCCTCGAGGACGCCGACGCGAGGCGACGAGTGGATGGGACGGGAAGGAAACAGCGACCGGCAGGCGGTTGGACGGAGACGGTGGCGGCACGGCAGGCGGCAGCGGCGGCGGCCGGGATGGTGACAGGCGGCAGACGCGGGATGATACCAACAGAGAGGCGTTGCGGCACCGGCTAACCACCCCCCCATACCGCCCACCCACCGCGCGCTGTGTTGTTCATGTTGCAGGAGCCGCAACCCACTGTAACATAACTTACAGGCCACGACAACCTGGAGGCGTCGCCTAATTTCACCAACGTCCACAACCTTTTTCCTTGCGTTTTCTCTAGTTCGGCGCCTGACGGCGCCAGGAGGGGAGACGCCGCCGACCCCATGCCGAGCTCCTGGTGAGCACCACCGTTGGACACCTGGCACGCTCGCCGGCTCGCCAGGCGGCTGCGTGGGGGGCGACGCGCCTCCCCCGTCCCGCACCATGCCGTGGCCACTCGCCTTGCTAGCCGCGACGGCCGCGGCGGCCACGGCGGCCGCCACGGACCCCCTGACGCACGCGGACCCGACGCCGACGCAGCCCATCGGCACCGTCTCACCGCTGGACTACGACCCGGTCATCCGCACCGTCGTGCTGGCGCTGTACTGCCTGGTTGCGGTCGTGACCGTCATCTTTCTCGTGTTCTACGTGCCGCACATCAGCGGGCACCTGGTCGCCCGCGCGGTGACGCTGTACGCGCGGCGCCGCTACAACGCCGAGCTGCAGCTGGGCGCCCTCAAGATTTCGCCCCTGGGCGGCCGCATCCTCTTCCGCCGGCTGCGCTGGATCACGCCAGACTACTCCATCTACGTGGAGGGCGGCTACGTTGGCTTCCGCTGGTGGCGGCTGGAGACGCGCGAGCTGCACGACGTGCGCATCGACCCGGACCTGCCGCTGCCGCGGTCGCCCGCCGCGGCCGTGGCCGTCGACCTCAAGACCTCGCTGGACACGGGCCCGTCGACATCGTCCATCTTTGGCGGCGCGGCGCCCAACGACGCCAGCGATGTCGTGCCTGTCCGTACGTGCCCGTTGCCGAGCGACACGTGCGCGCGTAGCGCACAACGGTCCAGCTAACGCCCCACCTTGGAGGGCTCGCGCTCGCGCCCGCCGCCTTACCCCTTCGTACCCCCCATCCAACCCGCGTGCAGCGCGCCGTCGCAAGGGCTCCCGATTCAAGCTGCACCTGCGCGGCGCCGAGTGGTTCATCTACAACCGCTCCGGCGTCTACGACCGCGTCCAAGCCATCATGCAGCTGCGCGCGGCGCGGGAGCGAGCGGCGCGCAAGGACGGCGCCGGCGATGCGGCCGAGGCCGAGGCCGCGATCGCCGAGCTGATGAAGGTCGTGTGGCCGACGCCCGAGCCGGCCCCCGAGCGCGCGCCCACGCCGATCTATATGCCGCTGGACGTGTACGTATCGCGCGGCGCCATTGTGGTCGGCAACCAGGCGTGCCCGTCGCTGGTGGTGGTGGCGGCGCGCGAAGTGTTTGGCGTCTATACCGACGTGCCGCCGACGGCGCCGGCCGACTACCACCGGTGGGTGCTCCGCTGCTCCCTGACCAAGCCGACGCTGAGCCTCGTGCCCATTGACTGGGACATCTTCACCGCGAACGTGAAGTCCTCGCTCGCTCCCGCCGCCGCCGTCGCGGCGGCGGCGGGGGCCGGCCCACCGGCCGGGCGGCAGTGGACGGCGGTGCACGTGGACGGCCGCCCCGCCGAGTCGCCGCCGTCGTCATCGTCGCCGCCGCAATCAGGCAAAGGCGCTGTTGCCGGCTCGGCCATGTCAACCATTGCCGATGCATTTGATGCGGACAGCGCGGCCGCCCTGGCGGCGGCGCCGTCGGCCATGCCGTCGCCGTCCCAAGCCAACACGGTGGCCTCCCCGGGCAGCGTCTCCACGGCCTCGGCGGCGGAGTCGCCGCTGCTGGGCAAGACAGGCAGCAGCAAGGGCAGCGGCGCGACGAGCAGCGCGCGGCCGCGCGCGGCCGCGCGCGGCCGGCACGTCGGGTCGGAGGAGGACATAGAGCTGGAAGTGCTGAAGAGGGCCGCGAGCCCTGCTGCCGATCGTGGCGCGCCCCGCCGACCCTCCGGCGGCGCCCGCGACATGCCGCCATCGCCGCTGCAAGAGGCAACCAGCGCGAGCTCCCTCGCCTCCCACGGCAGCGACGGCTTTGGCGCGCGGCTGGCGTCGGCGGCGTCGCGCCTGCGCATGCTGCTGCGCGACATAAGCAGCAACTTTCGCTCCGCGTCGCCCCCCGACGCCGACGAAGAGGCGGCCAAGCGGCCCTCGGCGATGGCGGCCGTGCACGGCCTCGGGCCGTCGTCCGCACGGCTGGGCCTCGGCTCGGATGGCGCGGCGCCGCCACCAGTGCCACTCACCGCGCTGGGCCCGGCGCCCTCCCTCGCCGCGCTACAGCCGGGCAGCGGCGCACCGCCGCCGCCGCCGTCGCTGGACAAGGCACAGGCGATGGGCGGGTCGGCGGCGTCGCTGCTCAAGCCGCTCTCCGCTGCCGGCCCGTCGGCGTTGCCCTCACTGGCGGTGCCGTCGACGCCGGAGGGCGAGCCGCCAGAGGTGCTGGACGAAGACCGGCTGCAGTTCCTCGCCGCGCGGCTGCAACGGCACTGGGAGAGCCTGGGCGCCACGCGCCGCTCGCAGGTGCTGGCCGCGACCACCGTCGCGTCAGCTGCAGCGGCGCACTCGGCGGGGCCGCCCGCCGCCGAAGCCGCCATCAGCGGCGCCGACGACCCGGCCGCCGTGCGGGAGGACAAAAACCTGTATATCGAGTACGCCAGGGTCTCGACCATCTTGATCGCACCGCTGATCGAGATGAACTACTTGGTCGACGAACCTGGCCCTGCCGGCGGCGGCGCGGCCGCGGCCACGCTGCCCCGCACGCGCCGCGGCCGCGGCGGCAGCGACGGCAACGCCGAGAAAGCGGCGCCCGAGGCCGATGGCATCGAGCTCGACGCGCTCGGTGACGCGCGCGGTGGCACGGCCGCGTCTGGGGCAGATCTCATGCCGGCGCCGCTGTGGCGGCTGGACCTTACGATCCACCACGGTGCCATCTACTACGGCCCGTGGGCGCACCGGCAGCAGAGGGCGCTGCTCGACTTCTTCTTTCCGACCGACTACGAGACGCTGCCGGTCGGGCCGGTGCCGCCGCCGGGCGCACCGCGGCTGCACGCGGCGTTCAAGGTGAACGTTCGCTTCCAGGGCAAGTCGACGTGGCGGTTCCCCTCGCGGGAACCCTCCAAGGACCACCGGTTCGGCCCGGCGGGCAATCCCAAATGGGCGACCCGCCGCTACGCGTGGCTGGACCTGCGGTTCGGGCCCGGGTCGACGCTCGCGTGGGAGCTGCCGATGCTGTGCGACGAGGAGGGCTACACGACGCAGGTGGCGGTGCGGCTCGTCGGCTGCGCGTTCGTGTCGTCGCTCAACTACGCCGAGCTGGGCAACACGACGGTGACGTCGCTGCACGCGCTCCTGCCGGGCAAGCGCCAGTGGAACGCCCCGCGCACGTGGTCGGTGCAGACGGCGATGCACAACGCGCGGCTGTACCCGCTGCGCGAGCACGTCACGCTCTTCCAGGACCTCCTGGCCGACTTCACCAGCGGGCCCGGCGTGGCGCACCCGAGCATGTACGTGCCGTACCGCTACGAGTTTGGGTTCCGGTTCGAGGAGTCGGTGGAGGTGCGGCTCAACTGCAACGAGGACAACATCATCGACCGGCCGCTGGAGCGCGAGGACAACGCGTTCCTGGTCGTGAAGGCGCCGCGCATCCACGCCGACGTCGCCGTGCCGGCGTCCTCGCCCGCGGCCACGCACTGGACGGTGCCCTTCAATATCTCCGCGCCCGACGCCGCCACCGCCGTGCTCGAGCTCCCCCGGTCTACCACCATCGGCGAGCACCGTGCGGGCGCCCAGACGACCGAGGGCGAGGCGGTGCACCGCGTCCTCGATGCCAAGGCCGTCGAGGCGTCAGGCGACTACACGTACTACCTGCCGCCGCCGTCGTACGCCGAGCAGCGGCGGGGCGCCCTCCCGGACCCGCTGAGCATCGACGTGGCGTCGGTGCGCGTCGTCACCAACGATGTCGTGGCCAACGTGACCGGCGCGGCGCTGCACTACCTGCTCCACCTAAAGCGCAACTACTTTGGCTCCCGTATCCTGTTCACCACGCTCGAAGAGCTGCGCAAGCAGCGCGGCGAAGGCGCGGCGGCGCCGGGGGGCATCGCGGGCCCGGCGGGGGCCACTGCTCGCGGCGCCGCAGGCCGCTCCGCCCGTCCCAGCACGCTCAGCGGGCTTGCCGCGGTGCCGCCGCCGCCCGCGGCAGCAGACGCCGCCGCCGCCAGCACAACGCCGGCGGCGGCCGCGGCGGCACACAGCGCCAGCGTCCACGCGCTCACGACGACGCCGACGCCCGGCGCTGCGTCGGCGCACGCGCTGTCCCTGACCACGGGCGCGCTGCTCGCGTCGGGCGAGGGCACCAAGACGGCGGGGCCGGTGCGCGCGGACCCGGCGGCGGACCCCCTCGGGCCGGCGCCACCGGCGGTGGCCATGAGCGGGTTTACGCGGCGTCGGCAGAGCGTGGGCACCGTCTTCTCGCGCAGCTCGGGCTTCCTGGGCATCAGCGCTACAGAGCCCACGCCGCCGCCTCGGTCCGGCCACACGCGCACCGACAGCCAGGACACGCGCGCTGGCGCCGGCACCACGCCACTGGCCAGCCGGCCGTCGGTCACGGTGCGCGGGCGCACCAAGCGTGTACGCATTTTGGCAGCGCCGCGGCG
>Ga0180216_1001859_pt1 | contig 18198 bp, 17 predicted proteins | sample eDN3rd37CBELigMG_FD_128879 | JGI IMG/M metagenome (GOLD analysis project Ga0180216, IMG submission 128879) | Enriched Miracle-Growth compost microbial communities from Emeryville, California, USA - eDNA 3rd pass 37_C BE-Lig MG (version 2)... ...
CCTGCTCCGCACCGCGAGCGAGAGGTGGGTGCGGCTGACGGGCGCCGGCATCGGCCTCTTCGGCCTCGCGCTCGTCCTCGCCTGAGGCCGAGATGGGGGGCTGGGAGGACCTGGCACGGACGCTCCTGCAGCTCGTCGTGGCATTCGCGCTGGGCATCCCCATCGGCTGGGTCCGGGAACGCCACCACGGGGTGGGGCCCGGCCTTCGCACCTACCCCCTCCTCTCCCTGGGCGCGTGCGGCTTCCTCGTGGTCGGGCAGAGCGCCTTCACCGACGACCCCAACGCCCAGGCGCGCGTCTTCCAGGGCCTCGTCAGCGGGATCGGCTTCCTCGGGGCCGGCGCGATCATCAAGGGGCGCGCCGAGGTCCACGGACACGCGGCGGCGGTCAGCCTCTGGGTCACGGTCTGCGTGGGCGCCGCGGCGGCCTACGGGCTCTACCTCCTCGCCGCCTTCCTCTCGGCCACCACCCTCGTCGCCCTCCGGCTCCTCCGCCCCTTCAAGCTGCTGGGTGAGGAGGCGGAGCAAGACCCCGGCGAATTCGGTTGAGTGCGCCCCCGGAGGTTCGAAAATCGAAAACTGGTGCGCGAAACGGAGGTGCGGGCTAAGACTCGGCCGCTTGAGAACCGAACCCACCAGATCCCCGACGCTCTCCCGTCTCTTCCGAAGGCACCTGGGCGCCTACGTGGCCGGGACGGCGATGCTCGCCCTCTTCCAGCTCGCCATGAATCGGATCGACTGGCAGGCGAAGGCCGCCATCGATTCGATCTTCGGCGAGGAACCCGGAAAGGCCTGGGTGCCGGCGGTCTGGATGCTCGCCCTCGCCGTGGGGGCCTTCGCCACGCGGGTGGCGAGCCGGTGGTTCCTCTTCAACGCCGGCCGCGACGTCGAATACGAGCTGCACGCCAGCATCCTCGACAAGCTCCACCAGCTCGGGACCAACTTCTACCGCCGCATGAGCGCCGGCGAGATCATGAGCCGGGCAACCAGCGACCTGCAGCAGGTTCGGCTCCTCTACGGCTTCGGCGTCCTCAACCTCGTCAACGTCGTCTTCGCCCTGGCGAGCGCGCTCCAGGTCATGGTCTCGATCTCCTGGCGGCTGACATTGGCCTGCCTGATCACCATGCCGGTGCTCGCGCTCGTCTCGCGCAGCCTCTCGCGCGGGCTGTACACGCGCATGCGCCGGAACCAGGAGGCCCTCGGCCGGCTCACCGGGATCGTCCAATCCAACCTCGCCGGCGTCCGCGTGATCCGGAGCTTCGGGATCGAGGATCGGCAACGCGAGCGCTTCGACGAAGCGAACCGCGCCTATCTGGAGGCGAACCTCTCCCTGGCCCGCTTGCGCGGTTCCCTCGGCCCCCTGATGGGCGCGATCAGCGCGCTCGGCATCCTGATCTTCTTCTGGTACGGCGGCGCCCTGCTCCTGCGCGGTCCCGAGGCCGGCGGCCTCACCCCCGGCGGCTTCTTCGCCTTCTGGCTCGCCCTCGCCCGCATGACCTGGCCCATCCTGGCGCTCGGCTTCTCCCTCTCGGTCCTGCAGCGGGGCCGGGCCGGCTTCGCCCGCGTCAAGGAGATCCTGGATGCCGAGCCCGAGGTCGTGAGCGGCAAGCGCCCCGCGCCGCCCGCCATCGAGGGTGCGCTCTCCGTCCGCGGCCTCGGCTTCGCCTACGGCGACCACCGGGTGCTCGAGGACGTCTCCTTCGAGCTGCCCGCGGGCGGCTCGCTGGCGATCGTGGGCCGCACGGGCGCCGGCAAGTCGACCCTCGCCAGGCTCCTGGCGCGGCTGCTCGCCACCCCGCCGGGCACCGTCTTCATCGACGACATGGACATCTGCGACTTGCCGCTCGCGACGGTCCGCTCGGCGATCGGATACGCGCAGCAGGATGCCTTCCTCTTCTCCACCACCGTCTCGCGAAACATCGGCCTGGCGCTGGCGGAGCCCGAGGCGCCGGAGGCCCGGAAGATCGTCCGGGAAGGAGCCCGGGAGGCCCAGGTTCTCGAGGAGGTCCTCTCCCTCCCCGAGCAATTCGACACCGTGGTCGGCGAGCGCGGCGTCCAGCTCTCCGGGGGCCAGAAGCAGCGGATCGCCTTGGCCCGCGCCCTGGTCTGGACGCCGAAGATCCTCATCCTCGACGACCCGCTGAGCGCGGTGGACGCCAGGACCGAGGCGGCCATCCTCGACGCGATCGAGCGGCAGGCCCGGCGCAGCACCTTGGTGCTCATCACCCACCGCGTCGCCGCGGCCGCCCGCTGCGATTCCATCCTCGTCCTCGACGAGGGGCGGGTCGTGGAGAGGGGCACGCACGAGCAGCTGCTGCGCGCGGGCGGGATCTACGCCGCCTTCGCCGAGGAGCAGGAGAGGCAGACCGAACTCGAGGCCCTGGCCGAGGCGCCGCAACCGCGAGGAGCCGTGACGAGATGAGCGCCCCCGCCGCACCGAGCCAGCCCACTCGCGCCGCCAAGGAGCTGCGCGCCTTCCACGAGGAGAAATCCCTCGGCAAGGCCTACGACGGGCGCCTGCTCCGACGCCTTTGGACCTACGTCCGCCCCCACCGGAAGATCCTGGCGATCTCCTTCGCGGCGCTCCTGGTCCAGGTGGTGCTCCAGCTCCTCCAACCCATTCTCATGGGCGAGGTGGTGGCGCGGGCGGCCGAGAAGGATGCCGCCCTCCTGCTGCGCACCGGCGCCACCCTGGCGGGCCTCCTCGTGGGCGTGCAGCTCGTCACCTTCCTGCAGATGTACACCATGCAGCTCGCGGGGGCGCGGGCCATGGCCGATCTGCGGGCACACGTCTTCGATTTCTACCAGAGGCTGAGCCTCCGCTACTTCGACCGCACGCCCATCGGCCGGTTGGTCACCCGCTCCACCAACGACGTGGACGCGGTGGGGGAGCTCTTCTCCTCGGGCGTGCTGAACGCCCTCGGCGACCTCGTCTCGCTGGTGGCGATCGTCGCGCTGATGCTGATCCTCGACTGGAGGCTCTCGCTCATCACCTTCGCGGCCATGCCCGTGGTGGGCCTCTTGGTCGACTTCGTGCGCAGGCGATCCCGCGCCGCCTACCGAGACATCCGCGCCAAGACCGCCCAGCTCAACGCCTTCCTCTCCGAGCAGGTGACCGGCATCTCCGTCGTGCAGGCCTTCGCCCGCGAGGAGCAGATGGCCCGGGAGTTCGACCGCATCAACGCGCCCTACCGGGACGCGAACAAAAAGGCGGTCTTCTACGAGGCGGTCCTCGACGCGGCCATCGAGATGGTCAGCACGCTCTGCCTGGCGAGCATCCTCTGGTGGGCCGGCGTGCAGCGCCTGGGTGCGCGGCCGATCGACTTCGCCCTGGTCGTCACCTTCACCCAGTACGTCCGTCAGTTCTTCCAGCCGATCAGCCTGCTCTCCAACCGCTACACGCTGCTGCAGAGCGCCATGGCCGGTGCGGAGCGCGTCTTCGGCCTACTCGACGAGAAGGACCTCGTGCCGGAGGTGGCCCCGACGCCCGTTTCGGCCACCGCCCCGGCGGACGAAGCGATCGCGCTGGAGGAGGTGGACTTCGAGTACAAGGCCGGCGCGCCGGTCCTGCGGAAGGTGAGCCTCACGGCTCGGCGGGGAGAGCGGCTGGCCCTCGTGGGCGCCACCGGGGCCGGAAAGACCACCGTGGCGAGCCTCCTCCTCCGCCTCTACGAGCCCGCCTCCGGCTCGGTGCGCGTCTTCGGCAAGGACGTGCGCAGCTACCCCCCGCAGGAACTCCGCCGCCTCTTCTCGGTCGTCCCGCAGGACGTCTTCCTCTTCTCCGGCACGGTCCTCTCGAACATCGCCATGACCGACGCCGAGCCCGACCGGGCGCGGGCCGAGTGGGCGCTCGAGCGGCTGGGGGCCCGGGAGCTCTTCGAGCGCCGCGGCGGCCTCGACGCCCCCGTGGACGAGCGCGGGGCGAACTTCAGCGCCGGCGAAGCCCAGCTCCTCGCCTTCGCGCGCGCCCTCTACCGCGACGCCCCCATCCTCCTCCTCGACGAGGCCACCGCGAGCATCGACTCGGACACCGAGGCGCGACTGCAGCGCGCCCTCGACGCCCTGATGGAGGGTCGGACCTCCATCGTCATCGCCCACCGCCTCTCGACCATCCGCGCCGCGGATCGCATCGCCGTCTTCCACAAGGGCGAGGTGGTGGAGGTGGGCCGCCACGAGGAACTCCTCGCCCAGGGCGGCATCTACGCGGCCCTCTATCGCCTCCAGTTCTCGCGCCAGGAGCGAGACGCCGAGCCGGTCTCGACGGGAGCGCAGGCGAGCGGCTGAGCCGCTCGATCCACTTTCACGAAACATCGACCATCTTCATCCGAACCTCGACCACATTTAGTGGAAAAGTGGGACACAATCCCACTTTTCGGCATGACATGTTTCGGAAAGTCTACAGTACGGTCCTGACCTCCGAGATTCCCTCCGTAGAACTGCACCCCGGCCCTCGGTGGCCGGCAAATGGGAACTGCCGAAAGAGGTGTTCAAAAGAAGCATCTTCGAATCGTGGCTTCGGCCCTCGTGATTCCGTTCATGTTTTCGCTTTCCGCCAAGGCCGATTCGGTCAACGCGAACCTCACCGCGACCGCGTCGGTCACCGACGCATGCCTGGTGTCGGGTGGGAATCCATCCTCCTCGTGGCCGTTCCCTCCCTCGCCGGCGCGAACCGCGTCGAGGTTTCGCCGACCCGGATCGAGCTGCAGCCTTCCCGAGGGAGCGCCCTGCTCCAGGTGAAGAACTTCGGCGCCGAGGAGCTCCGGTTCGAGATCCTGGCCTTCTGCTGGAGCCAGGACGGAACCAACGACATGGTTCTCGAGGAAACGGACGACATCGTCTTCTTCCCGGCGATCTTCTCCGTCGCGCCAGGAGGCTCGAAAAAGATCCGGATCGCCAGTCAAGTGCCGACGGTCGACGTCGAGCGAGCCTATCGACTCGTCGTCAAGCAGCTTCCCGACGACGTCCCGGACGGCTCCGTGACCGTTCGGATCCTCACCGAGTTCTCGGTGCCCGTCTTCATGAACGCGCCTTCCATGGAAGCCACCCCCCTCCTCTTCGTGAACGAATCGTCGGGCCGCAGGGTCGGCTTCTCGATCCGGAACGAGGGAGAGAAGCGGCTACAACCCTTCCGAATCCAGGTTTCCACGCGAGACGACCAAGGGAAGACCCTCCATACCGGTGAACTCACCGGCTGGTACATCCTCCCGAAGCAGGAAAAGAGATACGAGTTCGAGCTTCCGGAATCGGCCTGCCCGAAAACGAAACGGGTGATCGTGCGTGCCGAGTTCGTCGACGGCCCCGTCGAGGCGTCGGCGGAACACTCGTGTCCTCCCTGAAGGCGAACCCGACGTGCGCATTCCGAGTTCCCTTTCCGCCCTCGGACTGTTTCTGGTCCTCTGCGCTCGCACCGCGGCGGCTTCTCCCGCCACGATCAGCCTTCCCCTCGTCGTGAACCAGGTGAATCGGGGCGAGGTCACCATTCTTTCGAACGGCGACGACGTCTTCGTGCGGGAGGTCGACCTCGCCGCGGCCGGCATCCGCACCGAGGCGATGGTGGGCGAGATCCTCCGCAAAGAGGGCGACACGGCGCACGACTACGTCTCCCTCTCGTCGCTCTCCCCCTATCTCTCCTACAGCCTCGACGAGATGGAGGTGGTCCTTCGTCTCCAGGTGCGCCCGGACTTCCTGCAAGAGCACGTCCTCGACCTGCGCGCGAGACGCAGACCCGTGAATCTCCAAAGAACCCAAGCTCCCGCGGCCTTCCTCAACTACGCCGTGCACGGGGACGTGGCGGGCACGGTCGATCCCTCCTTCGGCTACGCGGCGGAAGCGTCCACCGCTTGGGTCTGATCGACGACTGGACGGCCGGCGGCCGGCTCGAAGCCGCGGAGGATCTCGTCTCGGGAAGCGGACATACCGTCTTTCGGCTCCCGATCGGCGTCGTGAGCGTCGAGGGCTCCGGAAGCCGTGCCGGTGAGCAGACCGGCGCCGCCGCGGTGCTGGGATGGACGTACGTGAGCCGAGGACTGGGGCTCTCGCTCTGGTCGCAGGCCGTCTCCGAGCGCTACGCCCACGCGAGCCTCGACCCAGAGGACGATCGACCGCTCCTCGACACCGGCGCCTCGCTCTCCGTTCCCATGGCCTCGCTCGGCAGCGCGACGCTGCGGCATGCCTACCGGCGCATGCGCGACCGGGGCGACGAGCATCGGAGCGAGATCCACCTCCATTGGAAACTCGGAAGAGGGGCGATGCTCACCACGTCCGGGACGCGCTGGGTCGATTCCACGGGCCCCCAGTTCGAGGTCTTCGCCTCGCTCGGATTCGTCCTTTCCCCCGGGGCCACGGCCCACGCCTGGGCCCGCGGGAATCCGGACTACGAGCAGAGCGGATTTTCGGTGCAGGAGTATCCCCTCGGCGACACGGGGTGGGAATATCGGGCGGCGGTGCAGCAGGGTGAGCGGTCGGGTGCGGACCTCCGGGTCGGGCACCGCGGTTCCAACGGGATCGTCCGCGCCGACGTGCAGACCCATCCGGATCGGACCGTGGCTCGCGGCGAGGTGGCCGGAGCGCTCGTGGCCATGGGCGGCGGCATCCACCTCTCTCGCCCCATCGATCGGAGCTTCGCCCTCGTTCGCGTCCCGGGCGTGCCCGATGCGACCGTCCGCCTGAACCACCGCGAGGTGGGGAGGACCGATGCCCGAGGAGAACTCCTCGTCCCGGGTCTCCAGAGCTACGACGCGAACCGCATCTCCGTCGACTACGACGACCTGCCCTTCCACCTGCAGATCGAGGAGTTGGACGCCTTCGTCACCGCGCCGAACCGAGGTGGTGCCCTGGTCGAGTTCCGGCCGAAGTGGGTCCGTTCGATCCGCGGGAGGATCGCGCGAACCTCCGCCCTGCCCGTGCGCCACGGCACGCTCGTCGTACGACGGGACGGCAAGGAGGAGCATTTCTTGCTCGGTTCTCGCGGACAGTTCGAGGTGGACCTCCCGAGCGGCCACTACGAGGCCGAGGTCCGTGACGCACGGGGCGTCTGCACCCTCGAACTCCGGATTCCGGACGTGGACGAAGGCATCGTCGATCTGGGCTTGGTCCAATGCACCCAGGAGGTGAGGCTATGAGCCGGACTCTCGGCGCGCTCCTCGTCGCCGCTTCGCTCCTCGTCGCACATCCCGCGCGGGCCGCGAGCTGCTCGCTGCAGGGGATCGTCCCGCTCACCTTCGGTCGCTACGAGGCGAGCGCCCTCAGCGGCTCCGAGGCTCAGGGGACCATCTCCGTCCTCTGCTCGCAGCTCCTCCCGGGCGAGTCGCTGCGCATCACGATCGGCTCCGGCGATCACGGCTCCGGCTGGAATCGCCATCTGGCGAGCGGAGCGTCCCGCCTCGCCTACCAGCTCTACCTCGACTCGAGCCGGACGCAGGTCTTCGGCGACGGAACGGGCGGGACCACCGCCTGGACCCATACCGCAGGATCGCAGCCGGTCTCGTCTTTCGACGTCCCCGTCTACGGTCACATCCCGGCCGGGCAATGGGTGGCCGCCGGATCGTATACGGACACGCTCACCGTGACCCTGGTGTTCTGAGATGCCCGAAAGAAGGCGCGGCGCGCATCGGATGCTGCGCGCCGCGGCTTCCGATTCGTTCACCGAGAGACCAGGGCCAGCTCGACGTCCGAGCGGACCACGAGCCACCAGGCGCCGCGGTCTTCGTCGAAGCCGACCAGCGGCTCGCCCCGACACACGGTCGGCCTCGAAGGCGGCGCGTCGAGGTATTCCGAGTCGTACGGCCCCTGCACGATGCATTCGTCGGAGGCGAGCGATTTCCACCCCTCGGCGACTTTGTGTGCGAGGGTGGACTCGGCCCTCGAAATGCCGGGAGGTGGGACGAACTCCAGCGCGTAGGCATCCGAGACGGCGTCGGAGATGTCCCACTTCTTGGTGGCGCCCTCCGGAAGGACGACGGGCCCCTTCGCGGTCCCGTCGGGCTGGCTTCCCGGCAACCCCAAGTCCACCTCGATGTCCTTCTCCGCGCCGTAGGCGCTGATGTACGTCCCCGTCTGCTGTTGCGTGCCGCTGACGATCACGATGTCCGAGAGGGTCTCCTCGGCCTTCGGGAGCCAGCTCAAGGTGACGTGCTCCTCGAGGTCGATGGTCGTCTCGGGAACCAACACCTGGAATTCGTTGGCTCCGGGGAGGATCCGGTTGTTTCCATTGAGATTGGGGGACCAGTCCTGGTGGTACTGGAAGAGGAACTGGTAGGCCAGTCTCATCAGCTCGGCCTGGCTCTGGGCTCGGCTGAAACCCGGTGTCCAGCTCAGGGTGCGTGTGGTGCTCTCCACGCGGTTGAACGTCGCATTCTCCCCATCGAGGATGGCCGCGACCGAGCCGTCTTCCGCCACGCACTCGTTCGTCCAGTAGTAGGGGTGGAACTGCAGCACCGGCCGGGTGGAGTCGGGGATGGAGTTCGAGAAGACGATCCGCTCACACCGTCTCGTGGTCCGGGAGAACTTGTCGAAGAGCTTCCACTCGGGATGGGCGAGCTCCTTCGGTCCGTCGGCATCGCTCGTGACCGTGTGCTCGACGTAATAGGCCTCCAGGTCCACCCGCTCGTCGTCGAAGGTGAGGATGGTGGCGTTCGCGTCGAAGCTGGTCGAGCCATTGGACATGGTGGCCATCTTCATTTGGATGATGTTCTGGACCAGCTCACGCTCGCCATAACGGAATTCGTATCCCTTGTACGACGCGTTCCCCGCCATGATCTGCGTGTACATCTGCATCCGATGGGGACCGTCCGCGGGAGTCCAGCTCTCATGGCCATACCCGAGTGGCCCGCGGATGACCGAGCGCTGATAGAGGTGCTCGTGACCCTGCACCCAGATGACGTCGTGCTTGGAGAGAAAGCCCCGGATCTCGTCCCACGAGTCGAGGAGCAGGTCGTCTCCCATGACTCCCTCGACGATCATCTCGCGGGTCTCGCCGTACTTGGCCCCGATCAGACCATCGTGACTCGCTATGACGATGTGATCCACCTTGTCTCGGTTTTCGTTGACCACCTTCTCGATCCAGGGGAATGCGATGGGAAGGTGGTAGTATTTGAGGAGGATGAAAAGGACGTTCTCTCGGATGACGTAGTAGTCGAGGTACTCGGCTCCCACGAGGTGGTAGGCATCCCGTGGGATGAAGTCCTTCATGAAGTCGATCCACTCGACGGTCCACGCCCAACTGTCCTCGTGGTTGCCCATGAGGGGAAGAAATTCGATGCCACGGTCACGGAACTCGGCCGCGATGGAGGTCCACTGCAGGAACTCGCCGGTGGTTCCGTTGTCGGTCAAGTCGCCGACCGGAATGACGATGTCGACGCCCTCCGCCTCGAACTTCTCGAGGATCGCGCGCATCGGATGGCTCGCGATGGCGTCGCGGCCACCTTGCGTATCGGGAAGGATGCCGACCCGCAGGCGCCGACGAGGCCGAACGGGCTTCTCGGGTTCCGTCTGCGGATCTTCGGGCTCGATCGGATTCTCCCGATCGACGGGCTTCCTCGGGTTCTCGGGTACCTTGGGTGCATTGGGGGGTTCGTCCTGGTCCCGGGGATCGGAGGCCGAGACCAGCGGCGGGTCGCCACAGCCGAAATGGATCGCCAGGGCGGCGAGCATGGGGATGACGGAAATCCTCGATCGAATTCGCACGACACGTCTCCTTGCGAAGAGGCGAGGCGGACGCTAGCGGCCGTGCATGGCGATTGGATGTCGGCACGGTGAAAGCCATGCTCGTTCCGTAAAGATCGTGAAACGGGAGCGGTCTCGTCGCGGCGAGCCGCAGCGCCCTGGGACGTGCGGGCTCAGGCAGCGGCGCTGGTTCGGAAGGCCGACGGCGCCGTCGTCCGCGCCCCTTCCCGCGAGGCGAGCCAGAGTGCGGCGGCGATCACGGAGGTTCCGGCGAGCAGCCTCGGCCAGTTCGCGGCCTCCCGGAAGACGAGGAGGGAGAAGGCGACGCCCAGGGGGATCTTGAGGTCGTTCATCACGGCGAGCACCCCCGCGTTCACCTGCCGCGCCCCTCGATTCCACCAGAAGAAACACGCCCCGGAGGCCACGATCCCGAGCCAGGCCAAGGTGAGCCAGTGCGTGGCCGAGAGCTCGGCCACGAGCCCGGCCTTGGGCAGCGCCGCGGCGAGGACCACGGCGAATCCGCCGACGTAGGCCCACGCCATCGCCTCGAAGTCGCCTTTCCCGGGGTGGCGCCGGAAGGCGCGGCGATACCAGACCTGGCCCACCGCGAAGCAGAGGTTCGCGAGCTGAAGCAGCGCCAGCCCCGTGAGCGCCCCCTCGATCCGTCCCGCCCCGACGCAGAGAGCGGCTCCGCCGACCGAGAGGATGGCCGCGGCGAGGAAGCGCCAGCGGAATCGTCGCTGCAGCAGGTCGTCGAGGAGGGAGACGTAGAGGGGCGTGAGGAGCGTGGCCAGCGCCACCTCGTGGCCCTGGAGGAGCGCGAACGAGCGGTTGTACAGGCTGTACATCAGCCCGAACTGCACGGCGCCCAGCGCGACGAATTCCCAATCGGCGGCGAGTCTCGGCGTCGAGCGGAGGAGCGCGGGCAAGAAGACGAGGAGGGCCATGCCCATCCGCAACGCGTTCACGAGGTCGGGATCCACCCCGGCGAGCGCGTGCTTGAGCAGACCGAAGGACGCCCCCCAGACGATCGAAACCAGCACGAGGTGGCGCACGGCGCAGTCGTGCCAGAGTGTTCGTCGGCGCGCAAGTCCTGGCAACGGATCGACTCGGCCCCAGATTGATCGGGCAAGGAGGGATCCATGAATCTCGAGGACAAGGCGGCCATCGTGACCGGTGCGAGCAGCGGGATCGGTCGGGCGATCGCGGTGAGGCTGGCGACGGCGGGTGCGCGCGTCGTCGTCTCCGACGTCGACGAGGAAGGCGGCGCCGAGACCGTCGAACTCATCACCGGCCAGGGCGGACAGGCCTTCTTCTTCGAGGCCGACACGTCGAAGCCGCAGGACAACGAAAACCTGGTGAAGGAGGCCGAGAAGCGCTTCGGCGCCCTCCACATCGCCGTCAACAACGCCGGGATCGGAGGGCCGAGCGCCCCCGTGGCCGACTATCCGCTCGATGGATGGGAGAAGGTGCTCGCCATCAACCTCTCGGGCGTCTTCTACGGCATGCGTTTCCAGATCCCGGCGATGAAGCGGACGGGCGGTGGCTCGATCGTCAACATGGCCTCCATCCTCGGTCAGGTCGGCTTTCGCGGCTCCTGCGCCTACGTGGCGGCCAAGCACGGCGTCGTCGGGCTCACGAAGAACGCGGCCCTCGAGTACGCGCCCCAAGGGATCCGGGTGAACTCGGTGGGACCGGCCTTCATCAAGACCCCCCTCGTCGACAGCCTCGACGAAAAGACGAAGAGCGGGCTGGTCGACCTCCATCCCATCGGCAGGCTCGGCGAGGCGTCGGAGGTCGCCGAGCTGGTCGTCTGGCTGGCCTCGGACGAGGCCTCCTTCGTCACCGGCGCCTACTACGCCGTGGACGGCGGCTACCTCGCGCAGTAGTTCGACGAGGCGCGCGAGCCACCGACCGAGGGCGCGCAGGGCGTCGCCCTCGACGACGGACTTCGTTTTCGAACTCCTCGACCTCGGCCGAGCGCTCCCGTACGGCTGGTAAGATGGTGCCGCCACACGGCGCTCGATTCGAGCACGGTGTGGGTCGAGGAGTAGCAATGAGTGGTTTCAAGCAGAAGTGGTCCATCGTCCTGGCTACGGCCGTGTCGATGGCAATGCTCTCCGCCTGCGGCGACGAGGAGAAAGAGCCCTCGCCGAAGGGGGAAGCAAAGGAAGTGAAGATCCTGGCCTTTTCGGCGGCTCCCCAGGTCTTTCCCCCGGCGAATCCTCCACGCTTTCGTGGAAGACGGAGAACGCCGAAGAGCTCCAGCTCTTCGCCGGCGACGAGGAGCTTCCCCTCCCGTCCGACTCCGTTTCCGAGGGCTCGGTGGAGGTGACCCCCGAAGCGACCACCAAGTACGCGCTGGTCGCGAAGGGGGCGAATGGCAAGGAGGCCCGAGCCGAGCTCACGGTCGGCGTGAGCGCGGAGGGGCCGAAGATCGAGGTCTTCGCCGCGGAGCCGGCGGAGATCCTGCTGGGGGAGAGCAGCACCCTCCACTGGGAGGTGACGAACGCCACCGCGATCGCCCTTCTCCAGGGCGACGAGGTGCTGCACGAAAGTTCGGAGACCTCCGGGCAGTTCCCGGTCGAGCCCGAGGCGACCGCCGTCTATACCCTCGTGGCGAGCGACGGAGAACTCGAGGTGCGGGCCGACGTCACCGTCGAGGTGGCGCCGCTCATCCAGCGCTTCGAGGTCGACCCCACGCTGGTCGTCGCATCGCCGGAGAACCCGGCCGAGGTCACGCTCTCCTGGCAGATCCAGGGAGCGGAGTCGATCGAGATCGTCGCCCAGCCGGGCGGTCCGCTGAACGTGGAGGGACTCGATCCAAACTTCTACGACGTCACCGTCGAGGTCACCGAGACCACGGTCTTCACCCTCGTGGCGCACGGCGCCGGCGCCGCGAAGTCGAGCGCCGAGGCGACGGTCGAGGTCGTCGGGCGCGTGGAGTTCGCGATCGAAGGCCCCAGCCGGGTGGGTGCGGGAGACGAATTCCGTCTCGCGTGGAACGTGCGCAACGCGACCAGCCTGGCGATCCACCGCAACGGCGAGGTCCTCGACGAGTCGGCGCCGCCGAGCGGTGAGCTCGGGGACGTGATCGAGGAGGAGACGACCTATCTCTTCCTGGCGACCGACGCGGCGGGAACGACGTACAGCATGGATTGGGTGGTCGAGGTGGCCGCGCCCGAGATTCTCTCCTTCGAGGCCGACTCGACCCGCGTCCAGCCGGGGTCCGAATACGTCCTTTCCTGGGAGACCGTCGGCGGCCTTTCTCTCGAGATCCGCGATCGGGCGGGCGTCGTTTTCGCGAGCGAGGACGTCTCCACGATCGCCTCGGGCCAGTTCCGGGCCGAGTGGCCCTCGGATGCCACCCACCTCGACCTCGAACTCGTCATCTGGAACGGCTCCGGTGAAGCCCGCGCCTCGATCGAACTCCTCGCCGGCGACGGCCCGGTGATCCGCCGCTTCGAGGCGACACCGGAGTCCGTGCCGCTGGGCGAGGCCGTCCTCCTCCGTTGGGACGTGACGACCGACGTGGACGGCGAGGAGCCCACCCTCACCCTCACCGGCCCAGACGGATCGCCCATCGCGATCCCCGAGGGCGCCGAGCAGGTGGAGGTCATCCCCTCCGCCGAAGGCTCGAACGAATACACCCTCGAGGCGACGAGCCCCCGGGGCTCGACGACCGCCACCGTCCAGGTGATGGCTGCCGTGCCCCCCACCGTCACCCTCGTCGCCACTCCCGAGGTCTTCGATCCGGCGGAGGACGATCTCATCACCCTGACGTGGACCACGACGAACGCCGTCTACATCGAGGTGGTCCAGGAGACTTCGAGCGGCCAGCTCACGACCCTGGTCTCGACCGGCAACTCCGCGCGCGTGGCGCAGGGCGAGCACGTGCTCGCGCCGCTCGTCCTTCCGCTCACGTTCCGCGCCACGGCGGTGGGCCCGACCGGCCTGACCGCCGAGGCGGTCGTCGTGGTGGACCAGGCCGGCGTGGCTCTGAACTTCACCGCCAACCCGACCACCATCACCGGCCGTGAGACCGTAACGCTTTCGTGGAATGCGTCGGGCACGGCCAGCACCTACCTCGGCTCGGTCTTCGTCGGCGGGACGCTCGATCCCTTCATCGACATCTCCACCGATCCCGCCGCCTACACCTTCAGCGGGGCGGACTACGGGTGCTACGCCGACTGGGAAGATCGCGACGATCAGGGTTGCGTGCTCCTGCACTTCCCCAACGGCTTCACCTTCCCCTTCGCCGGGGATCTGAAGACCCAGGCGCGGGTCTACATCAACGGCTTCGTCAGCTTCGACGCCACCGAGCACATGAGCACCAACACCGCGTTCGAACTCTTCGACGACCGGGACGCGTTCACGGGCTTCGTCCACCTCTCGCCCTTCTGGAACAACCTGACCCGCAACGCCTACGAAGGGCCGATCACGGGAAACATCCACTACAAGCTGGTGGAGGACGACGGCGACCGCTACCTGATCATCCAGTGGTCCCACATGTGGACGAACTTCACCTACACCGACGACCCCGCGGATCTGAACTTCCAGGTCATCCTCTGGGAGGACGGAAGCTTCGACTACCGGTACGGAACCATGCTCGCGAGCGGCAGCAAGGCGCCGCGCGCCCTCGGCTCCGAAGCCGCCATCGGGGTGCGCTACGGATCCGGTGATGCCATCCAGGTCTTCTACAGGGAGCAGGTCCCTGGAGGCCTCCAGAACTTCGGCCTCCGCTTCGTCGCGCCGGAGCTGCCGAGCTCCGGCTCGATCGAGTGCGTCCCCCTGGAGACGACGACCTATACCTTGTTCTCCGCGGATGGACAGACGAGCGAGGACGTCACCGTCACGGTGAACTGAGCGACGCGAGCCTCGTTCTCTCGGCCCCCGGCGCCCCCGCCGGGGGCTTTTTCGTGGACGATCGGGCCTCGACCTTCTCCGACCCGCCCGCCCTCTTGACTCACATATAAGTCCAGACTTATCTTTCGAGCATGCAGGTGACGGGAGCGGAGAACCGGATCTTCCAGGCGCTGGCGGACCCCAGCCGTCGGGCGATCTTCGAGACGCTCGCGCAGGGGGAGGCGGCGGTGAAGGACCTCCAGGCCCGCTTTTCGATCTCGCAGCCGGCGATCTCGCAACACCTCGCCACCCTCAAGAAGGCCGGCCTCGTGGACGGGAGGCGCGAGGGCCGCCACGTCTACTACCGGGTGAATCCACGGGGGCTCGAACCCCTCATCGACTGGATCGCCCACTACCGTGCTTTCTGAACGGAGCGCATCGATCGCCTGGAGCGATTGCTGGAGGAGATGGAATCGTGAGTGCCATGGACAAGACCGCACGCGGTCAGTCGGAGACGATCCACTTCGAGTTCGAATTTCGCCACCCGCCTAGGATCCGATACACCTGGCTGGTCGGCGACCTCGACACCGTGGTGACGTTCACGCTCGATCCCACGCCGACCGGCACCCGACTCTTTCTCGAACATACGGGCTTCCAGCCCCACCAGAAGCGGAACTTCGGCGGTGCCCGTTACGGCTGGAGGATGATGGGCGACAAGCTCGTCAACTTGCTCGGTGAGCCCTCCGGTGCGACCCGCCTGGTCGATTGAGCTTCCCGAGCCCCCGAGAAAGGAGCCTCGAATGCCCTCCGAGAAGACCCACCCCGCAGACCGGCACGACACGATCCGCGTGCTCGGCGCACGTGAGAACAATCTGAAGAACGTGAGCCTCGAGATTCCCAAGCGCCGGCTCACGGTGTTCACGGGCGTGTCGGGCTCGGGGAAATCGTCGCTGGTCTTCGGAACCATCGCCGCGAAATCGCAGCGGCTGATCAACGAGACCTACAGCACCTTCGTGCAGGGCTTCATGCCGAACATGGCGCGTCCCGACGTGGACGTGCAGGAAGGGCTGACGACCGCGATCCTCGTCGACCAAGAACGGATCGGCGCCAACGCACGGTCGGCGACTTCGACCTCTCGCAGCTCTGCGACGAAAACAAGTCACTCAACGAGGGGGCGGTCACCATCCCCGGTTTCAGCATGGACGGGTGGTACGGCCGCATCTTCCGCGGCTGCGGCTTCTTCGACCCGGACAAGCCGATCCGGAAGTTCACCAAGAAGGAACTCCACGACCTCCTTTACCGCGAGCCGACCCGGCTGAAGATCGGCGGCATCAACCTCACCTACATGGGGCTGATCCCGCAGATCCAGAAGTCCTTCCTCTCCAAGGACGTGGAGGCGATGCAGCCGCACATTCGCGCCTTCGTGGAGCGCGCGGTGATCTTCACGCCCTGTCCGGACTGCAAGGGCACGCGGCTGAACGAGGCGGCGCGCTCCTCCAAGATCCGGGGAAAGAACATCGCCGATCTCTGCGCGATGCAGGTCAGCGACCTGGTGGAGTGGGTGCGCGGGCTGAAGGAGCCCTCGGTGGCGCCGCTCCTCACCAAGCTGCAGCACACCCTCGATTCCTTGGTGGAGATCGGCCTCGGCTACCTCAGCCTCGACCGGCCATCGGGAACGCTCTCGGGCGGCGAGGCGCAACGACTCAAGATGGTCCGGCAGCTCGGCTCGGCGCTCACCGACGTGACCTACGTCTTCGACGAGCCCACCGTGGGGCTCCACCCCCACGACATCGCGCGGATGAACGAACTCCTGCTCCGCCTGCGAGACAAGGGAAACACCGTCCTGGTGGTGGAGCACAAGCCGGAGGTGATCGCGATCGCCGACCACGTGGTGGACCTCGGCCCCGGCGCCGGCACCGCCGGCGGCGAGATCGTCTACCAGGGGAGCGTGAAGGGACTCGAAAAAAGCGAGACACTCACCGGACGGCACCTGAAATACCGGGCGTCCCTGAAGCCGAAGTTCCGGGAGCCGAAGGGCGTCCTGAAGGTGCGCGGGGCGAAGACCAACAACCTCAAGAACGTCGACGTGGACATCCCCCTCGGAGTCCTGGTCGTGGTCACCGGGGTGGCCGGCTCGGGGAAGAGCTCGTTGATCCACGGCTCGGTGAGTGGCCGAGAGGGAGTCGTGACCGTCGATCAGTCGCCCATCCGTGGCTCCCGGCGGAGCAACCCCGCCACCTACACCGGCCTGCTCGATCCCATCCGCAAGGCTTTCGCAAAGGCCAACGGCGTCAAGCCCGCCCTCTTCAGCGCCAACTCCGAGGGCGCCTGCCCGGCGAGGCGAAATCACCCGCCGCGCACGCGATCCTCGGGCGCCTCGCCGACGTGGGGCTGGGCTACCTGCGCCTCGGCCAGCCGCTCACCACGCTCTCCGGCGGCGAGCGCCAGCGCCTGAAGCTCGCGACCCACATGGGCACCGAGGGAGGCGTCTACGTGCTCGACGAGCCGACCAACGGCCTCCATCTGGCCGATCTGGAGAATCTCCTCGGATTGCTCGACCGCCTCGTCGACTCGGGCAAGTCCGTGATCGTCATCGAGCACCATCTCGGTGTGGTGGCGAACGCCGACTGGATCATCGATCTCGGCCCCGGTGCGGGACACGAAGGCGGAGGGATCGTCTTCGAGGGAACGCCGGCGGAGATGGTCGCCGCGCGGTCGACGCTGACCGGAAAGCACCTCGCGGCCTACGTCGGGAGCCGTCCAAAGCTCGCCCGCGCCCGCTGAGCGCAGCGCGGACGAAGCTCGGAGCGCCGCCCAGCGCAGTAGTTCCTACTTTTCCTTTCGCCCGAGCAACGAGAGGAAAACGTCGCCCGGCTGCGGCCTTCCGACCGCAGCGCCTTTTGCGGTAGGCTTTTTCGCTTTCCCGGGCCGGCGGATCCGGCCCCGAACCTCAGGAGGACTTTCGATGGGCTTTGCACCTTCCAAGATGCAGCTCCGAAGCAGCGCCTTCGGCCCCGGCGGCGCCATTCCCAAAAAGCACACGGGCGAAGGTGAGGATGTGTCCCCCGAGCTCTCCTGGAGCGATCCTCCCGAGGGGACCCGCGCCTTTGCGGTGATCTGTCACGATCCGGACGCGCCGCTCGTCTCTCCGAACGGCACCTACGGCTTCGTGCACTGGGTGCTGTACAACATCCCCGCGTCCGTGAACCGGCTGGAGGAGGGAACCACCTCCCACACCGCGGGAAAGAACGACTACGGCAAGCTCGGCTACGGCGGGCCCATGCCCCCGGAAGGGCACGGACCGCACCACTACTACTTCTGGGTGCTCGCCCTGAGCGACGACACGCCGCTGGAGCCGGGTCTCACGCTCTGGGAGCTTCTGCGCAAGGTCGAGCCCAAGGTGCTGGGAATGAACCGCCTGATCGGTACCTACCAGCGCGGCTGAATCGAATACTCGCGCGCGCCCCATCGGGGCGCGCGCTCGGCGGCGGCCAGCCATCCACGCGGATCCAGGTCGGTCCCGAGGTATCGAAACGGGAGAGAGGGCTCGAGGTCTGGGTCGCGAGGGGCGCCTTGACTCATCTTTCGTCGCATTTGGGTCCGTGTGGGCTGGTTCGTGGCGTACCCGATCTCTCATTCCTCGAAGCAGAGCAGCCTTCGATTGGTCCCGTCGCAGGAGTGGGTCCAGCCG
>Ga0180216_1001860_pt1 | contig 18195 bp, 21 predicted proteins | sample eDN3rd37CBELigMG_FD_128879 | JGI IMG/M metagenome (GOLD analysis project Ga0180216, IMG submission 128879) | Enriched Miracle-Growth compost microbial communities from Emeryville, California, USA - eDNA 3rd pass 37_C BE-Lig MG (version 2)... ...
CGGCGAACTCGGCATGCGCACACCGGTCGAAGCAGAGACCGAGTACTACGCTGCCCTTGAATCAGCCAACCCGGCGACCGCCGGACAGGAAACCGGATAGGAACTAAAACCAGGCCGATTCAGATTCAGACTCCGCAACATCGACCGGGTCACCGGCGAACCGATCCGCCGCTACGAACACCCGCACCCAGGTTCACTGATCCATGTCGGCGTCACCAAGTTCGGCAACATCCCCGACGGCGGCGGCTGGCGTTTCGTCGGACGCGCCCAAGGCAAGGCCAACCGACAGCTCACAGCCCACCGCACCGGCCAACGCGACCGTCACCACGGACCACGACTCGGAATCGGATACCTGCACACCGTCATCGACGACCACTCCCGCGTCGCCTATGCCGAGTTCTGTCCCGATGAAACATCGGCCAGCGCCATCGAAGTCCTTCAGCGCGCCGTCGAGTGGTTCGCCGACCGCGGCGTGGTCGTCGAACGAGTCCTGTCCGACAACGGCAGCTGCTATCGCTCACACGCCTGGCGCGACGCCTGCGCCGCACTTGCCATCACGCCGAAGCGAACCCGGCCCTACCGGCCGCAGACCAACGGCAAGATCGAACGCTTCCACCGCACGCTCTCTGACGGCTGGGCCTACGCCAAGCTCTACGACTCAGAAGCCGAACGTCGCGCCGCGCTGCCCGGATGGCTGCACTTCTACAATCACCACAGGCCCCACTCCTCACTCGGAGCGCTTCCACCGATCACCAGGATCGAGAACAACCTGCCTGGACATCACAGCTAGATCCCGAGCCGACCCCTGATCGACCGACGGAATCGATACAGCAGTGAACTCGTCGAGACGCAACAACCGAGCCAGATGGATCGCGTCCTTGGCGTCGGTCTTGACCCGATCACCACTGGGTCGCTGCAGCTTCGACGGCGCGACCACCTCGCACCGGATCCCCGCCGCGGTCAGTGACCTCGACAGGCCGAAACCAGTCGGTCCAGCCTCATAGGCCACCGCCACCGGAGCCGGCAGGCCCTGAAGGCATGAGCGGATGTGCTCATGCAATGGGGTCAATCTGGTTTGGACAAGCTCGCCCATGACGCTGTCGATCGCCGCTGAAACGACTGATCGTGCGTGCACGTCGAGCCCAACACTCATACGCTCGGTAAACACCGAGGCCTCCACGATTGTCGGATAGACCGAGCAGGCAGCCCCTGCTCGGCAACCCACGAATCTTGTGAGCGAGTCCCCGGCCTGCAACCTCGTCAGTGCGACGGCGTCACGTCATACCGTCTAGACGGCTTGCGAAGCGCACGCAGAAAGAACTCGGTGTACTGCTGTACGACGTCGTCGATCGACAGATCTTCGCTGCGATACCAACGGTGGAGTCCGTTGATCGTGAGATAGATCGAACTCACTGCGACTGAGGGGATCACTTCCTGGCGGAAAACGCCTGCTTCCTGCCCGCTGATGATGAGTTTGGTCAGGTAGTCGTCGAACGCCTTGCGTTGCGCGAGGATCTGTCTTCTCATTTCCGGGCTAAGGGCTCGAAACTCCAGGTCGAAGATGGCGGCTTTCACGAGGATTTGGGCGGAGTACGAGACGTAAGACATCAAGAAGTCATGGAATTGTTCTTCGACCGTTCCAGAGCTCTTCTGCGCCGCGGCAAGTAGCTCGGCTCCGCCGCGATGCACATCCTCAATGATCGCGAAGAGCAAGTCCTCCTTGCCCGTGATGTAGTAGTAGAGGCTGCCCTTGAGAACCCCGACTTCGTCGGCGATCTCCTGGATGGAGGTGGCGTCGTAGCCCTTGGACAAGAAGGCCTGCGAGGCCACCTCGAGAATCTGTTGTCCGCGTGCGCTCTCGCGGATCCGGCGCAACTTCACCTCGCTCACAGGAGGCTCGTTGCTCTTCGAATCAGCCACGCTGTGATGTCCCTCTCTCGGCGACTAGCTCAGTCTTGGGCAGCCACCCTACACTTCCCCATCCGTCTTCGACCAAATGACCGTTGGGTGAGAGGCCTCCTGGTTGACACAGAGGTCATGACGATCGTAGTCTCATCAAACAACCGTTTGGCAGGATTATTCAGGAAGATCGGAGTTGCGGACCATGATCGGGTTTCCGTACGAGACACACCCCACAGGTTGGTTTCAGTTCGGATGGGGTGATGAGTATCAGCGCGGCACGGTCAAGCCGCTGAAGCACTTCGACCTCGATCTGGTGGCATTCCGAGATGACACGGGTTCCATCCGTGTGTTCGATGCACATTGTCCGCATCTCGGTGCCAACCTTGGCTATGGCGGATGTGTCAAGGGTGAGAACTTGGAGTGTCCTTTCCATGGCTGGCAGTGGGGACCCGAAGGCGACAACGCCCTCGTTCCGTATGGAAACCGGCCATTCACGGCCGCGCGCATCGGTGTATGGCCGACGCGGGAGATCGATGGCTTGCTCTGGATCTGGTACGACAAGGATGGACAGTCTCCCTCGTGGGAGCCGCCGGAACTGCCGGAGACTCGATCAGCGGAGTACTCGTGGTCGTTCCCAGCGTCCACACGCGTGTGGCCAAGCGTGCGGATGGTTCCACAACAGCAGACTGAGAACATTGTCGATGTCGCGCACATCAAGTTCGTCCACCATTCGGCGACCGTTCCCACAGTGGAGTCGTTTGAGGAGAACGGGCATCGGTTCGACCTGGTGCTCAACCAGGACTACCCGACCTCGAGAGGCTCCAGGCCAGGGCGCAACGTACTGACGGCTCATGGTGTCGCGATCACTGAGTCGCGACTCAGCTTCGACGATCAAGAGGTCCTGTTGCTGGCCAGCGTGATCCCGGTCGAAGGTCAAGTCTCTGACTTGCGCATCTCCTTGATGACCAAGCTCCACGATGGCGAGGCGCCAGATAGCCGGCGTGTCGAAGCTGTGAATCAGGCACATTTCCTTGCCGCCGATCAAGATATGCCGATCTGGGAGAATCAGAAGTGGCTTGAACGCGCCCCCTTGGTCAAGGCCGAAGCCGCGGCTTTGTTGGCATTCCGGCGTTGGGCTCGAAGGTTCTATGAGGCCCCTGAACTGTCCGTTGGTGGGTCGACTCCGCCTGTGGACGACGCTTCATCGCGCTCCGTCGAGCCGACGGCGAGCAAGCATTGATCAAGAAGCTGCTCAGCAGTCGGCACGAACTCGATCTGCATGATCAGTCTCAGCTGGAGCTACTCATGCGTGCCCTGCGCGGTCGACCGGGCTTTGATACGAGCCATGCTGGGAACGTCTCCCGCCTCGCCGGAGGGCTGTCCCATGCCTCATGGATCGTCGATCTTGAGGGAGCGCGTGTGGACCGAGTGGTGGTCAAGGCCGAGCCTGCCTACGGACCGCTACAGCCCTACGATATTTCACGGGAGGCCTCGGTGCAGCACGCGCTGCATGAACAGTCGTTTCCGGTGGCGCCGGTCATCCTCGTCGGGGATGAGTCCCTGATGGGGCGGACGTGCATGGTGATGGAGTTCGTGAGCGGTGATGTGCCGTCCTTGTCCCAGGTCACCTCGTGGAGCAAGTGGCAGGACCTTGACCAGCGCCTCACGATGGGCGCTGAGATGATCAATACGCTGGCGAAGCTGCAGCAGATTGATGTGTCGTGCTTTCCGTTTCCCGAGTACAAGGTCACGACCGAGGTCGTCCGCGAACGGATATCGAAGGCGTTCGCCAAGATTGATCTCGAGCTTTTCGGCCGGTTGGGTGCGCAGCACCCAGTGGTCACGGACGCGGCCCGCTGGCTGATCGAGCGCACCCCCTCGTTGTCGCCTGCCGAGGCTGTATGGTTGCACGGCGACTTCCGCATCGGGAATGTGATCTTCGCGGAGAACCTGGAGATCTCAGCGGTCCTGGATTGGGAGCGCGCGGCCATCGGCGACCCTATGGCAGATCTCGGATTCCTCTGCCTGCCGATGGGCAATGCGCGAACCCCGGACCTGATGGGTGCGGTGTTGCAACGAACGCAGCTGTTCGAACTCTACGAACAGTTCGCAGGTACCCGTGTCGACGAGTCAAGGGTCGACTACTACACGATCTATGCCTTGTACATGGAGGCCGTCGCGATCGGATGCGGCTTGTCTCTGACGGTCAAAGATCCAGCCGACATGCGTTACGTCTTTACGGCCAAGCTGTTCGCCGAGGTGACGTGGCTTCTAGCTGACCGAATGGTCGCCTACGACCAGACTTATGGAGGTTAACGTGTTGCTTGAGAATTTGGGGCCGGCCTTAGAGCACGCAGTGGCTCATCTCGTCGGCGTGACATCGCAAGACGATCCCGCCACGCGTGGTGCTTTGCGGCTCTTCGGTGCGCTGGCCGCGTCGTGGCCGGACATCGTTCGCTTTGCGGATGCCGAGGGTGCCGAACTGGGTGAATATGCTGCTGCATTCGATCACGACGGATCTGGCTCCGAGTCCGGTGCACGATCACGATCGGAAGACCTGAACCAACGCATCGCTTGGCTACACAACGCTGGACCTGGGTCTGCCGGAGCCTTGCTCGAGCTTCGAGCGCGGGTACGTGATATTGCTAGGCTTGAGTACCAGATCCTCGCGCCTGTGGGGGCCTGATGTACAGGATCAGCGCCGCCGACGCGCGGTTCCATGAGCCCACCCTCAACGAGGCGAGGTGGCTGGAAACCAACTGGTTCGCGTTCCTGATACCGGAAGCAGGCATCAGGGGACACGTGTACACCGGATTTCGCACCAGCTTAGGCGTCGCCTTCTCGCAGGTGATGATCTACAGCCACTCCGGCGATTCTCTTCTGGACTTCGATTACATGGACAGTAGGGTCCATCTGCCGATCGGCTGGCAGGGGCTGGAGCGTTTTGAGTTGGCCAATGGGCTCAAGGTCCGGGTGCACGAGCCGCATAAGAACATCACACTCACCTACGCCGATGACCGTGAAGAGGTCGCGTTCGAACTCACTATGGATTCGCTGATGTGGCCAGTCCACATCTCCGAGACAGCCATTCCTGACACCGGTGCTGGGTTCAGCGCGTTCCACCGAGTGCTTGAGTCGTCAGACGGCAGACCGCTGACCGGACATCTGGACCAAACCATGCGGGTCCAAGGTCACCTCCGGATGGGACAGCACGACTACGACATCGATTTCCCATCCAACAGAGACCATTCGTGGGGGCCGCGGAATGAGTTCGGGAACAGCTGCGGAAACTTCGACGAAGGTCATTTCGCCTCCGGCCTGTCCTTCTCTGTTCAGACCCGAAACGACGATCTGAAGAACGGTGTCGTCACACATGGATTCATCAGGCAGGGCGACCGTGTCGTCTTCCTGAAAGGTGGGGTCGGCCGATATGAGGTAGACCGGTGGAAAATCAGATCGATCGTCTACGAGCTTGAGGATCAGGACGGTAGGACCTACACCATCACAGGAACGCCCGGAGCCACCGCACAGGCTCAAAGTGGGTCGAATCAATACGCCGTGATGGGCCAGACCCGGTGGACCCTGGACGGCGAGACCGGCCACGGCGAATTCTTGTGGCACTGGGATGTTCGTCGCATGCAGCGAATGATTCGAGAAGGCCGACTTTAGCTTAGCAGGAAAGGGTGGCGACCAATCGGAGGTCGTTGGTTCAAGTCCAACCCGGGCTTCTGATTCCAAGTCTGGAAACGCATAGTTCCGGGCCCTTATGGCCATGCGAACCGAGGTGAGTGCTTCCGCGGACAGGCGGTGAGTAGAGAGATGGCACGCTGATCGGCGCTTCGGCACCATCGAGTTCATCACGCTATCCAATGGCGTCGTCCGGGCGCGCACCCGGAGGCGCGACTGCGACGGCCGAGTCGGGTTAGGGACGGAGGCCGACGAGGGCACTCGCAGAGCATCGCCTCAAGGGGCCGCGTTTGCGATCGCACCAAGAGCGGGTCCGACGGATTTACGGCTAATGGTTGCCGAGGGCCCGCGGCCGGCAGCTGTGATCTTGACCTGTGACGATGCGCCTTTGCAGCAATCAACCAGTGGCCTTGGCGGACGTTGCGGGGAGGGGAAACAGCCGTTGGAAGGTGAGGGCCGCGACGACAGCGACGATGACGTGCATCACCATCAGTGCCGCCACGGCGCCCCAGCTGAGGCCGGGTCGGTCTCCGAAACCCATGATGACGTCGGGGATCAGGCTCACGACCAACACGATCGGGACGAGGAACCGCAGCAGCAGCCGTGGAGACGCCGAACGGGTGCGGATGAGTGCCCAGCCGATGGCGCCGAGGGCTATCCCGAGAACGGTGAAGGATGCGTAGGCACCAAAGCTGAGGGGCTCGAAGTCATCTGAAGCGCCTGCCGCGTGCGCGATGGTCGCGACGACCGTGTTTGAGACAGACCGCAAGGACCACCGTGAGCAGCAGACCGCCCGCGACCATCAGGCGTGGGCGCACCGATCCCGCGTTGGATGACTCCTCGGTCGTCTGGGATTGGGTCGGCTCTTCCATCAGTGGGCCGCCATCACAGGGTCTGGATCCAGAACCGGCCGACCGCCACGAACGCGGCAAGCAGGCCCAACGCCAGCGGCGCAACCGACAGCTCTTTGCGACGTAGGTGGGTGGTGACCGCGCCGATCATGACCAGGAGCAGGCCGGTGGCTGCGGCGGGGACCAGCCAATGCATGCCGTCGACGAACGCAGGCACGATCAGACCGATCGCCCCCAGCACCTCCAGCGCGCCGATCATCTTGACCTGAGCAGCGGTGAAGTCTTCGACGTAGGTCATGCCCTTGTCGAATAGCCGCTTCTTCGGTGTCGCGAGCTTCATGCCGCCAGCAGCGACGAATCCCAAGGCGAGCAGCCCAGACACGATCCACAAGGCGATGTTCATGGCCGTCGCTCCTCATACTTGATGATTCAACAACGCTACCGGGGACAAACTTGAAGCGTCAAGATCAATTAGGATGTGTCACATGTCCCGTGAGCGAGGGCCCGATCCACAGCCGCAAGAACCAGATCCACCATCGCGGAGCAAGGATCAGCAATCCGGACCGGTTGGCGAGCCACGCTGGCTCACCTCCGAGGAACGCGCCGCCTGGCTGGCTGTCGTCGGGATGATCGCGAGGCTTCCCGCGGCCCTGGATGCACAGCTGCGCCGCGAGGCCGGTATCAGTCTCTTCGAGTACATGGTGATGGCCGTGCTGTCCGAACAGCCGGACTGGTCGATGCAGATGAGCCAGATCGCACGCGACGCATCAGCATCTCTTTCGCGGCTCTCCCACAACGCACGACGACTGGAGCAACAGGGCTATCTCGAACGCACCCGATGCCCGGGCCCCGGACGCCGGACGAACGCGACCCTTACCCAGGCCGGATACGAGAAAGTTGCCCAAGCCGCCCCCGGACACGTAGCCGCCGTCCGACACCTCCTCATCGACCTGGTCACGTCCGAGCAACTCGGCAGCGTCCGCGCAGTCGCCCAGGCCGTTCTCGCTCAAATCGACTCGGCCCATGCCTGCGCAGGCGAGGGCTGAACACGCGACGACCCGCCTACGTGTGCAGGTGACGCGTGATCATGAGTCAGATCGGGGATCAGGCGCTGCGGCGAGACAGGCACGCGGTGTAGGCTTGGGGCGACCCGCTGAGTCAGCTGTGAGTGTCGTGTTGTGGCCTTCTACAGGTCCAGTACGAGGCGGTCGCCTTTCGACCGGCTTACGCAAATCATGATGCTGTCGCCTGACGCCCTTTCGTCGTCGGTCAGCACGGAGTCGAGGTGCTCCGGTGTTCCCCCCAGGAGTCCGACCTCACATGTACCGCATATCCCCTCGCGACATGAGTAGTCGATTTGGGGCACGAATCTTTCGACGACGTCGAGGATCGATTCGTCCGCGTCAATAGTCAGGACTTCACCCGTGGAGTTGATCTCGACCTCGAAGGGGATCGGTACGTCCGTGCTGCCTTCACCATTGGGTCCCGCCGCCGGTACGAAGCGTTCGCAATGAAAGGACGAGTCGGCGTGCATTGAGGTACTCGCCTTGGCTGCGTCGATGAGCCCATTTGGCCCACACGCGTACACGGCCGTGCCTGGGACGAGTTGCGACAAGGCTCCGGGGATATCGATCAGGCCATCAGATTCTTGATCGCTCAAGTGCACGCGGTCGGGAGCAAGGCGCATGAGGCCCTCACCGAACACGAGCCCCGCTCTGGTTCGCGCGCCATAGATCAGTTGCCACTGCTTGCCCATGCTCTGGAGCTCGCGAACCATGGGAAGTAGCGGCGTGATGCCGATACCACCCGCCAGCAGCAGATAGTGCTCCGCGTCAATGAGCGGGAAGTTGTTACGAGGCGCTTTGGTACCGAGCAACATACCGACGCGCACTTGATCATGGATCTCAACAGATCCGCCGCGGCCGTGTGGCTGCAGTAGGACCGCGATCTGGTAACTCGTGGAATCTCCGACATCACCGCACAGCGAGTATTGGCGCCGAAGCCCCGACGGCAGTTCGATGTCAATGTGAGCCCCCGGCGACCAAGGTGGCAATGGCCGCTGGTCGGCTGCAGCCAAGGTCAGCATGACAACCTCCGAATTGAGGCTTTCTCGCTGCGTTACGACAAGCGCTTCAGGCATGGGGGCCGTCGGCGCAGGTGGGCATCTCGTCGGAAAGAGATCCGATTCTCTCTGATGCATCGTCTGACCGCGCCTCTCTTGTGTTCTTTACATCAGGTTCAACCTACCATTTGGTTGAATTGTTCCAACCGTTGAGCCCGATTGAGCTCGTTGACATGCCGCGTGACGTGCATTACATTCTCTCAAACAAACGTTTGGCGGAGGCTGAAGATGCGTGCGCTGACACACCACTGAAAGGTCGTAACCTCACATGCTCGGTAGACGTCCTCGCTCAGCGAAAGGTCGTCCGATCCGGACTGACACTTTGGTCGCGAAGCGCCGCCACGACTCGCACGACGTGACCGAGTCGACGCTGGTCGTCAACGACTTGAGCGTGAAGTACGGCAACGTCAGCGCATTGTCTGACTTCTCGGTCGTTGTCCAGCCGGGCCAGGTTTGTGGGCTGATCGGCCCCAACGGTGCAGGCAAGACGACTGCCATCGATGCGATGACTGGTTTCATCCAGCCCAGCGCCGGCACGGTGACGCTCGGCGGCCGCGATCTCAGCAGACTGTCCCCACAAGCACGAGCCAAGTCGGGCCTGGTCCGCACCTTTCAGCGACTGGAGCTCTTCGACGATCTGACCGTCCGCGAGAATGTTGAGGTCGCGGTGAATGCGGCCACTAGGTCAGGTGCAAGCAAAATGAACGCGTCGGAGGCGCTCCGCATGGCGGGCATCCACGACGTGGGCGAGCACTATCCGCCTGTGCTTCCTCATGGGCAGAGGCGACTGGTGGCATTCGCTCGAGCGATCGCGGGAAGCCCCCAGATCCTGTTGCTTGACGAACCGGCCTCCGGGCTTGACACCGAAGAGACCGAACACCTAGCAGAACATATGCGTGCCCTTGTCGATCGCCGCGAGATCGGTGTTCTGCTCATTGATCACGACATGGCTCTGGTGCTGTCCGTCTGCGATTGGCTCGAAGTCATCGACTTCGGACTCGGGATCGCTTCGGGTACACCAGAAGCGGTGTCACGAGACCGCGCCGTCATCAGTGCCTACATCGGAGAAGACTAGATGCTTGAAGTCAAAGGGCTGTGCGCCGGCTACGACGGGAGCCCGGTCGTACGCGACGTCGAGTTGAGCGTCGCCGAGGGAGAAGTGGTCGCACTCCTCGGCGCGAATGGAGCAGGCAAGTCGACCACGCTAGGAGCCATTGCTGGTCTGGTCAGGACCTTCTCGGGCAGCGTGGAGCTCGATGGGGTGGACCTGACCCGCAGGCCGGCACATCTGGTGACTCGCCACAAGGTAGCCCTGGTTCCGGAGAAGCGCAGCCTCATACCCAGCCTCACGGTCGGGGAGAATCTGCGGATCGTTCACCGTCAGGCTCTTGATCCGCTCCCGTGGTTTCCGGCGTTGATTCCGATCCTCAAGCGGAAGGCGGGTCTGCTCTCCGGTGGTGAGCAGCAGATGGTGGCCATCGCCCGTGGGATCTCGAGCGCCCCTCGTCTGCTGATGGTCGACGAGCTCTCGCTGGGCCTCGCTCCCGTGATTGTCAAGGACCTGACCGCGAGGCTATCGGCCTTTGCGCGGGACACCGGAGGAGCGGTTCTACTCGTCGAGCAACATGTGGCCCAGGCGTTAGCCATCGCGCAGCGTGCCTATGTGCTGACCCATGGAGACATCTCCACCTCGCACTCCGCGCAAGAGCTCATGAATAGCCGTTCGGTCGTTGAGGCCAGCTACCTGGGTGAGGGCCGCTCCGTCGACGAGGTTGATCTACATCCCCAGCCCGCGACCAGCACAGCGGGCACCAACCGCGGATCGGCAGAGTGAACCATGCGCCTCGAACTTGAGATTCTCATCGCTAGCGTTGGATCGGCGGGGGCAATCGCCCTCATGAGTACCGGTCTGATCATGGTCTACCGGGCATCAGGGATCCTGAACTTCGCGCACGGTGCCCAGGCGACGCTCGCGACCTACTTCTATCTATGGCTCTGGAACGAGAAGGACGTCCCGCTCCTGCTGTCCATCGTTTTCGGTGTCGGACTTGCGGTGCTGGTCGGCGCGTCGTTTCAGTTCTTCGTCCTGGCGCGGTTGCGCCAAGCGTCAATGCTGATTCGGGTAGTCGCGACCTTGGGCCTGATGATCACCATTCAAGGCGCGATCGTGCCGCTGTTTGGCCTGTCGTTCGGTCGCACACCGCATTTAGGCGGTGGCGGAACCTTCATGCTGCCCTTCGGTGATCCAAGCTTCCAGATCTCGAGAGCTCGTGCCTACGTCTTCCTGATCTCGGTTGCTGCGACGGCCATACTCTGGGCTGTCTATAAGTTCACGCGATTCGGGTTGTTGACCAGCGCGGCAGCCGAGAATGAAGAGGCAGTCACTCTCGCGGGGTGGTCAGTGCAGCGGCTGCAGCTTCTCAACTGGATGGTTGGATCGGGTATCGCGGGATTCTCGGGCATCCTGCTCTCGACGCTGGTGCCCGTCTCGGTCTCGCTCTATACGACCATGCTGGTGACGGCTATCGCGGCCGCGGTAGTGGGACGACTCACCAATTTCTGGCCCACGTATGTAGCGGCAGTTCTCGTTGCTTGCGCCCAGCCGTTGATCGCGGCGCACGAGGGTGGCCTCAAGGATTCGATCGGCCTGGTGAACGTGTCACAGGCTCTGCCGTTCCTGGTGATCATCGTCGTCGTGATTCGCCAGGGCAGCGCGGTCCCCATTCGTGATCTTGCTGCCGAGGTCAGGCTGCCACGCGTCAGCCTTCCCAACCGGCCGGTGCTATGGATCGGGTTCGTCGGCGTCATCTCGACGCTGGCCATCACCCTCGGTTCCGGATCGTTGGTCACGGCTACGATCTCCAGCCTGATCTTTGGGCTGGTATGCCTCTCGGTTGTCCTCATCACCGGTTTCGTTGGGCAGATATCACTTTGTCAGATGGCGCTCGCGGGCTTGGGTGCTTTGGCAGCGTCTTATCTCAGCGCTGAGCTGGCGTGGCCATTCCCCTTGCCCATCCTGGCCGGCGCCCTGCTGGTCGTACCCGTAGGTGTCATATTCGGTCTACCGGCCGTTCGGGTGCGGGGAATGGCACTGGCTATTGTCACCATGGGGCTGGCGCTTGCGATTGAGCAGTTGGTCTTCAATAACGGAAGCCTCACGGGTGGCGATCTGGGAAGAACCCTCGATCCGCCGTCGCTCCTGGGCATCGACCTCAATCCGATCACGAATCAACGCTCATTCGGGCTGTTCGCGATGGTGGTAGTGCTCCTGGCGTTCTATGTGGTTATTCGGGTCGCACGAGGCGGAGCGGGGCGCCGCATGATCGCAGTACGAAACCACGAGCGGGCCGCGGCAGCCTCCGGCGTCTCGGTGTGGGCTGTGAAGATCGTCGCTTTCGGCGCGAGCGCCTTCTTGGCGGGATTGGCCGGAGCACTGTACGCCTACCTCAACCTGCGGGCGACTTTCGAAGGATTCGGCATCATCAGCGGGATCACGGTAGTGGCGTTGGCGGGTCTCGGAGGAATGGCGAGTATCGGTGGCGCACTGATCGGTGGTACGTCGGTCACAGGCGGACTGGGGACCTTGATCCTCAATCAGTTCACCGACGGCTCCTGGCTCCCTACTGTCGCCGGAGTCCTGCTGATATTGACGCTCTTGCTCAACCAGGACGGCGTCGCGGTCGAGACGCGGAAGCACGTCGAACGCTTGGGACGATCTCTGCGCGCTCGCCTCGCCGAGTCGCGCAAGAACAGCGCCGAGGAACGAGCGACATCGACATCGGATGCGCCGAGCACGCTGAAGGATCCCGACGAGCTCCGAGACGCCAGGATGACGTGCGCAAGTGAGACGGCGGACGTCGGGCCAGAAGGACGGTGACGAACAACAGCGAGCAGTTTCTCGCCTTCGGGCCTTCCGCATCGTCGTAGGTCGGGGGAACGACGACCCCATTTTCCCATATGCATTGCTCCAGCAAAGGCGATGTGAAGCAAGAGGAGAACAAAGATGAAGCACAAATTCCGTTGGCTGGCGGTCATGACCGGTGTCGCGATGACCGTCTCAGCCTGTGGGGGATCGAACGACGACTCTGGCGATGGATCGAACACACCCTCCATCAAGATCATGTCCATCGTGTCGTCGGCTTCGGCCGTCGACCTCACCCGCATCAGCGGAGGATTTGATGCCGGGATCGAACAGCTGAACAAAGCCGGCGGCATCGATGGTCACAAGATCGAACTCGTGAAATGCAATGACCTCGGTGAAGCCAATCAAGCGCAGAAGTGTCTCCGCGAGGCGGTTGATGACAAGTCGATCGTGGCGATTGCTGGCGTGACTCTTGCTGGCAGCGTCTACGCCCAAGGTGCACAGCAAGCCGGGCTTCCGTACATCTCGTACCTACCGATCAGCCCAGATGATCAATCGCGAGCGGCGCTGAGCACCAGCGCCGGCACGACGGGATCCTTCGGCGGGCTAGCGGCGTGGTTTACCAAGGAGAAGGGGTTCAAGCGCATCGGTTTGATCAGCCCGAACATCTCCGCGGAGGATCAGGCGGGCAAGGTGCTCAAGACCATCGTGAAACAGAATGGCGCGAAACTCACTGAAATTCGGTCGGCGGCCGATCAGGGCGACTACCTGCCGATCATGCAACAGATGATCGCTGCGGACGTCCAGGCGGTCGTGTTCGCGACCAACTCAGATTCCCTGGGTGCGGTTGCCGATGCCTACAAGACCTCTGGAGCCAAGTTCGCGATCGGATTCCCCCAGTCTACGATCGCCCCTCATGGCCTCGAAGCGATGACCAGGGCGGGACTTCAGTTCTATGTCGCCGGCGCTCATCAGGACCCTGATGGCGACGCCCTGGCGAACGAACAGTATCGCGCTGCCATGAAGAGCGCGGGCGAGACCGCGACCAATCAGGCACAGGCCGGCTACGCGGGTAGCCAAGCAGTGATCGAGTTGATCAGGGCCGTGGGCATTGATAACGCGTCTCGCGAGTCGGTCGAGTCGTTCATCAGCAAGGGCGACTTCAAGCTGCCGGAGGTACCCATGTTCTCCGGCCCTATCTCTAAGGACTTGGCTTCGGTTCCTGAGTTCGCCTCCATCGGGTCGTTCACCACCTACATCGGTTCGTTCGAGGACGGCAAGTACACACTGGCCGATCCGAATGCGGTGGATGTGGCGCCCTACCTGAAGGGTGGAATCGACTAAGAACCCATCATTTCCATTCCAGCATCCGCCGAGACACGATGGACTCGGCGGATGCTGGAACGGGGCATGGTGGCCGGGCAGTTACCAAGCACCTTGAACACATCAACAGGCCTCTTGAGAGCGAGATAGAACAACACGATGCCAACACGTGACGACCCCGTCCCCACACTCATCGCGACGCGCGCGAACTCACCTCAAGGTGACCGTGTGTTGCTGCAGTCGACATCTGGAGAATCACTCTCCTACCGCGACGTTCATCGAGGGGCGCTTCGCTGGATGACGTTTTACCAAGACTGCGGAGTCTCTGCGGGAGACCGCGTGCTCACCTTGTTCAAAACGAGTGTCGACGCCTATCTGTCGTGGCTCGGTCTTGGATGGCTGGGCGCTATCGAGGTGCCGACCAACCCTGACCTGAAGGGCGCATTGCTCGAGCATGTCGTGCGTGATGCCGAACCGGCCCTGATCGTGCTGGACGATGATTGCCTGACGTCGGTGATATCGATGCTTCAGGGTAGCGATCTCGCTGTGCCGCTCGCTGTTCAGGACCGTCGCCAGTTGCCTGCTCTGGGTGAAGAGGCAGTGGTCCATGAGCGGCCGACCTATCAGCCCTCGGCTGACGGGGGGCTTGCCGCTGAACCTGTGCCGAGGACGATCAACCCATGGGACACCACCATGATCCTCTACACATCAGGGACAACTGGCCCCCCCAAGGGAGTCGTGGTGAATTGGGGCCAGTTCACCGAGCACGGTAACTCGATCTTCCCCGAAGGCAGTGTGGACGAGACAGACTCCTACTACTGCCCGTTGTCGGTATTTCACGTGAGCGCCCGGACCCCTCTTCAGCTGATGGCGAACGTGGGCGGCCGGGTGGTCATCCACCCCAGATTCAGCGTGAGCCAGTTCTGGACACATATCCACGAGTTCGGCTGCACCTCGACCTTGCTGATGGGAGCCATGGCTCTGTTTCTGTGGCGCCAGGAGCCATCGGCGGTTGAGTTGAACTCACCGCTGCGAAATGTGCTGATGGCCCCCTTAATTCCGCAGGCGAGCCAGATGGAGGAGCGGTTCGGGTTTCGCGTGTGCTCCTTGTTCGGGATGACCGAGCTCGCCAATCCGTTGGCCACGGGCTGGGATCGGGTGGACGACAAGTCCTGTGGAACGGTTCGAGGGGGGCACGAGTGCCGGCTTGTGGACTCGAATGATTGCCCGGTCCCCGATGGTGAGGTCGGCGAACTGGTCGTTCGTCATGACGAACCTTGGAAACTCGCCACCGAATATTGGAAGAATCCCACCGCAACTGCGAGCGCGTTGAGAAACCAGTGGTTCCACACCGGCGACCTGATGATACGCAACTCAAGCGGAGACTATTACTACAGCGACCGTCTGAAGGACTCCATTCGTCGCCGTGGAGAGAACATTTCGTCGTTCGAACTTGAACGGGAAGTGGCATCGCATCCGTCGGTGTTCGCGGCAGCTGCCGTCGGCGTGCAGGCAGAGGATGGGGACCAGGACGTCCGGGTATTCGTCATTCTCAAGGATGCTGAACCTACCCCCGAGCCTGCGACCCTGATCGAGTACCTTCGCGGTGTCGTTCCCAGCTACATGGTTCCCAAGTATCTCGACGTTGTCGAAGAGTTCCCTTTGACTCCATCTGGGAAGATCCGCAAGGCGGACCTCAAGATCCTCGCGGTGACCGCCGACACCTGGGATTCCTCGGCAGGCGCTTATTGCTCCGGGATCTCTCAGGAGGTCTTGAACCGATGACCTCAAGCGTGGACCCACAGTGGCCGCATCGGTCGGCCCACGAGTATGGCGGACTGCTCGCGGCGTTTCGGCTCTTCCAGGATCGGTTCGCCGGCGCGGCGCCTCCTCGGGAGGTCATGGGCGAGGTCACGACGGAGATCTCACGACTCAGCGCACTGCTTGGGCGCTATCAAGTCGACGAGCCAGACCGGTTGGATGGCGTATGGCCCGACCTTCCGGGAAGAGGGCATCCGCTCTTGCCGGAATTCATCGTGGAGGGTGCCGGCGGCGACCACATCACGGGGCACGTGCGTTTTCGACGCTTCCACCTGGGAGCGCACGGCGCGATTCACGGCGGCGTGTTGCCGCTCATGTTCAACGACTTGATCGGACAGGCGGTCAACCATGGTCATGCCGAGCGCGCCCGGACTGCCTACCTCAAGACTGACTTCCGGCGGGTCGTGACACCCGACGTAGATCTTCGGTTCGAAGCCTGGCGCCACTCGACCACTGGGCGCAAACGGCTGGGATTCGCAAAGCTCGTTGATGCCGAGGGGAACGTCCTTGCAGAGGCGGAGGCTCTATTGATCGAACTCACGAGCAGTCAGCCGTAGAAACCGAGATCCACAGAATGCTATGGCCCTGTAGCGTGAGGCGGGCCAGGCCGAGGGCGACACCGATGTGGACGACCCGGCTGCCTTCGCGCTACGCGCCGCCCCACCCCCGGACCTGCTCGACTCCGGCGGAGAGCTGGCGATACCAGTCGTTCATCTCGTCGCTGTCGATCTTTGTCGTGATCATCACAGGACGCCTCGGACCCTCGACCACGGACGTGAAAACAGTGGCGAGCTCGTTCGCCGACTGCACCGTGTGTGCGTCGAAGCCGAAGGCGGCTGCCAGCGCCGAGAAGTCGGGGCTCTCGGTGTACGCGATCTCGGTCGGTAGTCCTCGAGCGCGGCAGTAGTGGATCTCCGCGCCTGCCGCGTTGTCATCGAGTACGAGGATGATGAGTGGCAGCTTGAGTCGACGGACCGTATCGAGTTCCTGCAGCGACATCATCAGACCGCAGTCACCCGTGGTGAAGATCGTCCAGCGTGAGGTGTCGGCAAGGCACGCCCCCATCGCGGTGCCCAGGCCCAGACCGATCGATCCCGAATGAATGGGGAAGATGAACTGGGACGGGTCGGGGACTTCCCACCGCGTTACCGCGTCCATGACGCAATGACCTGAGTCGAATGCCAAGACCGCATCGGAAGGTAGGAGAGGCTGGAGTACCTGAGCGACGTCGATCGGGCGGGGCAATCCCGCACGAGCGTCCGGCTGGGGTTCGCCACTGAGGCCGAACACAGCAGAACCCACGGCCCATTGGCGCTCACCGACACCACGTGTCATGCATTCCTCGACGAGGGAGGACGCGCTGGCCATGACGTCACCGATGACGGCGACGTCGATCTGATCTCCAAAGGCATGGGGATCGATGTCGAACTGGACAATCCGAGCCCTCTCGATGAGAGTCCCATGCATCGTTGTCCAGGTATTCAGAGACGATCCGAACGCGAGGACCAGGTCGGCTTGCTGGACGATTCGTGCCCCTTCACGAGTGGAGAAGCTGCCGCTGACGCCGATATTCCACTGGCTCCCGGCTAACAGTCCCCTGGCAAGCAACGTGGTGGCGAGCGGTGCGTGAAGTAGGTCGGCGAGCTTCTCCAGCGCGGTGCGCGCACCCGACTGAACAGCACCACGCCCTGCGAGGATCATGGGACGTTTCGAGTTCGCGAGAAGGTCCACCACACGGGTTAAAGCCGTGATATCGGGCGCGGTTCTCTGAACCGCGGCCAAAGGGGGCTTCGCAAGTGCCTCGGGGAGAACGTCGTGATCGTAGAGCGCATCGGTCGAAAGATAGAGGAGCTCGGTGGGCACTCCGACCACATAAGGGCGCCGCTCAACGGCGCTCTTCCTGATCGCCGCGGCGAGGTCATCAGCGAGGTACTCGACCCCACGCAGCCCACACCAGCCCGCGCCCGCGTCTCGGACCAATGACTCAGTCCTCACACGCTGTGCATTGTCAATGTCATTCGCTGGAGTATCGCCGGTGAGCATGACGAGTTGGCTTCTGTGTTTCACGGCCTCGATCAGCGATGTGATGGTGTTCGTGAAGCCGGGGCCCTGGGTCACGCTGCAGAAACCGGTCGTCCCGGTGCGGCGGAACCAGCCATCGGCCATGCTAACTGCGGCATCCTCGCGCCGGGAATAGTGATGAGCGACACCACGCTCCTGAAGTGAGCTGACGATAGCGACGTTTCCCTCCCCGACGACACCGAAGTGAACTTCCGCGCCTGCATCGACCAGATATTGAGCGATCGTTTCGCTGGCAAGCATGATCTGGCCGGGTTCCTTTCCGTGGGAGCAGCCGGTCGTAGAGCGATATCCAGAATGGGCGACTGGCCCGGGTGCTTCCTTGCTCGAATCAACCAAACGAATGGCAGATCGAGTATACGTGAAGGTCACCTGATTACAACGGATCGCACGCCGTTCGGGCCGGTCCAGCCTGGCTGACGAACCTGAATCGGCCTGGTTTTAGTTCCTATCCGGTTTCCTGTCCGGCGGTCGCCGGGTTGGCTGATTCAAGGGCAGCGTAGTACTCGGTCTCTGCTTCGACCGGTGTGCGCATGCCGAGTTCGCCG